>Ga0070763_10000063_pt1 | contig 21086 bp, 16 predicted proteins | sample HubBroMetageWRM3_FD_67279 | JGI IMG/M metagenome (GOLD analysis project Ga0070763, IMG submission 67279) | Warmed soil microbial communities from the Hubbard Brook experimental Forest, New Hampshire - Hubbard Brook CCASE Soil Metagenome WRM 3 | ecosystem: Environmental > Terrestrial > Soil >... | reverse complement strand
TTGCCATTGCCATTGCCATTGCCAAAGCCGCGACGGCGCACGCTGATCCGGACGTGGACTTCGCCAACGAACTTCACACCTACGGCATCTACGGCCCGACGGACTATAACGCGTGGATCGGCAAGATCGTCTGTGAGCGGCTGCACAACGGCGTTGACCAGGACGCCTACAAATCGGCGCAGTTCGTCTCCGTCAATCTGCAAAGGGGCAACACCACAGGGCAGTCGTGGCAGTTCCTCGGCGCCGCGCTACACACGTATTGTCCCGACCAGCTGCCGGTCCTGGAGAGAGCCGCGGCGCACTAACGAGATCGAAGGAGCCGGGGGCACATATCGGTCGGAAGCGATATCGTGCCGGGCACGTATAGCTCTGCGGCTCTGTTGGCAGTGGCAAGTGCTACTGGAAGCGGCTGACTGGCACAACAGCAACGACATCATTGACAACGCCCTGAGCTCAAAACCGCAGGTCGTGCAGATCGACCCGAGTGACAGCGCGTTTCAGACGGACAGCTGGCAGCCGTGGCACAAGACAGACCGGTGAGCGTCGATCGTTCCTCCGGCTGACCGTGACTGCCGCGACGTCACGACTTCCGTATCGGCTACGTAGTTTTCCCGTAGTGGCCAGGGCCGCGGCACGGCAGTGTCACACACAGGCCGCTGGTGGCAATGACCAAACCTGGTTCATGACCCTTCAACGACCTTGCAGACCGATCGACCTGATCGAGGGGGGTGTCTCATCCGAGGGCTCGCTGTTGTCTGCTCTCACCCAGTCGTTGGAGACGATGGTGGAGTCCGAACGCAAGCTCGATGAGCTGGCCGAGAAACTCCACCGTGTTCTGTCCAGACTCTCCTTAGTCCAACGTCGGGGCGATACCAGCCGGGTGGCGACCGGTGATCTCTCACCTGCTCAGCTCTCCATCCTGCACGTGCTGCGCGGCCAGGGCCCCATCCGGATGGCCGAACTCGCTGCCCACGAATGGGTTCGAGCCCCGACCATCACGGTGGCGATCCGCCGGCTGGAGAAGCTTGGCCTGGTGCAGCGGTCCGGTGATGCGTGCGACAAGCGCGCAGTGTTGGTGGACATTACGCAACGGGGTCTGGCCGTGCTCCGCGAGTCGTTGACCAACCGCCGCGCCGCTCTGGTGGCAATGCTGAGCGAGCTCAGTGAATCCGATCGGGAGACGTTGACCAAGGCGTTGGTACCGCTGGAACGCCTCGCCAGCTCGCCGGCGTTCTCGTCTCAGAACGCAAACACCGCACATTCGTGAGTGTTGGGGCGCGTCGAACCATGCGTGCACGCCGCGCGCGGACTGCTGCCGGATACTCGCCGCCTCCGGCGGCATCTTCCAACCGCGCATAACTATCCGCCGTCATAGGCGAATTCGCAACGGCACCTGGCCGTCGGATCGTCATCAATCTGACTGAGGTGCAGCGGATTTGGTGGTCGAGTGGGTATTCAGATCCGCTGTATTCGACCTAGGCCGATCAGCTCCGAGGCGTCCTGAACAAGCGTCGTTTGCTTACACCTGTTGGGCAAACGTAGAATGCTAAGCATATCTAACGAAGTTGATCGACCAGACTCCGACCTGTCGTCCCAACGACTGATGGGACCTCGTGCTGAGCAAGTTCGACCGTGCCATCGGCGGGACCATTCCCCGTCACCGATGGGCGCAACTGACCGTTACTGTCGCCGAGCTTCCCGCGGCCGCCAACGCCAGCAGCTTAAACCGGCCGCGGTCGAAACAAACTCAGTCGAAGACACGATGGTTGCCGCGGCCATTTGGGCGCCGGATTGACCGAGCGCAACCCCACTTCGCGGCGGGTAGGGCCCGCGTACGCTGAGCCCGTGGTGCAGAGCGCCGGGGTAGTTCACGGTGGCGGCAACCTGCCGGCGGAGGTTACGAGCTTTGTCGGCCGGCGCCGCGAACTCGCCGACGCGAAGCGCGCCTTATCGAAGTCCAGGCTGGTCACGTTGACCGGTGTTGGTGGGGTCGGCAAGACACGGGTGGCAGAGCGGGTGGCACGAGACCGCAGGCGCGCCTATCCGCACGGCGTGTGGCTGGTCGAGCTCGGGGAGTTGCCGGATCCGGCGCTGTTGACCCAGACGATTTTGACTCAGCTGGGAGTGCGTGGTCAGCCCTCGGTGGATGCCCTGGGGGTGTTGATCGACTCTCTGCGCAGCCGGCAGTTACTGCTGGTGTTGGACAATTGTGAACATCTGCTCGACGAAGTTGCGGGGCTGTCGGCTGCTTTGCTGCGTAGCTGCCCTGGTCTGCAGATATTGGCGACGAGTCGGGCGCCGCTTCGTGTTGTCGGTGAAGCGCTGTTGCCGGTGCCCCCGATGTCAGCACCAGAGCCTGACCGTAGTGGCGGGGTGGCTGGGCTGTCTCGATATGACGCGGTCGCGTTGTTCACCGAGCGCGCGGCGGCAGCGGTACCCGACTTTGCTTTGACCGAGGAGAACTACCGCGCGGTCGCCGCCTTGTGCTACCGCTTGGATGGTTTGCCGCTGACGATTGAGTTGGCAGCGGGACGGCTCAGATCGTTGTCACCGGAGCAGATTCTGTCGAAGCTTGACGATCGTTATGCGCTGCTGACCGGCGGTGAGCGGGGGCGCCCCGGTCGACAGCAGACGCTGCGGGCATCCATCGAGTGGAGCTACCAGTTGTGTACCCCGCAAGAACAGCGGCTATGGGCCCGCTTGTGCGTGTTCGCCGGAAGCTTCGAGTTGGATGCAGTGGAGGGAGTGTGCACCGGCGACATCGCCGGTGACGAGATGGTGGATCTGGTGTCGGGTCTGGTCGACAAATCGATCGTCGTTCGTCAGGAGCGGGGAACGGTCGTGCAGTATCGGCTATTGGAAAGTATCCGTGAATTCGGGTTGGAGCGACTGACTGAGGCCGGCGACGGACCAGCGCTGAGGATGCGCCACTTGCAGTGGTACGCCGCACTTATTCACACCGCGAACGTGGAGTGGATCAGCGCGCGCCAGGTGTATTGGTTGGCGCGACTGACTGCCGAGAGTGCAAACATTCGGTCCGCGCTCGACTTCTGCCTCAACGAGCACGGCGACGCTGATGCCGTGATGGAGATCGTGGTTGGGCTTCCGCCGGGGTATTGGTGGGCGCACGGCAGGCTCGGCGAAGGGCGGCATTGGCTCGACGAAGCGCTCGCGCGCTCCAGCGACGTCACGGTTGTGCGCGTGCGCGCACTACTGCGCAACAGCGCCCTGGCGACGATCGGGGGTGAGTTGGCAACCGGCAACCAACTACTCGGCGAGGCTCGCGGGCTGATTCCACAGGTGAGCGATCCGATGGTGCTGGCCCAGCTGCATCATGTCGCCGCCCGCGCGGCACATTTCGCGGGCGACCTACCGCGGGCGGTTTCCGAACTCGAGCAGGCGTTAGCCATGCCCGCAAGCAGGACAGACCTGGACTTTTATCTCGACGTTTTGACCTCGCTTGCCATCTACGCATCCATGGTCGGCCAGCATGAGCGGTCAAAGGCGTGTTACGAGGAAATTTTTCAGCTGGCCACGCCGCGCGGGGAATCTTTGCACCGGGCGAACGCACTGATGGCTTTGGGCTTGGACGCGTGGCGCAGGGGTGACCCGGTTCGCGCCGTGGAGCTTCAGCGCTCCGCCCTTGAGATCAAACTCGGGCTCGACGACCCGCTGAGCACCGCCGTGGGTTTGGACGCCCTGGCGTGGGGGGTTGGCGCGCTGGGGCAGCACAAGCGTGCCGCCCACATGCTGGGCGCAGCAGAAGTGTTGTGGGACTCGACCGGCAGCTCGCTCGCGACCCTGTTCTCGGATCTGGTCGGTGATCACGACAAGTCCGTGGCCGCCGCCCGCGCCGCGCTGGGCGAGCAAGCGTATGCGGCCGCGTTTCGGCGTGGCAGGCAGATGCCACTCGACCAGGTGTTGGACCAGGCCGAACACACAAGGCGCTCAACGCGATCGGGACAGGCTGATGCCGGCGGCGCGGGCTCGTTGACCTCGCGCGAGAAGGAGATCGCTGGATTGCTCGCGCAAGGCCTGAGCAACAAGGCCATCGCTAAATCTCTGGTCATCGCCCAGCGAACAGCCGAGACCCACGTCGGCAACGTATTGGTCAAACTGGGGCTCACCTCCCGCAGCCAAGTCGCAGCGTGGGTCGCCGAACAACGAGGCGTCGATCCGTCGGCGTAGCCCATGCCGATCATCGGGTAGGCGACGCGGTTGGCGTCCGCCTATTCGTCGATGCCACGTATCGGCAGGTAGGCGTGGTGGTCGAATTCGAAATCTTCCGCACCGGCCGCAGAGCCGCCAAGCTCGAAAGCGCTGCGCGAGCCACCAGATTCGGCGTGCGTTCCGTCCGGCAGCGGGGCGTCAAGCGGCGGGGGGACGTCGTTGCGCTCGGGGTTGTCGATCGGCGCGTCGGCGGGGGCGGGCACTCCCGAGGGGACATTGCGTGGTGTGGCACCCGAGAGGGGGCCGCCGCATACCGGCCAGGCGCCACGGCCTTGGTGCGCGAGTACGCGCTCAGCCACGGCGATCTGCTGCTCCTCGGTCGCCAGATAGGCCGCGGGCGCGTAGTCTCCGCCGCCGTTGGCACTCCATGTGCCGGGCGTGAACTGCAGTCCGCCCTGGTAGCCGTTACCGGTGTTGATGGCCCAATTGCCGCCGGACTCGCAGCCGGCTACCTGGCCCCATTCTTCGTCTCTGGCCGCGATGGCTTGGCCGGCCAGCGCCAGGCCGCTGTCACCGAGGACGGCGCCGGTAACGGCGATCTTGGCGGCGATAGCGACCCACGATGTTGTGGGCTTGCGATGTCGTCCACTCATGAGTGCGTGTCGTCCTCTCTGTGCCGACAGCTGGGTGGTTGTTCTCCCCGGTATCGGTCGGTTTTGCGCCACCGGCGCCGTTCTGGTGTGCACCGATCAGAATCTGGGGGCGCTGTGGTCCGGCCCCCGCTATCAGCAGTATTTGTTCGTCAACGATTCGAACGGGCGCGTCGCGTGCATCGCGGGTGCAGGCAATACCGCGAACTTGTTCTGATCGCCTGGAACCCAAGCGAGACAACGTCATACCGTTGCGGTACTGCGTTGCCAAGATGAAGCGCCAGAGCCGCTATCGCGGTGCGCGTCAGAATCGGCCTAGAGACCAGCCACTCGTCTACACACTCACTAAGGAGCTCGCCGTCCTTGCAAACGACTTCATAACCGAGCACGCCGGCAGCCATAAGGGCCCACGCCTGTCTCGCGTTCATCGTGTGCGCTCGGTTGAAGAACGCACTGCTGGTGGTGGTCATGATGTTGATGCCTCCTGCCGGTTAGATGCCGTCGCTTTGACGCGGTGGGTCGGTTGTCCGGGAATTTATTCGGCCGTCATCCTGACCTGGCGAAGCAGATCGTTGAAGTGGAACATGGTTCACCCGATCCTTTGCAGTGCAGAGTTCAACTCGGCAGGGGTCAGATTGGCGGGAGTGCGGAGGCCGGCGAGGTCCCGCCAGACGTCGATGGCGTGATCAACGAAGCCGACAAGTTGTTCGGTGGATAGTTCCTCACTCGTAAGCATTGCCCATCTGTGAGCGGCGTAATTTGCCGTTTTCCACCCCGTTGGCGCGACGCCGAATACGCATGTGGCCCACTCCAAAACGACTTGGTCGGAAACGTCGGCGGTTCCGACGGTCTTCCACGCAAGGTCGAGCACGAGGAGGCTGTTCTCGGGGGAGAGGACACCGTCCTCGGCGGCCAAGTTGTCGTTGACCAGTTGCACCATGCGGGCCAGTAGACGAGCCGAACATTTCGGGTAGTCCGTGATGTTCGTGTCACCGTTGACGTAGCTGATGACGTTCATCGCACACCCTTTACCGCTCCCGGGTCGGTGAGAGCCCCGGGCCAAGCACAGCGGGTGGGTGATGCGGTCGGTATCGATACTCACTGTGTCCTCCGTTCCCGGGGTGCGGGCGATCTATTTCTTCAGGAAGTCCAGAAGGGCGGGGTTCACCACGTCGGGGTGAGTCCAGGCGATGTTGTGCGGTCCGCCCTCGACGGTGACGACGGTGAGATCCTTGATGAGACCGGGGAGTCGCTTGGCCGTATTGGGGTAGGGCAGGATGCGGTCGGCGTCGCCGTGGATGAGCAGGACCGGCACGTCGATCATGGGCAGGTCGTCGCGGAAGTCGGTCAGCCAGGTGTCGATGCAGGCGTGGGCGGCGTGTGCGGAGGCGGTGAGGGCAACGTTGAAGCTGTTGTGCCACGCTTGGTCGCTGACCCTGGTGCCGGCCAGCACGTCGACGTTGTAGGAGTTGTTGAGGAAGTTCTCGAAGTAGGCGGGCCGGTCGGCGATGACCGCGGCCTTGATGTTGTCGAAGACCGATTGCTCGACACCATCGGGGTTCTCGTCGGTTTTGAGTAGGAACGGGGGAATGGCGCCCATCAGGACGGCCTTGCTGATTCGCGATGACCCGTAGGTGGCAAGGTAGCGGGTGACTTCGCCGGTGCCCATGGCGAACCCGACCAAGGCGCATCCGGTGAGGTCGAGGTGTTCGAGAACCGCGTCGAGGTCCTCGGCGAGGGTGTCGTAGTCGTAGCCGACGCTGGGTCGGCTCGATTGGCCAAAGCCGCGGCGGTCGTAGGTGATGACCCGGTATCCGGCGTGCAGCAGGACGCGTTCCTGTTTTTCCCAGGAGTGTCCATTCAATGGGTATCCGTGGATCAGGACAACCGGCTGCCCGGTGCCGTGATCCTCGTAGTAGAGGTCGATGTCGTCGGTGTTTTCTTTTCCGACGGTGATCGTCGACATGGCGGGCCTTTCCGCTGCCTGAATGCCAGAGGTTCATGTGGCGAGCGGTCTCGTCTTTGGCTCGGAGAGCTCATTGCTGTGGTCTATTCAGCAGACACCGGTCACGGCCCGGGCGGCACCGGAGAAGTACTTAGTGCGCTACGTAGGTTTGCGGCGTTCGGGCCGCCGGTACCGGCGAGGCGCCCGCTCATTTCGCAGCCGGCAGTTCCCGTCGCCGCAAGTATTGCCGCTGGGGTGAGTAACGACCTTCTGCCGAGAGCATTTAATACAAATGCAATTCGAGATCTAATGCTTCTCGCGGGAGCGAGGCCGTCCCGAGCGCAAGAGGCGCACATGTACACGCAGGCCGAGAACGTATGCGTCGATCTCTTGGATAGCTGGATCCGAGGCAACGCAGGAAGCACGCTCTGACACCTGCGCCGCATGGCTTGATTTTGTTCGCATGGCGGGACTCCCGGATCCTTCAACTATTCGCTTGTACCAGAATTCCGCTCCAACAAACACGCATCATCACCGCTGGCACCCGAACACTGTTGCAGCTAGCCGTAATCTGTGATCGTTGCGAGCGTCGAAGGCGATCCCGATCAGCGTCCAAAGACAGCAGTCCTGTTTGGGAACAAGAGCTTTAGGTCAAAGGGGCCGTCTGCTCGCATCGGCCGCTACCGGGATGGTGACGTGCAGTGACGTTCCGCTTCCTGGGTGGCTGGCGATCTGCATGTGGCCGCCGAGCACTTCGACGCGGTCTTTGAGCCCGATGAGTCCAGACCCTTTGCGGGAATCGGCTCCACCGATGCCGTCGTCGTGAATCGACAGATCGAGACTGGCGCCTTTCGTTTCCGCGCAGACGTTCACTTCGGATGCTTGCGCGTACTTGGCGGCGTTGGTCAGCGCTTCGGCCACCACGTAGTAGGCGGCGACCTCGACCGGTTCGGGCAACCGGCGCTCAACGGCAACGTCAACGTGCACCGGAACCGGACAGCGGCGGGCCAGCGTCTTCAGTGCTGGGCCGAGGCCGCCTTTGGACAGAATCGCCGGGTGAATCCCGCGCGAAATCTGTTGCAGTTCTTGTGACACCGCGGTCAAACCCGACACGACACCTGCTAGCTGCTCCTGCAGTTTGGGCGGCGCGGAACCCTCCGCCAGACGCAGCTGCAGCCCCAGGGAGACCAGCCGCTGCTGGGCGCCGTCGTGCAGGTCGCGTTCCAGCCGTCGCCGGGCGTCGTCGGCGGCCGCCACGATCCGCGCGCGAGAGGCGATCAGGTCGTCGCGGGCAGTGGCGTTGGCGATCGCAATGGCAACCAGATCGGCGAAATCGTTGATGCGCTCCTCGGTATCCGCCGGCAGCGGGTCGGGATTGGTTGAGCCGAGCCCCGCCATCCCCCACACGCGCCTGTCGACCACGATGGGGGCGCCGACTGCGGTACGAAGGCCGATCTCCCGGATGAGTCCAACGGTTGAGCCGCTGGCGTTATCGGTCTCGATGCTGTCTTGCCGAGCAGGGCGGCCGGTTTGCAACACCATCGCTAAGAGGTTCTCGCCCTCTAAGGTCATGCGCGTGCCCACGGGCAGATGTGGATCCGCATCCACGTTTGTCGCGACGAGGATCGCGGAACCGTCGGGCTGGTACCGCCACAGCGCCGTCAGTTCGGCGCCCAAGTGCCGCGACATTTCCTCAGCCACTGCTTTGAACAGCTCCGAGGGCTCGACCGCGCGGGCAACCAGTGTCGCCACCCGCCGCAGCGCCGCCTGGAGCTCGGCGAGCTCGTGAAGCTCGTCGCGGCTGGCCCGCAGTGCGTCGCGGGCGTCGGCGTTGGCGATCGCGGTTGCGACGAGGTCGGCGAAGTCGGTGACGCGGTTTTCGGTGTCGGGGGAAAAGGGTCGGGGCTCAGCGGAGCCGACGACGGCGGCGCCCCACAGACGGCCTTCGACGACAATCGGTGCTCCCACTCCGCTGTGGAGCCCGAGCTCGCGAATGCGCGCGGCGGCCCACCCGGCCGCATTGTCATGGGTGTCCATCCGCGTTGGGCGGCCGCTGTCGAAAATCCTGGCGACGATGTTCTCGCCGTCCAGCGGCCAGCGCGAACCGACGGGCATCGTTGTCGCTTGTAGCGGGTCGTCGTGCGCCGAGATGAGGGTGGCCGCGCCGTCGGACTCGTAGCGCCATAGCGACGCATTAGAAGCACCCAGCGCGCGGGCCAACTCCTCGGCTACCGTCGCAAAGACCTCCGAGGCTGGGACGCCGCGGGCCACCAACGTGGCCACTCGCCGCAGCGCGGCCTGCAGCCCGGCGAGCTCACCGAACTTGTCTCGGTCGTCTGTCACCGGATGCCCTTGCTCCGGGTACCAATCCGCCGTGGCTCTCGAGCTCGCCGCAGACCCATCCGCCACCCATGGAACTCGTGCGGCCGCAGTGCCCTCCTAGTGATCCGTCAACGCTACTCGGGTATGTAGTCGAACTTGTCCGGGTTAGGGCCGCTTCTTCCGGATTCGCCCTCATCGAGGGCCGAGATCGCATCCATGTCGGAACTTGCCAGTTCGAAGTCGAACAGTTGGAAGTTGTCCTTCATCCGTTCAGGTGACACCGATTTGGGGAAGACGATATCGCCGCGCTGAATGTGCCAGCGCAACACGACCTGCGCGGACGACTTGCCCAGGGCGGCGGCGATCCGCTCGATAACCGGGTCGTCGAGCACTTTGCCCTGAGCGATCGGCGACCATGCCTCGGTCGCGATACCGTGCTCGCGTCCGTACCCGCGCACCGCTTCGTTGGTGAAGTAAGGATGGACCTCGATCTGGTTGACCGAGGGGATAGTGTCGGATTCCTTCGCGAGTCGGTCCAGATGGGCGGGCTGGAAGTTCGACACCCCAATGCTGTGCGCGCGGCCGTCCCTGGCGAACTCTTCGAGGACATTCCAGGTCGAGACGAAGTCGCCCCCGTAGAGCGTCGGCAGCGGCCAGTGAATGAGGAAAAGATCTACGTAATCGGAGTCGAGCGCGCTCAATGTTTTGTCGAATGCGCGCCGCGCATCGTCGGGCTTATGGAAGCCGTTGTTGAGCTTGCTTGTGATGAAGACATCTGCCCGATCTACCCCGGCATCGCGGATGCCATGGCCGACTTCGTTCTCGTTTCCGTACATCTCTGCGGTGTCGATATGCCGGTAACCGACCTTCAGAGCCGCTGCAACCGCTGCGGCGGTGCTGCGAGGCTTGATCTGGAAGACGCCGAAACCCAATTGCGGGATGTGCGTGCCGTCGTTGAGCTCGACTGCGGGAACGTTGCCCATGATTTCTCCTAGTTGACCGATCTGCCTGGGTAGACAAGACGCCCTACCGAGTTTCCCACCGTGCGCGCCGGAAACGTTGTCTCAGAGTTTCCCATGGTGGCAGCCCGCCGATCGGCGCGTCGTGTCCTTGTCCAACCATTGCGTCTTCCACCATTGCGTTCCAGCGTGCCCGTGTCTTCAGCGCTGACACCCACCAGTGGCAAGCGCGAGCCCCACCAACAACTTAAGTGAACATGATGTGGCCCAGCAGGCGCCGGCCGGCAGCGTCCCCGATCTGCTGCGCCCGGCCCCGCCAGTGTTGCGGCTTGCTGAAACGGCCGCCCAAACTTCGCTTACCTCAGCACCGCTGTAACGCGTGGCCGGGATCGATCAGGATCGAAATTGCGATGGGTTTGGGGTGATGCCATTATTTGCGGCGATGCCATCAATCGTGCCGAGTAGCTGGCAAAGCAGGTTCGCCTTCCCGCTTCTGGCTTACACGTTTGCCGCGATGATGGCCGGCACCACGCTCCCGACGCCGATATACGCGCTGTACTCGCAGCGCATGCATTTCACGGTGCTGACCACCACGGTGGTGTTCGCCAGCTACGCCGGCGGGGTGCTCATCGCGCTGCTGGTGTTCGGGCGCTGGTCCGACGCCGTGGGCAGGCGTCCAATGTTGTTAGCTGCGACCGGTTTTGCGCTGGCCAGCGCGGTGGTGTTTCTGGCCGCCCATACGGTCGGCCAACTGCTGCTGGGCCGACTGCTGTCGGGGCTGTCGGCGGGCGTCGTTACCGGCACCGCGACCGCCGCGGTGATCGAGGCTGCCCCGGAAGCGTGGCGCCGACGGGCGGTCGCGGTCGCGACGGCGGCCAACATCGGCGGCTTGGGCGCCGGACCGTTGCTGTCCGGACTGCTGGTGCAGTACGCGTCGTATCCGCTGCGGTTGTCGTTTGTCGTGCATATCGTGCTGATGATGCTGGCGATCGTCGCGGTGTTGGTCGCTCCGGAAACCTCTGGCCGCACCGGCCGTATCGGGTTTCAGCGACTGTCGGTGCCGGCAGAGGTGCGGCCGGTGTTCGTCATCGCGGCCACCGCCGCGTTCGCAGGTTTTGCCGTCACGGGCCTGTTCACGGCCGTGGTGCCCGCATTCCTCTCCGGCGTCATCGGCATCGGCAACCACGCCGCCGCCGGTGCGATCGTCTGTTCGCTCTTCGCCACGTCAGCGGCCGCGCAGGTGTTTGCCGGACGGATGGACGCTCGGCGGGCAATGGCCGTCGGCTGCGGCTTGTTGGTGATCGGAATGGTGATTATTGCTGCCGCCCTGCATTTTTCGAGCCTTGTCGTGCTGATCATGGGTGCGGTCGTCGCCGGGATCGGACAGGGCATCAGCTTCAGCCGAGGGCTGGCGGCTGTTGCCGAGCAGACACCACCGGAGCGACGCGGCGAGGTGAGCTCCACTTACTTCGTCGTCGCGTACGTCGCGATCGCGCTGCCCGTAATCGGCGAGGGCCTGGCGGCCGAGGCGTGGGGCCTGCGCACCGCCGGAATCGCTTTCGCATCGGCAGTATCGGTGTTGGCCGCTATGTGCCTGGCCGCGATCTTGGTAGAGGAGGCACGTACCCGGCGCTAAGGTGTCTGGATACCCGCTCTTTGTGGCGATCCTCCGCCGCTCCACCGAGCCGAGCCGTATGTCCACGGCTACGCCAGCGTGGATCAAAGGGTCGCCGGGATGCATTGCATTGTCCGACATAGCTGTTGGTGTGTTCAACGGCTACCGATTCTGAAACAAGCCCGGATGACGCCAAGCCATCGATTTTCGATCACGGCGGTCTGCGCTAGCGATCAGTGGGCCAGGACAAGAAGGACGACAAGGGTCATGAGCTATACCGATGGGTATCATCGCGAGGCGATCGTGGTCAACCTTAAAGAGCTGTATGCGCCTTCAGGCAGCGCGGACTGATTGAGCACACATCGGTCATCGGGTCGCTTCGAGCACCGTTCTCAGATTGACCAGTGCTGTCGCCAGCCGTCGAACGATCCGGCCGTCATCGCGGTCTTCGGCCTCATGCTCGTTGACATCGGGCCCACGCGGCTATGCTTGGTTTTCCGCGTTGCGTTGAAGTCCGCTGCAGAACGATGTCAGATTCCATCAAGCAGAAACCGTCACCGCGGCCTGGCCGTTGGTGGACGCCAGGTCGCATCTTTACGGGTGGCGCCTCCAATGCCGGTATTGGTTCGCCAACGACGCGGACACGTTTGCTGTACTTGTTGATCCGCCCCACGGCGCCGTCGCTTCGGGTGGGAATCGCGGTCGCAGGGACGCTCATTGTGATCGAGACCCTTGTGGTGTGTTTGCTCAAACTGGTGACCGGCATGACCGGCCACTTTGGCACGCTCTATCTGCTTGGCGTCGTGGTGGTTTCGACGCTGTGGGGATTCGGGTTGTCGGTGACAATGTCGGTGGTCAGCGCCATCGCTTTCGCGTACTTCCGTAATTGGCCGGCCGACCATTTCGCCCCGTTCGAACCCCAGAACTGGCTTGTGATCCCCGCCTTCCTCGTGGTCGCGTTGGTAGCAAACGGACTTGCACGCCTGGCGCGGATGGGAGGAAGGTCGATCAATCTCTCCTCCGACCTGATGTGCATCACCGGCCCGGATCGTGTCATCCGGGTCAATCCGGCCTTCACGCAGATACTCGGCTATTCACTCGACGATTTGGTGTCACGGCCCTTCCTCGACTTAATCGTTCCCGACGACCGAGGTCGGGTGCGTGCGGTATTTGAGCAGCTGCACGGCAGCGCCACGCCGGCGCGTTTCGAGAGCCGGGTTTTGTGCAGTGACGGTTCGCAACGCTGGATCGCGTGGAGCGTCGTGTGGGACCGGGGCTTGTTTTACGTCGTTGGTCATGACGTGACCGAACACCGGCGTGAGCAGGAAGAATTACGTCAGGCGGAGGCTGCGGCAACGGCTAGCCGTGACAAGCTGGGTGTACTTGCCGAGCAGCAGGCCGCACTGCGGCGGGTGGCGACCCTGGTGGCCCGTGGGGCCAGCCCGTCGGAGGTGTTCTCTGCAGTTGTCGACGAACTGGCCCGCGTCCTTCATGTGGTCAACGCGGGGCTACTGCGGTACGAGCCCGACGGTGCCGGGTTGGTGGTCGCGGTTCACTACCAGCCGGGCATATCGAAGATGCCATCGAAGATGCCCGGTTCCGGCGAGCGTATTCCGTTGGCGGGCGACGACCTGGGAGCGAAAGTATTGCGCACCGGCCGTGCCGCCAGAATCGGCAACCACGACAATGCCCCCGGTCCGGAAACCGCGCGCATACGTGAGGCGGGCATCCGTTCGGCAGTGGGAGTGCCGATCAGGGTTGACGGTCGGCTCTGGGGCGCGGCCATCGTCGGATCGAGGGGCCCCGAGCCCATGCCGGCGGACACCGAGGCGCGCGTCGGCGACTTCGCCGATCTCGTCGCGACCGCGATCGCCAACGCCGCCACCCGCGCTGAACTCATCGCCTCGCGGGCGCGCATCGTCGCCGCCGCCGATGACGCTCGGCGCCGTCTGGAACGTGACCTGCACGACGGGGCCCAGCAACGGCTGATCTCGCTGGGACTGCAGCTGCGGATGGCCGAGGAGTCGGCGCCGCCCGAACTCGATGACTTCAAGCAGCAGCTTTCGCGCATCCTGTCCGGGCTGACCGGTGTCTCGGCAGACCTCCAGGAGATCTCCCGCGGCATTCACCCGGCAATTTTGTCGAAGGGGGGACTGGGTCCAGCGCTGAAGACACTGGCCCGTCGCTCCGCTGTCCCGGTCACCCTCGACTTGAGGATTGACCGACGGATATCCGACTCGGCACAGGTGGCCGCCTATTACGTTGTCGCCGAGGCGCTTACCAACACCGCTAAGCACGCTCGGGCCTCCGAGGTGAACGTGGGCGTCGAAACCGAGGGGGGGACCCTCCGTGTACTCATTCGAGACGACGGGGTAGGGGGCGCCAACTCTCACAACGGTTCCGGACTCATTGGGCTACAGGACCGCGTTGAGGCCCTCGGCGGCCACCTGCATGTGACGAGCCCACCCCAGAGCGGGACGTCGCTACATGTCACGATCCCACTCGACGGCGATTGACCCCCATGTCGATTTCGTGGACGTCATTCAAAATTCCGCCAGCCCGAATAGCTCGGTCGCGGCGGCGCGTGGTTGTCATCAACGCGGCGTCGGTTCTCTTGCGTTCCCAGGTCAGCTCGGAGTTTTGCTGGTCTCGGGCGTTATGCTCGATCGAGTCAGTTAGTCGAACGGTGATCGATCGCATGGGTAAGCGATTGCGCACGCTGAGTATCGGGGTCTCAGATGACCGAATTAGATCCGGTGCCGACACAGTGTGAACTGACCCCTGGCATCGCCGCGGAGCTCGCCGCGGCCGGATTCGATGGTGCCCGCGAAGTCGGACTCGGTGGTTTCGGTGCGGTCTACCGCTGCCAACAGCGCTCACTTGACCGCACCGTCGCCATCAAGGTGCTCACCACCGACCTGGACGCCGATAATCTCGAACGATTTCTGCGCGAACAGCGCGCGATGGGCAAATTGTCAGGCCATCCGAACATCGTCAACATCTATCAGGTCGGCGCCACTGAGTCAGGTAGGCCCTACATGGTGATGCAGTACCACCCGCGGGGCTCCCTGAATGCACGGATTCACCGGGCCGGCCCGCCTAGCTGGGAGGAAGCGGTCCACATCGGAATCAAAATGGCCGGTGCTCTCGAGACAGCGCACCGGCTCGACACGCTGCATCGCGACGTGAAGCCCGCCAATATCCTCTACAGTCTCGGCGCCACGCTTTTTTGCGCCGTCACCGGCCACGCTGCCTTTGAACGCCGCAGCGGTGAGCAGGTGATCGCGCAGTTCCTCAGGATCACCAGCGAACCGGCCGACTTCCGCGGGGTTCGCGTCCCCGATGACGTGCGGGCCGCTATCGAACATGCGATGGCGCCCACCCCCGACGATCGGCCGGCGACGGCGGCCGAGCTGGGAGACGAGTTGAGAAACACCCAGCGTCGCAGCGGGCTGGCCGTCGACGACATGTCCGTGCCTGCCGACTCGGGTGCGGAGCGACACGGTGTGCACAACCCGGCCCCAGCGCAACGTCTCGAGGTGGAGACTGCGCTACGGGTGATCGTCGCCGAGGACGACGTGCTGCTTCGGGAGGGTTTGGCCAGTCTGCTTGACCGCTCGGGATTTCACGTTGTGGGACAAGCCGGGAACGGTGTGGAGCTGCTCGCGCTGGTCCATGCCGAGACGCCCGATCTGGTGGTGACCGATATTCGGATGCCGCCGACCCACACCTCGGAGGGGCTAGACGCCGCTCGGGTGATCCGGGAGGAGTTCCCCGACACCGGCATTCTGGTGCTGTCAGCGCACGTCGACGTCGAGCACGCGATGGAGCTACTGGCCAGCGGCCACGGGATCGGCTACCTGCTCAAGAGCAGGGTCACCGACGTCAGCGATTTCATCGACACGCTGGAGCGGATCGCCAAGGGGGCTTCGGTCGTGGACCCGGCGTTGGTGCAGGAATTGGTCTCGGCCCGCCGGCGCGACGACCCGCTCGCGGTGATCAGCGCGCGGGAGCGAGAAGTGTTGGCGCTGATGGCCGAGGGACGTTCCAACGCTGGCATCGCCCAGCGGCTGTGGGTCACCGAGGGCACGGTCGAGAAGCATGTGCGAAGCATCCTCACCAAACTGAACCTGCCCGAGACCGCCGACGACCACCGCCGTGTGCTGGCGGTGATCACCTTCCTCGAGGCGCACTGACCGGACAGGTTCCGGCTCGGAGGGTGCGTTGCGAAGGGGTGACGATCACCGGCAGGTGTCAGCGGTGATCACCTTCCTCGAGGCCACCTGACTCTCGGACGAGATCGCGGATGGCGCAAGGCGTCAGGGCCGACTTGGACAGGAAGCCCACAGCCGGGCTTGTCGCGATCATCTCGGCGAAGTCCTGCGCAGCGTGGGTGGAGATCAATATCAGCGTCGACGGTGCGGGCGATCCCGCCCGGTCGAGTTGCTCTACTAAATCGAAGCCGCTTTCCCCACCGAGGTTGATGTCGACCAGTGTGACGTCGGGCAGGAGTTCCGTGAAGCACCGAAGCGCCTCGGCGCTGCTGGACGCGGCGCCAACGACCGTGATGCCCTGACGCTCCAGCAGACCGCGCGCGGCGTCGACGAAATCCGGGTTGTCATCGACGATTAGCCAGCGCACGGCATTACTCGCAGTACCATGAGCTCAGCATGCCAGTGGGGGGATCACTAGGCATTCCCGCTAACAGGAATGTTCGACGTCATGACTGGGCCCACCGCGCACTCGTGTGATCAGAAATCTGAATCGGCTAGATCCGCTGAGCCCCAGATCATCTCACCACTAGGTTTCAGAAGTTCGATCGTTACCATCACTGCCCAGCCGACCGGGGCGTCACCGCGTCGTTTGCAGCCAGCAGATAAATATGGATTACGGGTGGCTGGAATGGCCAATGGGCGTCAGCATCGACGACATCTCCCGCGTGGCGGGCAACACTGGCCGACATGGCTATCAGCTTGCACGCATCCCTGGAATCGGTCGCCGATCGACCCGTCACCGATACGTCCCCCAGCCCTCGGGCAGCAGTGAAGTACGCAGTCGAGGCGGTCGGCACCTTCTTTCTGGTGTTCACCGTGGGCGCGACCGTTGGCGGCCGTAGTTCCCTGGCCCCGTTGGCTATCGGTGCAGTCCTGATGGTGATGGTCTACGCCGGTGGCCACCTTTCCGGCGGGCACTACAACCCCGCGGTGACGCTGGCGGTGCTGGTGCGCCGCCGGATCGGTTTGCGTGATGCTGCCGTCTACTGGGTGGTGCAGCTGGGGGCAAGTGTGCTGGCGGCCGTGGTGGTGCGCGCGGTAATCGATCCCGCACAGATCGCCGCCACGGCGACCCAGTTACGCAGGCCCTCCGTCGCGGCATCGAACGCGATCTCGCTGGCGCGCTTGACGATGACGTTGTCCGGGCCCACCCTGGTCGCCGTGTTTGTGGCGGAACTACTTTTCACCTTCGCCCTGTGCTACGTCGTGCTCAACGTCGCCACGAGTAAACACCATCCAGACAATTCGTTTTACGGTCTCGCGATCGGGTTCACCGTCGTGGCCGGCGCGGTCGCCGTCGGCGCGATCCCCGGTGACGCGTTCAACCCGGCGGTAACGCTGGGCGCGGCGGTGATGCACAGGTTCGCGTGGCCGACGCTGTGGGTGTACCTGGTCGCGGAGATCATCGCCGGCGCAGCCGCCGGAGTCACGTTCCTCGCCCTCAATCCGGACGACAAATGAGGGGCCGCACGACACATAAACAGGTGGCTCGAGGAAGTGCTGCGCAGCCGGTACTCGGAGTCCTTATCGCCGTGCGGCGGCATATGGCTTGCCGGCCAGTGAATTCTCGTGATATCCAACTGAGCACCATCCGGGCCTCTCAGCCGGTCATCGCGGCGGATTGCAATTGTCCCAGTTGGTGTTTCGGCTTGGGGACTAAGACATCGGGTCGAGATGTCCTCGATGGCTTGCTTGATGCCGGCGATCGTCGGCGCTCCATGGCAGGGCGTCTGGGTGTTAGATCAGACGATGGTGGAAACTCGCGACCGGGTCGAGCGGGCCGATCGGATTCCCGATCGTCGGGTCAGGCGCCATCAACGCGGTGATTCGCATCGCCTGACAGCGATCGGCGGTCTTGCGGCGTTGTCGTTGGACGCGTTGTCCAGCGTGGCTTACGGACCCGAAGCCATCGTCCTCGTCTTGGTCAGCGCGGGTGCCGCCGCGGTTCGGTGGACCCTGCCGATCTCAGCGGCGATCACCGTGCTGCTGCTGGTGTTGGTGATCTCCTACCGGCAGGTAATCGCGGTCCACCCAAACGGCGGCGGGGCCTACGCAGTAGCTAAAAAGGACCTCGGCCGCACGGTGAGCCTGTTGGCCGCGGCAAGCCTCGTCGTCGACTACGTGTTGACAGTTGCGGTCAGCCTTGCCGCCGGGGCAGCGAGTTTGGGCAGCGTCTTTCCCGCCCTTTCTCATCACTTGCTGGCTGTCACGATGGCGGGGCTCGCCGTGCTCACCATCATCAACCTGATCGGGATCGCCGAGTCAGCGAAGGTGTTGATGGCGCCGACAGTGGTCTTCATCGTCGGTATCTTCGCGATCATCGTCGTCGGGCTCATCCGGTCGCATCCGGTAGCCGTTGTCGGTTCAGATCTCGGGCCCATCCATGCGACCGAGGCGCTCGGAGTGGTGTTGATCCTCAAGGCGTTCGCGAACGGATGTTCGGCGCTGACCGGAGTCGAGGCGATCGCCAACGCGGTGCCGGCCTTCCGGGCGCCCGCAGTCAAGCGGGCCCAACACACCGAAGTCGCGTTGGGCGTGTTGCTGGGGGCCATGCTTCTCGGCCTGGCGACGCTGATCCGGGTGCATGACGTGGTACCCCGCGGAGATGTCACCATGCTCGCGCAACTCTCGGCGGGCGCGTTCGGGACCGGATGGCCGTTTTATGTCACGAACCTGTCGGTAACGCTGGTGCTGGCCTTCGCCGCCAATACCAGCTTCGGCGGCCTGCCGGTGCTGTTGCAGCTGCTGGCCAAGGATCACCGGCTGCCGCACCTGTTCGCCTTGCGAGCCGAACACCCGGTGTTCCGTTACGGCGTCACGACGTTGGCGATCCTGTCCGCGTTGGTGCTGCTCGTTGTCGATGCCGACACCTACAGATTGTTGCCGGTGTTCGCGATCGGCGTTTTCATCGGATTCACGATCAGTCAAACCGGGCTTGTCCGGCATTGGCTGAAAGAACGGGGTCGCGGCTGGGCGGGCAAGGCCTTCCTCAACGGCACCGGGGCAGTCCTCAGCTTTGTGGCACTGGTGGTGCTCTTCGCAAGCAAATTCATCGAGGGCGCATGGTTGTTGGTGCTGATTGTGCCCGGGTTGATGCTGCTCTTCGATCACATCGAACGCTATTACCGGCGCGTGGGCGAACAGTTGGGGCTGGGTCGCATGCCCGCCAAACCTGTTCCTGGCTGCGATGGTCAAGCCATGGTCATCGTTCCGGTCGTCGCTGTCAGCCGGGTCGCCGAGCGTGCTTTGCAGGCTGCGATGCGGCTCAGTGCCGAAGTGGTCCCGGTGGCGGTCGATATCGACCCCGGCGACACCCATCGGCTCTCCGGGCAATGGAAACAGTGGGACCCCGGGGTTGAACTTCGGATCCTGCCCAGTCCGCACCGCAACCTGGTCGCACCCACTGTCGGTTTCGTGCGAACCCAAGTTGAGAAGGGACGCTCTGTCGTAGTCCTTATCGCCCAGGTCGAACCGAGGCGCCGACGCTACCGAATCCTGCACAACCAACGCGGCCCAATCCTTGCCGCTGCAGTACGCGCACGCACCGACGCCATCGTCGCCACGCTCGCAATTCGAGTGGACTGAACATCCTGCAGCCTATGTTGTTGGGCGGCAACGAATTCCGCCCGCACTCAGCAGGGCAACAACAACGCGTACTGTCAGGACAACGAGATCACCTGGTTCGGCCCGCGCCGCGTTCGAGCCGCTGACTTGACATCACTCACGTCGCTCACATGGCTTTGCACGAGAAACCCGAACCGGTCGCCGGCCGGTCGAGCAACGGAGCAGATCGAGACGAACGACGCCATGTTCAGGTTGACAGCTGCGGCGACAAGTTGGCGAAACCCATAGCTTTCAAAACTGCTTTGCCAGTTCCGCTGCTTGCTTCTTCCCCTGGTCGATCATGTCTAGTGCCCGTCCATCCCACGTGTGCTCAACGGTCATTGCCGTGATGCTGTGCACGCCGATAAATTGAAGCCAGAATTCTATGTACTTGGTTACATATTCAAAGCCAGGCGGTGGGACTGTCTGAAAGCCGGCTTCCTCGCTTTGCCCCCGGACGTACGCGACAAATGCCTTATCGATATTCAGCGCTGGTCCATATTCTTTCCCGTTAAACGTGAAAAGCATATTCCGCTGGCAGGAAAGATCGATCAGTTGCTTTAGCTTATAAGGAAAGGAAAAATTCCACATCGGAACGCCAAGCACGATGCGATCTGCCTTTTGAAAGCGTGACGCGAGCTCTCTAATCTTTTCCCATGTAGCTCTTTCCGATGGCGTCATCGCCTCTCCGGAGACGCCTTTGTACTTGGCGCCTATCGCTTCCGCGTCAAATTCGGGAAGCGACTCGGTCCAAACGTCTAGCGTGTCGACCACAAGGCCTGCGACCTTCTTTTGGTACTCGAGAAGAAAAGAATCGATGACAGCAATGGATGCGGATCGCTCTCCTCTTGGTGAGGTGACAATATTCAAGATACGCATTTCCACTTCGTTTCTTGAGTCGGACAAGCCTCTACCGGCCTCTTGGCGGATGGCGAGCAACGGTGCCGCGACGTGGTCGCCTTGTGCTCCACTATTGTATTTCAGCACTATTGTATTTCAGCACTATTGTATTTCAGCACTATTGTGTTTCAGCGAACCGATAGTTACCGCAGACACCAATCGAGATTAGCTGACTGCCAGCTGATATCTCTGGGTACCGGTTTGCGGGTAGCGCGCAGGGCACCGCGACCGGGTGTTGGTCGAAGCGGTGGTGGCGCAGTTGGACGTGCAGCCGTTGTCCTCTACATCGGCGGCGGGCCCAAGTTTGCTTTCATCGTCGACCGACAACGATGGTCGCCATCTTCGTTCCCTCAAGACGATGGCCGCCTGCTCGTTCGCGTCTAACTTTCCGGGTATGAGTGGCGACTTGCTGCAGGTGAATGGGCAAAAGGTGCAGCTGACCGGCCAAAGGGTGAAGCAGCAGGTCGTCCAAGTGGCAGAGGTGCTCCTCCGGCGAACCGATGAACTCGCCGCTGTGCTTGCCTGCGCGATCATTCAGGAGGTACCGCTCTGCGGGTCGACCCGGTCGGTCCAATTCGACGTGGTTGCGCAGGGCTGCGCGGCGAACATTCGGCCGATCTTCGCCGCGATCGCCGGCGACACCGCATT
>Ga0070763_10000062_pt1 | contig 21271 bp, 20 predicted proteins | sample HubBroMetageWRM3_FD_67279 | JGI IMG/M metagenome (GOLD analysis project Ga0070763, IMG submission 67279) | Warmed soil microbial communities from the Hubbard Brook experimental Forest, New Hampshire - Hubbard Brook CCASE Soil Metagenome WRM 3 | ecosystem: Environmental > Terrestrial > Soil >... | reverse complement strand
CGTTCGCAGCCTTATAGGCGGCAATCGTGCTGGTACCGAAGGTGGACTGCGGCGAGCCGGCCTCTGCCACAGCAGACGGCTTCTTGGCCAGGGCGGTCAGCAGCGCCGACTCGAGAGTCGCTGGATTCGCCGCATCGAAGTGGATCTCAGAGTACGACCAGCCGATCGCGTCGGCGGCCTCGTGTACTCCGGTCGCGATGCGCTCGGTCGCCGCTAGACCATTCGAGACGAATATGATTGATTTGCCGGACGGGACCTTGCTCCCCAGCGGCGTGGTCTGCGTGATTGACGTCGGTGTGGTGAGGGCCTTGGTGACCGCTGCATTGGCTTCCGCTACAGCGCCCGAACTGGCTGAGCCGGTTGACACTGCGGCTGCACTTGTCGAGCCGCTTGAACTTGGCGAACTGGAACTACTCGAACAGGCCGCCAGAGCGATTAGGATCGCCGTGGCCGTGGAAAATGCCGCCGCCCGCTTACTCAAGCGACGTCTAGAAAGAGGATCCATCCTCAAAATCCCTTCGCCGGAGATCCGACTCACGGTCGGCCTCATGACTCGCATGCCTCGTCGATTACTGAAAGTAACGACTAGCGCATTCTTTGTGACGAACTAGGGCATTCTTTGTGACGAGATGGGGCTCCGTGATCGCCTGGGCTACATCGGAGCTCTCCTACCTATACCTTAATATGATAGGCATAGATTAGGATCCGGCCCTAGGGCCGGATGAGGATTGTTACGTGCTCGTTACTGTGAATCCGTTCGCGGCCAAGTACAAGGGAGGGCTGGTGAGACCGGCCACGCTGATGACTACTAGGGCGCCGAGTGCCCTGAGAGGGGCAGTGGCGGACGCTCGTCTCCACCCGCAGATGCTTGGCCAGGACCGCACGTCGGCGATCGCGGGCAGCTCTCGGCGAATATTTACGTCGCGGGAGCGGTCGAAGTCAAGGCGGTAACGTGCCGCGGAACTGCCGCCGGGCGCCGGCGCCGTCACGTCCCGCAGCAGGACGACCTGGCTGGGATCGGCTGCATGTTCTATCGCCACTTGCACGACCGCTCCCACGGCCGCACCGACACCAGAAGCCGGATACGCTTGGTCACCGGAGTTGCACTCTCGTGCACTCTGAGGATGAAGCAGACCGTGACTTGGCCATTTCAGTAACCTTTGCCAGCACTCCAGCCGCCGTCGACCAGCAGCGTCGCGCCGTTGATGAAGTCTGCCTCGTCGCTGGCGAGGAAAACCACCGCAGAGGCGATATCGCCAGGTACGCCCCAGCCGCCTGTCGGTGTTGAGTCGACGATCACTTGAGTGAACTCGGGATCCGTAAAGTAGCTTCGGTTAAGCGGCGTCTCGATGACGCCAGGCGCCACGGCGTTGCATCGGATTCCCTGTGCGGCGAGTTCCAGCGCGATTGACTTTGTCAGCATCGTCAGACCCGCCTTCGACACATTATAGGCAGCACGGTTCTTGAAGCCGAGTTCCGATGCCGTTGACGTGATGTTTACAATCTTGCCCTTTCCTCGCGCAAGCATGTGTGGAACAACGGCCTGGGACAGGACGAACGGCGCAGTAAGATTGACCTCAAGTGTTTTCCGCCACGCGGCAAGCGGATGATCGGCGAACGCCGATATTACCCGGATACCCGCATTATTGACGAGGATATCAATGCCCCCGAAATGCTCAACCGCGCGGAATGGGACGCCGCGCGCCTCCTCTTCGTTGGTAAGGTCGGCGACGATGGCGGCCAGCTTATCATCCCCACCTTCCAGTTCGCTGACTGCCTCATCGAGGACGGTCTTATTAACGTCCACCATCGCGACACGGGCTCCGGCGCTGAGCAGGCGCCGAGTAATTCCGAATCCAATTCCTTGCGCCGCGCCTGTCACTACCGCGACCCTACCGGTCAAGTCCAAGTCAATTCACCTCGTCCTGACGCTGCCGGCTGTCTTCTAGGCCAGAATCCGCGGGGCGGAGCAGCGCCATGAGCGTCGAGACGCCCGGCAGCTGATCCAGCTGCACGATCACCTCAGCAACGTCGTCGGCCGCAGAGCCGATGACCGAACCCGCGCGGGCGCTGAAGCGCGCGCGAATCTCTGCTGACGTGGGGTACAGCACACTAGACATGTCATCCGATACCGCGAATTTGGTCCCGTCCTCGAGGTCGACCTCCACCCGAACCGTGGCATCGTCCGTCGGGATCAGTTCGATCCGGGTGGCGAGTTCTGCCGCATGCTTGTCTGTGCCGGCCGACTCGAAGTAGCGGATGTCGTCCACCGGGCGGCGCAGCAGCGCCGCGGCGGCGGTGAAGCGGGCCGACATCTGGCGCTGCAGCATGGTGGTGTACGGCGGCTCAGCACCGACACCCGGGCTGGCGACGCCATTATTGGCCGTGGAGGGTCGCAGTAGCCGTACCCGCGCGACGGTATCGACCGAGAACGGCACCGGCAATCGCGCCAGGATAAGCGCCAGCGTCTCCTGGTTCTGCAGGCAGGCCGCGAACCTTTTCGTCCCCAGTCGCGAGACAGCATGGTCAGCCTGCTCGGCAGGGATCCGGCCGTCCTCGCCGCCGTAGGTCCGGAAGAAACCATACGGTCCCTCGAAAGAGTTGGGGGAGGCGGTGCAACCCGACATGGCAAGACCCGCAGCCAGCAGGCCGTTGCGCGCGGCGAAACCCGCATGCAGGTAGGGCTCCATGCTTCCGGCCACGAAGCCCTGACCGAAGCCGGCCGCGGTGTTCGCCGCAATACTCAGTGCGGCCGCGAGCTGCGCCTGATCGCAGCCGTAGAGCGTGGCGGCAGCGGCCGCCGCGCCGATTGGCCCCAGGACGCCGAGCGGGCGAAAGCGCCTGGCCACGATAGAAGTGGGGGCAATGTTACCGAGCAGCCCGACCGCCTCGTAGCCGACGACGATTCCCGCCAGAAGCTCGTAGCCTGAGGCGTTGACCTGCTCGGCCGCGGCGAGTGCCGCCGGGATAACGTAAGTTCCCGGATGGCTGCCCTCGCTCAGGCCGCCAGGACCGCAGTCCTCAAGCAGGCTGTCGTGCGCGGCGACGGCGTTGGCAAAGGCAGCCGCCGATGCCGAGAGTCGTCCCGGCCGACCGACCGCAGTGCACGGCCCGACATCGCCGCGGACAGTTTCCCAGGCGGCTGTGGCCGCGGCCAGCTCGGAGCTCACCAGGGTCACACCGATGATATGGAGCAGCCGGTCCCGCGCGGCCGCTGCGGTACGAACGGGCAACGGCTCGCGCCCGAGGAGGTGCAGGGTCTCGGCGAGCCTTGCGCTCAGTCCGTCAACGGTCACTGCGAGCTCACGCCGCCACCGACACCGAGCAGGATGGCACTGACAGGGCAGATATCGGCCGCCTCGGCGACGGCCGATTCGTCGCCGGCGTCGACGTCGCTGACGAGTACCTCGACAACACCATCCAGATCACGCTGGTCGAAATAGCGAGGGGCAAGCTCGACGCAATTGCCTGAGCCGATGCAGCGCTCCGCTGCGACTGAGATGTGCATCACATGCTCCTCACGCATGGCTGGGACGGCAGGTCACTCCGTCAACGGAAATTATGACTACCAAATTACCGGCAGCTCGGCGACTCCATAAATGATGGAGTTCCGAAAGGCAAGATCGTCAGCGTTTCCGGCGAGCCGCAAGTGCGGGAACCTGACGAAAAGCTTGCTGAATACGACCTGCAACTCGATGCGGGCCAGTGGCTGGCCGAGACACTGATGCAGGCCGAATCCGAAAGCGACATGCCGCCGGGCATCGCGGGTGATGTCAAACTTGTCCGGATCGGCAAAGACCTCCGGATCGCGATTAGCGGCGGCGATCGGGGCAATCACGCCTTCGCCGGCGTGGATGCACTGAGCGCCCAGCTCGATGTCATCGGTCGCGAGCCGGAAGGCCACCTGGTGTGCGACCGATAGATAGCGCAGAAGTTCCTCGACGGCGCTGTTAACCAAACTCGGGTCATCGCGCAGCAGGGTCAACTGGTCGGGGTGGTTGAGCAGCGTCAGAGTCCCCAGCGCGATCATATTGGCAGTCGTGTCGAACCCACCCACAAGCAGTAGCTGCAGGATGTGGAGCAGCTCATCTTTGCCGAGCTTGCCGGCTTTTACCTGATTCGTGATCATCCGGCTGATCAGGTCGTCGCCCGGCTTGTCGAAGCGCTCGTCAACCACCTGCGAGAAATAGTCGAGAATATCCTGATTCGCCTGTGATGCCACGGCCGGCGGATTATCAAAGCTCATCCAGGTCTTGACCCGGTCCTGGAAGAAGTCGCTGCGCTCGGTCGGAAGGTCCAGTATCTGGCAGATGACACTCGACGGCACCGGTTGCGCCAGCATGTCAACCAGGTCGAGGGGACCCCCGAGCTGTTCCATCCGGTCAAGCAGAACGTCGACCAGTTCGTTCAGGTAGCCTCGCAGCTCGGCCACGTGATGAATCTTGAAGTCCGGTGCCAGCATGCGGCGGTGCTCGTCGTGCTTGGGCGGATCCATCCGGGCGAAGTTCTTCTGCCCGCCGCGAGCCGCGGCCACCGTGGGGGTCGGCTCGGGAAACCCCTCGATCGTCAGATCAGAGGATATGCCCGGGTCGGCAAGGACCGCGCGTATGTCGGCGTAGCGCGTCAGCAGCCAGGCCTCGCGGCCGTTCCAGGTGGATACCTTGCTGACCGGGCAGGTAGCACGCAGCTCCGCGAACACGGGGGGCGGATCGAGCGGAGAGGTCCGTTCGAACGGCCATACGTGCTCGGTCTTGATCTCCGTCACGGAATACTACCTTTCACAGGAGGATCCTTTGCTGGCGGACTCGCAACGACCTCACCAGCTCGGGCACCGCATCAGCCGACCCCGACTTGCTGGACAACGGACTGTCCGTAGACTGGCGACACCCAATTCCAGGATGCAACCGCCTCGCCCCTGGCGGCAGCCAGGTAGAGGTGGCGCACCTCATTTGTCACTTCCCCGAGCTGGCCGCCGCGATAGCTATGCCGATCCACTGACGCCACTCCGGTGACCCCCTCGCCGCTGCCGCAGACAAACACCTCGTCTGCGGAGTAGAGTTCAGTTCGATCAATCGGCCGTTCTTCGACGCGCAGCCCGAGTCGCTCGCTTGCTAGCCGTATAACGCTATCCCGCGTGATGCCCTCCAGAATACTTTCAGTAACAGCTGGCGTCAGCAGCTTCCCGTCCCTGACAAGGAAGACGTTGTAACCGAAACCCTCAGATATGCGACCCGCATCCGTGAGCATCAGAGGAGCGTCGTAGCCGTTGCGTCGCGCCTCAATACTCGCCTGGCGGCCATTGTGGTAATTGGCAATGGACTTCATCCGCGGTGGCATTGAGCGGTCGGAGATTCTCGCCCATGTGCTGACTCCGAGGTTGAGCATCGAACGGCCGAAGTAGGAAGACACAGGAACCGCGGAGATAGAAGTTGTCGTCGGCCCGGAGTCCTCTGGTTTCCCGTCGTCGCTGACGAGGAAAACCTGCAACCGCATGTGTATGTCTTCCCTGAATTCATTTGCGGCGATCAGCCTATGGATATCCGCTTCCAGGGTGGCCACATCCCCAGGGTAATCCAAGCCCGCCATGTCAAGCGATGCGCGCAGCCTGCGCAGGTGATCTCGCATCCTGAATGTATAGAGTTCCCTGTGCTCGGTGTTCCAGTAGCCGCAGAAGCCCTCAAATACCGCGATACCGTACTTTAGGGCGGGACTGAGAACGTGCAACTTAGCATCGCCGTACGCGATCAGCTCTCCATCGAACATCAGGTAGGTGGGGCGCACCGCCGACTCCATCATTTCCCCTCGCGGTATGGGTTGCCGATCCACGGTGCGGACGGACCCGGTAGCCGCTGGACCGCACCGCGCCGCTGCGGCCAGTGAACCGCTGCCCGGCGAACCATGCCCATGACCAAGGTCGGCCCGGGCGAACTCCGAGTAACCCACCGAAGTCGAGACGGCCCGCCCATCCTCACTAAGACTGACTACGTAACTATTACTACGATACGCAGGAATCTGTCAACTGATGAGCGGCCACGTTACCTGTTCGTAACGTACCGGGCCGACGCCGGATGCCTGACGTGTCCGGATCAGCCGCGCCGCGGGCATGGGCCTGGCCTGGTGACAGGCCGCCGGGAACCATCAGCCGACGACGCTCGTCCGGGTCGGTCCAAGATCAACTGACCGCCGGGATGCCCGGCCTAGAGGTCGCAGCAGGAGGCAGGCGCGCTTGACAGACCCTAGATCTGTTTGATCTTGTGTGCACTGTTGTGAACGGGAGTGTTGCGGTCAGTGCAACGCGACGTGAAGAAATGCAGAGGTAAAAATGTCCGAGCCCGCCGAGTGGGAACATATTTCAGTTACCCGGAATGAAGATATTGTGGAGCTTCGCTTCCACACCGGTGGCGGCCCGCTCGTCTGGGACGCAGCTGCCCACCGTGAGATCACCGAGGCATTCTACTGGCTAACCATGAAACGCGACGTCAAGGTGGTAGTTCTCACCGGAACCGGAGACGTCTATTGCAATGAACTAGACGTCACGAGCTTCGCCGGGATCGAGTGGGGCGAGATCTGGTGGGAAGGAAAGCGCATGCTATCCGGTCTCAACGATCTCGACATTCCGGTCATCTCCGCTATTAATGGCCCTGCCACTGTGCACTCCGAGATTCCGGTGATGGCCGACTTCGTCCTCGCCGCAGACCACGTCGTCTTTGCCGATCGCAGCCACTTCGCCACCCGCGACACGGTGCCCGGCGATGGGGTCAACCTCATCTGGGGCGAACTGCTCGGCCCGACGCGCTCGAAGTACTTCCTGCTGACGGGAAGCACCATCGACGCACCCGAGGCGCTCCGGCTAGGGGTCGTGAACGAGGTCCTTCCGCTCGCCGAGCTTCACGATCGCGCCTGGACGTTGGCCCGCGAACTGGCCGTCCGCCACCTGCCCGTGCTGCGCTACGCCAAGGCTGCGGTGTCGGTCGGCTTCCGCCGCAACTTCTCCGAGGGCCTGAGTCACAGCCTGGGCGTCGAGGGCTGCGGACACTGGTCCCTGGGCGGGATCAAGCCCGCGCACATCACGGACTGACCGCCGCGGCCATGCCGGTCACCAGGGTCGGGATAGCGGGTGCCAGCCTGAGCGGCGGCTGGGCCCTGCAGTCGCATGTGCCGGCGCTTCTGGCGTTGCCAGGGTTTGAGATCGTCGCGGTGTCGACCACGCGGCTCAGCTCCGCAGAAAGGACCGCCCAGCATTTCGGAGTACCGAATTTCTACGACTCAACGGAGGCAATGGCCGCGGACCCGCTGGTAGACCTCGTCACTGTCACGGTGAAAATCCCTGACCACGAAGCGGCAGTGAGCGCGGCGATCGCGGCCAGGAAGAATGTCTACTGCGAATGGCCGCTTGGAGTAAATACCCTCCAGGCCGCCGACCTGCGGGACCGGGCCAATGCGGCCGGTATCCAGACGGTGATCGGCCTCCAGGCCCGCGCCACCCCTACCCTCCGGTTCCTGCGCGACCTCCTGGTGAGCGGTTACCTTGGGGATCGGGTTCTCTCAGTCCATGCCAGCTCTACCGGATTCGGCAATGGCGGGCCGATTCTGGCACCCGATCGGGAATGGGCCGCCGACGATGCGAATGGCCTCTCCGCGCTCACCGTCCGCACGGCGCACACCCTCGACGCGGTGCAGTTCTGCGTGGGATCGATCGAGACCGTGTCGGCCGATGTCCGGGTCGCGACGCCGTTCCCGGCTATCGGTGATACCGGCCGACTCGTTGAACGAACCGCGCCAGACCAGGTCCTGATTCAGGGCAGCCTGGCGGGCGGAGGGACGCTGACCGGCAGGTTCCTGCTCGGTGTTCGCGGGGACAACACGCCGCTGATTACGATCCACGGAACTGATGGCACGATCATCGTCGCGGGCGAGGGTGACGAACCACAGATCCAGATGGCGAGCCTGCGGCTGCTGGCCGCGCGCCGGAACTCCTCGTTCGAGGAGCTGGCGGTACCACGCCGTTACATACGGACGCCTCATGACCTGGCCGCAGGCGCACCGTCCAGTGTGGGTGAGAACTACCTCAGCATGGCGGCCGCGGGCGCGAGCCCGCCGAGTCCTGACTTCAGCGACGCCGTGGCCCTGCATATGCTGCTCGATCTGATCCGGCTGGCGTCAGTAACGGGCGAGCGCCAGGTTGCGCCTGGCCCGCAGCCCGAGAGACTGGCATGAGCCTGCTCCCGTTCACGATCCACCCGGCCTGGCGATCCGGCCCAGAAGCCGGGCAGACTGCGCCGGCCGGGACCGTCGGCCTTGCTAAATCATGCGAATGAATCTATTGTCCATCATGAATATGACGGGCTGATCCGGCCCATCCCCGGGTTAACTCTCTGTGGCCGGGTGTGTCCACAGCAGGAGGCAAGATGATTAGCTATCTCGACTACGTCGACAGCGATCCCTACGACTACTACGCGACGCAGCTGCAGGCTGGCCCCGTGCACTGGGACGAGGGCATGCGGGCCTGGCTGGTCTTCGGCTACGACGAGTCCAGGTTCGTGGTCACCCGGCAGGACTACTTTCAGCACCCGTACAACGAGCTGCGTGGCGCCAAGGAGGTACAGGGAGGCACGCGCGGCATCCTCATGCTGCAGGGCGCGGAGCATGACCGGATGCACAATTTCCTGCTCTCCCATTTCACCCCTGCAGTCGTGCGCAGATATCGGGAGGAGCTCATCCGTCCGCTCGTGCGGCGGAGGCTAGAGGCCATCGCCGCGCTCGACCGGGTCGATCTCGCTTCCGAGTTTGCGTCGAGGCTGCCCAGTGACGTCATCGCGGCGCTGCTCGGGATGGACTGGCACGATGACGAGCTGCTGACCAAGTGCCAGGTCTGGAACCACGCGCTCTTCCGCTGGAGCGAGACCTTTGGCGAGGACGAGCAGGCGCTGCAGGACTCGCTGGTAGCAGCCGAGGCACTGAACGCCGTTCTGCTGCCGTTGGTACGTGAACGCCAGCAACGCCCCCAGGATGACCTGATCTCGATTCTCTGGGCCAAGGGCCACGAGCTCCTCCAGCCCTGGACCGAGGTCGAGGTGCTCGCGCAGTGCCGGGTATTGTTCTTCGCCGGCAGCGACACTACGGCTCACCTCTTGCGTAACGCAATCTACGTGCTGATGACCCAGCCGCACTGGCAGAAGGACCTGCGCGCAGACGAGGCCAGGATCGAGAATTTCGTGGAGGAGATCCTGCGGTACTACGCACCTGTGCACTTCAGGGTGCGTGCCGCCATCAAGGACGTCGAGCTCGGTGGCCAGCTCATTCGCGCCGGTGATCGGGTGCACCCGATGAATGCGGCGGCCAACCGCGATCCCCGGCATTACCCGGACCCGAACATCATCAACCCGGAACGCAAGCCGCTGCGTGATCATCTTGCGTTTAACGTGGGCCCGCGTTTCTGCGTCGGTGCCGCGCTGGCCCGCGCCGAGGCGGCCGAGGCGATCGGACAGCTCCTGGCGAGCATCAGCGATATAGTGCCGGACCGGGACGCTACGCCGCCACGCTTCATCGGGCATATGCCTCGCTCGCACGAGCCGCTGAATGTCGTGCTGACGCATCGAGCCGCGGCGCGCACCTGACCCCGGTCCTTCTCAGAAGACGATGACACTCCGGGCCAGGTCCGAATGATCCAGCGCCTGCATTCCGTCGTTGACCTCGGCCAAGCCGATCCGCTCGGAGATCAGTTCGTCAAGCTTAAGGCGGCCGGCCAGGTACATCTCGCAGTACCAGGGAATATCCAGGCGGAACTGGTTGCCCATCTTGCTTCCCTGCAGTCTCTTCTCGGAAAAGAATGCATCGGCCGGAATCTCGACTCTGTCGCCGGGCCGCGGAAGGCCGACGACGGTAATGACTCCCCTCGTGCGCGCCATAGCGCATGCCTGCTCGATAGTCTCCGGGCGGCCGACAACCTCGAAGACGTGATCGGTACCCCCTCCTGTGATCTCGTGAACCATCGCTACCGTGCGCTCGCTGGACGCGTCGACCGTCGCCGTGGCACCGAACGCGATCGCCCTGGCCAGCGCGCTCTGGCGGATATCTACGGCGATCACCTTAGATGCGCCCGCCATCCGGGCCGCCTGGACAATGTTGAGACCCACTCCACCACAGCCGATGACCGTGACCGTCTCGCCAAGCGAGACGTTCGCAGAATGCCGGACTGCCCCGATGCCGGTATGCACCGCGCAGCCGAGAAGCGCGGCGCGATCGAGGGGCATCTCATCGGGGATCTTGACCACCGCTCGCTCGTTTACCAGCATCTGTGCGGCGAACCCGCCGAGGCCGACGAAGGCGGCGACCGGCACTCCCGCAGACGAAAGCCGAGGGCGGCTCCCGGCCGGGCGCGAGCGGTTCATCGTGTCGCAATGTTGCTGCAGACCCCGCTGGCACCACTCGCACATGCCACAGAATGAGGCCGCGCAGGCGACTACCCGGTCTCCTGGCCGGACCGCCGTCACCTGCTCGCCAACGCTCTCGACGATCCCGGCAGCCTCGTGTCCCAGTACCACGGGCAGTGTCCGGGCACGCGGTGAATCACCGCGTTGGGCGAGCCGATCGGAATGACACAGGCCCGATGCCACGGTGCGCACCACCACCTCCTGCGCCGAAGGTCGATCGAGTTCAATCTCGACGACCGAAAGCTCCGCGCCGTACTGTCGCAGCACTGCTGCCTGCATGCGAATACCTCCTGAGGGCGCCTGGCACGCAGCGATTCCTGTGCCGCGTTTCATCTCTATATTATAAAATAACCTTACTAATGCAGTCGACGTCGAAGGCGAGGAAATTTATGAATGCCGATGGCTGCGGCCACTCAATCCGTCCTTTCCGAGTCGACGCTCCTGAAAGTGACCTACAGTACCTGCGGGACAAACTGGCGCTCACTAGGTGGCCGGACGAGCTACCCGGAGTTGGCTGGTCCTACGGCGTTCCGCTCGGCTACCTGAAGGAACTCTCCGAGTACTGGCTCAATACCTACGACTGGCGCGCTCAGGAGGCCCGGCTCAACGAGTATCCGCAGTTCACCACTACTGTGGACGGGGCGAACTTGCATTTCTATCACGTCCGCTCGCCTCGCCCGGATGCCTTTCCCCTGCTGCTCGCGCACGGTTTCCCTGGGTCGGTGGTGGAGTTCCTCCAGGTGCTCGGACCGCTCACGGATCCGGCCGCGTACGGAGGTGACGGGCGCGATGCGTTCCACGTGATCTGCCCGTCCATTCCCGGTTACGGATTCTCGGGCCCGACCGTAGCTACCGGATGGCATCCTTATCGCGCCGGTCAGGCGTTCGCCACCCTCATGAGCCGGCTCGGTTACGAACGCTACGGCGCGCACGGAACTGACTGGGGCTCTCGAATTGTGCGCGACATGGGCCTGATCGATTCCGATCACCTGGCCGCCATACATCGTACGATTCTTCATGCGCCGCCTAATCCCGATGACGACCTTTCCACTTACAGCGAATCGGAGCTTGAGCGGCTCGAGGACATCGCACACTTCGGTGCAGAGCTGAGCGGCTACATGCTGATCCAGTCAACCCGCCCGCAGACGCTGGCATATGCCCTCACGGACTCCCCCGTGGGCCAGCTTGCCTGGATCGTCGAGAAGTTCAAAGAATGGACCGACTGCGACGAATTTCCCGAGGAAGCCGTCGACCGCGATCTAATGCTCACGGACGTGATGCTCTACTGGCTGACTCGGACTGCCGGATCATCGTCCCGGCTTTACTATGAGTTGCGGCACTGGAGGCAGAACGACCGCCCGGATCCGCGGGTCAACTGGAACACGCCTCTCCCGTCGCCGGTTCCGACCGGCGTCGCGGTCTTCCCGCGCGAGGTCATGCGGCCACTTCGCCGACTCAGCGAGAAGACCGACAACATCGTGCACTGGTCGGAATTCGATCGCGGCGGACACTTCGCCGGCCTGGAGGTGCCCGATTTGCTGGTAGATGACATCCGCACGTTCTTCCGCCGCTTTCGTCAGACGAGCTGAACTCGGCGCAGACCGGGCTACTTGGTGGTCGCCGCGGACAGCTCGGCATAGGGCCTGCTCACGATCTCGATGACATTTCCCCACGGATCTTCGCAGTAGCAGATGAAGATGCCGCCATGGACGTCATAAACCTCCGTCCGCGCCCGGCCGCCGCTGTCAGAGATCATCTTGAGCGTTCCGTCGAAGTCTTCAACGGTAAACGCGATGTGATGAGCGCCGAAGTTCCAGTACTCGAAACTATTTTCCGGTCTGCGCGCCTCGGGCTCAATGAACTGAAACAACTCGACACCGCAAGAGTTGCTCGTCAGCATGTGGGCGAGCTTCATGCCGCCCCACTGGTCGCCGAAGACCTCACGCCGGCGGCCTGCCCCCGTCGTCGTCGTGTCGCAGTGCATAGGTCCATCGAGGAGTTCCAAGCCGAAGACCTTCGCATACCAGTCGACGGCTTCATCGATGTCGCCGACGGTCAATCCCACGTGGTTCATGCCGGCCCTAGGCGATTTCCCGGACATAAGTTTTCGCGCTCCTCGATCTGCTAGTCGCACCACTGATCATCCGGTCGCTCCACCGCTGCGGCTAGGTCGCACCAGCAGCAGCTGGCTCCGGAACTTCCTGACGACCGCGGGCCCCGGCGGCGCCTCCGTGCCCGGTCAGTACCTCACGCGGATGTCTATGGTTATCATATGAATGAATATGGTGGCGGTCAACGACCAGCGATCATTCCGGTTCTGGTCAACCTACGGAGGGCGCGATGGACGTATCGACGGGCGTAACCATCATTACCGGAGCCGCTAGCGGCATGGGGGCGGCGACGGCGCGGCTGCTCACCGAGCGAGGCACGAAGGTGCTGATGGCGGATGTGCAGGACGAGCGCGGCAAAGCCCTGGCCCGGGAGCTTGGCGCCGACGCCACATACCAGCACACGGACGTCACGCAGGAAGCCGACGTTTCCTCGCTCATCGATCTCGCGATAGACAGATGGGGCGCGCTGGACGGCATCTTTAATAATGCCGGCATTATTGGAGCAACTGGCCCGATTGACCTGATTCCCGCCGAAGAGTGGGATCTTACCGTGACGATGCTTCTACGTTCAGTATTTCTAGGAGTCAAGCACGCGGCCCGCGTCATGAAGCCACTCGAGCGCGGCGCCATCGTCAACACTTCCAGTATTGCCGCGCTCCGTGGCGGAATCGGGCCCCATCCCTATGCGGCGGCCAAGGCGGCCATAGCTGCGCTCACTCGCAACGCGGCGGCGGAGCTTGGCTACTACGGGATACGCGTCAACGCGATCGCGCCCGGCCGGATCGCGACCCCGATGGTCGCTGCGACATGGGCCGGGGGTCCGGATGATCTCGACGGCGCTTACCGCGCTATCCTGCCCGAGTCACCGTTGAAGAACCGGGCGGGTCAAGCGTCCGACATTGCGGAGGCCGCGGCGTGGCTGCTGAGCGAGGCCTCCGGATACGTGAGCGGCCAGATGATCGTCGTGGACGGCGGGCTGATCGCCGGATCTCCGCCTGCGACGAAGCCGCTCAAGAATGCCTACACCGACCGTGGCGTCTTCCTGCGTGAGGGGAACGAGCGCGGCGCGCCCTCCGCCGCCGTGTGAGGGCGGGATGCCGGGATCAGGTCAGCTGGAAACAGAGCCGACCGTCCGCATGGCCCACTTGACGACGGCCTCGTCAAGCATCTGCCCGTCAAGCTGAAGAGCACCGACTCCCGCCGCGTGTGCCCGTTCCATGGCCTGAATGATCTGGTGGGCTCGGGCGAGCTCGCCGGGCGTCGGTGCGAATGTGCTGTTGGCCGTCGCCAGCTGTGCCGGGTGAAGGACCCATGCGCCGTCGAATCCGATGGCCCGGCTGCGTCGCAGCGCGGCCTGAAAGTCAGCAGAGTCCTCCACCCCAAGCCACGGCCCCTCGATCACCATCCGCTGCGCAGCCCGGGCAGCAACCACGACGGCCGACTGTACCGGCATCCAGTGGTCACCGCCCAGCTCGCGTGCGGATCTCCCCAGCGAGACTCCTAGATCGGCATATCCCGGGATGAGCGCGACCAGGCGGTCGGAGCCCCGCGCGATGTCACCCGCCGCCGCCAATCCGCCGGCCGTTTCGATCAGCGCATAGGTGCGAAGTGAACGTGCACGCCCGCGGGCCGCTTCGGCGCTCGCCAGCACGGCGTCCATCGTGCCGAGGTCGCCGGCCCCCTCGACCTTAGGAACGACGACGCCCGATACCGTATCGAGGCCGACTACCGCGAGCACGTCCGCCAGAAACCACTGGGACCCGATTGCGTTGATCCGGATGGCAATGAGCCGGCGTCCGTTCTGCAGCTCAGGGCTTTCGGTCAGGATCGCGACTGCCGACGCCCTCGCCTCCTGCTTGCCGCCCGGAGGGATCGAGTCCTCAAGGTCGATGATGACCAGATCGGCGGCGGACGCCAGGGCCCGGCGCACCTTGCGGCTTTCCGAAGCGGGCACGGACAGACACGACTTGATGGCGGGAAGAGGGCCGTACCCGCGGCCAGGGACCTGCACTGCCGGTTCGTGCGTGCGCATCCGGGTCCACCTTCCGCCCCGGTCGCCGTCCGAGCCGCCATTCCGGGAATCTTTGATGCGTATCATATGTATGATATCACGCATAGGGACGGTCGCCCGAGCTCATCTGCGTAGCTCGTGTACCGATCCTTTCCGCTGTTACTGTGTCCTGGCCGTATCGCTCACGTTGGGAGAAAGTAGATGACCGATCATCCGGCTCAGCTCGGCCGGTTCTACGACGACTTCGAGATCGGCGATCTGTACCAGCACCCGTTCGGCCGGACTATTTCCGAGGCCGACTCGACCTGGTTCACGCTCTTGACGTGCAACACGAACCAGAATCATTTCAATGCGCACCTGGCCGGGTCCAACCCCATCACGGACGGCAAGGTCATCGTCAACTCGGGCCTGACCGTCGCTCTGGTCCTCGGGCTCTCGGTCATCGACATGAGCCAGAATGCGGTGGCCAACCTGGGCTGGACCGACATCGCGCTGACTCACCCTGTCTACGTCGGCGACACGATCTACGCCGAGAGCGTGTGCACCGGAAAGCGCGAAAGCAACTCGCGCCCGGGCATGGGCATCATTACGATGATCACCCGCGGGCTCAACCAGAACGGTGACGTCATCGTGTCATGGAAACGGTCGGTGATGATTCCCAAGCGCGAGACCGGAATCGGACAGGATTACTTCCCCCAGGCTAAGTCCGGGCCGCTCACGGCGGTGGCCGACGGGCCGTGAAGATGCCGCCAGGCTCGAGGGCGGCCGACGGCCACGGTCAGTCCGCCGTGAGGAACTCCAGCAAGACCTCGGTGAACTCCTCAGGTCGTTCACGCGGTACGTAGTGGCCGGTGTCAAACCAGCGGACGGACGAGGCCGGCATCGCCGCCAGCATCTTCTCGACGGTCTCCTCGTCCAGGACGTTGCTGGTCTTGCCCACCATGAGCAGGGTCGGCATGGTGAGCAGACGGGACATCTCCCACAGGTACGCGACATCGGGCAGGCTTACTGAGCCCGTGATCCATTGCAGGTCCGGGTCGGCCTTGGGCACGAGCTTGCCCGCCCAGTTGCGTCGGAGCTGGAACTGGACGTGAAGATCCATGAACTCGGGCTGCCACTCCGGATGGAAGCTCAGGTAGAAGTCCCGCGCCTCCTGCTCGCTTCTGAAGCCGCGCAGGTTGGTCGTGGCCTGGATGAAGTCGCGCATCGCGATGGCCCCGGACTTGGAGTTAGCCGGCCCGGCGTCCGACAGCGCGAGGCGGCGTACCGTGTCCGGCTTCTCGCCGGCTACAGCGATGGCCACACGCACGCCGGCGGAATGGCCGACGAGATCTACGGGGCCCAGCCCCAGCGCGTCGATGAGGCCGTGTACGTCCCGGGCCATCGACCGCACCCGGTAGCCCGCCTTGGCCCAGTCCGAGTCACCATGTCCGCGCATGTCCATGGCGATGACATGATGCGTCCTGGCCACCACCCGGGCGATGGGATCCCAGGTATGGCACTGCACGTTCAGCCCGTGGAGCATGACGACCGGCGGCGCGGTAGGTCCCCCCCATTCGGTGTAGTGGAACCGAAGGCCATCGAGTGTCAGCCAGCCATCCTGATAATCCACTGTTGTCTCCATCCAGGCCGTCATGAGCGAAAGAACCGCTAGCGCCGGCGGCAGCTAGCGGAACATACGGAAGAAGTCCCGCAGATCATCGAGCAGAAGATCCGGGACCTCGAGTCCGGAGAAATGGCCCCCGCGGTCGTAATCGGTCCACCGCACGATGTTGTCTGAGCGCTCGCAGAACCGGCGGACCGAGCGGAAGAGCTCGTGCGGGAAGACCGCGACACCGGTGGGAACCGTGGACGGCCGGGGAGTGTTCCAGTTCAGCCGAGGATCGGGCAGGTCGTTCCCGGACCAGTGCGCATGCTCGTAGTAGATCCGCGAGGAGGAGTTCGCGGTCCCGGTCAGCCAGTACAGCATTACGTTGGTGAGGATCAGGTCACGTTCCACGGCGTCCTCGGGGACGTTGGGTGCGTCGGCCCAGTCCTTGAACTTCTCCACGATCCACGCCAGCTGGCCGACGGGCGAGTCGGTCAGGGCGTAGGCGAGAGTCTGCGGGCGGGTTCCCTGTACCTTCATATAGCCGTTCAGCTCATTGCCGAACCGGGCGAAGTCGCCGAGCCGGTCGCGCTCATCGTCGGTGAGGGTGTCCAGTTCCTCGGTGGTCGGCAGCGAGCGCAGCAGCGTTGTGTGGAGCGCGACGATGTGCTCGGGATCGGTGAAACCCATGTCGCGGACGATGCGCGACCCCCAGTCTGTTCCGTGCGCGCCGTAGCGGTCGTAGCCCAGACGCGCCATGAGCAGGGGATATGCCTCAGCGATGCGCCAGGCATGCCAGCCAGTCTCGGTAGTCGGACCGGAGAATCCGAATCCCGGCATCGACGGCACTACGACATGGAACGCGTCCTTCTCCTGCCCGCCGTACGCAACCGGGTCGGCGAGCGGTCCCATCACCTCCAGGAACTCGACCACCGAGCCCGGCCATCCGTGCATCAGCAAGAGCGGCATGGCATCCGGTTGCGGCGAGCGAAGGTGGTAAAAGTGAATGTTCGCACCGTCGATCGTGGTCGTGAACTGCGGATAGGCGTTAAGCCGCGCCTCACAGGCCCGCCAGTCGTAGGCCGTGCGCCAGTACTCCGCCAAGTCCCGCAGGTAGCCGAGGGGCACCCCGTAGGACCAGCCGACGCCAGGGAGCTCGTCCGGCCATCTGGTCCGCGACAGCCGGTACCTGAGGTCCTCCAGGTCGGCTTCAGGAACCTCCACACGGAACGGCCGGATCGCGTCGCCCTGGGTCACGTCGATCTCCTTGCGCAGTCCCGTCCTCTATTGCTGTTAATCATATGCTTAGTTAGACAAACGCGTCAACGCCTCAGTGAGCCCAGGGGCGCCGTCGGCCGCGCCCACTTGCACGCCGTAACGGAACGCTTTATCCTGCTTATGGTTATTACAGATTGTGTCGACGGAGGAGCGCTCATGTCCATCGACCCCCCCGAAATCCCCGTCTGGCCGTTCGCGCGCAAGGCGGATGCTCCGCTGATCCCGCCGCCCCAGCTGGCCGAGCTGCGGTCCACGTGTCCGATCGCTCAGGTGGAGCTCTGGGATGGCTCCTACGCCTGGCTGGCGACCCGCTACCACGACGTCAAGGCGCTGCTGCGCAACCCAGGCCTGTCTTCGGACACGAGCCTGGACGGTTTCCCGCAGTCCAGTGAGACCCTGAAGGCGGCCCGAGGCGCCCAGAAGACATTCCAGCGGCTTGATCCACCGCAGCACGATGTCCTGCGCCGCATGCTGACAAAGGACTTCTCGGTCAGCCAGATCGCGACGCTCAAGCCCTTCATCGAGGCCCTCGTCGACCACTTGCTCGACCAGATCGAGGCCGCAGGCCACCCGGTCGACCTAGTCACGGCCCTGGCCGAGCCGCTGCCTGCCCACGTGGTCTGCAAGATCCTGGCCCTCCCCCCGGACGACTTCGGCTTCTTCCTCGACCGGGTCGGCCGCTTCATGGCCTTGAGCAGCACCCCAGAGCAGGCTCGTACGGCCGCGGCCGACATCGCCGACTACCTGGCGGAGGTGGTCACCGCACGCAAGGAGGACCTCGCCGACGACCTGGTCAGCGAGCTGATCCGGAAATACCTGATCCCGGGTGCGCTCACCGAGTTCGAGCTGGTGCACATGCTGCACCTGCTGGTCATCGGCGGATTTGACACTACGGCCAACATGATCGCGCTCGGTACCATCCTCCTGCTCCAGAACCCTGGCCAGATGAAGGATCTGCGCGAAGATCCAGGGCTCATCCAGGGTGCGGTGGAGGAGATGCTGCGCTACCTTAGCGTGGCGCACCACGTCGCCTTTCGGCTGGCCAAGGCCGATATCGAGATCTCAGACATCTGCATTCACGCTGGTGACGGAGTGATCGCACCGGTCAGTGCGGCCAACCACGATCCCGAGGTCTTTCCTGACCCGCAGGCCTTCGACGTCCGCCGGGATGCCCGCGACCACGTCGCGTTCGGGTTCGGCGTGCACCAGTGCCTGGGCCAGCACCTGGCCCGCCTCGAACTCCAGGTTGTCTTTACCAAGCTTCTGCGGCGCTTCCCCGCGTTGCGCATGGCAGCAAGCCCGGCGGACCTGCACTTCAAGGACTCGATGATCTACGGGGTCGAGCGCTGCCCGGTCAGCTGGTAAGGGCGCCCCGCCCACCTAAGGAGCCGTTCGGATCATGCACATCGAAGTAGCACACGAGCGTTGTATCGGGGCTGGAAACTGCGTCGAAATCGCGCCGAAGTACTTCACTCAGGGCGAGAATGACGGTCTTGTCCAGGTACTCGCCGACTCGGTTGATACGCCGGATACAGACGCTGTCGAACGTGCCGCGGACATCTGCCCAGTCGGCGCGATCCTGCTGAGCCACACCGCACCGCGGCCCTGAAGTACCCGGGCCACCGCCCTCAGGCGGGGATGCCGGCCGAGGGCGACGCAATACCCGAACGTGCGAGCACGAGTGATGCGACCCGGAAATCCGGCATGGTCACGACCTTTCCGTCGACCATCGCCGCCGGCTGCCCGCTCGCCATGGCCTCCTCGTAGGCTGCGCAGATGATGCGGGCCGACTCGATCTCGGCGGGGCTCGGCGCCATGATCTCGTTAATGACATCCAGGTGCGCTGGCGAAACCGCGATACACGCGGTAAAGCCGATGTCACGCCACATACGGACGAATGCGCGAACCTTGTCAATGTCCTTGTAATCGGGTATCAGCGATCCGCCCGTAGCGAACAGTCCGTACGCGGCCGCGGCAAGAGAGATCTTCGACCGCGGGTAATAGTTCGCCGGCTCGAAGAGCCCGTCGCCGTCGAACGGACGCGACCCGACATCTGCCGCAAGATCCACGTAACCGAAATGCAGGCCGACGACCCCGTCAGCACTCGCGATCCGGTCGAGCTCGATGAGCGCGCGCGCGGTCTCGATCATCACGTGCAGACCGCGTTCCGGGCCGCCCCCGCTGGTGAGGATCGACCGGACCTGGACAAGCTCGTCCACGGTCTCAACCTTCGGATAGCAGACCAGGAAATCCCCGTTCGCCTCGGCCAGAGCCTGCAAGTCATCGAGCGCCCACGGGGTGGACAGGTTGTTCACGCGCACTATGATCGTCCGGCCACCGAAATAGTCGGGCTGGCCCAGCCATTCGACGGATTTCGCCCGCGCGAGGTCCTTCGTCGCCGGCGCGGCCGAATCCTCGAGATCGATCATGATCGCATCCGCGGCTACCCCCGGCACTTTCGACCAGAACTTATCGTTGAGAATCGGCACTTCCAGGATGCTGCGCATGCTCGCATAGGTGCGCCTGCCATCTGACATCGTTACGTCGTCTCCTTCGTCGCCGTTGAGATCTGCTCACTGGCTCTGGTCAGCCAGTTGCCGTCGTCGTGCGGCGGCGTGCCGCCCGCCATGCTAGGGCTCTACCGCGTGGAGCCCGGCGAGGACGTCAAACGACTCACGTTGCTCGATCCGCTTCCGATAGCGCGGGATGACCGGACCGGCATTGATGCCGGCCACGCCGATGAGCACCCCGGCTCGCCCGTAGGCCACCACGAGGGTCTCGCCGTCGTGCTCAAGGACGCGAACAGCGTCATGGCCGGCGGCGCTGCCGATGCTCTGGATGCGCAGGCGGTACTGCTCAGACCAGAAATACGGAGCGCTGGCGAAGCCGCGCGGGTCTGCCTTACCGAGCAGGCGCTGCGCGGCGTAGGTGCCCTGCTCGATGGCATTCGTCCAGTGCTCAACTCGCATCCGCCGCTCGTAGAGCGGGTTGTACCAGTTGGCGATATCGCCCGCGCCGACGACACCGTCGGTGCCAACGGCGGCACATGTCCGGTCGCAGACCAGTCCGTTGTCGAGTTCCACCCCAGAGGATCGCATCCATTCGACCAGAGGCACGGATCCGACAGCCGCGACGACCAGGTCGGCGCGGATCTGCCGTCCGTCCTCGAGGACGACAGCCTCGGCCCGCTTGTCGCCTCGCAACTCCCGCACCTGGGTGCCGCAGATGATCTCCACCCCGTGACTGCGGTGGATCCCGGCGATGTGATTCCCGAGCGTGGCGCCCACGGCGTGCGCGAGGGGCGCCGGCGCGGTCTCGATCACCGTCACGGTCTTGCCGAGCGAGCGTGCGGACGCCGCAACCTCCAGGCCGATGAAGCCAGCGCCGATGATGACCACGTGCTCGGCCTCGGCGAGCGCCGTGCAGCCGACCCGGCCGTCGGCCAGGTCACGCAGCGACAGCACGCCACCGGGCGCAGGCAGCGGCAACGGCCGCGCGGCCGATCCGGTGGCGATCACCAGCTGCGAAAACGGCAGTTCGAACTCCGTATCCGGGCCGGCAGCGGTCACTCGCCGGCGGGCCAGGTCCAGTGCCGTCACGGTTCCGGCGATCCGCTCAAGGTCGAGCGCCTCGGGCCAGGGGATCGCCACGTCCGCTGGGCTCTGCGTTCCGGAGATGACGCCCTTGGAGACCGCAGGCCGCCGGTAGGGCGCGTCCGCGTCGCCGTCGATCAGCTGTATCGAGGCGTCATACCCGAGTTTGCGCAGTTCGCGGGCAACACTAAGGCCGGCCGTGGACGCCCCCACGATAACCACCGGATCGCTCATACTGCCCTCCGCGATCGACCGCC
>Ga0070763_10000060_pt1 | contig 21331 bp, 20 predicted proteins | sample HubBroMetageWRM3_FD_67279 | JGI IMG/M metagenome (GOLD analysis project Ga0070763, IMG submission 67279) | Warmed soil microbial communities from the Hubbard Brook experimental Forest, New Hampshire - Hubbard Brook CCASE Soil Metagenome WRM 3 | ecosystem: Environmental > Terrestrial > Soil >... | reverse complement strand
CGCGCAAGACCCAACGCAGGCTCACGCGATATTCCTGCCGCATTTTCCGGTATCCCGGTTCGTGCCGCGTGGCCAGTGGCAAGAACGGCGATCACCGTTAACGCTCGTACCACCGGCACCGGCGCTGCAGATGTTTTGCGCGACATCGATGCATTCCCATTAGTCCCGGCGATATCAATGCCGATAATCGGCGACATCTGTGCAGTGTCACGACAGTATCGAAACAGGCAAAACTCACCGACACCACGGCGAATCGGCCAGCGGATGATGCGCGATTGCCGTCGCTGAATGCTGCTGCCAAGAGAATCGATGCGCGGCCAATCGAGTGCAATCACCGCACAGAATCCTGGGGATTCTCGAACTCTGCGTCACACGCTTTAATTGTTGCCGTTGTGTTCGCCCGTCACCACCTATCTGGCATCGCGAAGAAATGGATGTATCACCACGACCGTCCGGCGCGAGCTCAGCCGCTGCTCGGCCCAAGCGCGTATGCGCCGGTCTCCGGGTGGTGGTACCAACCGCCGGCGGCATGGGTGCCGCCGTCGACGTGGATCGTTTGACCGGTGACGTAGCTGGACAGGTCGGACGCGAGAAACACTGCGGCGCCAGCCATCTCGTCGACGTGACCCGCGCGCCCCATCGGGACCGTGAGGCCGAATCGCTGCTCGGAGCCCGGTGGCGCGATTTGCCTGATCCCTTCCGTCAGAGTGATATCGGGGGCCAGCGCGTTGACCCGAATGCCATGCGGAGCGAGTTCGAGTGCCGCGGTCTTGGTGTAGTTGATGACACCGGCCTTGGCCGCCGCGTAGGTCGCGTAACCCGGTGCGGCGCGGACGCCTTCGATCGAGGTGACGCTGATGATGCTGCCCGGCAGTTTCTGCTCGACGAGGTTGCGGGCCACTCGCTGCGTGCACAGGTAAACGTGGCGCAGGTTCGACTTGTACAGTGCGTCCCAACCGTTCTCGCTGGTGTCGAGGATCCCTGACCAGAAGACTCCGCCGGCATTGTTGACCAGGATCGTCACCGGCCCGAGTTCGGCGCAGGTCTGCGCGAGGGCGGCGTCGACGGCGGCACTGTCCCGGACGTCGGCGGCAATACCCAGCGCACCGATCTCCGCGGCGGCCGACGCACACGAGTCGGGGTTGCGCTCCCAGATCGCGACCTGCGCGCCGAATGCCTTCAGTCCTGCCGCGATGCCGCGGCCGATGCCTGCGCCACCGCCGGTGACAACCGCGACGCGGTCGGTCAGAAGAACGCTTGAGGGATCGAGTGCCATGGAACTGAATATAGGACAATCGCATGTCAACGTTTACACTCTTCACTAAATATGTTCGATATGTAACAACCCTGGGAGGGCTGCCATGGCCAGCACGATCTTCGTCACCGGCGCAACCGGGCAGACCGGTGGCAACGTTTGCGAGCAGTTGATTGAGCGCGGCGACCATGTTCGCGCCCTGGTTCGCAATCCGGATGAAGCCACGGCGCTGGGCGGGATCGGTGTGGAACTGGTCCAGGGCGACATCAGAGACGCCGATGATGTGCTTCGCGCAGCCAAGGGCGCCGAGGCGGCCATCCACTGTGCGGCATTGCTGGGCGGAGCCAGTCAGGACCTGGAAGACTTCAAGGCCGTCAACATGGTCGGCACCACGAACGTGCTGGATGCGGGGAAAGCCCACGGCATGCGTCGGGTGGTTGCGCTGAGCACCGGCACCTTCTTCAATCTGGGCAAAGGCGTCGACTTCGAAGAGGCCCCTGTTCTCAAGAACCCGCCACAGGACCCCTACACCGTCACCAAGCTCGCGGCCTTTCTGGAAGCACACCAGCGCGCCGCCGCGGGCGACGACGTGCTGACGTGCCACCCCGGCGCGATCTTCGGTCCTGGCCTGGTCGTCGAACGCGCCTTGCACCGCACCAGCTTCAACCGGGTGCTGCTGGCAGGCATGCGCGGAAAGATCAAGCGCTATCTGGCTTTTCCGGTGACCTGGGTGGCCGGAGCGGACGTCGCGAAGGGCTCGATCGCCGCGCTGGACCGGGGGGTGGCCGGTGAGCGCTACCTGTTGATCGGCCCGCCCGAGGGCACCTGCAGCACCGCTGCAGGCATCAACCGCGCCTGCGAGATCGCCGGAATCGACCACCGTGTCGACGATCTCGACTACCGCACGGATCCGGAGGCGTTGACCGCTGAATTCGGGCCCACCCTGATGGCCATCGCGGAAGCAGCCGCCAAGAGCGAGCGCAAGCCCAGAACAGATGACAACCTGACCACCCGGCGCCTCGACTACCAGCCGATGTCCTTTGACGACGGGCTGCGGCTGCTGATCTCATGGCTGCGCGAACTCGGCAGACTGTAGGGGCCGCCGCCGTGTCGAGCGCTGAATTGCGCAGATCCGGATCAGATCATGGAGATCTGGCCGACCGGATCCTGGACGCGGCCCAGCGGCTCGTGTTCCGCGCGGGCGCCCGGAAGATGTCGCTCTCGGATGTGGCGACCCTGGCCGCAGTGTCACGACCCACCATCTACCGGTACTTCGTGTCCAAAGAAGAACTCATCGATGCGCTGGGCAAGCGCGAGCGCCGCCGCTTCGGCACGGCGATGGACAAAGCGATGTCCGGTGTTGTCGGTGTCGCGCGACTAGAAGCGGCGGTCGATGTCATCGCGACCTTCGTCGAGCATCAGCCGCCCGGGCGGCTGCTCGACCTCGAGCCCGGGTTCGCGCACGAACAGATGGCGCAGGCGTTACCCATGCTGACCGACGGGTTGATGGTGGTCTTGCAGCGCTGCGCCCGCGAGGACGCCTTCGCCACAGCGGTGAATCCCCGCGACCTTGCCGGCGCAATCGCACGAACCGCAATGAGCCACTACATCTTTCCTGATGCTGATCCCGCCGCGGCACGCCGCCAGATCCGCGCCGCCGCCGCGCTACCTTCCGTTGAGTAAGAACAGGCCGTACGCCGCGATCGACTGCGCGTCGGCAATCACCCCGGAGCGGATCATCTGCTCGACGTCTTCGCGCGAGAACCACGCACTATGCATGTCCTGCTCCTCGTGCTCACGATCCGCATCGCCCTCGGCGATTCCGGTGGCCAAGAACACCCAGCCACGCTGACTGCTCATTCCAGGCTGTAGATGCCGCGACTGCCGTCCGGGCGACGGATGTCGTCTTCGCGCAGCACCAGCCACCGGTTCCGATAGATCTCCCGGGACGCGACGCGTTCAATGAAAGGCACACTGCCAGTATCACGACTTTCCCCGCGGGTAGCAGTGCCGCGAGCCCACACCGCGGTGTTTGCCTACGCCTCAACTATTTCGTCTGCATGACGAGCTCGAGTCGAATCTGTTGCCCCCCAAGAACACGCGACTTCCATGAGACTGGGGCCGCGTCCTGTTACGGGTCGTAGTAGGCGACTCCGCTTGCGGGACATCGGTGTTGACTTACCTCATCCGGGCTCCTCCGGTGGCACATTCCGGCATAGTGGCCGATAGTCATATCAACGAGATATGGGAGTTCGCGATCAACTTTGCCAACAAATGTACGAGCCAACCCGGTTCCCGCGAAAATGGATGAGATCTTTCATCGCGAAATCATCGTCTGCGGCGACGACGCGCTGGCGAAGACGGTCGCCGAGGAGCTAAGAGGCGCCGGCGCGCGGATTATCAAGATCAATACTGCCGCCGATCTCCTTGGCGCCGGGGTACATCGCGCGCGCGCCGTCGTCTGCGCCGGGCCCAATGACGCGGTAAATCTCGAAATCGCCTTGCTGGCACGGCAATTCAGCCCAAATGTTCGCGTGGTGGCACGTCTGGCCAACAACGTGCTGCGCGAAGCGGTGGCCGCCGTCAACGGCCCCGGCGCGATCTTGGACGTCGCCGACCTCGCGGCACCATCCGTCGTCGAGGCAGTTCTGTCGCGTACCGCGCACCCGTTCGAGGCGGCCGGTATCGAATTCGTTGTCTGGGGAGCCGAGGCGCCGTACGACGCGACTCTGCGCGAGATCTACGCCGACCTGGCCCCGGTGGCGGTGGTCCACGGCAAGAACGCACCTGCCCCCGGCGAGGTGGTGCCATGTCCGGGAAGGGATCTGCAGGTCTATACCGGCGACTGGACCTCGATGATCGGCGTCAAGGACGAATTGGAATCCCGCGGGATCACCGTCCCTAAATCGACCGCGACACGCTCTCGCGACTCCCGGGTGCGACGCGTGATCGACGCCGCGCGCGCCATGCGTGACGACGTGAACCCGATGCTTTTCCCCTCGTTGGCCTTCGCGCTATTCCTCACGCTCGGCTCGACCGCCCTGGTGCACTTCACCTACCAGAACCCGCGGATGACGTGGATCGACGCCTTGTACTTCGCCTCCGAGACGATTACGACCGTCGGCTACGGCGATTTCAGCTTCGCCCAACAATCCACTTCCCTGCGACTGTTCGCTGTCGGGTTGATGTTCGGCGGCGTGACCGTTACCGCCATCCTCGTCGCGTTCCTCGCCGACCTGCTGCTGTCGCGGCGCTTCCTCGCTTCGGCCGGACTCCGCCGGGCACGCCGTATGCGCGACCACGTCGTCGTTGTCGGACTGGGTACAGTCGGCATCCGCGTCGTCAGTGATCTGATCGCCGCCGGATACGACGTCCTGGTCATCGAGCAGGACGAGAACAACCGCTTCCTGTCGACCGCGGCCGAACTCGACGTGCCGGTCATTTTCGGAGACTCAGCGATGCGCCAGACGCTGGAATCGGCGCGCGTCGATCGCGCCCGCGGGGTGGCGGTGGTGACCCATGAGGACATGCAGAACATCGAGACCGGGATCGTGCTGCTCGAGATCTTGGGATCCGACACCGAGGTGCCGATTGTGCTGCGCGTTCAAGGCCGCGCGCTGGGCGCTGCGGTGAATCAGCGGTTCGGTTTCGAAAACGTGCGGTCAATCGTCGACCTGGCAGCCCCCTGGTTCATCGGCGCCGCGATGGGCCTGCAGGTGCTGGGGACGTTTTGGGTCGGGCAGCGCTCCTTCATGGTCGGCGGAATGGTCGTGGCGGCGGGCAGCGAGCTAGATGGACTGCTGATGGGAAACATGTCCACCCAAACGCGCGTTATCGCGATCACTCGACCGGAAGGGCCGATCAGATTACGCCCGCGCCGGGACGCCGAACTGAAAGCCGGCGACACTGTCTACCTCATCGGCCCTTACCGGGAGCTGATCACGACGCTGCGCAAGGGCCAGCCGCCACTACCGACCACGATCAACGGTCAGCGTGTGGCGAGATTGGAAGAGGCGCGTTCGCAGCACCGACCACGTCCAGGCTCGCAATCATTGGGGGCATGACCCGGACGGTTCCCGAAATGGCAGCATGGATCGGATGGGTCTAGCCAGCACTTCCATCGCGCACGTCCGCCTCACTGTCACCGAGATCGAGCGATCCCGGCAGTTTTACGAGAGTGTGTTCGGTTGGCCGGTGTTGTTCGAGCTTCCCGACAATGCCAACGAAGCAACCCGCAACCAGCTGAGTTTCCTGCACGGCGGTGTCGTCTACGACCTGGGCGGTTCGCTGCTGGGGCTGCGCCCGGCCGCCAACGACCGCTTTCACGAGGATCGCGCCGGCCTGGACCACATCGCGTTCAGGTTGGGCAACAAAGCCGAATTAGATTCCGCGGCTGCACATCTCGACGAAGTCGGCGTCGATCATGAGCCGATCAAAGACATTGGACCGTCGTACATCCTGCAGTTCCGAGACCCCGACAACATCGCCCTGGAGCTGACCGCGCCGAAGTAGACTGAAAGAACTATGACCATCTGTTTCAACCACACCATTGTCGCCGCACGCGACAAGCGGCAGTCTGCGGAGTTTCTCGCAGAACTCTTCGGGCTGCCAAGCCCGACGCCGGTTGGCCGGTTCATGGCTGTGGCACTCGAGCACGGCGCCAATCTCGATTTCGCGGACGTCCCCGAGGGCGAGGAGATCCGGCAGCAGCACTACGCGTTTCTGGTTTCCGAAGAGGACTTCGACGCCATATACGGCAAGATCCAATCGCGCGGCCTGAAGCACTGGGCAGACCCTGGTAGAACTCGGCCTGGGGAGATCAACCGCAACCACGGCGGACGAGGGGTGTATTTCCCGGATCCGTCCGGGCATGCCCTGGAGATCCTCACCCGGCCCTACGGCTCAGACGGCTAAGCCATTCCCGGCTTCCCGCCTATTCATCCGGCGAGTGGTGCCGCACGATCTCCTGATCTCGATAGTCGTCGGCCATTTGCGCGACATGCTCGGGCAAGGTGCCGGCCGCGACGTCAGCCAAGGTCGTTTGTTCTAATACCGCACGCATGCTGGCCCGCAGCGCCCGCCAGACGTCGGTAAGCGCCGCGGTCGGCCCGGAGTAAGGCAGGTCACCGAGCCCGATGTCGCGGACGCTGGCCAACGGTCCGTCGATGCAGCGCAGCACGTCGGCAATGCTGATCTCGTTTCCCGGACGGGCCAGTTCATAACCACCGTCGCGACCGCGGTGGCTTCGCACCAGGCGATCGGTGCGCAGGTTGGTGAGGATGTCGACGAGAAATTGCGCCGGTATGCCCTGAGCCTGGGCCAAGTCCTCTGTCTTGACCAGCGAGCCACTGGCGGCCGTGGCAAGCTGGACCATGGCCCGCACCGCGTACTCCGCCTTGGCTGACATGCGCACCCTGAGGATTGTGCCACCAGCCCGGCGACGATGGGGTGCCTGTCAGGGCCGCGACTCCAACAGGTCGAGGACCCTCTCCGCCTGCTCGTCAGGGGTATGGATCGAAGTGAGGCGCAAGTCTGGATTCTTTGGCCGCTGGTACGGGCTGTCGATGCCGGTGAAATGGGTGATCTCCCCCGCACGTGCTTTGGCATACAAGCCCTTGGCGTCACGCCGCTCGCACTCGTCGATCGGCGTATCACAGAACACTTCGAAAAATTCAAAACCGGCGTCGGCGTGGACTTTACGGGCCATCTCGCGGTGCTCTACCAGCGGACTGATCGCCGGCACCAGCACGATTTGGCCGCAGTCGGCGAGCAGCGTCGCCACATGCGCCAACCGGCGCAGGTTCTCCGCTCGATCGGCCATGCTGAAGCCCAAATCGGCGTTCAGGCCGTGCCGCAGGTTGTCACCGTCGAGAACATAAGCAGGGACACCTTTTTCGAGCAACTTCCGCTCGACAAGCATGGCCACCGACGACTTACCGGCACCTGACAGGCCGGTGAACCAAAAGGTCCGGCCTCTGCACGCCCGATCTTCGGCAGTGACCAGCGACTTGTGCCGCACGGTGTTCGGGCTCGCCTGCTGCGCCGAGACGTCATGCAACACCATGCCCGCCGCCACCGTTCCGTTGGTGTCGGGGTCGATGAGTATGAACGAGCCGGTGCTGGCGTTGCGGGTGTACTCGTCGAGCAGCAAGGGCACCTGGGTGCGCAGCGAGATGCGGCCAAGTTCGTTGAGCTTTAGCGCCGTTGCGGTCTTGTCGCGATGCAGGGTGTTGACATCCAACCGATAGTCCAGCCCCGTTATCCTCGCGCGGGTGGTTCGGGTGGTGTGTTTGATGACGTAATCGCGGCCGGGCTCCAGTGCCGCGGCATCGGCCATCCAGCACACGGTCGCGTCGAATTCGTGTGCGATCCGGGGCTGGTTGTTGGTGCGGGCGATCAAATCGCCGCGCGAGATGTCGATCTCGTCTGCGAGGCTCACCGAGACCGCCATCGGCGGAAATGCTTCTGCCACAGGACCAGTCGGCCCGTCGATCGCGGTGACCCGGGTGGTCTTACCGATCGGCAGCACCACCACTTCGTCGCCGGGACGCATCACTCCGCTGGCCACCGTTCCGGCGTAACTGCGGTGGTCTTGATGCTCATGGGTGTGTGGCCGGATGACGTACTGAACCGGGAACCGGACGTCGACCAGGTTGCGGTCACCGGCGACGTAGACCTCTTCGAGGTGCGAGAGCAGCGCCGGCCCCTCATACCACGGCGTCTTGTCCGATTTGGTCACGACGTTGTCGCCATGGAGCGCAGACATCGGGATGGTGGCGACGTCCTGCACATCCAGACGTGCCGCGAAGGCATGGAATTCGTCCCGAATCGCCTCGAATTTCTCTCTGTCCCAGTCGATCAAGTCCATCTTGTTGACCGCGAGCACGATGTGCTGAATGCCCAACAGCGATGCCAGGAAAGCGTGCCGGCGTGACTGCTCGAGCAAGCCTTGCCGGGCGTCGACCAGCACGATCACCAGCTGGGCGGTCGATGCACCGGTCACCATGTTGCGGGTGTATTGGATATGGCCCGGCGTATCCGCGATGATGAATTTCCGCTTGGGAGTGGCGAAATAACGATAGGCGACGTCGATGGTGATGCCCTGTTCACGCTCGGCCCGCAAGCCGTCGGTGACGAGCGCCAGGTCGGTGTACTCGTGGCCGCGCTCCTGAGAGGTCCGCTGCACCGAGGCCCACTGATCTTCCATCACGGCCTTGGAGTCGTAAAGCAGGCGCCCGATCAGCGTGGACTTGCCGTCGTCGACAGAGCCGGCGGTAGCCAACCTCAATAGCGTCGCCATCAGAAGTACCCCTCCCGTTTGCGGTCTTCCATTCCAGCCTCCGAGATCCGGTCGTCGGCCCTGGTCGCCCCCCGCTCGGTCAACCGGGACACCGCGGTCTCGGCGATGACCTCCGACACGGTGCCGGCCTCCGATTCCACGCATCCGGTGCAGGTGACGTCCCCGACGGTGCGGAACCGCACCATCGCCTCGAACACCGGCTCGTCGGCGTGCGGCTGCATGTGCCGGTGTACCGCCAGTAGCATTCCGTCGCGGCGAAACACCTTGCGCCGGTGGGCGAAATAGATTGCCGGCAGTTGGATCTTCTCGGCACCGACGTAGGACCAGATGTCGAACTCGGTCCAGTTGGACAACGGGAAGACCCGGATGTGCTCGCCCTTGTGGTGCCGCCCGTTATAGAGGCTCCACAGCTCGGGCCGCTGGACCTTCGGGTCCCACTGGCCGAACTCGTCACGGAAGCTGAACACCCGCTCCTTGGCGCGCGCCTTCTCTTCGTCGCGCCGCGCTCCCCCGAACGCCGCGTCGAACTTGTTCTCTCGGATGGCGCGCAGCAGCGTCACGGTCTGTATCGGGTTGCGCGACGGGATGGTCTCGACGACGCGGCCGGCGTCGATATCGTCTTGCACTGACGCCACCACCAGGCGCACCCCGGCCTCAGCCACCAGTTCGTCGCGGGTGGCAATGACTTCGTCGAAGTTGTGGCCGGTGTCGACGTGCAGCACCGGGAATGGCAGCCGGCCGGGGTGAAACGCCTTGAGCGCCAGATGCAGCATCACGATGGAGTCCTTGCCGCCCGAGAACATCAGCACCGGCCGCTCGAACTCCGCGGCCACCTCCCGGATGATGTGGATCGCCTCTGCCTCCAGCGAGCGCAGATGGCTCAATTCGTACTGGCCGGCCGCCGGGCCAGCCTTCAGATCGCTGGTCATGGGTTCCTCATCGCATTCCTGATAATTCTGGTCGAATTGACCATATTTGTGGTCATTGCCATCCATGCAACCAGCCCGGGTCGCCAGTGTCAATCACGTTCCGATGAAGTACTGCGAAGGTCGGTTGACGGCTCAGGTGCGGGTCGCCGATAGTGCTGCGTTGGTCCGATGGCATCTCAGTGGTGCATCAACTTTGCCCGCCTCCGAGCGACAAGTTCCGCGGTCGTGTGTCAGCTTGCGCGTGTAGGCCCGCGTTGTCGCTGAGAGGCGGGCAAACTTGCATGCGCCCGGCACGCAGCTTTGCAGCTAGAGCCTGACCTCTTCGAGCTTGCCGGTGGCGACGTCGAAGACGAACCCGCGCAGGGACACATGCTTGGTCACGAACGGGCTGTTTTCGATCCTGTGCAAAGACTGCCGCACGTCCTCCGCGAGATCGGGAAAGGCCTCGGCCGACCACGGCGGTTTGACGCCGGTCTCGTCCTGGATGCCGCGCTTGAAGTCGTCGTCGGTGAAGGTGAGCATCCCGCAGTCGGTGTGGTGAATCAGGATGATCTCCTGAGTCCCCAACAACCGCTGGCTGATAGCCAGCGAGCGGATCGCGTCGTCAGTGACCACCCCGCCCGCGTTCCGGATGACGTGAGCCTCCCCCTCGTTCAGACCCAGGATGCGATAGACGTCGAGCCGGGCATCCATGCAGGCGACCACCGCGACGTGTTTGCTCGGCGGCAGCGGCAGCGGACCCTGGAAGGAACTCGCGTACGCGGCGTTGTTGGCCAGGTAGTGATCGGTAGCCGTCACTCAAGTCTCCTCGGGTATCGCGATGTGGAATTTGCTACGCAGGACAAGCTACCCGATGGGTCAGCTACCTCTTCGTCCGGCGCCTGACTGGTCGGCCGCGATTTTGACGAGCGGCTCGCGGTCGATGGCGCGCTTGAGGAGCTTGCCGGTCGAGCCCTTCGGCAGCACGTCGACGAACTGCACGATGCGCGGGATCTTGTAGGCCGATAGCCGCTCTCGCGACCACGCGGTGATCGCGGGTCCGTCCTGGGGCGAACCGGGACGGACGACGACGACGGCGGCGACCTCCTCGCCGTAGTGTTCGTGCGGGATACCGACGACCGCGGCCTCGACGATGTCCGGGTGTTCGTAGAGCACCGCCTCGACTTCGCTGGGGTAGACGTTGTACCCGCCGCGGATGATGAGATCCTTGGCCCGGTCGACGATGCGCAAGTTACCCTCGGCGTCCATCTCCCCGATGTCACCGGTGCGTAACCAGCCGTCGGCCGACAACACGTCGGTGGTGGCGTCCGCGCGATTGTGGTAGCCGCGCATCACCGTTGGGCCCTTGATGTACACCTCACCCGCCGTGTTTGGCCCGACGGGTTGGTCCGCCAGGTCGCGGATTTGAACCTCGGTGTCGAACACCGCCTGGCCGACCGTCCCGGGCGGAGCCGTGGGGCCGCCGAACGTCGCGATGGCGGTGGTTTCGGTCAACCCGTAGCCCTCGAGCAACGTGCAGCCGAACTTCTCCTGGAAGGTCCGGGCAACCTCCGCCGGCAGCGACGCCCCGCCGGATACCGCGAGGCGAAGCTGGGTGAAATCGTCAGCGGTGGCATCGCCGGCGCTGTGCAGCATCGCGTTCCACATGGTTGGGACGCCGGACATGATGGTGAGCCGGTCGCGACGGAGCATCTCCAGCATCGCCTCGGCGCTGAACCGTGCCAACAGTGACACGGTTGCGCCTCCGGTGAGCGCCGACATCAACACCGCAGCCTGTCCGAACACGTGGAACAGCGGCAGGCCGGTGCCGGCCCGATCCTCGGGGGTGGTGCCGCAGAGCCGGGCCGAGATCTCTCCCGCGGACAGCAGGTTGCCGACGGTCAACTCGGCACCCTTGGGCCGCCCGGTCGTCCCGGATGTGAACAGGATGACGGCTGTGTCGTCGGGCGCGCGATCGCGCATCGCGCTCAGAATTTCGTCGCCGGCTACCCGAGCGCCTTCGGTCAAGCTCCAGTGCGCTACTCCGTGCGTGGCCGCGGCTTCGGCTGCGGCCGGGCCGAGTTCGTGCCACGCGACCACGAGCGAACAGCCGGCGTCATCGATGAAGTACTCCAGCTCCGAACGCGTCGACATGGTGTTGACGGGAACCACCACCGCGCCGAGCGCGAGGATGCCGAGGTAGGCGATAACGAACTCCGGCACCGTCGGAGCGATCAGCAGGACCCGTTCCCCCGGCCCGATGCCCTGCTTGCGAAGGGCCTCCGCATAGGCCAGGGCGGCGTCGCGGAGCTGGGCGTAGGTCCAACTGCGCTGCGCACCCCGCAGCGCGACGTGTTCGGGGTCGCTGTCGGCATGCCGGAGAACCGGTGTGAGGACGCTGGCCATGTCATACCTTTCGGGTCACGCGATTCTGCTCGCCTGGCTATGCCGCGTGGTGTCGGGTTGGGTGCGGAAGTGCATGGCAAGCCATGCCGGGGGTACGAATCGGCGCCACGGATCGGTGGGAACGGCCAGCCGGTCGAGGATCGCGTAGGCGGCGGCCGGGTGGAAACCCAGCCCACAGTGACTGCCGTAGACCTCGATGTTCTCGGTGAGCGGCCCCGACGGGTGCACGCAAGTCTCCCAGCGCACGATTCCGTCGGTCTTGCTGAAGATGGATGTCGCCGGCACCGATGTGACGCTTGGCGGCCTCCAGCTGTCTCTGGAGTAGTCGGGCAAGTGAGCCGCGGCGTACTCGTCGTAGAACAGCGATCCCCTCGATTGACGTGGATCGGTGCTGTAGAGCGGGCTTCCGAGCGTAATCAGCCTGTCGACCGCTCCCTGGTGGCGAGAGGCAAGGTCATATCCGAGCATGCCGCCCAGGCTCCAGCCGATGACACTGGCGGGTTCGCCGTGCAGGTCGGTGATTCGACCCAGCGCCGCATCCATTCCGCTGATGATCCGTCGAGTGGGGCCAACGTTGGTCCCCAACCTCCACCCGTAGGCCGCGTATCCGGCGCTGTTGAGCAGTCGACGTAACGGACGGGTGGAGCGGTCGTCGGCGAGCAGCCCGGGCAGCACCAGGACCGGTCGACCATGACCCGACCGGAAAGCCGACAGCAACCGGCTGGTGGCGGTGAAGCCGGCGTACTCCGCGAGTGCCCGGGGCACCTCGAGCACCGTCAACAGCGGATGCGGTGGACTGACGTCAGTCGTCGCTGACTGAACCATGGTGATCTCCAACCGTCGCCCCACCCGGTGTTATCCAGGTCACTCCGACAGTTGTAGTTGAACCTGGTGTCAAGGTCAATTACGGATAGCCGGTTTCGCGACGGCGGGTGCCGTATAACAGTGACATGGTCAACGTTGCCATCCGGGAAAACCACGAGGACGACTACGCGGACAGTCCTCCGTCGATGGCGCGCTCGTCGCTGCTCCGGGATCTGCCGACTACCGAGCGTGGTCTCCGTACTCGCGCCGCATTGATTGCGGCGGCGCGAAAAGTATTCGAACGCATGGGGTATCTGGATGCCCGGCTGATCGACATCACGCGAGCGGCAAAGTGCTCGGCGGGCACCTTTTATACGTACTTCTCCAGCAAGGAAGAGATCTTCGCGGCGGTTCTCGAGGTCGCTCAGGAGGACATGCTGCATCCGGGCATGCCGCACGTCACCACCGAAGACGATCCGGCCGCCATCATCGAGGCCAGCAACCGGGCCTACCTGCAGGCGTACCAGCGCAACGCGAAGCTGATGGGCCTGCTCGAACAGGTTGCCAACGTCGACCCCGAGTTCCGCGAGTTGCGCACGTTGCGGTCGAACGCGTTCGTCCGGCGCAACGCGCGCAGCATCGCCAGGCTGCAGGCCAATGGCCAGGCGGATCCGGATTTGGACCCCCTCCTCGCGGCGCGCGCGTTGTCGGCGATGATGAGCCGCTTCGCGTTCGGGCACTTCGTCACACGCGAGGACCGCGACGACACGCCGCCGACGACCGACGAGGATCTCGTCCAGATTGTGACCCGGCTGTGGGTGAACGCCCTTCGGATTCCCCGACCGGGTCGCCGTGCCAGGCAGGGCCACTGATCAGAGCGGCGCAGAACTTGAACTTGACGCCGGGTTCAACTATTGGGTATAAGAAGCAGGTGAGAAGTGCCCGGCGTCGCCGCTACTTCGAGGCCGCATGACGCGCACCGCGGTGCTGGTGGACTTCGGCGGCGTGCTGACGACCAGCGTGCTGCAGGCGTTCGAGGATTTCGGCGCCTCGGTCGGTGCGGTCCCGGGGCTGCTGTTGGAGTTGCTCAGCAGCGACGCCGCGTGCCGGAAACTTCTGGTCGAGCACGAGTCCGGCGGTATCGACGCCGACGCCTTTGACCGCGGGTTCGCCGAGCAGCTGCACGCTCATGGCGTGGCGGTTGACGCCGACCGGCTCTCGGTGCGGATGCAGGCCGGTTTGCGGCGCGACGACGACACCGTGCGCCTGATCGAAGAGCTCCGGGCAACCAGAGTTCCGATTGCCTTGGTGTCCAACGCATTCGGGCGCGACTGCTACGCGGGCTTCGACCTGGGCGCGCTGGCCGACGTGGTGGTGATCTCCTCGGAAGTCGGCGTCCGCAAGCCATCGCGGCGGATCTACGCCATCGCATGTGAGCGGCTCGGGGTGACGCCCGAGCAGGCGATCATGATCGACGACCTGCGCCAGAACCTCGACGGCGCGGCCCGGCTCGGGATCGCCGGGGTGTTGCATACCGACGCCGCGGACACCCGCAAACAGCTCGACGAACGCTTCGGTATCCGCGTGGCGGCAAAGGAGACTCGATGAAGGTCGCAGGCAAGGTCGCCATCGTCACCGGCGGGGGTGGCGGCATCGGCGGCGCACTCGCCGAAGAACTCACCACTCACGGCGCCCGCGTGCTGGTGGCCGACCTCGACGCAAGCCGCGCGCAGGCCGTCGCCGACAAGATCAACAGCGCTCGCCCGGGGACCGCGGCCGCAGCCGGCGCGGACGTCTCCGACACGACGTCGGTTCGCAGCCTGATCGCGTTGGCGGAACAGGACTTCGGCCCGGTCGACATGTACTTCGCCAACGCCGGAGTCCTCGGCACACCCGGGCTCGAGGCCGGCGACGCGGACTGGGATCGTGCGATCGACGTGAACCTGCGCGCCCACATCCGGGCCGCGCAACTGCTGATCCCCGGCTGGGTCGAACGCGGCGAGGGCTATTTCGTCAGCACCGCATCGGCCGCCGGCCTGCTGTCCCAGATCGGCGGAGCCACCTACGCCGTCACCAAGCACGCCGCCGTCGGATTCGCCGAATGGCTCAGCATCACCTACGGCGACCGGGGCATCCGGGTCAGCTGCCTGTGCCCGATGGGCGTGAACACCGAGCTGTTGTACGGCGGAGAGCGCTCGGGGCATCCGCTCGGCGTCGCCGCTACCCGGGCGGTCACCTCCGCCGGTGCGGTGCTGGAGCCCGCCCAGGTCGCCCGCGACGTGCTGGCCGCCATCGACGAGGAGCGCTTCCTGATCCTGCCGCACGCCAACGTGCTCGACATGTTCCAGCAGAAGGCATCCGACTACGACCGCTGGCTGCGCGGGATGCGCCGCTACCAGGCGTCGTTGCTGCACGACAGTCAATGACCGGTCCCTTTCGATCCCTTAACGATGAGGAGCCCCCATGCCCCTGTTCGACATCTCGGAACGCGCGCAGCAGCTGCAGAAGGAACTGCTCGACTTCATGGAGTCGCATGTGTACCCGGCGGAGGCCGTGTACGAGGAGCAGATGCGGGACTCCGGCGACCCGCACCACCAGCCGCCGATCCTGGAGGAGCTCAAGGCCGAGGCCCGAAAACGCGGCCTGTGGAACCTGTTTCACCCGCACCCCGGTACCGGCGCGGGACTGACCAACCTGGAATACGCGCCGCTCGCCGAGATCATGGGCCGCAGCTTCATCGCCCCCGAGGCGTGCAACTGCAGCGCCCCCGACACCGGCAACATGGAGGTGTTCGAGCTGTTCGGCAGCCAGGAGCACCGGGAGAAGTACCTCAAGCCGCTGCTGGAGGGCACCATGAGATCGGCGTTCGCCATGACCGAGCCGCGGGTGGCCAGCTCGGATGCCACCAATGTCGAGCTGTCCATGGTGCGGGACGGCGACGAGTACGTGCTCAACGGCCGGAAGTGGTTCGCCTCCAATGCCTTGCACCAGAACTGCAAGGTCATGATCGTGATGGGCAAGACCGACCCAGCCGCCCCGCCGCACCGTCAGCAGTCGATGATGGTGGTGCCGATCGACGCCCCCGGCGTCACCGTGCTGCGAGGCCTGCCGGTGTTCGGCTACCAGGACCGCGAGGGCCACGCCGAGATCGACTTCACCGACGTGCGGGTGCCCGCCACGGATGTGCTCAAAGGCGAGGGTGAGGGCTTCGCGATCAGCCAGGCCCGGCTCGGGCCCGGTCGTATCCACCACTGCATGCGGGCCATCGGCATGGCCGAACGCGCGCTGGAGCTGATGTGCAAGCGCGCCCAGTCCCGGGTCACCTTCGGCAAGCCGGTCGCCGACAACGCCAACATCCAGGACTGGATCGCAGAGGCGCGCATCGACCTCGAGATGATCCGGCTGCTCACGCTGAAGGCCGCGTACATGATGGACACCGTCGGTAACAAGGAGGCGCAGACCGAGATCGCGGCGATCAAGGTCGCCGCTCCCAACATCGCGCTGAAGATCATCGACCGCGCCATTCAAGTACACGGCGGCGCCGGCGTCACCGACGACTTCCCGCTCGCCATGGCCTACGCGCACCTGCGCACGCTGCGGCTGGCCGACGGCCCGGACGAGGTGCACAAACGCGCCATCGCGCGCCGTGAACTGCGCCCCTACCGTGATCTGCGTCCGGAGGGCAAGCAAGGATGACGGCGTCGATCGCGCTGATCGACAGAGGATCTTTTACCCTGTCCCAATGCGGCAACAGCCGAACGGCGGGGCATGACTCGTTTTCTCGCGCGCCGGTTACTCAACTATCTCGTGTTGCTCGCGCTGGCGTCGTTTCTGACCTACTGCCTGACCTCGTTCGCCTTCGCGCCACTGGATAGCCTGATACAGCGCAGTCCGCGGCCGCCGCAAGCCGTCATCGACGCCAAGGCGCACGCGCTTGGCTTGGACAAGCCCATACCGATCCGCTATGCGAACTGGGCCTCGCATGCCGTTCGCGGTGATTTCGGGACCACCATCACCGGCCAGCCCGTGGCCGCCACGCTGTGGCGCCGCGTCGCGGTCAGCCTGCGGCTGCTGGTCATCGGCTCCGTGGTCGGCACCGTACTGGGTGTAGTGGCCGGGGCATGGGGCGCCATCCGCCAGTACCGGCTCAGTGACCGCGTTGTCACCATGCTGGCCCTGCTCGTGCTCAGCACCCCGACATTCGTCATCGCCAACCTGTTGATACTGGGCGCACTGCGGGTGAACTGGGCGCTCGGCGTGCAACTCTTCGACTACACCGGAGAGACATCACCGGGCGTCGACGGTGCGGCCTGGGCACAGTTACTCGACCGGTTGCGGCACTTGATTCTGCCCTCGCTCACCCTGGCGCTGGGCGCGGCCGCCGGATACAGCCGATACCAGCGCAACGCGATGCTCGACGTGCTCGGCCAGGATTTCATCCGCACCGCCCGCGCCAAAGGGCTGACCCGCCGGCGCGCACTGCTCAAACACGGGCTGCGCACCGCACTGATACCGATGGCCACGCTGTTCGCCTACGGGGTCGCCGGGCTGGTCACCGGTGCGGTCTTCGTCGAGAAGATCTTCGGTTGGCACGGCATGGGCGAATGGCTGGTGCAGGGCATCTCGACGCAGGACACCAACATCATCGCGGCAATCACCGTGTTCTCCGGCACCGTCGTGCTGTTGGCCGGCCTGCTCTCCGACATCATCTACGCGGCTCTCGACCCCAGGGTCCGGGTGTCATGACCGCTACCGCCAAACCCGATGCCGCCCACGGGCTATCCAGTTCAGAAGCAACGATCTTCGCCTCGCGCCGCACCCTGGTGTTGCGCAGGTTTCTGCGCAACCGATTCGCGGTGGCGTCGCTGACGCTGCTGATACTGCTCTTCGTCGGCTGCTATGCGCTGCCCGCCCTGCTGCCCTACTCCTACGACGACCTTGATTTCAATGCGCTCCTGCAGCCGCCGAATACACGTCACTGGCTGGGCACTAACGCGCTGGGCCAAGATCTGTTGGCGCAGATCCTGCGCGGCATGCAGAAGTCGATGCTGATAGGGGTGTGTGTGGCGGCCATCTCTACCGGCATCGCGGCTACCGTCGGGTCGATCTCGGGCTATTTCGGGGGCTGGCGGGACCGGGTGCTGATGTGGGTCGTCGACCTGCTGTTGGTGGTGCCCAGCTTCATCCTCATCGCCATCGTCACGCCCCGGACCAAGAACTCGGCCAGCATCCTGCTGCTCGTCCTGCTGCTGGCCGGCTTCGGCTGGATGGTCAGCTCACGCATGGTGCGCGGCATGACCATGAGCTTGCGCGAACGCGAATTCATCCGGGCCGCACGGTATATGGGTGTATCCAGCCGGCGGATCATCATCGGCCACGTGGTGCCCAACGTGGCATCCATCTTGATCATCGACGCCGCCCTCAACGTCGCCTCCGCGATCCTGGCCGAAACCGGCTTGAGTTTTCTCGGTTTCGGCATTCAGCCGCCCGATGTGTCGTTAGGCACCCTGATCGCCAATGGCACCCAGTCCGCGACCACGTTCCCGTGGGTGTTCTTGTTTCCGGCCGGAATCTTGGTGCTGATTCTGGTGTGCGCCAACCTGACCGGCGATGGCCTGCGCGACGCGCTCGACCCCGGCAGCAAGACCCTGCGCGGTGGTGGCCGATGAGCCCATTACTCGAAGTGACCGATCTGGCCGTCACCTTCCCGACGGACGGCCAACCGGTGACCGCGGTGCGTGGCATCAGCTACAGCATCGACCCCGGGGAAGTGGTAGCCATGGTCGGGGAATCGGGATCGGGTAAGTCCGCGGCGGCGATGGCGGTGGTGGGCCTGCTGCCGGAGTACGCCCAAGTGCGCGGCTCGGTCCGGTTGCACGACACCGAGCTGTTGGGCCTTGCCGACGACACGATGTCGCGGTTTCGCGGCAAGGCGCTCGGCACGGTGTTCCAGGATCCGATGTCCGCGCTGACCCCGGTCTACACCGTCGGCGACCAGATCGCCGAGGCCATCGAGGTACACCAGCCCCGCGTCGGGAGGAAGGCCGCCCGCCGGCGCGCGGTGGAACTGCTCGAGCTCGTCGGCATTGCGCAAGCGGAACGACGGGCCCGCGCGTTTCCGCATGAACTGTCCGGTGGCGAACGGCAACGGGTGGTCATCGCAATCGCGATCGCGAACGATCCGGACCTGCTGATTTGCGACGAACCCACCACCGCACTGGATGTCACCGTGCAGGCCCAGATCCTCGAAGTGCTCAAGACGGCGCGCGACGTCACCGGCGCCGGAGTACTCATCATCACCCACGACCTCGGTGTGGTCGCCGAGTTCGCCGACCGGGCGCTGGTCATGTATGCCGGCCGGGTCGTCGAGTCCGCCGGAGTACACGACCTTTATCGAGATCGCCAGATGCCCTACACCGTAGGGCTGTTGGGCTCAGTTCCCCGTTTGGACGCCGCACAGGGCGCCCGGCTGGTGCCCATACCCGGTGCGCCTCCGTCGTTGGCCGGCCTCGAACCGGGATGCCCTTTCGCGCCGCGCTGCCCACTGGTTATCGATGAATGTCACACTGAGGAACCAGAATTGGTCCTGGTCGGGGACCGTGTCGGGGCCCAGCACCGGGCAGCATGTATCCGCACCGACCAGGTGAACGGGCGCAGCGCAGCCGACATCTATGGGGTCGAAACCGCTGCGCATGCAGCAGAACCCGGCGACGCGTCTGTCGTCGTGCGGGTACGTGATCTGGTCAAGACCTACCGGCTGACGAAGGGCGTGGTGCTGCGCCGCGCCATCGGCGAGGTCCGCGCGGTCGACGGCGTCAGTTTCGAGTTGCAACAGGGCCGCACCCTGGCCATCGTCGGCGAGTCCGGTTCGGGTAAGTCGACCACTTTGCACGAGATCCTGGAACTCGCTGCGCCACAATCGGGATCGATCGAAGTGCTCGGCACCGATGTCGCCACCCTGAGCCCGGCGGCCCGGCGATCGCTGCGACGCCACATTCAGGTGGTGTTCCAGGACCCGATAGCGTCCTTGGACCCGCGATTGCCCGTCTTCAACCTGATCGCCGAACCGCTGCAGGCCAACGGGTTCAGCAACGGCGACACCCACGCGCGCGTCGCCGAGCTGCTCGACATCGTCGGATTGCGTCGCGCCGACGCAACCCGCTACCCCGCCGAGTTCTCCGGCGGACAGAAACAACGCATCGGCATCGCCCGGGCGCTGGCACTGCAGCCCCAGATCCTGGCGCTCGACGAACCGGTGTCCGCCCTCGATGTCTCCATCCAAGCCGGAATCATCAACCTGCTGCTCGACCTGCAAGAGCGGTTCAGTTTGTCATATCTATTTGTTTCCCATGACCTTTCGGTGGTCAAGCACCTCGCCCACCAGGTCGTCGTGATGTACGCCGGCACCATTGTGGAGCAGGGCGACAGCGAGCAGGTCTTCAGCAATCCGAAACACGATTACACCCGGCGGCTGCTCGGCGCGGTGCCGCAACCGGACCCGGGCAAACGTGGCTAGCCCAATGTTTCGGCGCCGCGCCGGTCGAGCCGCGATAACGGCGCTCGTCACCGCGGTTGTGCTGTCCGGATGCTCGGCGGCCACCAACCTCGCGCCGGCGGCCGGCAACAACGCCGAGGTCGGCACCACCAGCGATGTCAACCCGCAAGATCCCGCCACGCTGCGAGACGGCGGCAGCCTGCGGCTGGCGCTCAGCGACTTCCCGCCGAACTTCAACATTTTGCACATCGACGGGAACTCGGCCGAGGTCGGCGCCATGATGAAAGCCACTCTGCCGCGGGCGTTCATCATCGGCGCGGACGGCTCGGCGAAGGTCGACACCAACTACTTCACCAGCATCGAACTCACCGGGACTGCCCCGCAGGTGGTTACCTACACCATCAATCCGAAGGCCGTGTGGTCCGACGGCACGCCGATCACCTGGCAGGACATCGCCAGCCAAATCCATGCCACGAGCGGAGCCGATCCGGCCTTCGCGATCGCCGGACCCAGCGGCGCCGACCGAGTCGCAACGGTGACGCGGGGCGTCGATGACCGGCAGGCCATCATGACCTTCGCCAAGCCGTACGCCGAGTGGCGCGGCATGTTCGCCGGCAACGGTATGTTGCTGCCCAGCAGCATGACCGCCACACCCGAGGCGTTCAACAAAGGCCAACTCGATTCGCCCGGCCCGTCCGCCGGTCCGTTCATCGTGTCTTCGCTGGATCGGACCACGCAGCGAATCGTGTTGACCCGCAACCCGAAATGGTGGGGGAACCGAGCACGCCTGGACACCATCACCTACCTGGTGCTCGATGACGCCGCCCGGCTGCCGGCACTGCAGAACAACACGATCGACGCGAGCGGAATCGGCACCGTCGACCAGCTGACCATCGCTGCGCGCACCAGCGGCATCTCGATCCGGCACGCTCCCGCCCCGAGCTGGTCCCACTTCACGTTCAACGGTGCCGCCGGGTCGATCCTCGCCGACAAAGCACTGCGCCTGGCCGTCTCCAAGGGCATCGACCGGCGCACCATCGCCAAGGTGGTCCAGTACGGCCTCACCAGTGATCCGGTGCCATTGAACAACCACATATACGTCGCCGGGCAGCAGGGCTATCAGGACAACAGCGACATCGTCCCCTACGACCCAGAGCAAGCCA
>Ga0070763_10000055_pt1 | contig 21778 bp, 16 predicted proteins | sample HubBroMetageWRM3_FD_67279 | JGI IMG/M metagenome (GOLD analysis project Ga0070763, IMG submission 67279) | Warmed soil microbial communities from the Hubbard Brook experimental Forest, New Hampshire - Hubbard Brook CCASE Soil Metagenome WRM 3 | ecosystem: Environmental > Terrestrial > Soil >... | reverse complement strand
GCGGATCTGCTCGATCTCCTCGCCGGAACCGACATCGAGAACGTCAAGCGCTGTGCCCATCCGGACTGCACGCGCCTGTACCTCGATGCGTCGCGGGCGAAGAACCGGCATTGGTGCGGGATGGGCACCTGCGGCAACCGCGCGAAAGTTCAGGCGTTCCGGGCCCGCCAGCGCGCCTCGTCTTCTACCGCGTAGTCCTCGGGAACAAATCACGTCCGACGAAGGTTGAGCGCGACAGGCTTAACTTTGGAGGATTCGATGGCTGAAGCCAAATCAGTGCCGGTGTTATTTGTCAGTGACCCGATCGTGTTGCCCGGAATGGTCGTGCCGATCGCCTTGGACGACGCTGCTCGAACGGCTGTCGACGCTGCCCGCGCGAGTGAATCGGGCCAGCTGCTGATCGCCCCGCGGCTCGACGACCGCTACCCGTCCTACGGCGTGCTGGCGACGATTCTGCAGGTCGGCCGGATCGCCGGTGGCGGTACCGCCGCGGTTGTGCGTGGCGAACGACGTGCCCACATCGGCGTCGGAGCCAGCGGGCCCGGCGCGGCGTTGTGGGTTGAGGTGACCGAGATCACCGACCCCGAGGCCAGCGATGAGACGCGCGCGCTGGCCGCCGAATACAAGAAGCTGCTGCTGGCGATGCTGCAACGCCGCGAGGCCTGGGAGCTGGTCGACGTCGTCAACCGGCTGATCGACCCGTCGGCGCTGGCCGACATGGCTGGTTATGCGTCGTATCTGACCGCTGTGCAGAAGCGCCAGCTGCTGGAAACCGAAGATGTGGGCCGTCGCCTCCGTCTGTTGATCGACTGGACCGGCGAGCAGTTGGCCGAGGTCGAGGTCAACGACAAGATCGCCGAGGACGTCCGCGAGGGCATGGAGAAGCAGCAGAAGGAGTTTCTGCTGCGCCAGCAATTAGCCGCGATCCGCAAGGAGCTCGGCGAGGGCGAGCCGGACGGTTCTGACGACTATCGGTCCCGAATCGAGGCAGCCGACCTGCCTGAGAAGGTTCGCGAGGCCGCGCTGCGTGAGGTCGGCAAGCTGGAACGCTCCAGCGAGCAAAGCCCCGAGGGCGGCTGGATCCGCACCTGGCTGGACACCGTGCTCGACTTGCCGTGGAACACCACGACCGAGGACTCGACCGATTTGGCCGCGGCGCGGGAGATCCTGGACGCCGATCACCACGGTCTGGACGACGTCAAGGACCGCATCGTTGAATATTTGGCGGTGCGGGCTCGCCGCGCGCAGCGTGGATTGCAGGTCGTCGGCGGCCGCGGATCCGGCGCCGTGATGGTGCTGGCCGGTCCGCCCGGGGTCGGCAAGACGTCGCTGGGTGAGAGCGTCGCTCGCGCGCTGGGCCGCAAGTTCGTTCGCGTCGCGTTGGGCGGCGTGCGCGACGAGGCCGAGATCCGCGGGCACCGCCGCACCTACGTCGGCGCGCTGCCCGGCCGCATTGTGCGGGCCATCGGCGAAGCCGGCTCGATGAACCCCGTCGTGTTGCTCGACGAGATCGACAAGGTCGGCTCGGACTACCGCGGCGACCCCAGTGCTGCGCTGCTCGAGGTGCTTGACCCCGCGCAGAACCACACCTTCCGCGACCACTACCTGGACCTGGATCTGGACCTGTCCGATGTGATGTTCCTGGCCACGGCCAATGTCATCGAGAACATCCCGTCGGCGCTGCTGGACCGGATGGAGTTGGTGCAGATCGACGGCTACACCGAAGACGACAAGGTGGCCATCGCGCGCGGCTTCCTGTTGCCGCGCCAACGCGACCGTGCCGGGCTGACTGACGACGAAGTTGTCGTGACCGATGCGGCGCTGCGCAAGATCGCCGCGGACTACACCCGTGAGCCGGGTATGCGGCAGTTCGAGCGGCTGCTGGCCAAGGCGCTGCGCAAGGTCACCACGAAGATCGCCGCGGAGCCGGTCACCATCGACGAGCCGGATCTGGTCAGCTACCTGGGCCGGCCGCGATTCACCCCCGAATCGGCCGAACGCACGGCGGTGCCGGGCGTGGCGACCGGGCTGGCCGTTACCGGGCTGGGCGGCGATGTGCTCTACATCGAAGCCGGCGCCAACGACGGTGAGCCGGGCCTGCAGCTGACCGGTCAACTCGGTGACGTGATGAAGGAGTCCGCGCAGATCGCGCTGTCCTACGTCCGTTCGCACGCCGCAGAATTGGGTGTCGATCCGTCGACCCTCGACCGGCGGATCCACGTGCACGTGCCAGCCGGCGCCGTCCCGAAGGACGGTCCGTCCGCTGGTGTCACGATGGTGACGGCGCTGGTGTCGATGGCTACCGGGCGGCAGGTGCGCGCCGACGTCGGGATGACCGGCGAGGTGACGTTGAACGGCCGTGTGCTCCCGATCGGCGGCGTGAAGCAGAAACTGCTGGCCGCGCAGCGGGCAGGGTTGTCGACGGTGTTCATCCCGCAGCGCAACGAACCGGATCTGGACGATGTGCCCGCCGAAGTGCTCGAGGCGTTGGACGTCAAGCCGATGACCGACGTCGCCGAAATCGTCGCCCAGGCACTGGAACCGGCTGCGCAGGCGGTGACCGCTGCGGCGTGATGTCGGACAGGTTGGATAGCGTGTGGCTATGACCGACTCGCAACGGCTTAAACGACGTATCGTCCACACCGCCCAACGGCTTGTGGTCAATCCAGTGGGTCGGCGATTGCCGTTTCCCATGCTGGAGACCATCGGCCGAAAGTCGGGGCAGCCGCGGCGCACCGCGATCGGGGGCCGAGTGATCGGCAATCAGTTCTGGATGGTCTCCGAGCACGGGGAGCATTCGCACTATGTGCTCAACATCAAGGCCAACCCCGCGGTGCGGTTGCGCATCCACGGCCGATGGCGCAACGGAACCGCCCACCTGCTGCCCGACGATGACGCCAAAGAGCGGCTGCGAAGCCTGCCCGGCTTCAACAGCACACTCGTGCGCCTGGCGGGCAGTGACTTGCTGACCATTCGGGTGGATCTGGACTGAGGCCGCAGGTCGGTGCTTGGCGCTACCGTTGCGCCGTGGCCTACGACACCGAGTTGGTTGAGCGAATCCGCGAGCTGTTGGCGCCCGAGCGTGGCGTCGACGAGAAACGGATGTTCGGCGGCCTTGCCTTCCTGATCAACGGGCATATGGCGGTCGCCGCCAGCCGTGAGGGCGGGTTACTGGTGCGGGTGCCGCCGCAGGAAACCGACAAGCTGCTCGATCGTGCGCACGTCAGCCCCATGGTGATGGCCGGCCGCGAGGCCCGGGGCTGGTTGCGAATCGACCCCGACGGATTGAAAACCAAACGCCAGCTTGCACGCTGGGTGGACCGCGGGGTGAACCACGTGCACAGCCTGCCGCCGAAGTGAATAGTGCGGTTGGTGACCTGCCAGGGCGGGTACGCGAAGCGTTATGGACGAGCCTAAGCAGGTGGTGCAACGACTGCTGAAAGTCGCGGGCGCCACCTGCGGCTAGAAGGGAACAGCGATCATGGCCAACTCGAGGACATTCGTCATCATCGGTGGCGGACTTGGCGGAGCTAAGGCCGCGGAAGCCCTGCGCGAGAAAGACTTCGATGGACAGATCATCGTGTGCGCCGAGGAAGATCACCTGCCCTACGAACGGCCCCCGCTGTCGAAGGAGTTTCTGGCGGGTAAGAAGTCGCTGGACGATTTCACCGTGCACGACTCAGCTTGGTACCGCGAGAACGAGATCGACCTCCGCCTGAATGCTCGGGTGTTGTCGGTGGACCGGGCGGCACACACCGTCGAGCTTCCGGACAACACCAGGGTTGAGTATGACAAGCTGCTACTGGCCACCGGATCGCGCTCACGGCGGCTGCCCATTCCGGGGTCCGATGCCGCCGGAGTTCATTATCTGCGGACATTCGAGGACGCATCGGCACTGAATTCAGCTCTGGCCGAAGGGTCTTCGCTTGCTGTGGTCGGCGCGGGCTGGATCGGCCTGGAAGTCGCCGCCAGCGCGCGTCAGCGCGACGTCAACGTCACCGTGGTCGAAACCGCCAAGCTGCCGCTGGTGGGCGCGGTCGGCGAAGAGGTTGGCGCCGTATTCGCCGCGCTGCACCGCGACCACGGCGTCGACCTGCGGTTGGACTCCGAGGTTAAGGAGATCACCACCGCCGACGGCAAGGCCACCGGCCTGCGGCTCGGCGACGGATCGAGCGTTGCCGCCGACGCCGTGCTGGTGGCCGTCGGCGCGCAGCCCAACATCGAACTCGCCGACCAGGCCGGTCTGTCGACGGGTGACGGCGGGGTGCTGGTCGATGCGGCGCTGCGCACTAGTGACCACGACATCTACGCGGTGGGCGATATCGCCGCCGCCGAGCATCCACTGTTCGGCAGCCGGATCCGCACCGAACACTGGGCCAACGCGCTCAAGCAGCCCGCGGTGGCGGCGGCCGGCATGCTTGGTGAAAAAGCCGAATACACTGAGCTGCCTTACTTCTTCACCGACCAGTACGACCTCGGGATGGAGTATGCCGGGTATGCGCCGACATATAACCGGGTGGTGTTCCGCGGCGACGTCGACGGTCGCGAATTCGTCGCCTTCTGGCTCGATGCCGACAACCGGGTACTGGCAGGAATGAACGTCAATATCTGGGATGTGCTGGACGACGTCAAGAGCCTGATCCGGTCGAAGAGCGCCGTGGACCCCGAGAAGCTGGCCGACCCGCAGGCGCCGCTCGGTGGGCTGGTCAGCTGAGCGTGATGACGTCGGGTAGGCGCAGGCCCTGCAACCGTTCCCGCTCGGCGCGCCGGCGTTTGATTCGCAGCCGGGCGTCGGCGGGCAGGGTGACCACCTCGTCGCAGGTGAGGTAGAACACCTCACCCGGGAGGTCGACGAGGTCCCCCACGACCAATCGAGACCCCAACTCGCGCAAAGTCACTCGCAGCTCATGGGTGAACCGCATGGTCGCGTCGTAGGCCGATTCTCGAGAAGCCCGGGCGTTGGCCGCCATCCGCTCGGCCAGCTTCGCCTCCGATCCTTCGGGCGGCGCCGCCCGGGGTATGCCGGTCGCGCTTCGCCCGGCCGCGACGAGCAGCATCGCGGGATCGTCACCGAACACCAAATTGGCCAATTCGATTTCTTCCGGACCACGGTGCCCGAGCCGGGCGACGGCGGACGCGAAGGCAGCAGCCATCGTGCGGGACAGGGCGCTGATACCGTCCAGGTCACCGTCCAGAGCGAGCGCGCACAATTGCCGGTCGTTTCGGATCAGCGCCGCCAGTGAAGAAGTCTTAGCCGCAACGGCGTCGCTTTCCAGCAACGCGGCGACTCCCGAGATGCCGACGTGTCGCCCGGCGCGCTCCGCCGTCACTGCGGTGACGCCGGAGTCGATCAGCCACCGCCCGGTCAGACCCCAGCCCTGGTGGATCCGGTCCCGCAACAACCGAACCCGCACTTGCAGCTCGGCATTCGACAGCGAATTCAGTTGCGCCACATCGAGGTGCTCGGCCGTCGCGGCCTCGAGGTAAGCCCGGGTGTCGGCCTTCAGGTGCCGCAACAACACCAACGCCCGCTTGACGACAACAGCTTTGGCCGCCGATCCGAGCAGCCCTCCAGTCAGCGGCGGGCGCCCCAGCGGCAACAACCCACCGACGTCTGAGTCGCCCAATGACTGTTGCACGACCTCGTCCACGTCCCAGCCGGGCAACTGGCCTGCGGCGATCACGCTGGCCGAAACGCCAACGTAGGGGCGGTGGCCGAAAACCGCGATCGCGCGGCTCCCCCATTCGTCGGCAACCACGTCGCCGCAAGCCATCACTTGGCTCATCACCCGGTTGGCGGCACGCATACCGGCGATTTGCACGTCAAGCGTCATCGGGGTCAACGGCCCGAGCAGCGTCTCGGCCAGGGCGGTCGCGCTAAATACCGGGAAGCGGGGGTCGATTCGGTCGTCGAATTCGCCCTCCAGCCCTTCCGGCGACGCGGACAGCAACCGGGTGCCGTCGGACGGCTCGGTCCGCGGCGTCACCTCCAGCGGGATCGGCAAATGACCTGCCAGATCCACGGCGCCCCTGACGTCGAGTTTGCGGCCGGCCAACCCGCGCGCGGTGTCGGCGACCGCGTCGATTGCGCGCCAGCCGAACTCGAATTGCCATGTCTCTACAGACGCATCCAGCTCGGGAATCAGCTGGGGCCAGGTTGGCAGGCGGGAGAGCCGCGGTAGATGCTCGACGGATCGCAGCAACCGGCGCGCGGTGACCAACTCGGTGGTGTCCGGAGTCGCGAGGTCAACCAGCCCGGTGCGGTTGGTCGCCACCGCGAGCATCAGGAAGCGGAGCAGGTCATCGAAATGCAGTAATCGCAGTGGCCTGGCCGAATCCCGGTCGCGCAGCAGGCTGCCCACCGTGCGGCAGATCATCCAATCGAGCTGGCGGCCCAGCGGCGGGGCTATTCGGACGATCAGACTCGGTGCCCAGCCGGTCGACACCAGCGCCTCGGCCTGCTGGTACAACTTCGGCTGGCCGGCAGACTGAGACACGTAGATCAGCCGGGCACCTGCACGGGCCACCGCGTGCGTGACGCGCACCAGCCCACCGAGCCCGGCGCTGCCGGGCGCGGTCGCCTCGATCGGGGCCAGGTGAATCACCACGTCGGCGCCGTTGGCCAGCTGCTGCAGAATCGGGCCGCTGAGCGGCCCGCAAACAAAGTCGACATCGGCATCCAGGTTTTCGTGCGGGCGACCTGCGATGCCGCTGACCGCGTATCCGGCTGCGAGCAAATGACGGGCCACGGCACGCCCGACCACTCCGGTGGCACCGGTTAGCAGGACCCGCACGCCCGACCACCTCCGACGGTGCCTAGCTGTCAAAAATGACAATAGGCGTGTGAACCGGTTCCCAGGAAGTTTTCAGCTAACTCGTGATGGTTACTTCAGGGTGGCGGTACCGTCCGGGTGGATCGCAACTTTGGCACCGGCGATGTCGTCATGCACCGTCGCCGCGGCCGCCACGGGATCGGACATCAAGGCCAGGGTGCGGCGGTCGTCGGGGGTGCGAACCGCAAGGAACGCCTTCTCCGGCCGGCCGTCACGGTCAAACGGCGTCGTCCAGGATTCGACGGTACCGACACCTTCCCATTCCACCGCCGGAGTCCGGATAGGCTCTCGGTCGACTTCGGATTGCGTGTCTTCCCAACGGAACTCGGCCAGCAGTGGTTCGGTGCCGTAGACGCCGAAGCTGTGCTTGGTCAGGTAACCGCCATTGGCGGTGATCAAGCCGCGCCGCCCCGGGTTGGCGGTGAGCAGTTCGGCCATCGTCGCGATCGAGTGTGACACGTAGTTGTTCCACGGACCGCCGGCGAATGTCAGCCCTCCGGTCACGGTCAGCGGCCGATCCGGATCGTCAACCGGCAGCCCGAGTTCGGCCGCCGCGACCTGCACAGCGGACGGAAAACAGGAGTAAAGGTCGACGTAGTCCACGTCGTCGATGCCCAGACCGGCCAGTGACAGCGCGCGCGCACCGGCGATCCGGATGGCCGGCGACCGGTAGAGTTCGGCGCGCTCACTGATGGCGTAGGTGTCGTGGGCATCGGTGCCCGCATACGGGTAGACCCAGCGTTCGGTTGGGATCTGCAGGCGGGTCGCGGTCTCGACCGATGTCAGGATCAGGGCGGCGGACTGGTCGACCATGTTGTTGGAGTTCATCAACTTGGTGTACGGCCAGCTGATCATTCGGTTCGCCGGGCCTTCTTCGCAAATCTCTTCGGCCGTAACCGGTTTACGGATCCAGGCATGCGGGTTGTGCACGGCCACGGCATTGAATCGCGCCCATAGTTCGCTGACGCGCTTGCGGTGATCCTCGATCGACTCGCCGGTGCTGATCCGCAGCGCCTGCTCGAAAATCGGATAGACGTAGGCCGGGCGGTCCAGCCCGATGCGCTCCTCGGCCGGCCCGGCCATCGGCACGTTCTCGTCACTCACCTCGGCAAGCGGCACCGACTCATCCTGATCGGTCCAGGTCAGGCGTTTGCCTTTCGCGCGCAACTGCGTCCTGGTGCGCCACATTTCCGCGCCGGCCACCAACACCACGTCCGCGCGCCCCTGTTGGATGTCCAGGCAGGCCTGGTTGACCAGGGACTGCGGCACGTTGCCGCCTACCCCGCTATAGCGGGTGGCCGGACGGTCGGCGCCGATGCGTTGGCCCAGTAGCAGCCCGGGGTCGCGGTAGCGCGCCGAGAACACGTTGACCACGCGGATGGCGTCGACGGCCTCGAGCACCCGGGCGTCGGCGGCTTGACGCGCGGCCGTGACCATCAGATCGACGGGTTCTTTCGCGTTTTGCTCAGCGGCCGCGTCCTCATGGTGGTTGAGCTGGCCATAACCGACCAGCACCGGCGTCCGGGGGTTAACGGGCATTGACGAAGACCTTCCGCGATGTGGGCCGAGGGGAATGCTAGGCGGTGTCGGTGGAGGCAAACAGCACCCCGTCGTTGATCAACCGCTCGGTTTCTTCACTGCTCATCCCGAGGATCTTGTGACAGATCTCGCGGGTGTCCTGGCCGGGCAGCGGCGCCGGTCGTTGTGGCGCCGGCGGGATGTGGCGAAACGGTGCCGGGCCGGTTTCGGCCGGCAGCGGATGATCGAACAGTGGATGCGTCATGTCGGTGAACAGCTTTCGCGCGCGCAGCTGTGGGTCTTCGAGGACATCGGGCGGACGGTTCATCTGGCCGGCTGGAATGCCGGCCGATTGCAGAGCCTCGGCGACCTGCAACGGTGGTCGGGTGCGGGTCCACGCCGACACCTGCGCCAGCAACTCGTGCCGGTGAGCAATCCTCGCCCCGCCAGTCGCGAACCGCTCATCATCAGCCAGTTCGGGCAACCCGAAAACCGCTGTCGCCAATCGCCAATCAGCGTCGGTGCGGATCGAGATGACGCACCATTCGTCATCGCCTGCGCACGGGTAGACGTCGTGCACGCTGGTGTCGTCTCGCAGATCGGCGTGGCCGGCCGCCCGTACGGCGTCGGTGACATACCGGGCGTCGAGTTGGTTGACGACGGCCTCGGTTTGGGAGACATGGACCCGGGCGCCCTCGCCGGTCCGCTCGCTGTGGATCAGCGCGGCCAGCGCACCGATCGCGGTGATGCGCCCGACTACATGGTCGGGAAAGATCGTGGTCGCGTCGTAGAACCGGTGCCGGGAGCCGCTGGCGGGCTGGCCCGGCTGACCCGGTTGAGCGTCTTGATCGTCGTGCGATGTCCAGAGCTTGCTGACACCCGCGGTGGCGCGCACCAGCGGTCCGTAACCCATCCGCTCGCTCCACGGTCCGGTGTCGCCGAAGGCGCTGCTTTCCGCGAGCACCACCCGGCGGTTCAGGGCGTGCAGCGTCTCGTAGGGAAAGTCGAGGGCAGCAAGGGTTCCCGGCTTGAAGTTGGCGAATACCGCGTCGGCGTCGGCGACCAGACGGCTGAAGATCTGTTTGCCCTGCGCGCTGCGGAGGTCCACGCCGAACGCCAGATTGTTGCGATGTGTCCAGGCGAACGACTCGGTCATGGCTTCGCCGACCCGTGTCTGTCGCAATCCGTCGGGATAGGCCGCACTCTCGACCTTGATGACCTCGGCGCCCAGATCACCGAACAGACGACCGAGTTCCCCGCCCGCAACGATGACACCGAGGTCGATGATCCGCAGCCCGTCGAACGGACGGCTGACATTTCGCGGTGAGATGGTGGCCGCCGGGCCGGCGAGCCACCGGCCTTCGTCGCGGCCGGCGGGCGGAGTGGGTGCGCGGAAACCGCTGTGCCGGCCGTCGACGGCGAAATAGCCGACCGGGACGCGTGCATGCACCCCAGGGACGAGTTCGGCGTCGGCGATGGCACCCACCGCCTGAAAATGATCCGACGCCAAGATTTGCGCCGGAGATAGCACGGCGGCGATCGGCACGCCGTGCGCCTGCCCGGCGGATACCAGCTCTTTCGTCGTCTGTCCGGCGAACAATCGGTGGACCAGCTTGCCGATCTGCGGCCAGGCGGCGAAGCGCGCAGCGACCACGTCGTACTTGGGGTCCTGGAATTCCTCCGGCTCCCCTATCCAGCGGCGCAGCCCGCGCCACTGTCGCGGCGACATCACACAGATTCGTACGTAGCCGTCCTTGCACGCATAGATCGGGTAGGCGTCCTGATTTTTCGGGCGTCCGCGCCACCGATCTGGTCGGCGGATACCTGCGGCGGCCTGCCCGTGTGCCCCGAACGTCGGGTCGAGCGCCATCACAACAGCGTCGAATCGAGCGAAGTCGATGTAATCACCTGTGCCACAACGTAACCGGTTGTAGTACGCGACCAGCGTGGCCCATGCGGCTTGAACAGCGGCGGTGGCCGACGCGATACCCTCCGGCGGTAACACCGGTGTTCCGGTAGTGGGACCCGACCGGGACAACGCCCCAGAAAGCGCATAGAGCACCGGATCGGTTGCCCGCCATGACGACCGCGGTCCGGTTGCGCCGAAGTCGGTGACTGACAGGGCTACCAGCTGCGGATACCGATCGGCCAGGTCGGCGCACGACGTTCCGTAGGCTGCGGCCTGACCGGGATTCCCGCTGTCGACGACGATGTCGGCGCTACCGGCAAGCTCGACCAACCGGGTTCGGTCGTTCGGCTGGGACGGGTCGAGCACCGTGCTGCGCTTGTTGGCGTTGTGCAGCGCGAACCGCAGGCTGGTGCCGCGCAGCGTCGGCGGCCGGGTGCGCGACGGGCTGCCGCCCGGCGGTTCCACCTTCAACACGTCGGCGCCCAAGTCCGCGAGCAGGCGGGTGACCGCGTCGCCGTCGTCGCCGGACAGGTCGAGGACCCGCAGTGGTGCTAGTAGCCCTCTGCTGTCGACCACGTCCACGTCGGCCAGCGTAGTGGGCGGCCTATCCCCGATCCGCCTACCTCTGGGTGGTGTGCTGTTCACCGAGTTTGCGGACAATCGGGTGGATGAGCTCAGAAACCGTCGTGCCTGCGAAGCTTTCCGATGACGAACTTGCCGGGATCCACGCCTACTGGCGCGCCGCCAACTACCTGTCGGTCGGCCAGATCTATCTGCTGGACAATCCACTCCTGCGAGAGCCGCTGGCGCCTGAGCACATCAAACCGCGGCTGCTGGGGCACTGGGGCACCACCCCGGGGCTGAATCTGCTGTACGCGCATCTGAACCGGGTTATCCGCAACCGCGATGCCAACGTCGTCTTTGTCACCGGACCCGGTCACGGCGGCCCCGGGCTGGTCGCCAACGCCTACCTGGAGGGCACCTACAGCGAGGTGTACACCGGTATCGAAGAAGACACCGACGGATTGCGGAAGCTGTTCCGGCAGTTCTCATTTCCTGGCGGTATCCCCAGCCACGTGGCTGCCCAGACGCCGGGCTCGATCCATGAAGGCGGCGAGCTCGGGTACGCCCTGGTGCACGCCTACGGCGCGGCGTTCGACAATCCCGACCTGGTGGTGGCCTGTGTCGTCGGCGACGGCGAGGCCGAAACCGGGCCGCTGGCCGCCAGCTGGCACTCCAACAAGTTCCTCAACCCGGTCAGCGACGGCGCGGTGCTGCCCATCCTGCACCTCAACGGCTACAAGATCGCCAACCCGACCGTGCTGGCCCGCATCCCAACCAACGAGCTGGAGTCGCTGCTGTGTGGCTACGGCTACCGGCCCATCACCGTCGCCGGAGACGATCCCGCCAACGTGCACCAGCAGCTGGCCGTCGCTCTCGACGAGGCCTTCGACGAGATCACCGCGATTCAGCGGGATGCCCGCAGCGGTGGAAAGACCGAACGGCCGGTGTGGCCGATGATCGTGCTGCGCACCCCCAAAGGATGGACCGGCCCCCAAAAGGTTGACGGCAAGCAGGTGGAGGGCACCTGGCGAGCACATCAGGTCCCACTCGCCGAGACCCGGGACAACCCCACCCACCGCGCACAACTCGAAAAGTGGCTGCGCAGTTACCATCCCGAGGAGTTGTTCGACGACGACGGTCGGCTGCGCGCGGAGCTACGGGCCCTGGCGCCCGGCGGCGATCGCCGGATGAGCGCTAACCCGCACGCCAACGGCGGCCTGCTGCTGCATGACCTGGACTTGCCCGACTTTCGCGATTACGCCGTCACGGTCTCGCAGCCCGGCGCGAAGACCCACGAGGCCACCCGGGTGCTGGGCACATTCCTGCGGGACGTGATCGCCCGCAACCGCGACCGGTTCCGGCTCATGGGCCCCGACGAGACCGCCTCCAACCGCTTGGACGCGGTCTACGAGGCGACCGGCAAGGTGTGGCTGTCGGAAACCATGCCCGATGACGACCACCTCTGCGCTGATGGTCGGGTGATGGAGGTGCTCTCCGAGCACCTCTGCCAAGGCTGGCTGGAGGGCTATCTGCTAACCGGCCGGCATGGGCTGTTCAACTGCTACGAGGCGTTCGTGCACATCGTCGACTCGATGTTCAATCAGCACGCGAAATGGCTGTCCACCAGCCGCGAACTGCCGTGGCGGCAGCCGATCGGGTCGCTGAATTACCTGCTCAGCTCCCATGTTTGGCGCCAAGACCACAACGGCGCAACGCATCAGGATCCCGGGTTCATCGACCTGGTCGCCAACAAACGCGCCGAGGTGGTGCGGGTGTACCTGCCGCCGGACGGCAACACGCTGCTGTCAGTGGCCGACCACTGCCTGCGCAGCCGCAACTACGTCAACGTCATCGTCGCCGGTAAACAGCCGGCGCTGGCCTATCTCGACATGGAGTCTGCTATCGACCACTGCACCCGCGGCCTGGGCATCTGGCAGTGGGCGAGCACCGCGACAGGCGAGCCCGACGTGGTGCTGGCCTGCGCCGGCGACGTTCCGACGCTAGAGACGCTGGCTGCCGCCGATATCTTGCGGCGTGAACTGCCCGGGCTGCAGGTGCGGGTGATCAACGTCGTCGACATCATGCGGCTGCAGCCGGCCACTGAGCATCCGCATGGCTTGCCCGACAACGAATTCGATGCGTTGTTCACCATCGACAAGCCGGTCATCTTCGCCTACCACGGTTATCCGTGGCTGATCCACCGGCTCACCTATAGCCGTGCCAATCACCATCAGTTCCATGTGCGCGGGTTCAAGGAGCGCGGGACCACGACGACGCCGTTCGACATGGTGATGCTCAACGACCTGGACCGCTTCCACCTGGTGATGGATGTCATCGACCGGGTCGACGGGCTGGCCGGACGAGCCGCGCTGCTGCGTCAGCGGATGGCGGATGCCCGGCTGGCGGCGCGCCAGTACACCCGCGAGCACGGTGAGGACGACCCGAAGATCGCCGGCTGGGCCTGGGAGTCGAGTGAGCGGAACGAACCGTGAAGTCGAGTGAGCGGAACGAAGTGACGCGAACGAGACGAACCATCAGGCCAAGTGAGTGACGGGAGCGAGACGACCCATCGGGCCTGGGAGTCGAGTGAGCGCGGGTAGAGCTGAGCTAGCGCTACGCTGGCGCGGGTGGCGACTGTTTTGTCGGTCAACCTGGCTCGTGTCCAAACGAATCCTGATCCACGCGCCCAGTCGAAGCTGACAGGCATCGACAAAGTGCCGGCAACCGAGGCGGTGGTGGTGCGGGCACCGGGACCAATGGATGGGGGTGTCGGCAGCGGACTGGTCGGCGACACCATCGGTAACCACAAACTCCACGGCGGTGACCACCAAGCCGTCTACGCGTACGCGCGCGAAGACCTTGACGCATGGGAGATTCAACTCCAGCGGAAACTCACCAACGGAATATTCGGCGAGAATCTGACCACCTCGGGCATCGATGTCACTGGGGCGCGGATCGGTGAACGCTGGCGCATCGGCACCGACGGCTTGGTGCTGGAAGTCTCCGCGCCCCGGACGCCGTGCCGGACGTTCCAGGCATTCCTGCATTTGAACCACTGGATCAAAACCTTTGTCCAGGCGGGGAAACCCGGCGCCTACTTCCGGGTGACCTCGCCCGGAATCGTGCGCGCGGGCGACGCGATCGCAATCGATTACCGCCCCGATCACGACGTGACCATCGGGTTGGTCTTTCGCGCCCGAATGTCTGAACCAGAACTGCTTCCCCAGCTTTTGGTGGCAGATGCGCTCCCAGCAGAGCTCAAGGACTATGCGCGCCGCCGGGTTACGCCGAACAACGGCTAAGCGTTGAGGTATGTGGGTCGCCGGCGGTGCGCGGGTAAACTTGCAAAATGCTTGACGCGACCGTTGCCGTGGACACCCATCCAGTGGTGTCGCAGCTTTCGGCGCTGCACCGGTTCCGGATCCAGGTTGATGTCGCCGTCGTCATCGTGGTGCTGGTGCTCACCAACCTCGTCGCGCACTTCACCACGCCGTGGGCGAGTGTTGCGACGGTACCGGCAGCGGCGGTCGGGCTGGTGGCGTTGTTGCGGTTCAACGGTCTGGGCTGGGCCGAGCTCGGGCTGGGCCGTGACCATTGGAAATCCGGTGTTGCCTACGCGCTCGCCGCAATGGCGCTGGTGGTGACGGTGATCGCGGTCGGCGTGCTGTTGCCGCTGACCCGGCCGATGTTCATGAACAACCACTACGCGACGATCTCGGGCGCACTCGTTGCCTCGATGATCATCATTCCGTTGCAAACGGTAATCCCGGAGGAGCTGGCCTTTCGCGGTGTGCTGCACGGCGCACTGAACCGGGCCTGGGGGTTCCGCGGTGTCGCGCTGGCGGGTTCGCTGATGTTCGGTCTCTGGCATATCGCGACGTCGTTGGGGCTGACGAGCAGCAACGTCGGCTTCACCCGGCTGTTCGGCGGCGGAGTCGTGGGCATGCTGGCCGGCGTGACGCTGGCGGTGATCGCGACTGCGGTGGCCGGTTTCGTGTTCAGCTGGCTGCGCCGACGTAGCGGCAGCTTGATCGCGCCGATCGCCTTACATTGGTCGCTGAATGGGTTGGGGGCCCTGGCCGCCGCGCTGGTCTGGCACCTGTCCAGCTGAGCGGTCTTCACACCCGCAGCACGGCGGCGCCGGCGATGCGGCCGGCGCTGAGATCAGAAAGCGCCCGATCAGCTTGACTCAGTGGGTATTCCGGCGTCGTCACCTTGATGTGATGCTCGGCTGCGAAGTCAAGGAAGGCCCGCGCGTCGGCGCGGGTGTTCGACGTCACCGAGCGCAGCTGGCGCTCCTGGAAAAGGTGACGCTGGTAGTTGAGCACAGGAATGTCGCTCAGGTGGATTCCGGCGACCGCCAACGTGCCGCCGCGGTCCAGCGCCTCTAACGCGGGCAGCACCAGATCGCCGACCGGGGCGAACAGGATCGCGGCGTCCAGGCGCACCGGTGGCGGGTCCGCGGCGCCTTGGGCCGACGCCGCGCCCAGCTCGAGCGCCAGTTCTCGGGCGGCGGCGCCGCGCGTCATCACGTGCACTTCGGCACCCTGGGCCAGCGCGACCTGTGCGGTGATGTGGGCGCTGCCGCCGAAGCCGTACAGGCCCAGCCGGCCGCCGAGCGGTAGTGCGGCGCGCAGCAGCGACCGGTAGCCGATGATGCCGGCGCACAGCAGCGGTGCGAGTTCGCTGTCGCTGTAGCCGTCCGGCAGATGGTGGGCGAAAGCCGCAGGGACGGTAGCGAATTCGGCGTAGCCGCCGTCGGCGTCCCAACCGGTGTAGCGGGATTTCGGGCACAGGTTCTCGTCGCCGCGTCGACAGTACTTGCAGACTCCGCAGGTGTGCCGCAGCCAGGCGATCCCCACCCGGTCACCGACGCTGAACTCGTCGCCGGCTTCGGCGCCGAGCTGGACAACTTCCCCGACCACCTCGTGTCCGGGCGTGACATTCTCCCGGTGCACCGGAAGGTCGCCCTCGGTGACGTGCAGGTCGGTGCGGCACACCCCGCATGCCCGCACGGCGACCAGCAGTTCGGACGGCTCGGGGCGGGGCACCTGGGTGCTGACCCGTTCCAGCGGATCAGTGTCCATCGGACCGGGCCGACGCACCCGCCACGCGCTCATCGTCGTGGCGGTCGTCGCTGGGGTCATCAATACAGCATGCCGCTAATCAGCGCGGCCGTAACGAGTTAGCTAGCGTCGGCGGGCGAGGCGCACGAGCCACAGTAGAACAATCGCCCCGCCCAAGGCGATGAAGAAGGTGAACCAGTACCCGCCGCCATTGACGTCAACATGCGCGAAGTTGAGCAGAACGATCCCAGCGACAAACGCGCCGACCACCCCGACGACGATGTCGACCAGGATGCCCGAGCCGGTCCCCTTCACGACCTTGCTAGCCAGCCAGCCAGCAATACCGCCGATGATGATGTAGCCGACGATGCCTATGCCGGTCCTGCCGTGTAGATCGAGGGCGAGAAGTTCGGAAACTGCCATGACGCTCATCGGGATCTCCTTGCTGTCGCTGGCCAAGCCCGCTGCTGGACTTTCACCGGGTATACCCGGTCCGCGTAACAAGGGGTACCCAATTAGCCATGTTCGGCTTAAATCTTTTACACGCGCGACGAATAGCGGTCAGGTCGATACCGCGCCCGGACCCGCCGCCGGGCCGTTACCGCCGGCGGGCTGTCCAGCTGGCGGCGGTGGTGCAGGTCCCGGCGCGGGCGCGGGCGCCGGCGCATTCGGGGCCGGGGCCGGAGCCGGCGCGTTCGGGGCCGGCGCGTTGGGGGCCGGAGCCGGAGCCGGCGCGTTCGGGGCCGGAGCGGGAGCTGCCGGGGCGGGGGCCGGAGCCGGCGGCGGCGGCGCCAGCGGGCGAACCGACTCGGCCAGGGCCTTCGCCCCGTTAACGTCGACCGGATCGTTCGCCGTGCCCAGCCACACCACGAACCAGCGCTGGTTCGCCGACCCCTGCGGTGCGTTCGGCCCGGACGGCCCGATCACTCCCGCCCAGATCTGGCCGTTGGGCTTGGTGGCGTCGCTGAATTTGACTTCGTAATACGACGCACCCCCCGACATGCCGGTGGCGTTCAGCGGAGCGGTCGCTTGGTTGATCCGGGTGCCGGGATACGGCATGAAGAACTCGCCCATGTCGGACGCCAGCCGGGTCGCGGCCTTGGTGTTGTCGGGTTCAGCGCTGGCGTACAGCTTCTGGTCCAACTTGCCGAGCACGACGCGGGTGTCGTTGGCAACCGGTGGGGGCTGGCCCGGGGCGGGCGGCCCTGTTTCCTTGCTGAGCAGTGCCGAGCCGTAGTCGAGGTGGGTGGCGTCCGATTCCACCCAGCTGGCCGGAATGACGTAGCTGAATCCGCCGACCGGGTTGTCGATGCGCCCAGGTTGGGGCGCATTCGGGTCGGTCGCCGGCGGCGCGGGTGCGTTGGGACCGGATCCGGGTGGCGCTGCGACCGGGTCGGCGGGCGGAGGTGCCGCAGGAGGACCGGCCGGGCCGGGTGCCGCATCTGCTGGGCCGTTGGGCGGTGGCGGCGCCGCCGTGGTGGTTCCCGGCGGCGGTACCGGGTCGGCGCTCGCTGTGGTCGCTGGCAACGCGAGCGCGATGGCTCCGGCGCCGCTTATCGCGGCGACCGCCAGCGTCGTCCAGCGGCTTTTGGGCCGTGTCGAGTGTGCGTCCACCTCGTCCATGAGCAAAAACCTACCGTGTTACAGCCGTGGGGCAAGGTCGTTGTCCTGACTATGTTATTGATTTGCCGCCGATTACGAGCGCGCAACACGACGCAGCAGCGCAGATCAGCGGTGCCGAGTCGGCGAACGGTCGTGGCTGCGGCGAGGGAGCGCCATCCCGATCGCCGCCGGGCGCGTCACCGCGTCAGGGCCCGCCGAAACCGGCCTGGTTGAGCACCTTTTGGCCCGTCGTCCCGGTCACCAGGTCGATGAACTTCTGCGCCAGCGCGGGTTGAGACGCATGCTTGAGGACGGCGATGGGATATACGTTGGCTGCACCGGCTGACTCGGCGAACTTGACCGTGGTCACTCTGGTGCCAGCATTGCGTGCGTCGGTGACATACACCAGCCCGGCGTCAGCCTCGCCGTTGGTGACCTTGGTCAGCACATCGGAAACGGCCGGTTCTTCGCTGACCGGGGTGAGGTGCACCCCGGTGTTGTCCTCGATGCGCTGGGTCGCCGCCCCGCAGGGCGCAGGCTCCCCGCACACCACAACGTTGAGCCCGGGTTTGCCGAGATCGGCGAAGGAGTGGATCTGCTTGGGGTCGCCCGGCGGCGTAACGATCACCAATGTGTCGGACGCGAAATTAACCGGATCGGTCTCCGTCAAGCCTGCCTTGGCCACCGTGTCCATTTGCGCGCTGTCGGTCGAGGCGAAAATGTCGGCGGTGGCGCCCGAGGTCAACTGGGTCGCCAGTTCCGAGGAGCCCGCGAAGTCGAAATTCACGCTGGCGCCGGGATTGTCAGCCTGGAACTGTCCGGCGAGCAGCGTGAACGTCGCCTTCAGCGGCGCGGCGGCGAATACCACAATCGATTTGCCCGGCGACGACGGGTGTGACGCCGACGGTGTCTTAGGGTCACACGCAGACAGATTTGTCACCAGCACGAGCGACAGAACCCCGGAAGTGACCCAGATCCGGGCCCGGTGCTTGAGCAGGCCCTGCCGCCGTGGGAGCACCCGCTCAGTTTCTCAGCCGTAGTGGCATGGTGCCAACCGTTGTCCAAACGGTGACCGTGTCGTGCCGGGGTCAGAGTTTCATCTTTAGCTACCGTCCAGTAACATCTACCAAGATTGACGCCATACACACCCTGAAATCCCAGGGACCGGCGTTGCGGTATGCCACCATCGAAGCATCGGATGGCCGTTGCTCCAGGCGGAAGCCGCAAGTGCTTGTAAGTGGCCGTCACCTAGGTTCAGTGTTGAATACGAGGAGGTCATGGCGGTGGAGGTGCTGGTCACCGGGGGCGATACCGAACTGGGGCGTGCTGTTGCTGAAGGGTTCCGCGACGCCGGCCACACGATCACCCTGGCCGGGGCACGTCGAGACGATCTCGAAGTGGCCGCCAAGGAGCTCGACGCGGACGCAATCGTCTGCGACAACACCGATCCCGCCAGCCTCACGGAGGTCCGCGGGCTGTTCCCGCATCACCTGGACACCATCGTCAACATCCCCGCGCCGCGCTGGAACCCCGGTGACCCACGCGCGTACTCGTTGCCGGATCTGGCCGCTGCGTGGCGCAACTCGCTGGACGCCACCGTGTTATCGGCGGTACTGACCGTCCAGACCGTGGGTGATCACCTGCGCTCTGGTGGCTCGGTCATCAGCGTCGTGCCGGAGAACCCGCGCGCAGGTAGCGCTGAGGCCGCGGTCAAAGCCGCGCTGTCGAACTGGGTCGCCGGCCAGGCTGCGGTCTTTGGCACCCGCGGTATCACCGTCAACGCGGTCGCTGCCGGGCGCGGCACGCAGCCGGGCTACGAAGGGCTGTCCAGTACGCCGCCCGCGGTTGCCGACGAGGTGACGCGGTTGGCGCTGTTCCTCACCAGTCCAGCTGCCCGCCATATCACCGGGCAGCTGCTGCACGTCAGCCATGGTGCGCTGACGCAATTCGCCTAGCCTGGCGATTCGCCCAGGGCGAACAATTCACTTGGGGACCTCCGCCGCCGGCGGACGGTCATTAGGGTAGATCGCGTGACTATCCGACTTGGCTTGCAAATTCCCAACTTTTCTTACGGCACTGGCGTCGAAGAGCTCTTCCCGACCGTCCTCGCGCAAGCTCGCGAAGCCGAATCTGCCGGATTTGACTCGGTTTTCGTGATGGACCACTTCTACCAACTGCCCATGCTGGGCTCCCCCGACCAGCCGATGCTCGAGGCCTACACCGCCCTCGGCGCGCTGGCCACCGCCACCGAGCGGGTGCAGCTCGGCACGCTGGTTACCGGCAACAGCTACCGCAACCCAACGTTGCTCGCCAAGATCATCACCACCCTCGACGTGGTCAGCGCGGGCCGGGCGATTCTGGGCATCGGCACGGGCTGGTTCGAGCTCGAACACGACCAACTGGGCTACGAATTCGGCACTTTCACCGATCGGTTCAACCGGCTTGACGAGGCACTGGAGATCATCCTGCCGATGATCAAAGGTGAGCGACCGACCTTCTCCGGCAAGTGGTACCGCGCCGAAAATGCGTTGGCCAACCCGCGCTACCGCGATCACGTTCCGCTGATGATCGGCGGCAGCGGCGAGAAGAAGACAATCCCGCTGGCCGCTCGGCACTTCGACCACCTCAACGTGATCGCCGGATTCGACCAACTGCCGGGCAAGGTCAAAGTTGTACGGGAGTGCTGCGAGGAGATCGGCCGCGACCCCGCAACGCTGGAGACCAGCATCCTGCTGACCGCGCTGCTTGACGAAAACGCCAAGCCGGACCAGATCCCGGCGGAGATGAGCCAGCGCATGCTGGCCGGAGGCGCTGAATTCATCGCCGAGCAGGTGCAGGCCAAGGTGCTTGACGCCGGAATCGACGGTGTGATCATCAACATGCCCTTCTATACGCCCGGCGTGGTCACCGCGGCGGCTGAGGCGCTGCGCCCGCTGGTCGGTCTCTGACGGGGCCAGCTAGGCGCGTCACGTTCGACGACCCGGGTGGGGCTGATCACACGGTTAAACCAGGTCCGGGCGGCTAACGTGTAGTTGAAAGCCGTCGCTGCTGAGGAGCAATCCAAACCATGAGCGCCCATCCCGTAGACACTGCGCCCAATCGTCGACACCGGGTCGTGGTGATCGGATCCGGATTCGGCGGGCTGAACGCGGTCAAAAAGCTCAAGCGGGCCGATGTCGACATCAAGTTGATTGCCCGGACCACTCATCACCTGTTTCAGCCGATGCTGTACCAGGTCGCGACCGGCATCGTCGCCGAGGGAGCGATCGCTCCCCCAAGCCGCGTAGTCCTGCGCAACCAACGCAACGTCCAGGTCCTGCTGGGCGACGTCACGCACATCGATCTGGACGGCAAGTTCATCGTCTCGGAGTTGCTCGGCCACATCTATGAGACCCCGTACGACAGCCTGATCATCGCCGCCGGCGCGGGCCAGTCCTACTTCGGCAACGACCAGTTCGCCGAGTTCGCGCCCGGCATGAAGTCCATCGACGACGCGCTGGAACTGCGTGGTCGCATCCTGAGCGCATTCGAAGCGGCCGAACGGTCCAACGACCCGGAGCGCCGGAAGAAGCTGCTCACTTTCACCGTCGTCGGTGCCGGGCCCACCGGCGTCGAGATGGCCGGGCAGATCGCCGAACTCGCTGACTTCACGTTGAAAGGCGCGTTCCGACACATCGATTCGACCCGGGCCCGGGTGATCTTGCTCGACGCGGCCCCCGCGGTTTTGCCGTCGATGGGTGAGAAGCTCGGCAAGAAGGCGGCCGCGCGGCTGGAGAAGATGGGCGTCGAGATCCAGCTCGGAGCGATGGTGACCGACGTCGACCGCGACGGCATCACGGTCAAGGACTCCGACGGCACGGTCCGGCGCATTGAGTCCGCCTGCAAGGTGTGGTCGGCCGGGGTGTCCGCAAGCCCGCTGGGCCGGGATCTGGCCCGCCAGTCGGCGGTCGAACTCGACCGCTCGGGCCGGGTCAAGGTGTTGCCCGACCTGTCGGTGCCCGGCTATCCGAACGTCTTCGTCATCGGTGACATGGCCGCCGTCGACGGTGTGCCCGGGGTGGCGCAGGGCGCGATCCAGGGCGCCAAGTACGCGGCGACCACGATCAAAGCCGAACTTGCCGGCGCCAATCCGGCCGAGCGGGAGCCCTTCCAGTACTTCGACAAAGGCTCGATGGCCGCGGTCTCACGGTTTTACGCGGTCGTCAAGATCGGCCCGCTCGAGTTCGGCGGCCTGATCGGCTGGTTCGCCTGGCTGTTGCTGCACCTGGTGTACCTGATCGGGTTCA
>Ga0070763_10000053_pt1 | contig 21854 bp, 21 predicted proteins | sample HubBroMetageWRM3_FD_67279 | JGI IMG/M metagenome (GOLD analysis project Ga0070763, IMG submission 67279) | Warmed soil microbial communities from the Hubbard Brook experimental Forest, New Hampshire - Hubbard Brook CCASE Soil Metagenome WRM 3 | ecosystem: Environmental > Terrestrial > Soil >... | reverse complement strand
CCGGACCCCGTCCGGCTGGTGGCCGTGAAGCGCGGAAGGGACGCAGCCGCAAGGCTGCCGAACAACCCCGAGATGGGGTGCGAGTCGCGTGACCACTAAAGATCACTCACTCGCAACGGCCACCAATGTGACCACGCGTCGTCGCCCCCCGCGACACAGATCGCTCAAAACGTCGCGTTCGAACGATTCGGGTCGACGGCGGCACCGATACACCAAAATGAAAGTGCGCCCGGCGCACTCGCTTGCTAGCCGACATCTTGGTTGGCACCGCAGGCCTGATCGATGCCGCCCTGGTCTGTGTCTTCGGCGACGCGCGGGTCGTGACGCCATTGACGGACTGCCGCGATCGCTGTCTTGAGGCCACGGCGGCGCCCCGTCGCCGGGTCGGTGCCCGCGAAACCGGGTTCCAGCGTGGCGAACATGTGCTCGCTGCGGGTTTCCGGCGCGTCGTCGGCAGTGTCGCGCAAGTAGCGATCCGGCAGCGACAGTTTGGCGATGGTGCGCCACGCCTTGCCGTACTGCGTCAGGAACGAACCGGTGGTGTACGGGAGGTCGTACTTGTCGCAGACCTGCCTGACCCGCACCGATATCTCGTGCAGCCGGTTGCTCGGCAGGTCCGGATACAGGTGATGCTCGATCTGGTGGCACAGGTTGCCGCTCATGAACCGCATTGCCGGCCCGGCGTCAAAGTTGGCGCTGCCCAGCATCTGACGCAGGTACCACTGGCCCTTCGTTTCGCCGAGCATGTCGGTGGTGGTGAATTTCTCGGCGCCATCGGGGAAATGCCCACAGAAGATCACCGCGTTGGCCCAGATGTTGCGGATCACGTTGGCCAGGATGTTGGCTTTCAGCGTCGATTTGTACGTCGCTGCCGGCGACAACGAGGTCAGCGCCGGGAACGCAACGTAGTCCTTGACCAGCTGCCTTCCGACCTTGGTCGAGAACTCTCGCGCCAGCAGGAGGGTGGTTTCGCGGTCCCGCCCGCCCTTGAGGATCTTGCTGAGATCGATGGTCTGCAAGCCGATTCCCCACTCGAACCCGAGCGCGAGAGTGGTGTTGAACAGCAGGTTGGCGATGTTGTAGCCCTTCCAGGGCTGGTCGCGCGTGACCCGCAGGATGCTGTAGCCCACGTCGTCGTCCATGCCGAGGATGTTGGTGTATTTGTGGTGCTGAAAGTTGTGGGCGGATCGCCAGTGTTTTGACACCGCGCTCATGTCCCACTCCCACGTCGAGGAGTGGATCTCGGGATCGTTCATCCAGTCCCACTGGCCGTGCATGACATTGTGGCCGATCTCCATGTTCTCGATGATCTTGGCCAACCCGAGAGTTACGGTGCCTGCCCACCACCCCGAGCGTCGCGAGCTGGCGGCCAGGATGACCCGGCCGGCGACCTCGAGGGCACGTTGGGCGGTGATGGTGCCGCGGATGTAGCGCGCGTCGCGCTCACCGCGAGAATCCTCGATGTCGAGGCGGATCGCGTCCAGCTCAACGCCCAAGTTCTCGATGTCGGCGTCAGTCAGGTGAGCGAAGGCCGCAACGTCTGTAATCGCCATTGTTACCTTTCCGTCGGTTCCGCCACCCACGGCACGGCGAGCCCCGGCGAAAGCCTACTCGACCAGCGAGGCCGCTACGTCGGTGGCTTGTCGCGACAAAGGTTGGGGTGCGCGGGGTTTCAGCCCGACTTGGTTACCGGAGAAGGTTAATGGTCCTGTGGTTCTTTCTGGGTGGCAGTCTCGGGTGTTTCCGATGCGGGTGAGGCCGGATCCAGTTTGTCCGCGCGGTCCCATTGCTCGTTGAGTTGGTCGCGGGAGGTGACTGCCTCGCTGCGGTGGGCAGCAGCTTGCTGTTGCAGACCGGAGGCTTGGGCGGCTTTGACGTCGGCTTCGGCCTGAGCGGCGCGGGCCTTGGCGGCGGTCTCGTCGGCGAGTGCTTCTCGCTGCCTTACCCGCAGTGTTTCCTCCTTGGCCTGATCGCGGATCTGCTCGGCTTCGACGTGGCGGTGTTGGTCGCGTTTGTTGCGCGCCACCCACACCAGAGCGGTGATGAGCGCAAGTGCCGCGACCGCGACGATGACGGTCAAAACGATAGTGCTGGTAGTCATGTTGGTTCCTCGAGTTGGTCGAGCGATGGTTCAACGGTTGTGAACCGGGCTTTGGTTGTGAACCGGGCGCCGGTCACGCCGCGTGGCGACGCGACGACGGTGTTATGAACTCGGTTGGGGCACGCGGCATCAGTCACGTTGGGGTTGACACCGAAGTAGTCCAGTGGTCCCCGGCCGCGATCGCACCGGCGACCAGCCGCACTAACGACAGGTAATGGTGTGATCGTGTTCGCGGTGGCGCGGCTCAACGTGGCGTCGAGCCGCGCCCACGTGGTCGCTTAGTAGTAGTGGCGGCGACCGCCGATAGCGTGGCCCGTCCGTCCTGCCAGCATGAGTACCACGCCGACGACCAGGAGGACGACTCCGACCACGAACAGGAGATGCGCGTAGGCGAAGGCTGGGACCAGGGCAGGGAGGACCAGCCCGAGGACGATAAGGACGACTCCGAAGACAATCATGACATTTACCTAGTTTCGGTGAGGGTTGTGCAGAAATACTTGGAAAAAAAGGGGGGGTTAGTGTTTGAAGGCGTCTTTTAGCTTGGCCCCTGCCTGTTTGGTGTTGCCTTTGGCCTGATCGAGGCGGCCCTCGGTGCGCAGGCGGGTGTTGCCGGTGGCGCGGCCGAAGAACTTCTTGACGGCGCCTTTGGTGGCTTCGGCCTTGTGGGCGATCTTCTTACCTACGCTCATTTCGAACCTTCATTTTCGGTGATCACGGTCCGTCACTGCGGCTTACACAGTCGACTGGTAACGGGTGGCTAACGGTTTGGGTCAACGCGGGTGGTGCTGATCGGAGGTCGAGCCCGCGAAAAAAGGCCAAGCAGCCGAGTCCTGGGCCGGCCGGTGGCGGCCACCTCCGGGTGCGCCGGTGCGCCGGTGGCTGCGCCTCCGTGCCGCTGTTGTTCAAGCGGTCGGTCGGGGTCTTGGTTCAAAAACGCCGTTTTGCGTTGCGAGCTTTGGAGGTCGCGTCGGGCACTGCGCCCGCGGCCCGTCGTGCGGCGCGCGCCGGCCAGCAACACGCTCAATCCCAACATCGCCACCGCCCCGACCGCGATCCCGAACGAAAACAAGGTGCCAGTCGACCCGGTGACGTGATAGCCCAACACCGAGAAGTTCTCGGTCAACGGGTGAGCGGGCCCCGCGTTGGCGAGCACGCCCACCAGCCCGACGATCACCGCGACAAACAAAACAATCAAACCCACGATGACAAGCATGGCGAAGCCTCTGATCCTGCTACTGAACCTCCAGTACACACCCACGTCAGCGTGGTGTCAACATTGTTGACGTACGATATAAGTCTACGATGTAAATTGCAGACTAATGACTGGTGAAGTCTTTGCTGGCGCGGGGACAGGATTGGGCACACGCAACACGCTGTGCTACCGGCTGACGAAGGAGCGAGCATGAAAAAGGACCAAGCAGACCAATTCGAACAGGAACTGATGCAGCCGCTCGCACAGGTCCTTCGCACCAGGATCGGTGGTGCAGCGGAGGTGCACGTCAACAATCAGCCGCACCTGATGACCGGTGAAAGGGTCGAGTACGCCACGTGGCTCGAAGTCGCGCTCAAAGATGCACGAACCGAAGTCATCTTTCGCCCCCTCAGTCGCGAAGACTTCTCGGCGATCTGGCAATGGGGAAAGAATGGCCGATTCATCTTCCCGATTTCACAAGACGGCGGCGATCCCGACGACACCGCCCGAGCGTCGATTGACGCTGTCGCCGAACGCATCTGCCAAACCGCGAGTATGTGGCACGAGGAAGCCCCCGAGTCGTTTGGCTGGTCAGTCAGCTGAAGGCAACTTGCCGCCGCCCAACACCACGGTTCAGCAGCCGAACCGGTCCTGGCTTCATCGTCAGGTTTCGGCCTCGTCCAACTCACCTTCCGTCGCGCCGCCCGCTGATCGCCCTACCGTTAGTAGTGTCACCGCCGTAGGTCTACGCTGAAGAGGACAACAACAGGGATTCAGGTGCTCGATGACGCAAAGGTCTGGACCATTGGCTTCTCGGCAGGCCGGCGAGACTCCGGACTCCAACGAGGAAGACGAGGACAGCAGCCCGATCACCCGCGCGGCAGTCCTGGCCAATGCACTCGAGATCATCGATCGTAATGGCGTCGAGGGGCTGTCGATGCGCCGCCTCGGCGAAGCGGTCGGCCGTGATCCGATGGTGCTCTACCGGCATGTGCCGAATAAGGCCGCGGTGCTCGATGGGGTGGCCGAGATGGTCTTCGAGCAGCTGTCGTTAGATACCACCGGCCCGGACTGGGCGGCTGCGCTGCGGCATCTTGCCCATGACTTCCGTGATTTAGCGCGCGCACACCCAAACGTGGTGCCGCTGTTGGTCACCCGGCCCCTTGCGACGCCGCTCGGGATGCGGCCGCAGGGCATGCTTCGACAACTCGAAGATGTCCTCGCGCTGCTGACCGGGGCCGGCTTCAGCGGGGCTGACGCGGTGCACGTGTACCGCGCACTGTTTGGGTTCTTGTACGGGCACGTGCTCACTGAGCTGCAGGAGGTCGTCGAACGCCCCGAGGAAACCGACGACGTGCTGCGTCTCGGCCTGTATCGGCTGCAGATCAGCGAATTCCCCCGCTTGCGTGAGCTCGCGCCAACGTGGGCCGCCTACGACGGGCTCGCGGAACTCGACCGCGGACTCGACATTCTGCTCAGTGGGCTGGGCGCCCAACTCGGCTCACCCGACGGTACGCCGGCGCAGGCGCCGACCGCCGGGTCAACCTAACTATGCCGCCAAGAACGGACACGACCATGATGGTGCCGCAGCCGGATCTCGCCGGCTTGCCAGTCGGGCTGCGAGTGGGGCGGGACGCCTCCTTGCCTGAACATCCGTGAGGCCTCGATGGCAATAACTGACGTAGCCGAATACACCCACCTGACTGACGCGGACCTCGATGCGCTCCACCGCGAGTTGGAGGCGATCCGCCGCGACATCGAGGATTCGCGCGGCGAAAAGGACAGTTCATACATCCGGCGCACCATCGCGTTTCAGCGATTCCTCGACGTCGCCGCGCGACTGGTCATCGCCGCCACCCGCGGCAAGGTCGGCTGGGCGCTCGGCACCTCCGCGCTTGCCGTGGCCAAGAGCATCGAGAACATGGAACTCGCCCATAACATCGGCCACGGCCAATGGGATTGGATGAACGACCCGGAAATCCATTCCACCACTTGGGAGTGGGATATGGCGGGTGTCTCGTCGCAGTGGCGGTATTCCCACAACTACCGCCACCACGTGTTCACCAATGTCGTCGGCGTGGACGACGACCTCGGGTTCGGCGTCCTGCGGGTGACCCGCGACCAGGAGTGGCGGCGGAATCATCTGTATCAGCCTTTGCGGAACATGTTGTTGGCCATCATGTTCGAATGGGGCATCGCGATGCACGGCTTGCATTCGGAGCATGAGCGCGCGACAACCGACGCGGAAAAGTCCGCCTACACCCGTGCGCTGATCCGCAAGATGGCCAGGCAGGCCGGCAAGGACTATGTGTTCTTTCCCGCACTCAGCCTTCGACGATGGCGCCGCACCCTCGCGGCCAACCTAGCCGCCAACCTGCTACGTAATGTGTGGGCGTATGTGGTGATCTGCTGTGGGCACTTCGCGGACGGCGCAGAGAAGTTCACCCCCGCCGCGCTGGAGGGTGAGACGAAGCCCGAATGGTATCTGCGGCAAATGCTGGGCACCGCGAACTTTGACGCTGGGCCGGTGATGGCGTTCCTCAGTGGAAACCTTTGCTACCAGATCGAACACCACCTTTTCCCTGATCTGCCGAGTAACCGCTACGCGGAAATCGCCCAACGGGTTCGGGCGGTGTGCGCCACCTACGACCTGCCGTACACGACCGGTCCGCTTGCTCGCCAGTACCTGCTCACCTTCCGCACCGTTGCCAAGTTGGCGCTTCCGGATCGGTTCCTCACTGCCACCTCTGATGACGCACCCGAGACGGCGTCGGAAAACAAGTTCCGCAACGTAGTACATGTACCGCAAGCTCGCCCGCGGCGGCGTCGTCAAGCGGCGATTACGTCCTGAACGTCTCCTGGACGAGTTTTAGTCGCTTATCCTAAGGCGAACGAAGTGTCGACTCAGAAATCATGGTTTCTTTCCTATTCCGTCGAGCGTGTTCCCTCGGAGGAAAGGCGCCCGACAATATCGATAGGTTTCGGGCAGCAGTTGGATGTCCCTTCAACTGACTTCCACACGTCGCGAGGTTTGCGACCCCATTAAGGATTTGTTGGACGTGGCCGTGAGGTCGGTTGAATAGCATGAATTTGCGCGCCAAAAACCCCCGGGGTTGCAACAAAGGGCGTCCGCTGACTAAGCAGGACAATACCCAACACCCCCAGGGGTTTTCGTGCCAAAGCGCTAGACGGCGGCTACTCCCACCGCCTGGGGGCCTTTAGCCCCCTGGGTGATCTCGAACTGGACTCGTTGATTCTCCTCAAGCGAACGAAAACCGCTCCCTTGGATCTCAGAATAGTGGACGAACACATCCTTTTCGCCGCCGTCAGGGGCGATAAAGCCGAAGCCCTTCTCGCCGTTAAACCATTTCACGGTTCCCTGTGTCATGCTAACTTCTCTCTCCTTAAAGTGGATGTAAATTGAGATACATCCATGCTGACCGTAACACAGCCGTGAAAACCTTGTCCCCGTCTGCCCGACGCGGCGGTCGAGCGCTCATCTGACATCGAATCGATCATCCGCGGAGTCGTCGTGACCCTTCGCCCGGAGTTCGACATCAGACGCTGGGCTAACCCGTGGCCTTCACTACTGTTGTCAGGCATGAGTCACTGGACCGCCGCAGATCTCCCGTCCTTCGCCGGGCGCACCGCAATCATCACCGGTGCCAATAGTGGGCTGGGCGCGGTGACGGCCCGCGAGTTGGCGCGCAACGGCGCCAAGATCATCATGGCCGTGCGCAACACGAACAAAGGCGAGGCCGCCGCACAGCAGATCACCGGCCCCGAATCCGGCCGAGTCGAGGTGCGTCAACTCGACCTGCAGGACCTGTCGTCGGTTCGGCACTTCGCCGACGGGATCGACAAAGCCGACATCCTGATCAACAACGCCGGCATCATGGCCGCCCCGTACGCACTGACCGTCGACGGTTTCGAGAGCCAGATCGGCACCAACCATCTCGGCCATTTCGCGCTGACCAACCTGCTGCTGCCCAAGCTCGCCGACCGGGTGGTGTCGGTGTCGTCGATGGCACATTGGCCGGGGCGCATCAGTCTCGACGACCTCAACTGGAAGACCCGGCGGTACTCGCCATGGCTGGCCTACAGCCAGTCGAAGCTCGCCAACCTGCTGTTCACCAGCGAGCTGCAACGCCGCCTCGATGCGGTCGGTTCGCCACTGCGCGCGCTGACAGCCCATCCCGGCTACTCGCACACCAACCTGCAAGGTGCCACTGGCCGCAAGCTGGGCGACGCGCTGATGTCGGCCGTCACCCGGACCGTCGCCACCGACGCCGATTTCGGCGCCCGGCAAACGCTGTACGCGACATCGGTAGACCTGCCGGGCAACACGTTCGTCGGCCCCCGATTCGGCCAAGTCGGCCGCACCCAACCGGTCCGACGCAGCCGGGCAGCTCAAAACGCAACTACCGCCGGCGCGCTCTGGGAGCTATCCGAGCAGCTCACGGGCACCAAATTTCCGCTCTGAGGTGCTGATGCGCTAACCTGTGCGGGCGTCACGGCGAGGGTGAATTTCCACCGTTATCGACGGAGACCGACGGACTGTCGCGATCCTGGCCGTGCCCCTGACCCATAACCAAGGCACCGAGCACACAGGAGCGACACGATGGCCAAGGCCAAATCAGCAGGCAACCAACTCAAGGTCGCTGTGCGAACCGAGACCGGCAAAGGCGCGTCCCGGCGGGCCCGGCGAGACGGCAAGATTCCCGCCGTTCTCTACGGTCACGGCGCCGACCCACAGCACCTCGAACTGCCCGGACACGACTTCGCGGCCGTGCTGCGGAACGCGGGCACCAACGCGGTGCTGACCCTCGACATCGGCGGTAAGGAGCAGCTGGCCCTGACCAAGGCGCTCGACATTCACCCGATCCGCCGCACCATTCAGCACGCCGACCTGTTGGTCGTGCGTCGCGGCGAGAAGGTCGTCGTCGAGGTCACCGTCATCGTCGAGGGCGAGGCCGCACCCGACACCCTGGTCACCCAGGAGACCAACGCGATCGAGATCGAGGCTGAGGCCCTGTCGATTCCCGAGCAGTTGACCGTGTCGGTCGAGGGCGCCGAACCCGGCACCCAGTTCAGCGCCGCCCAGATCCCGCTGCCTGCCGGCGTCAACTTGATTTCGGACCCGGAATTGCTGGTGGTCAATGTGGTGAACGCCCCGACTGCCCAGGACCTCGAGGAAGAGGGCGCTGGCGAGGTCGCCGAGGCCGCAGAAGCGGGAGCAGCAGGCGAAGGGGACGGCGAAGCCGAGGCCACGGCGGACGAGTCCGAGTAGGCGGCTCGCGACGTGGCCGAACCGCTTTTGGTGGTCGGCCTCGGCAACCCGGGAGAGAACTACGCACGTACCCGGCACAACCTGGGGTTCATGGTCGCCGACCTGCTTGCCGCCAGGCTGGGCTCGAAATTCAAGGCGCACAAGCGTTCCGGTGCCGAAATCGTCACCGGCCGGTTAGCCGGACATGCGGTGGTGTTGGCCAAGCCGCGCTGTTACATGAACGAGTCCGGCCGCCAGGTTGGGCCACTCGCGAAGTTCTACTCGGTGCTCCCGGCCGACATCATCGTCATCCACGACGAACTCGACATCGACTTCGGTCGCATCCGGCTCAAGCTCGGTGGCGGCGAAGGCGGGCACAACGGGCTGCGCTCGATAGCGGCCGCGCTGGGTACCAAAGACTTTCAACGGGTACGCATCGGGATCGGCCGCCCGCCCGGACGCAAAGACCCGTCGGCGTTCGTGCTGGAAAACTTCACCGCGACCGAGCGCCCGGAAGTTCCTACGATCTGCGAGCAGGCTGCCGACGCCACTGAGTTACTCATCGAACTGGGACTAGAGCCCGCGCAGAACCGCGTCCACGCCTGGTAGCCGCACCCGCGGCTTTGGCGCTGCCGCCCGGCGTGTCGCCACCCTGGGCGCACAGTCAACGGAAAGCAGGGCTAGGTGACAAGAGGGACGGAGTTGGCCCGGCGCAGCTTGCCCGACGGCGTCTTCGGGATGGTGCCCGGACCGAGGACCACGACGTTGCGTGGCCGCAGATCGACCTCGGCGAGCACCTCGTGCGCCACCTGATGCTCGATGCGGCGCACCTCTGCGGCGTCTTCGAAAGCGTTCGACTCGACAGCAACAGCGAAGGTCTCGCGCGAATGCCCGGCGTCGAGTCGCACGGCCACCGCACAACCCGGACGAACGCCCTCGACCCTGCCTGCAGCCCGTTCGATGTCGGTCGGGTAGACGTTCCTGCCGGCCATGATGATGACGTCTTTGACGCGACCACACACCACAACGTGACCGTTCTCCATCTGATACCCGAGGTCGCCGGTGTCATACCAGCCGTGCTCGTCCTGGGCCGGCATGAACCCGCCCATCGTGATGTAGCCCGGGGTCAGCGGCTCACCACGCAGCTCAATGACCCCGACACCGCGGGCCGGCAAAATCGCGCCGTCGTCACCCACGATGCGAATCTCCAAGCCCTCGAGCAGCGGTCCCAGCGATGCCAGCCGACGGGTGTTGCCCCTGGTGGCGGGAACCGCACGACGCAGCGCGGCCAGCAGGTCGGCATCGACCTCGTCCACCACCAAGCCCGCATTGCACTCGGAGAAGGACACGGCCAGCGTGGTCTCGGCCATCCCGTAGGCCGGAAGCACGGCCGATGCCTGCAGTCCGAACGGCTTACCCGCGTCGATCAGATCATCGACGTCGGAGGGGTCGACGGGCTCGGCGCCCGACAGTGCGAACCGCAGCGTCGACAGGTCGAACTGCCCGGGCTCAGCCTGCTTCCGCAAACGCTTGGCGAACAGCGCGTAGGCGAAGTTCGGAGCGGCCGTCATGGTGCCCTTGTATTTGTCGATGAGCTTGGCCCACAGCAGGGTGTCGCGCAGGAAGTCCATCGGGGTGACCTTGACCAGTTCGGCGCCGAAGTACATCGGGATGGTCAAAAAGCCCACCATGCCCATGTCGTGGAAGCACGGCAACCAGCTGACCATGACATCTTTCTCGACGTCGTACTGCGCGCCGATGAACATCGCCTCGGCGTTGGAGTGCACATTGCGGTGTGTGATCTGAACAGCTTTGGGAGACCCGGTGGATCCGGACGTCAGCTGCATTAACGCCAGGTCGTCCTCGGCGGTCTCAATGGGGTCGATCGGGTCGGATGCCAACAGCTGTTCGATGGTCAGGACCTTGACGCCGCGCTCGGCAAGCACCGGCGCGGCGGGCATGAATGGATCGGAGACGATGACCGCCTTGGCCTCGATCATCTCGATGACGGTCACGGTGTCCTCGGCCCATAGGGCCAAGTCGGTGCGCGGGGTGGGCTGGTGCAGCATGGTCAGGCTGGCGCCGCGCATCCACAGGCCCTGGGCGGTCGGCGCGATCTCCACCGGCGCTCCGGCCAGCACGCCGACCGCGTCGCCGTGGCCCACGCCGGCGGCTTCCAGCCCTCCGGCTACCTGACGCGCCCGCTGATGCACCTCACCCCAGGTGTGGCGGACTGGGGCGTGCGGCTCACCCGTCACCATGCCCTTGGAGCTCTGGCGGGCGTTGCGGAACATCGTCTCGGTAAACCTGCTCACAAAAGCCTCCTCGGTTCCGGCAGTTTCCCCAAGGCAACGGATTTCATATTCCGCCCGCCCGGTGCCACGGTGTGGCAGGCGCGCGAGCACAGTTGGGGAGCGGTTATGTCTCGAAACAGCGATGAGCGAACGACCCCCCGTTCGCCCGCGCCGTCAGCAAGAGCCTCGCCCACGACACCTGGCCAGCGTCGATGCACTGGCCGTCCGCCGAAGCGCCAGGCGGACGACGAGATCGTGTGCGCTTGCTTACCGCGAATCGTCACCGCGAGTATCTTAAACTCCTCTTAAGTAACTGCCAAACTGGTAAGCGGTCAAAGTTTGATTTCGATTTTTGTTCAGACTTCGGTAGGGGCCGGCACGACACGGGCACCGGGTACCGGTCCGCTGGCGACCCGAACGGTGCGGCAGACTCCAGCGCCCGAGAGCTGGGTGCCGATATCGATCGCTGCGGCCGCCGAGGTGCACAGGAACGCGCACGTCGGCCCTGAGCCGGACACAATGCCGGCGAGCGCGCCCGCGTCTACCCCGGCGCGCAGAGCACGCCGCAGTGGCGGTTCCAGGCTGACCGCGGCCGCTTGCATTTCGTTGCCCAGCAGCGGCGCCAGCTGCTCTGGATCGCCCGCGGCCAGTGCCGCCAGCACCGGGCCAGGTTCAGGTAGCCGTGGCGGGTCCCCGGCCTCCCTGAGCCGGTCAAGCTCGGTGAACACGGCCGGAGTGAGCAGCCCGCTGTCGGCGAACGCCAGCACCCAGTGGAAGGTGTTCCGGGACAATACGGTGGCCAGCTCCACGCCCCGACCGGTCCCCAGCGCGGTGCCACCATGCAGCGCGAACGGCACATCGCTGCCCAGCTGCGCGGCGAGCATGCGCAGATCACGGCGGGGCACGTTGAGCTCCCACAGCGAGTTCATGGCGACCAGTACCGCCGCTGCATCCGCGCTGCCACCGGCCATACCGCCGGCCACCGGAATGGATTTGTCGATCAGGATCGAGACATCCGGCGCCCGGCCGACGTGTTCGGCCATCAGCTCGGCCGCCTGCCAGGCGAGGTTGCGTCCATCAGTGGGCAGCATGTCGGCGCCCTCGCCGACGAGCTCAAGGGACAGCACATCGGCATTGCGCACCGTCACCTCATCGAGCAGCGAGATAGCTTGAAAGACCGTGGTCAACTCGTGATAGCCATCCTCGCGGCGATCACCTACCGCCAGATAGAGGTTGACTTTTCCGGGCACCCGAACGGTGACCGACCCGGTGGGCACCCATTGCGCAGCGGTGTTGCCGTCAGACGCGGACACCGCAGCAGACTATCGCTGTGACGGGCCAATGACACGTAACGATGCCTTCAAAAATCCCCGAAAACACCGTAATCCCCGTAATCTCAGCAGTCGCGGTCACTCCAGTTCGGAGTCAGCAGGATGACGCCTGCTGTTGCGCTGCATCCCGGCTGGTGCCGTCGTCTCGTTCGCCGGAACGTCGCAGCAGCCGCACGAAGTCGTCGATGGACAGCGTCTCACCGCGACGGGCCGGATCGATGCTGGCGGCGAGCAACCGATTCGCCGACTCGTTGCCCGAGCCCGCCCACTCCAGGAACGCATTGCGAGATGTCTTGCGCCGCTGAGCGAATGCGATGTCCACCAGTGCGAACAACTGCTTTCGGAAGACTTCGTCGGTAGGCCACGGGGCAGTCGCGTACCGATCGATGCGCACCAACCCCGAATAGACGCGAGGAATCGGCCAGAAAACCGTGGGCGACACCATGCCGCAGCGGCGAATCCGTCCGAAGAAGCGAATCTTGACGCTGGGCACGCCATATTCCTTGCCGCCCGGCTCGGCGGCGAGCCGTTCGGCGACTTCGGCCTGCACCATCACCGTCACGACCTGAATGGACGGAAATTCGGCAAGCAGATGCAGCAGCGCCGGCACCGCAATGTTGTAGGGAAGATTGGCGACCACGGCCGTCGGCTCAGCGGAAAAATCGCCGCGGCGAAGCGACAAGACGTCGCGGTTGCACACCGTCAGCCCAGGAATTTCACCATGCGAGTGCTCGGCGACGGTCTGCGGCAGCCGAGCCGCCAGCACCGGATCGATTTCGACGGCGGTGACGGTGGCACCGCGGTCGAGCAAAGCCAGCGTGAGCGATCCGAGGCCGGGACCGACCTCGAGGACTAGGTCAGACCGGCTGACCCCGGAGGCCGAAACTACGCGCCGCACCGTGTTCGCGTCATGGACGAAATTCTGGCCAAGAGATTTCCGTGGCCGAAATTCAAGTTCTTTGGCCAGCCGCCTGATCTCGGTGCGCCCGAGTAGCCGGATGGTCAGCGCGCACCAGATCTTCCGCTGCACACTGGCCACGCACCCCAACCCTGGCGCTCCCGCGTCACCTCAGCAACAGCGATCTGCTCTTCCCGGGTGGCGAGGTCGGCACGGGCGGCAAACCGCAGGCCGCCGTTGCGCTCCCACGTGCCTTGGTCGAATTGCACACCACCGTAGTACCCGTTGCCGGTGTTGATCGCCCAGTTCCCACCGGCCTCGCAGCCGGCGATGGCGTCCCAGATGGCTCCCTCGCTCACCGCGGGCACATCGGTGCCGGGCTTGGTGCCTACCCGCACCACCGCGTCACGGGCCGGGATCAGCACGATGTTGGCGACCGGCAGCCGGCCGGCCTCGACGCCGTTGACCATCGCCACGGCGAATGTCACGTCCTGGGTGCCCGGAGTGCCCGGATCTTCGACGACCCGGCGGCTGATGTTCATCTCCGGGTCCTCGATGCGCCGCGAGTTCGGCGGCAGGGGGATCCGCTCGGTGACACGCTGAATGCGGTTACGGGTCACTTGGATTTGCATACCGTCCACGATCGGCGACGTCGCGCTGGGCACCACCTGGTCGCTATCGAGCAGCGGTGCGCCGGCGGCGTTGAGCAACCCGGCGACGTTGGGCGCCGGCAGGTGCACCGTACGGATGGCACCTCCGTCGTTGATCTGGACCGTCTTGGCGCTGACCACCGGAAGCGCCATCCCCGCCAGCGGAACACGGCTGCCGCGAGAGGCCGCCGCCGGGGCGGTGTCAGTCATCGCGAGTTGAGCCAGCGCCTCATCCACGGTGGATGCCGTCGTCCAAACCTGTTTCACGTCGTGGCCGTCCAGCGAGATCTGTAGCGGCCGGCTGCGCCGCAGCACGATGTTGTCGGCGTTATTGACCTGCACATCGGCGGCCGGGTACAGATCGTCACGCTCGTCGATGGCGAACCCGTTCTCCTGGACGATGTCGAGCACGCGCGACTTCATGGTCGTCACCCGCATCGCGGATCCGTCGACAGTCAGTGTCACCGTCTTGCACGCAGACACCGCGATGCCACCAGCCACGGTCAGTACTAACAGCAGGCCACCGACCAACAGCCGCAACATCGGTGACGGGGTCTGATGAAGCTTCGTTAAGACACTCAACGCGCGACCCCGACGTCAGCAACCACTTAAACGACCCTTTTCAGCTCAACAGACAAAAAGGGCCATGCGGCCCCATCAGTTCGATCACAAGACGGTAACGAACTGGCCAATCTTGAGCAACTCGGGCGCGACGGTGTTAAGGGGATCGCGCCGTTTCTACCCCGTTTCGGGGGCCAGTCCATACACCCGGCGAGCATTGCTCGTCGTGGTGCGCGCTATCTCTTCGGGAGAGCGATCTACCAGATCAGCGATAGCCCGCACAGTATAAGGAAGACAGTAGGGTTCGTTCGCTGAGCCCCGGTAGGGATGCGGGGTCAAAAAAGGTGCATCAGTTTCTACCAGAAGCTGCTCTGCGGGTATCAGCGGAACGGCTTCGCGCAGGGCACGAGCGTTACGGAAGCTCGCTGTCCCGGACAGACTGAGCAACCACCCCGCATCGACGCAGCGGCGGGCCATCGCACTGTCCGATGAAAAGCAGTGGAAGATCACGGTGTCCGGAGCGCCCTCAGCAGCCAATACGTCGAGCACTTCAGCGTCGGCCTCCCGGTTGTGGATCATCAGCGGCTTGTCGCACCGCTTGGCCAGGTCGATATGCCAGGCGAACGCGTCGCGCTGCACGTCGGGCTGAGCGCAGCCGTCGAGGCGGCCGGGCCAGTAGAGGTCCATGCCCGTCTCACCGACAGCCACCACCCTGGGGTGGGCTGCCAACTCCTCGATCTCGGCGCGGGCGGCATCGGTCAGCGCATCCGCGCGGGTCGGGTGCAACGCGACCGCCGCGTAAACCCGCCGATCCCACCCGGCGGCCCGGGTCACCCAGCGCGCCGACTCCAGATCATCGGCGATCGTGACCACTGCAAGCACACCGACCGCCTCGGCGCGGTCGACGATGGCGGTCACGTCCTCGGCATCGCGGGCACCGCATGCATCGAGGTGGGTGTGGGCATCGATCAGGGGCGCCAAGGGCACCGGCGCGGGCGGCCTTTCTCGTTGGCCGGTTCGGTTGGAGCTCACGCGCACACAATAGGGTGGAGTCTCGATGAAGGCCTATTACGTCACCACTGCGATCGCGTATCCCAATGCTGCGCCGCACGTGGGTCACGCGTACGAATACATCGCGACTGACGCGATCGCCCGGTTCAAACGACTCGACGGCGTCGACGTGCGCTTCCTGACCGGAACCGATGAACACGGCCTCAAGGTCGCCCAGGCCGCCACGGCTGCGGGCATGCCGACCGCGGAGCTTGCCCGGCGCAACTCGGATGTCTTTGAGCGCATGCAGGAGACGCTGAACATCTCCTTCGATCGATTCATCCGCACTACCGATGCCGATCACCACGAGGCGTCCAGGGAAATCTGGCGGCGGATGTCGGCCGCCGGCGACATCTACCTGGATACCTACTCCGGGTGGTACTCGGTGCGCGACGAGCGGTTCTTCGTCGAATCCGAGACTCAGCTTGCCGACGGAACCCGCATCGCCGGTGAAACCGGTGCCCCGGTGATCTGGACCGAGGAGCAAACCTACTTCTTCCGGCTGTCGGCTTATGCCGACAAGCTGCTGGCCCACTACAACGCCAACCCCGACTTCATCGCCCCCGAGGTTCGGCGCAATGAAGTGATCAGCTTTGTCTCCGGCGGACTGCGAGACCTGTCCATCTCCCGCACCTCGTTCGACTGGGGAGTGCAGGTCCCCGACCATCCCGATCACGTCATGTACGTCTGGGTCGATGCCCTGACCAACTACCTGACGGGGGCCGGTTTCCCCGACACCGGCTCGGAGTTGTTCCGCCGCTACTGGCCCGCCGATTTGCACATGATCGGCAAAGACATCATCAGGTTTCATGCCGTGTATTGGCCGGCGTTTTTGATGTCGGCCGGAATCGAGCTGCCGCGAAGGGTTTTCGCCCACGGGTTCTTGCACAACCGCGGTGAGAAGATGAGCAAGTCGGTGGGCAACACCATCGACCCAATGGCCCTGGTCGAAGAGTTCGGTGTGGACCAGCTCCGCTACTTCCTGCTTCGTGAGGTCCCGTTCGGCCAGGACGGCAACTACAGCGAAGATGCCATCATCACCCGGATCAACACCGATCTGGCCAACGAGCTCGGGAACCTGGCCCAGCGGTCGTTGTCGATGGTGGCCAAGAACCTGGGCGGGGTGGTGCCTGAACCCGGTGACTTCACCGCTGCCGACACCGAGTTGCTGAAGACGGCCGACGGTTTGTTGGAGCGGGTGCGGGCCAGTTTCGACGGGCAGGCGATGCACTTGGCCCTGGAGGCGATCTGGCTGATGCTCGGGGAGGCGAACAAGTACTTTTCGGCCCAGCAGCCATGGGTCTTGCGCAAGAGTGAGTCCGAGGCGGATCAGGCACGGTTCCGTACTGTCCTCTACACCACCTGCGAGGCGGTCCGCATCGCTGCGCTGCTGGTTCAGCCCGTTATGCCCGAGTCGGCCGCCAAGTTGCTGGATCTGCTCGGCCAGGCCGAAGACCAACGGGCGTTCACCGCCATCGGCGCGCGGCTGGCCCCCGGCACCGTGCTGCCGCCGCCCACGGGTGTGTTCCCCCGCTACCAGCCGGGCACCGAAGGCGAGTGAGACGAACAATCCTGCGCAGTGAGTGACGGGCACGAGACGAGCAATCCGACGCGAAGTCGAGTGATCAGAACCAACGCCTATCTCTGACGACCCGCTTATCCCTGGCTTAACTAGCGCGACGGCAGGCGGAGTTGACGGGTGAGCGAACTGTACGGCACCCGACGAGAGATCAGTGCGGTTAGTCGATTCGTATTGATGGCGTGAATCCGCAGGTGAGGGGCCTTGGGGCGCCGGCAGCCAGCAACAGCGGGGCAACCTCGCCAATCGCCGCCACTCCCGAGTCGTGCTGATCGCCGTTCGCGGCAACCATCCGCACCGCGCGCTCACGCAGGTCAGGCCGATATCTCCGCGAGGACTGCCTGACAAAACCGCGCGGTCTGTTCACTGCCCGGTCTTCCGGGGGTGCTGATGCTTTCTGCGTTCGACTAGACTCGATATCGGCTATCTGCTTCTATTATCGTCTAATGGTATGTAAGCTTGGTCCTCAGGTGCATCATCGGTATATCCATACCTTCGCACTCAAGCGTCGGCGTAACAAGCGCTGGTTGGGCCGCTTCCGTCAGGAGGAGCACATGTCGTTGGTGAGCGTTCGATGATCGAGATGGCCATCGTGGGGTTGGGCTCGTGGGGTCTGTGCGTTCTGGAGCGGACGGTGAGCCGGGCCCGGCGGACAGGGACGCCGGTGCGGGTGCACCTGGTCGAGCCCACTCAGCTCGGAGGCGGGGTCTACTCCGCCGAGCAGCCCGACTTCCTGGTGCTCAACAACGCTTGCGGTCAGCTCTCCCTCTACGTCGCACCCGACGGCGACGCCCTCCCCCCGTATGCCGTGGGCCTGCACCCGTGGGCGGTGGTCCGTGGCTACCGCTGGGTGGGTTACGAGTGCCGCATCGGCGCCGGGGGCGACCCCATCCGGCCCACCGACTACCTGCCCCGGCGGTTGATGGGCGAGTACCTGGTCTGGTTCTACGACACGCTGGTGGCCTACGCCCCGCCCAACCTCGAGATCGTCCGGCACTACGCGGCGGCAGTCGACATTTCGCCCGCCCTCCACGGGCGCGAGGACATGCTGCTCGACAACGGCGCCACCCTGACCGTCGACCACGTGGTACTGACGTCGGGGCACACCTGGAACCACGAGCGCGGGGCCGACGGGGGCGTGCGCTACCTGCAGGCCTACCCCATCGAGTCCCTCGACCAAAGCGTTCCGGCCGGATCCTCGCTGGCCGTGGCCGGCATGGGCCTGGTCGGCTACGACGTCCTCACCGCCCTCACCATCGGACGAGGCGGGACCTTCGAGGGCCGGTGCGACCGGGCCGACCGCTTGCGGTACGTGCCCTCGGGCCGAGAGCCGACCATCACCCTCTACTCACGCTCGGGCGCGCCGTACTGCGCCAAGTCGGCCACTGGCGTCGATCCCTACGGCCAGTACCAGCCGGTGGTGTGCACCCCCGAGGAGTTCGCTGCGCTCACCAATCCGGGCGGGTCGCCAGTGCGGCGGCACGTGGACTTCCGGGCTGAGCTTCTCCCCCTCATCTTCGCCGAGATGCAGGCGCGCTACTACATACAAGCCGCCTCGCTGGCCGGGGGTGACGTGAAGTCGACCGAGGTCCGCGCCGTCCTCCGCCAAGGCTGGGTCGACGGGTACTACGAGAAGGCCGTCGACGTTCTCGAGCCGCACTACGGGCGCTTCGACCCGGCCACCCACCTGTTCGCCGGGGCCGACTGCCACTACACGTCGGCCGCCGACTACCAGGGCCAGGTCTACGACATGATCGAGGACGACCTCACCGAGGCCCTGCGCCCCGGGGGGAGCCCCGTCAAGGCGGCCCAGGAGGTGCTGCGCATCCTCCGGGACCAGCTGCGTTCGGTCATCGAGTTCGGTGGTCTGTCCCTGGACTCCTACGTCGAGTTCCAGTCCAACGTCCGGGGCCGCATCAACCGGCTGGAGGCGGGCGTGCCACCCATGCGCTCCCAGCAGCTGCTGGGGCTGCTCGACGCCGGAGTGGTGCGCATCCCGCTCGGACCTGACCCGGACTTGGCCGCCTGCGCCGACGGCGTTCGCCTGAGCTCCACGGCCCTCGACGAGCCGACGGCTGTGACGGCCGACGGGGTGGTGCGGGGCTATCTCGACATGCCCTCGCTGGCCCGGTCGGGCTCGCCCCTGCTCAAGCGTCTTTACGCCAAGGGAAGGCTGACCCAGCTCAGCTACGGTGACACGCCCGTGGGCAGCGTGGCCATCAATGAGGACTTCCACCCCTACGACACCGAGGCCCGGCTCCAGCCCAACCTCTCCGTGCTGGGCGTGCTCACTGAGGGGGTGCGCTACTTCACCCACTACCTGCCGTCGCCCCGCAGCCGCCTCCGGGCCGTCTACGACGCCCAGGACTGCGTCGAGGCCGTGATCGGCTGAGCACATGACGGATGACACGACCGGACGGGTTCGGCCATTGGTGGCGATAGGCTACGGGCCGCGTTGCGTTCCAGTGATGCAGCTGGCCGAAGCGGCCGCCGGCCTGTGCGACCTGCTGTGGATGATCGACACGGCCGTGCCCGGGATGGGCGAGATGGTCGATCTCCTCAACCGGTTCGGCGCCGTTGTCGACCTCAAGGGCATGACTGCCGAGCATGCGATCAAGACCCTGGCCGACTGGGAGCCCGACGGCATGGCCACCTACCTGGACGCCGGGATGGTCGAACTGGCCTGTGTGGCCGAGGGGCTGGGCCTCCCCTTCCACAGCCCGGCGACCGCCGCCGCCCTCACCGACAAGGCCCGCCAGCGCCGGGCTCTGGCCGACGCCGGCCTCGACATGCCCCCCTGCCACCTCGTCCGTCCCTACCAGTCCGAGCGCGAGCTCTCGGCCGTCGAGGCCGAGGTGGGGTGGCCCGCGGTCCTCAAGCCCCGCTCGGCCCAGGGCAGCCGCTACACGTTCCTGGTCCGCGACGGCGCCGAGCTCGAGAAGCTGCTTGACGCCCTCGGCCCGGGCCGCCCCGAGATGGTCCTCGAGGGTTACCTGCCCGACGACCCGGCCCGGGCCGACGGCCCCTACGCCGGTTACGTCTCGGTCGAGAGCCTGGTGGCCGACGGCGCCATCAGCCATCTGGCCCTCACCGGCCGCTTCCCGCCGGCCGGAAACTTCCGGGAGACCGGGTTCTTCATCCCCGCCGCCCTGGACGCCGAAAGCCGCTCGGCCGTACTGGATTTGGCCACTAGGGCTATCGACGCCCTCAGGGTACGAACCGGGTGCCTGCACACCGAGGTCAAGTTCACCCCCGATGGGCCGCGCATCATCGAGGTCAACGGACGGCTGGGGGGTGGTGTGCCCGAGATGCTGGAGCGGGCCGCCGGCGTCAGCCTGCTCGACCTGACCCTGCGGGTGGCCCTGGGCGAGTCGGTGTCCGTCGACGGGCCCGTGGCCGCCGACCGCATCGGCTACCGCTTCTTCCTCCAGCCGCCGACCGTCTCGGCCACGGTGACGGCCATCGAGGGCATCAACGACTTCAGCGACCACGCCGGGGTGGACACGGTGAGCGTCCACCAGCGCCCGGGGGCTGCCCTCGACTGGCGGGACGGCTCCGGCAACCACATCGTGGCCGTGGTCGGCTCGACCGACGACGAGAAGCAGTTGCAGGCGGCCTACCGGCTCCTCCACCAAGAGGTCGCGGTCACCTACACCGACGAGAGGCATTGAGATGGCGGTGGTCGTTCGACTGGCCGGGGTCCTCGACCCGGGGGCGGCGCCGGACGGGGCCGAGGGACCGGTGCGGTGCGCCCTGGTCAACAACATGCCCGACAGCGCCTTCGGCGCCACCGAGCGACAGTTCGTGGGCCTTCTGGACGCCGCGTCCGGGTGTGGGACGGTCGTCCTGTCCCGCTACACAATGGCCGGGGTGCCCCGGGGCGAGCGGATCCGGGCCCGTATCGCCGCCGAGTACCGTCCCCTCGAGGACATCACCTCGGACCCCCCCGACCTGCTGGTGGTGACCGGCTCCAACCCGACCGAGTCCCGCATCGAGGACGAGCCCTACTGGTCCGATCTGTGCGGCCTGCTGCGGTGGGGGAGCGAGAACGTGCCGGCCATGGTGCTGTCCTGCCTGTCGGCCCACGCCGCCCTGGCCGTCTTCGACGGCGTCGAACGGACCACCCTGCCCGTCAAGTGCACGGGCGTCTTCGCCCAGGAGGCCGAGCCGACCCACCCGCTGGCCGCCGGGATGCCTGAAATGGGGACCGTCGTCCTGCCCCACTCGCGGCTCAACGCCGTGCCCGTAGACGCGGTGACCGCCGCCGGCTACGCGGTGGCCTTACAGTCGGAGGAGGTAGGGTGGAGCGTGGTCACGAGGACGGTGGGCCGGTCTGAGGTTGTGCTGGTCCAGAGCCATCCCGAGTATGATCCCTCGAGCCTTGTGCGCGAGTATGGCCGGGACGTGCGGCGCTACGCCGGCCACGAGCGCGACGAACTGCCCTGCCTCCCCCGGGACTGCGTGGCCGGCCCGGACTGGGACGGGCTCCGCCGGCTGCACGAGCGGGTGGTGGGCGGCGAGCGGGACCCGGCTCTGGTGACCGCCTTCCCCTTCGACGAGGTCGGCGCCCGCGCCCCCTGGCCGTGGCGGGGCGCGGCCGTGCGTCTGTACGCCAACCTGTTGAGCACGATCCCGACGAGGAGCGTCGCCTGAGGCCATGCACGACGAGACCATCGCCATCCACGGTGGCTACACACCCGACGGGACGCGGGCCGTGGCCGTACCCATCTACCAGACGGTGGCCCACGACTTCATCGACGCCGCCCACGCCGGCGCCGTGCTCGACCTGGAGACACCCGGCTTCCACTACAACCGGCTCAACAACCCGACCTTAGACGTCCTCGAGCAGCGCATCTGCGCCCTCGAAGGAGGGACGGCGGCCCTGGTGGTGGCTTCGGGCATGGCCGCCGTCAGCTACGCCATCCTGAC
>Ga0070763_10000052_pt1 | contig 21922 bp, 17 predicted proteins | sample HubBroMetageWRM3_FD_67279 | JGI IMG/M metagenome (GOLD analysis project Ga0070763, IMG submission 67279) | Warmed soil microbial communities from the Hubbard Brook experimental Forest, New Hampshire - Hubbard Brook CCASE Soil Metagenome WRM 3 | ecosystem: Environmental > Terrestrial > Soil >... | reverse complement strand
CGGTTTGCGTCGCGCGCTTGAGCGGGCTCGAGATAATGCAATCCACCTGCGCCTCGATTGCGGCCAGGGCGCGGCCTACGTAGCCACACTGTTCGATGCCGTCTTTGTCGAGCGCGCGCTTTTCGTCTTTCTTCGGATTAGCGAAAGGTTCGCCGGCGCTGGCGTGACGTAGAAAATAAATGATCATTGGGTGATTATCGCAGGTATCAATTTGCCTATTGCGTTCGGGCTATAAACCCGTCTGGCGTTTCTTCGAGAATTACAAACCCGTAGGCGCCCAGTTCCTCCCTGAGCCGTTCCGACGCGGTCGCTCCAATTATTCTAAGCTCTTCAATCTTTGATCCCGATGAATAAACGCCATGGTGCAAGTCCACATCGCCAATAACGTTCATGCAGTTGCCTTCTCGATCTTTTTCATCCGGGACCTTGAAGAGCGTTATTCCCTGAAAGGCGTCAGCCCCGCGTACCTGCCATAGCCTCTCGGCGATAGCCCTGTGAGACGCGGAGTCGACCGCCCAGATTGGCATATGTCCTGCCAATAGCTCCAGATCGGGATACTCAGGATTCAACACGATTGCGACTGTCACCGCACTCCCCTCGGGCCTTATCGTACTCTCCCGACGGGAGCTTTGCGCTTCGGCGCCGGGAGCTGCGGAATTGCGAAATCCGCCGCCTGCTTGCCTTCCGCGACGCCGATCAGGAAATCCTGCGCGCTGAAGGCGGCTGCGCCCGTCGGCAGCTTGTGATTGCGCTTACCATGCAACGGCTGCCAGGCTCGAATGTAGGCGGCATCGGGCAGCAGGATGCGAGCCTTGCGATTATCCGCGAGATAGGCGTCGAGAATTTCGCGGCGAACACGCTCGCGCAGGAATTCGTCGCGTAGAGGCACCAGCACTTCGACCCGCTCGTAAAGGTTGCGCGGCATCCAGTCGGCGCTGCCGATGTAGATTTCTTCCTCGCCGCCGTTCGCGAAGTAGTAAATGCGGCTGTGCTCAAGAAAGCGCCCCACGATACTACGCACCCGGATGCGGTCACTGACTCCCCGGACGCCCGGCCGCAGGGCGCAAATGCCGCGCACGATCAGATCAATTTCCACGCCCGCCTGCGAAGCCCGATATAAAGCCTGGACGATGTTTTTGTCGAGCAGGGCGTTCATCTTGGCGATGATGCGCCCGGGGCGGCCCTGCCGCGCGTGATCGGCCTCTCGATCGATCAGGGCAATCACCTTCTCCGCGAGGTCAAGCGGGGCCACCAGCAGCGGGTCATAGCTGGGATTCTCCGCGTACGCAGTGAGGAAACTGAAAACGTCATGCACCGCGCGGGTGATTTCGGGATTCGCCGTGAACAGGCTGAGATCCGTATAGATGCGCGCCGTGGTGGCGTTATAGTTGCCGGTTCCGATGTGGGCATAGCTGCGCACACCATCGGGATCCCGCCGCACCAGCAGTGAAAGCTTGCAATGCGTCTTCAGGCCAACCAGCCCGTGAAACACTTGTACGCCGGCGTCCTCCATCTCGCGCGCCCAGCGAATGTTGTGGGCTTCATCGAAGCGCGCCTTCAACTCGACCACGGCGGTAACTTCCTTGCGAGACGCCGCATCCATGAGCGACGGAACGATCAAAGAGTGCTCGTTGGTGCGGTAGAGGGTCTGCTTGATCGAAAGCACATGCTCATCTTCCGCAGCCGACTCGATGAACGACACCACCGCATCGTAGGAATCGTAAGGATGGTGCAGCAGAACGTCGTGCCGCCGCAGCTCCTCGAAGAGATTCTGTGACTTGGCTGTAAGCCGCAATTCGCGCGGCGCGAAGCTGCGATACTTCAGATCTGGACGCTGCGTCTGCTCGTAGACGTTAAACAGGCGCGAAAGGTTGACCGGGCCGTTCACCGGAAAAACTTGCCAGGGATCGAGTTCAAACACGGTTCGGAGGCGGTCGACGATCTCGGGGTCGGCGTCAGCCTCAATTTCCATGCGAACTGCGTCGCCCTTGCGCCGATTGTGCAACTCCGCCCGCACAGATTCGAGAAGGTTGCGCGCTTCTTCTTCCTGCAGATAAAGATTGCTGTTGCGGGTGACGCGGAAGGGCGCTGACGAAACGATGTCGTAGCCGTGATACATATTCTGGGCGTGGTGCGCGACCAGGTCGGCGAGAAAAATGAAGTCAGTCGTAGTATCCGAAGGCAGCCGAACCAGCCGGGGTAAGGCGCGGGGCACCGACACTACGCCCGTATAGGTGAGCGCGGAGCGGCGACGCCGGCGCAAAAGAAATCCCAGGCAAAGAGCCTTGTTGATGACCCGCGGAAAGGGATGAGTGGGATCCACGGTCACCGGAGTAAGCAGCGGATCCAGTTCTTTTTCGCAGTATTGGTCGACGAACCGCCGGGCCTCCGCGTCTAGTTCGTGCAGGCTCAGCAAGCGAATTCCGTGGTCGGCCAGGGCGGGGCGCAGCGCGTTCCAGCATTCGTACTGGTCGTCGACAAATTTGTGACATTGACGCGCTAGAATCTCGCGCTTCTCGGTTAGGGTCAAGCCATCGGGGCCGGCCTCGTTATAGCCGTCCTCGATCTGCTGCACCATGGCGGCCACACGAATCTCGAAAAATTCATCCAGATTGCTCGCGGAGATGGCCAGGAACTTCAACCGCTCCAGAAGCGGATTACCCTCATCCTCAGCTTCTTCGAGCACACGCCAGTTGAACGCGAGCCAGGAGGTATCGCGGTTGAGATAATACGCAGGATTTTCCAAAGAAAAACGAGCCATGTTCCGGGCTGCTACGCGTTCATTTCTGCGGTCTTTTATCGCCGAGGGGAAACCGCTTTACGACCATACAGTATAAAACATCCGCCTGAAGGACGCAGAAGGGCCAATCAAAGGGAAACGCGTGAAGGAATCGTGCCGCATATTCTCCAGAAAAAGGTCCGGCACACTGGGAACGGCTGTTCTTGCCGTTCGATGCGGCCAGGAAGATCGTAGAGCGCCAGGCCCGTGGAGCTCGCGCGTCCTTCCTGGCGTGTCCTACTTAACCTGCTTGATCGTCTCTTTCTCTTTTTGGACTACGCTTTCCGGCAACGGAGCGTAAGACAGAGCGGCTGTCATCTTCTGCCCGTCGGTCGCCATCCAGTTCAGAAAATCGGCCAGGATTTTGCCTTTAGCCGCATCTTTCGACTGCTGAGGAATCAGGAGCCATGTGAAACTGGAAATGGGATAAGCGTCCTTGCCCGGCGCGTCGGTGATGGAGACGCGAAAATCCGGAGGCATTTTGGGCGCGGAGGCGGCCGCCGCCGTCACTCCATCAAGCGACGCCTTCAGAAAAGTGCCCGCCGCGTTGCGAACGCTGCCGTATGGAATATTGTTCTGGAGGGCATAGATCAGCTCGACATAGCCTATGCCTCCCTGCATCTGCCGGATCAACCCGGCAACCCCTTCGTTTCCTTTTCCGCCCAGTCCTACCGGCCACTTAACGGACGTGTTGCTGCCCACTCCGCTCTTCCACTCGGGGCTGACTTTCGAAAGATAGTCGGTCCATATGAAGGTTGTACCGCTGCCGTCGGAGCGATGAACCACGATGATGTCTTTATCGGGGAAGTTGACGCCGGGGTTTACGCCAGTAATCGCCTTATCATTCCACTTGGTAATCCGGCCCAGAAAGATTCCCGCTAGCGCGTCAGGCGTAAACTTCACGTCCCCACTCACTCCCGGAATATTGTAGGCCGGGACGACTGCACCCAATACGCTGGGGATGTTGAGGACGTTCGTTTTCAACTTGGTTTGAGCTTCCGTGAGCTGTCCATCTGTCATGGGCATATCGCTGGCGCCAAAATCCACGGTTCCTTCCGTCACCTGGCGGATGCCACCACCACTGCCGATGGATTGGTAATTGACCTCAATATCGGGATGCAGCTTGTGGTATTCACTAAACCACTTCGAGTAAATTGGATTTGGGAACGTCGCGCCCGCTCCGTTCAGCGTCGTCTGCCCTACCGCGGACAAGGCTACGAAAGCGCACAACAGAAGCAGGGTGAGTCTGCGCATGGCTCGATGAATCCTCCTGAAGATGAATATTCTCGGTTCTATCGGCGCAATATTACAGCATGGTTACAAACGGATGAATTTCTGGTGAACGAGCCGACACATCGCGCTCCACATCTATCCCCGTAGCAGAACTGGCCGGCACCCACCACACCGGCTCTCGCTGCCGCGCGAAATCCCAAGCTAAGCCACCAGGCTGCTACCATACTGGGGATTCTGCGATGTCCCAGGACGAAAATTTCATGAGCGATTCTGCACGCTACGCCCCCGGCTGGCCGGGCATTCCACCCCGTTGGACTTCGAGCGCCAAGACCGGCGCCGGCACGGCGCTGGACCCGCACAGCAAAGTCTGGTTCACGCTAAGTCACGGCATACTAAATGAAGTGTACTTCCCGCGGGTAGATCAAGCTTGCACCCGAGATCTCGGCTTCATCGTTACCAATGGCCGCGATTTCTTCTCCGAGGAGAAGCGACACTGCACTTTTGAAAACAAGCCGTTCGAGGCTGGCATCCCGGCGTTTGAACTCACCAACACTGACGGCAGCGGTCGCTACCGCATCCACAAAGAAGTCTTAACCGTTCCGCTCCGCAACGTAGTCCTGCAGAAAATCCGCTTTGAACCGTTGCTGGGACAACTCGCCGACTATCACCTTTACGCGTTGCTCTCGCCGCACCTGGCCAACGCTGGTTACCACAATACGGGTTGGGTAGGCGATTACAAAGGTGTGCCCATGTTCTTCGCGGAGCACGACGGAACAGCGCTGGCACTGGGCTGCTCAGCGGCCTGGAAGAAAATGTCGGTGGGATTCGTGGGCGCCTCCGATGGATGGCAAGACATCTCGGCTCATTTCCGGATGGAGTGGGAGTACCAACGCGCCGAAAATGGCAACCTCGCCTGCACGGGAGAAATCGACCTCGCGGCCTGCAACGGGGAATTCGTGCTGGCCCTGGGCTTCGGCGGAATCTGGAGTGAAGCGGGACAGCACGTGCGGTCGAGCCTGTTAGAGGACTACGCGAAGATCCGTGAGTACTATGTGACCGAGTGGGGAAACTGGCAGAATGGGCTGCTGAAACTCGATGAACCGAAGCGCGAGTACGATCTCTACCGCGCCTCGACCGCAGTCCTGCGCACGCACGAATCAAAGGATTTCCTGGGCGGTATCATCGCCAGCCTCTCGATTCCGTGGGGCTTCAATAAAGGCGACGAAGACCTCGGCGGTTATCATCTGGTCTGGCCGCGCGATCTGGTTGAGACCGCGGGAGCGTTGCTAGCCGCCGGCGCCACTACCGAGGCCGTCAGAGTGCTTCGCTACCTCGAATCCACGCAGGAAGCCGCCGGCAACTGGGCGCAGAATCTCTGGCTCGACGGGCGCTCTTACTGGAGCGGCGTGCAGATGGACGAAACGGCTTTCCCCATCCTGTTGATCGATCTGCTGCGCCGCGAAAACGCGCCCGGGATGGGCAAGCTCGAGCGCTGGTGGCCCATGGTACGCAAAGCTGCGAGTTTTATCCTCCGGAACGGTCCGGTTACACAACAGGATCGCTGGGAAGAAGATGCAGGCTACTCTCCCTTCACTCTTGCCGCGGAAATTTCCGCGCTGTTGTCCGCGGCCGACATCGCCGAATTAACCGGTCACTCCGATGCCGCTCCTATCCTGCGTGATACTGCGGATGCCTGGAACGACAATCTCGAGCGCTGGATCTATGCGACGGGCGGCGATCTCGCCCGGCAAATTGGCGTGGAAGGCTACTACGTGCGCATCGCTCCGCCAGACACCGAAGGTGCGGCTTCACCAACGCAGGGCTTTGTGCCGATTAAGAACCGCCCTCCCGGAGAAGATGGGGAACGCGCATCGCATATCATCAGTCCAGACGCTCTGGCTCTGGTGCGCTTCGGACTGCGCGCGCCCGATGATCCGCGCATTCTCAACACTGTCAAAGTTGTCGACGCTCTGCTGCGTGTGCAACTGCCGCAGGGCCCCTGCTGGTACCGCTATAACGGCGACGGCTACGGCGAGCACAAGGATGGTTCGCCGTTCGATGGCACCGGCATTGGCCGCCCTTGGCCTCTGCTGGCCGGGGAACGCGCCCACTACGAACTCGCGGCAGGTCACACCCGCGAAGCCGAGACGTTGCTTACGATGATGGAAAACTGCACCGTCGGTCAGAGCCGGCTGCTGCCCGAGCAGGTCTGGGACGCCGACGATATTCCCAGCCTCGAACTGTTCCGCGGCAAGCCCACCGGCTCTGCGTGTCCCTTGGTCTGGGCTCACTCCGAATACATCAAGTTGCGCCGCTCCCTGCGTGACGGCAAGATTTTCGACCAGTCCCCTCAGGCGGTGCGACGCTACCAGGTTGAAAAGCCCACGCGAGAGTTCTCGGGATGGAGGATCAACAACAAGCCTCGGTCCATCCCGCCGCACAAGAAGCTGCGCATCAAGTTGCTCGATCCCGCTCTGGTGCATTGGAGCCTTGACGGCTGGAAGAGTGCGCATGACACAAACACCCGCGACACCGGCCTGGGCCTCCACATACTCGACCTGCCGACAGCTTCGCTGCCGGCGGGAAGCCAAATCGTGTTCACGTTTCTTTGGACACAGGAGAATCGCTGGGAGGGTAAAGACTATACAGTCACGGTGGTCTAGACCGACGACATCGGGCCAGCGTGCGAATAGATCAATTCCACCACGGTGCAATCGTCGCTGAGTGGATTTCCGGCGCAGAACTCCGAGACTGCGGAAAAGATGCCTTCCAGCGTGGGATTCTTGGCCGCCGTGGCTTCCAGCCGCGAGTCCTCGAAGAAATCGCCCATCGAATTTTCCGCCTCGGTCACACCATCAGTCACCAGGATAAAGCGGTCACCCGACTTGAGCTGGCACCTAGCACTCTCAAACGTGGCATCGGGCAGCAAGCCTACCGGCACATTGCCGTGCGGCGGGCGCATCACTTCTCCAGCGCAAACCAGCAGCGGCTGCACGTGCCCGCAATTGACATACTCCAGATCTCCGTCCCGGCGCAGCAGGACCAGTAGGACGGTGGCATACTTTTCTCCTACCAGTTTCTCGCTGAAGAAATGGTTTACCGCGGTGACTACGTTGAGCAGAGGCATGCCGGAACTCAAATGCGAATAGATCATTCCCTGCAACGTGGAAGCCAGCAGCGCCGCCGAGACTCCCTTGCCGCTGACGTCCGCCAGTACTACAGCCAGGCCCTCCTTAGTAATGACCGCATCGAAGAAGTCCCCGCCAATTTCTTTGCAAGACAGGTTCTTCCCGCGCAATTTGGCAAACGGCACGTCGGGAATTTTCACCTGCATCAGCCGCTGCTGGATGCTGGCGGCAATGGTGAGTTCCTGCTGGTAGCGCCGGGATTCCTCCTCGGCCTGCACCAGGCGGGCATTCTCGATCAAAGACGCCGCTTCTGTCGCGATCGCCCGCAGAATGTCATGGCCGACACCGGAGAATTCGCGCGAGGCAAAGCGCGAGTCGACGTACAGAACTCCCGTGACTTCGGCGGACGGTGCACCCGGAACCATCGTCATTTGTTCTCGCACTTTGGCCTGCACCTGCCGCTTGCGCAGAGGAATGCAAATCACGGTACGCAGGTCATAGGCGACAATGCTTTGCCGGCCGGCGAGCTCCGGCGAACTGCCGGTATCCGTCAAAAGAAATTCGGAATTCGACCGCAGCGATTCGTCCAGCGCGGAATGCGAAATGGTCTTGTCATCGAGCAGCGGCTCGCCCTTGTTGTTGCGACCCGCGGCCAACCGAAGGCTGCCGTCATCATCCTTCAGAAAGACGTAGCCGCGCTCGGCGCGCGTCAGCCGCAGCGTCACCTCCAGCATAGTCATGAGGATTTCGTCGAGCACCCCCGCGGTGTTTAACTTGCGCGCCGCTTCGAGGAACAGAGTCAGCTTCTCGAGGTCGTTGGCCTCCTGCGAGATCTGAATCTCGGAGATCTGGCTCAGGAACTCGCGCGCTGTGTTCGAAGTTCCGTGTGCCGGATTGAAAATGGCGTAGGCAGAATCGCGCGCCCCAAATTCCAGACGGTCGTTGCGCTCAAGCTTCTGCCGCTGAATTCGTTCCCCGTTGACGAACGTGCCGTGTTTGCTGCCCTGATCGACCAGAAAGAATCCATCTTCTTCCAGTACGATGAGCGCGTGATCGCGCGAGACCCGCGGATCGGCGATGACCAGATCCTTATCGATTTTGCGTCCCACGCTAAAAGGCGTGCGGTTGAGCACGATGTTCTTTTGCTCATTGCCCTGCACCAGCACCAGCCCGGGAAACACTCCCGAAGCGGACGACTGTGGCCGGCCTATCGCGTTTAAGACCATGGGATGTGGCGCCGCCCCCTGCCCAAGACTACACGTAAACAGCCCAAATAAGAATGATCACAGGAATTATGCCCCGCCGCCAGAGCTTTCGTCGAGACTGCCGGTAGCGCTTCCCACAGCGGTTCGATAGACTGCGGCGGCGTGTTCTCCCGGGGCTCAAGTCGCGAGCTGGCTTTCAGCTCAGCAACCAAAACCTTCATCATTTGTGTCTTCGTGTCCTCGCTCGCAGCTTTCGCCGTCACACACTCCGCCGCGTTGCAGGGCACTGATTTCCCGGATTTTTATTGTGCTGCGCGCATGCTGGCCGCGGGCCACGGACACCAACTCTACGATGTTGGCCTCCAGCGCCAATATCAGGCCCGCTACGCCGGAAGAGTCGGCACACTCTACATTCATCCACCTTTTGAAGCAGTACTTTATCTCGCGGTGGCGTGGCTGCCATTGCGGTACGCCTATCTGCTGTGGTCTTTGCTGAACCTGACATTTCTAGGGGTTGCAGAGCGCCGCCTGGCTAAAGAAATCCTGCCCTGGGATTGGCGCCTATTGCTGGGGGTTTCGCTAGCCTTCGTTCCGACGTTGCTCTGTTTTCTGCAGGGTCAGGACTCCTTGCTCTTGCTGTTGTTGGTGGTTCTTGCCTTTGCAGCGCTCCGGCATGGCCGCGGATTCGCCGCCGGTTGCTGGCTGGGCCTCGGACTTTTCAAGTTTCAACTGGTGCTACCGTTAGTGCTGGTGCTGGTCGTGACCCAAAATAGAAACGTCCGAACCAGCCTTGTGAAGGGCTTTGGCCTGGCTGCGCTGGCGCTAGCCGTATTCTCCGCCGCCATCTCCGGATGGTCTGTCTTCCTGATCTATCCAAGGTTTCTGCTCCACCTGAAAGCGCAGCCATTCGCCGGAATCGTTCCCCCGGTTATGGCGAATTTCCGCGGATTGATCTACCTCTTCTTTCACAGCGACCAATCCTCCGGCGCCCTCATAAGTTTGTCGATCCTTTGCGCAGCCGCGCTCATCATGACGCTTTTGGGATGGAAGAAGACGGGACGGGACAGCAAAGATGACTTCGACCTGGCCTTCGCCAGCACCGTGACGTTTGCGCTGCTCGTCAGCTATCACCTCAACCCGCACGACCTGAGCCTTCTACTGTTGCCGATTGCCCTGCTCTTCCGCCATGCGTTCGACCGAACGTCGGTCGTGAGGAATCCGGCGAAATGGATAACCTTCGGATGGCTCGGAATCTTGTTTCTGCCTCCGCTTCATCTCTGGACGCTTAGAGCGGGCGCGTATGCGCTCATGAGTCTTCCCTTGCTGGCATTGTTTTTGAGCGTCGCGTTTCTCCCGCGGCGGGAAGACGTTCGTGCGGTCAATTAACCGGCGCTGCCCTGGATTCCCGCCCGTCGCTGCGCGCCCTGCACAGCAAGAAGGATGACTGCGAAAACGAAGACTGGCAAACTGAACGTCGCGAAGAAAGGCACTTTCCAGGCGCTGATCGCCCATCCCCGCCATCCCAGCAAATAGGCACAGCTCAAACTCAAACTCGCGATCCACTGCCAAGCCAAAGCAAAAGCCGCAGCTAGATACAGGAAGCGAACTCCGCGCGGCCGCGAGGTGAAAGATGCCCGATCCCGCACCAGCACTAGAATCGCCGGCAGAAGCAGCACCTGGTTATAAGGCGCGTACATGGGTACCACGAGCACGGTCAAGGCCAGTACGAGTGAGATAGCCAGAGCGAAGTTTTGCTTGTCAGCTGGTTCCACGCGCAGCTTCCAAAGAAGAAATCCGCAAACGACTACGGCGGCCGCTATAAAGATTCCCGAATACTCCCACGGAACCAGCAGCACCGACTGGTTCTGAGTGTAGCGATGATATTGCCCCAGAGCATTGGCGAACAGCCGCCACCAACCGGGCAGGATAATTTCCGCCCCACCGAGCAGCAGCGCCATCGTCAGGCCAAACCCAAATAGAAAACGTCGCCGATTTCTCCAGTCGCTCAACGTCCAAATGATTAGCCAAGCCACCAAAGGCCACGCCAGCTGAGGCTTGACGGTTGCCGCCGCCAGCAGAACGCCGCCACAGAACAGGAAACCTCCGGCCACGCAAGCCACCGCACCGGCCAGAAGCGCTGCCACCAGCAGGCTCAATTGCTGCAGCTTCAATCCCTGCACCACGGCAAAACTTCCCAGCGTGAGCGCGATGCAGCTGGCAGTGGCAAGTACCGGCAGCCGCCACCGCAGGGCGCGCAGCCACAGGCAGACACTGATTGCGGTCAGCGCGATCAGTGCCCAGTAAAAGACAAACTGCACCGCGTGAAACGAAAATCTGACAAACGGTGCCAGCAGGAAAACCACATAGACGGGATAAGCGAACCCCTGTTGGTCTTTGGGATCGTTGGGCCGGGCGGGATCAAGCGCGCGTCCGTAATATCCCTTTTGGATTTCGATCGTAATGTCATCGCCGTAAGGATTGCGGTTGCGAAGCAGCAGCTCCCGAGCCCCCAGCCAGCGCGGATACAGATCCGACAGATTGCCGCGCGGACGCTCGCGCGCCGCAGCGTCCGCAACCTGAAAGCCCACCAGGATTCGATCCACATAAAACCACATGCTCGCCGCGGCGACGAGCGCAAGCATCGACCCGATCTGAGCCCGTCTCGTCAAGGTCGTTGCGTCTCCGGCAAATCGAAGCGGGACGAAATCTCCCGCACAATCCCCCACGTCCAGAGCAGCAACACCGTCGCAAACAGATTGAAGTGATCGAGCCGGATCCACAGCAGCATGTAAACCGGAGTGAGAAAGAGCAATCCCATGGGCAGCATCAAAACCCAGTTTCTATAGCGCTGAAGAGTAGCCGTTTCCATCGCGTAGTTAACCACCAGAAGCACGGGAATCACGAGCAGGCTGAGGTCGTAAGGAAATGCATGATAGCTGGCCAGCACTGCCGCCACCATCGCCACGGAAAACTGCAGATCGAACTCCAGCGGGTCGAACGTCAGGTCGAACCGCTGGGTTGAATGCGTCCGGCCCCGTCCTTTCACGCTGACCCACACCAGCAAACCAACCGAAAGCGCAACGGTAATCACATGCGCGCCCGGGAACCCGCTGAAAGACCAACCCTCAAGCAATCCGCGCAGGTTCGGCATGTCCACGGCGATTCCGCCCCGCTCCATGAATTTTTCGAAATGCAACACATACCAGGGATAGCGCAGGGCCCCCGCCCAGCCGGTAATAGCCACCGAGATTGCCGCCATCACAGCCGCCGTGACCATGAAACTCTGCACCACCCTGCTGCGCTTCCAGCACAGAAGAATCAGAACCAAGGGAAGGATGAGCTGGAACTTGAACACGCTAAGCCCGAGCCAGCATCCGGCAAGCGTGTCCGCATTTCTCTTCAAAGCCGCGAATGCCAATGCATTCAGCAAAAGCAGCAGAATCACATCCTGCCCCTGCAGCAAGGCAACGAACACGGGAAAGAAGCCGAGCAATGCCAGCAGCCACACGAAAAGAGGGTAGCGGGCCAGCACCGGAATATATCGTCGCAGCAGAAAAGGCAGAAATCCCAAGATCCCGAGATTGATTACACTCCAGACCAGGTACGCCGTGGGGTAATCGAGGGAGGCCAGCGGCTCAAAGATCAAAGCCTCAAACGGCGGATGATTGTAAGGCAGCGGCCCTTTCCGGATTCGCACTCCGGCAGCAAAAGTCTGCTGCACTTCATACTGCAAAGCGCCGTCGTACAGACTGTGCCCCAGACCCTCTCGCAACATTTTTCCCGCCGTATAGAAAATCGTAAAGTCCGGGTAGCCCTGCCGAACCAGGACTCTCGCCTTCCAGAACAGCACCCCGTGAATGCACAGCATGCCGACGATCAGCACAACGATCCACGTCTTGATTCTGTTTCGGCTCACTTATTCCTCGGTCTTCTTCCTTGGTCTTCCTGATTTATGTTCGGGATTATATCTTCGCCCCAGGCGCGGTATGATCCATGCCACCGTGAAGAAACTTCTGCGGACAAGAAACGTCTTCCTGGCGGCGCTGTTCGTCGGACTGTTCGCCATGGCCGCGCGCAATGTCACCGACCCTGACGTCTGGTGGCATCTGAAGACTGGACAGTACATCACTGAGCACAGAAGCGTTCCTCACGCCGACCCATTTTCCTACACTCGCGCGGGACAGCCCTGGGTCGCGCATGAATGGCTGAGCGAGCTTCTCCTGTATGAGCTTGAACGCACCACGGGATGGGGCGGCCTGATCCTGATCTTTGCTGCAGTGCTGACTGCGGCGTTCTTCCTGTTGTATCTGCGCTGCGGGCCCGCGACCTACGCTGCCGGCGTGGCCACACTCGTCGCAGCCTGGGCCACCGTACCCCTATGGGGAGTGCGCCCGCAGGTTCTCTCTCTTTTACTGACCAGCTTGTGGCTCCTGATTCTCGACCGCTCCGAGCGTAATCCCAAGCTCTTGTGGTGGACTCTACCTCTCACTTTTCTCTGGGTGAACCTGCACGCCGGATTCGCCGTAGGCTTGGCTCTTTCGGCGTTGTACCTCGCGGGAGAATGGATCGAACGCGCGCTAGGCCGCTCGCGGCAGCCCCCGTCCCGTCTGCGGATTGCAGCGCTGATCTTCTTACTAGATGTTCTGATCGTGCCGCTGAATCCCAACGGCCTGCGGATGTTTTCCTATCCGCTCGAGACTCTCCGCTCCTCCGCCATGCAGAAGTACATCGCCGAATGGGCATCGCCCAACTTTCATCATCCCGAGTACTGGCCTTTCCTGCTCATTGTGCTGGCTACGTTTGCGGCCCTCAGTTGGTCCCGCGTCGAGCTGCGCCTGCGCGATCTGCTTCTCTTGCTCGTCAGTTTCTATGCCGCCCTCGTCTCAATCCGGCTCATACCGCTGTTCGTCCTGATCGCGGTCCCGCTGGTCGCCACGCGGCTCAGAGACTGGCCACGAAGTGACGGGCTGCGCCCGCAACCCGCGGCACGTAGTTTGCTCAACGGCCTGATCCTGCTGGCAATGGTTGCCTTTGCCGGAGTCCACGTCACCCAGGTAATCGAGCGCCAGCCGCAGGTCGAGATCGAGCGCTTCCCCGCCCGCGCAGTTGCATTTTTACAGACTCATCCACCCTCCTGTCGAATCTTCAACCACTATGACTGGGGTGGCTACCTCATCTGGAAGCTTTACCCCTCCACGTTGGTCTTCATCGACGGCCGCGCTGATCTCTATGGGCAACAATTGTTTGACCAGTTTGCCGAAACCTATCAGTTGAAGGGTGCCTGGCAGCAACCCTTGCAGCACTGGGACATCGACACCGTAATTGTTCCCCCCGCTTCCGCGCTCGCAACTGCTTTGCGGGGTTCTCCGGGTTGGACCGTCTCTTACGAAGACTCACAGGCCATCGTTCTGACCGTGCTTCCCCATGCGATCAGGAAAGAGGCCACGTCAACGAAACCGTCCATCGCCAAGCCAAATCCATAGAACCATAGACGGTTAGAAGTCGATGCCAAGGCCGCAAAGCAGTTACCATCGGTATGCAAGAAAGTACACCTCTTGGAGCATTTTGCAGGTTATTATGAGGGAGTTAAATCTCCCTGCAGAGCAGCGCGAGCTCACGGGACGTAAGTCTCCAAGGCCTGCGCTCTTTATCTGCTTTGAATGCTTGTTTCAGAACCTTGATATTTCTAAGGAGGCCGGAAACTATGGATCGTCTTTGGAGATTGTGGCGCGACGAAGAAGGACAGGATATTGCAGAATACGCCGTGATGCTGGCGGTGATCCTTGTAATCGTCGTGGGTACCATTCGGCTGATCGGCTCTAACGCGAACAATGTTTTCTCCAACGTTGCCAGTTCGATTCAGTAAGGGATCGGCACGGGCGCATCGTAAAGAGGCAGTCCTCCACGAATACGGCGTGGATCGCGCTTCTGCTTGTCCTGACAGAGCATTATGAACCGCACTCGTTTGTTGATGATCGGGGTTGTGGCCTTGGCTTTGGGAGCCTTTGTCAGCCTCTTCGTCTACAAGAACCTGCAAGGCCGGCCAGCAACCGTTGAAGCCGGTGCAGACGTCATCGTAGCCGCCGATGACATTCAGGTCGGATCGCGGGTTGAAGAGCATGACGTGCGGATCGCCCGATTCCCCGCCTCCGGACTGCCGCCCGGAGCTTACACCAAGAGGTCTTCGGTGATGGGCCGCGGCGTCATCATCCCTATATCCAAAGGCGAATTCATTCTTCCCAGCAAGCTGGCTCCGGAAAATGCCGGAGCGGGACTGCCGGCGCTGATTCCACCGGGCATGCGCGCCGTCTCGGTGCGGGTGAATGAAGTGGTCTCAGTCGCTGGTTTCGTCGGTCCCGGAACTCGTGTCGACGTGCTCCTTACCGGAACCCCCAACGGCAGTTCCGAGTCCCAAACCACCACAGTCCTGCAGAATGTTGCCGTCATCGCATCCGGCCAGCGCCTGGAACGAAATGCCGCCGGGGAAGCTCAGGCCACTCCGGTGATCACGCTGCTGGCTTCTCCCGAGGACGCTGAACGCCTGACCCTGGCGAGTTCCGAAGGCAAGATTCAACTCGTTTTGCGTAACCCGCTTGACACCCATCAGGACCCCGTCGAGGCGGCGAATGCCAAGGGCCTGTACATGGGCGGCACGCCAATCGCGGCTCGGCCGCGGGTAACGATTCATCCCGTAAAGCAGAAAACTGAGCCACCGCCTACCTCTCCTTCGGTCCTCAGTATCGAGGTTTATCAAGGTGATAAGAAGCCGGACGTCGTCAAGTTCCCGGAACAGAATGGTGAAGATCCCAAGTAGTCGGAGAGAAGTTCGTCCGGCCGCGTTGATACGCTGATAGCAAGTTTCCTCCTGTGGAGAGGAATCAAACGATGAAGGTTCGCACTACAGTTTTCGCAGCTGCCGCAATGTTGTTCCTGCTCCCCGTCTTCGGGCTGGCCGAGGCGCTGGACCTCGATCCCCTGACCCAGGCCCCCCCGACCCAGGACCCCGCAACTCAGGACCCCGCGACGCAGGCGCCCCAGGAACCAACCCCGCCGGCCGCCGCTCAGACCACACTTCCGCCACAATCGGCCCAGCCCACAGGTTCGGCTCCTCTGCGCGTCATGGTCGACAAGTCTCTGCTCATCAACACCACGGAGCGGCTCAAGCGCATTTCAATAACCGACCCCACGGTCGCCTATGCCACCGTAATCACTCCTACTCAGATCCTGGTCCATGGACGCGCCCCCGGCGAAGTCTCCTTGCTCATCTGGGACGAACTGGAACGCTCGCGCAGCTTCGATCTCCGCGTGGACGTTGATGTCAGCGCCTGCGCCGAAGAAGAACATCGCGTCTTCCCTGACGAACAGATTTCCGTCACACCTTCTCGCGCCGCCATCGTGCTCTCCGGCCACGTTACTACCGAGGATGTGGCCAAGCGCGCCGGGGAACTCGCTTCTGCCTATTCGAAAAACGTAATCAACGTGCTCACTTTCGGTCCCGTTGGCGCTCAGGAAGTTTTACTCGAAGTGAAGTTCGCCGAGGTCGATCGCTCCGCCCTCACCCAGATGGGCTTCAACATCTTCTCCACCGGCGCCGGCAATTTGTTTGGAACCACAACCACCGGCCAATACGGCGGCTTCACTGCGCCAACCATCACCCAGACCCAGGGACAGAGTCCTCCGCTTACAGCCACTGAAACCCTCAGCAACGTTCTTAATTTGTTTTTATTTCAGCCTAATATTCACCTGGGTACTGTGATCGAGGCTCTCGAGACCAAGAACCTTCTCCAGATTCTGGCCGAGCCCAATCTCATTGCCGTCAATGGCAAAAAAGCCAGTTTCCTCGCCGGCGGCCAATTTCCTTTCCCCATTGTGCAGCCCGGACAGGGATTCACCGCCGTTACCATCTCCTTTAAGGAGTTTGGAGTGAGGCTCGAGTTCACCCCGGTGATCATGCCCAACGGCAATATTCACCTCACCGTGGCGCCAGAGGTCAGCACTCTCGACTTTGCCGACGCTCTGACCATTTCTGGTTTCACTGTCCCGGCCTTGAGCACTCGCAAGGCCGAGACCGAATTCGAATTGCGCGATGGACAAAGCTTTGTGATCGCCGGTTTGATCGACAATCGCGTCACCGATATTTGGAACAAAGTTCCCGGCTTGGGCGACATCCCGATCTTGGGAAATTTTTTCAAAAGTAAGAGCATCCAGAAGAGCAATTCCGAACTCATGGTGCTCTGCACCGTGCACCGGATTTCGCCCAGTTCCGAACCACCGGCCACCCCCAGGAATCCCCAGCCTTTCATCAATAACGACAAGTTCGATGGAAAGAAGCCGTCGGGAAAGTAAACATTATGGCGCCGTTGATCTCACTGGCAACTGGACACTGGCAACTGGCAACTGGGTTTAGGGGAGTGGAGAAGTCATAAGTTATGGCCGAGCTCTCAGTCGTCATTGTGGCCACGGACAACGAGCAGCGCACCGTGCTCCAGGTGTTGGTCGATGGCACCAGTGTAGCCCGCACAGTTCATACCTGCGCCAGTTTCCCGCTCGCTGCTTCTGATCCGGTCACGCGACGGGTCCAGGCCGCCAGCCCGGACGTTGTACTGGTCGACATTCCTGCCGACAATCCCACCACAGCCATGCGCGCCGTCGAACTTCTGCGCCAGGAACTGCCCGACTCGGCCGTGTTCGCCATCGGCGGTCTCAATCAGCCGCAGGTCATCGTGAGTGCAATGCGCGCCGGTGCCCGCGAGTTCATCGAACGCCCCACCACCACCACCGATCTTCTTGAAGCTTTTGTTCGCCTGACTACGGCCCAGCGCAAGGTTAAGAAAGAAGGTCCGCGCGGCAAAGTGTTCTCAGTGGTTAATGCCAAAGGCGGCAGCGGCGCGACTACTGTAGCCGTGAACCTCGCCCTCGCTCTGCAGGCTGCCCATGGCCACACCGCCCTGGTCGACCTCGCGCCTCTCGGACACACCTCGTTACATTTGAATCTCAAACCGCTTTTCACCCTGGCCGACGCCACCCGCAACCTGCACCGCATGGATAGTTCACTGCTGGAAAGTTTCATGACCCGGCACAGCGGAGGTCTGCAGTTGCTGGCGGGGACCAATGTCCCCGCCGCCGTCGAACCGTCGACGGCGGAGTTTGTCCGTTTATTCGACATGCTGGTCACCCATTATCGATACGTGGTAGTAGATAACTCTTCGCGCCTGGACGCCGCCAGTCGCCTGGTCGCCAATTTGTCGGAGTGCGTCCTGCTCGTTGCCTGCACCGATGTAGCCTCGCTCTGGAGTGCGGCGAGGGTTCAACAATACCTGGGAGAAACTGGCAACCGTGAACGCTTGCGGCTCGTGCTCAATCGTTTCCGCAAGGTTCCCGGCTTTAGCGAAGCGGATGCGGAAAACGCGGCCGGCGTCAAATTGTTGTGGCGCGTTCCCAATCAATATTTTGCCATCTCCTCCGCCATTGACCGCGGCTCTCCGGTGATGGAACAAAGCCACACCGAGATTGCCCGTTGCTTCTCCGGGCTGGCCCAGGAATTGACTCAGAACGATGTCGAGGTGAAACGCGCCGCCTGGTCCTTGTTCAAGACAGTATGAGGTTTAACGGTTTGTGTTTAAAGCGATATAGGGTTAAGACGATATAGACGTTATGGCCAATTTGCAGACCTTCGAGCACGGCGAGTACCAGCAGGTAAAGGCCGATCTGCATCGCAAGATCCTCGACCGCCTTGACCTCGAGAAGCTCGGCCGCGCTACCGGCGATACCGCCCGCGAAGAAGTTCTAGTACTCATCCGCAACTCGGTCAACAGCGAGGTCGTTCCCCTCAGTTTCGCCGAGCGTGAGCGGCTGTCGCGCGAAATTCTCGACGAAATCTTCGGCCTCGGTCCGCTCGAACCGCTGCTCAAGGACCACACCATCTCCGATATTCTGGTCAACCGTTTCGACAAGGTTTACATCGAGCGCGCCGGCAAGCTGGAACTAACCGGCTTGTCCTTCAAAGACAATCAACATCTCATGCAGATCATCGAGCGCATCGTTTCCCGCGTGGGCCGCCGGGTCGATGAATCTTCTCCCATGGTTGACGCACGCTTGGCCGACGGCTCCCGTGTGAACGCCATTATTCCTCCCCTGGCGCTGGACGGCGCCTGCCTTTCTATCCGCCGCTTCGGACGCGACCCGGTCACAGCCCGCAACATGCTCGAGAACCACACTCTCACCGAAGCCATGCTTGAACTTCTCTCCACCATGGTGAAGGGACGCTTGAACCTGCTCATCTCCGGCGGTACGGGTGCTGGTAAAACGACTTTGCTCAACGTGCTCTCCGGCTACATCCCTAATGTGGAACGCATCGTCACCATCGAAGACGCCGCCGAACTTCAACTCAAGCAGGAGCATGTGGTGCGCCTCGAGACCCGCGCCCCAAATATCGAAGGCAAGGGCGCGGTCCGCCAGCGTCAGCTGGTTATCAACAGCCTGCGTATGCGGCCGGACCGCATCGTGGTCGGCGAGGTCCGCGGCGAAGAAGCATTCGATATGTTGCAGGCCATGAACACCGGCCACGAGGGCTCGCTCACCACGGTCCACGCCAACTCCGTGCGCGACGCTCTGGCCCGCGTCGAGAACATGGTCTCGATGGCCAACCTCAATATTCCGGAGCGCGCCGTCCGCCATCAGATTGCCTCCGCAATTCACGCCGTGGTCCAGGTCGCCCGTCTGTCCGACGGCACCCGCAAGGTCATCTCGGTTTCAGAAGTCACCGGCATGGACACCGAATCCATCATCATGCAGGACATTTTCGTGTTCGATCGGCGCGGCATTGACGAAAACGGAAAGGTGCGCGGAGCGTTCCGCGCCACCGGAATTCGCCCGCAGTTTGCCGAGCGGCTGGCCAATGCGGGCACAAAACTACGCCCGTCACTGTTTGAATCGAAGACCGAAGTTTGAAAGGAAATTGTTGGTTGTTCATTGCTGATTGCTGAGTAAGCGCCGAAGTCGCGCGCGTTGTTCCGCCAACAATCAACAATCAGCAATTGGGTTGAGCGAGTCGGTTCCCTATGTCCGCACTGTTGATTACATTTCTGGTGTTCGTCGTAGTCGCCCTCGCCGCGTTCGCGGGTTTGTCGCTGGTCGACCAGCGCCGCGCCCAGGCGCGGCTCATCAAAGATCGTCTCGCGACGGTGCAGAAGGCGCCGGAACGCGAACCGGACGAGGAACTTGCGCTGTTGCGCGACGAGCAACTCAGCGAGATCCCCGCCCTCGATAGTCTCCTCCGTCGCTCCGCTCGCATTTCCGCCATGCAGGAAGCCTTGCTGCAGGCAGGCATGAAGTTTCGTGCTGGCAACTTTCTCGTGCTCTGCATGGTCTCAGGCGCCGTCGCCGGATTCGCTGCGCTGGTCTGGAGCCGCAATCCTGCCGTTACATGGGCCGCGCTGATCATCGGCGCCTTCATTCCTTATGCCTCCGTGTCCTACCGCCGCCAGAAGCGTTTTGAAAAAATCGAGGAGCTTTTCCCCGAGGCGATCGATACTCTAGCCCGCGCTGTCCGCGCCGGACACGCCTTCACCACCGCTCTGGAAATGATTTCCAACGAAGCCACCGAGCCTCTGGCCGGCGAGTTCCGCAAGCTCTATGAGGAGCAGAAGTTCGGCATGCCGGTGCGCGACGCCCTCATGAATCTGACCGAGCGCGTTCCTCTGGTGGACGTGAAGTTCTTCGTCACCGCCGTCATGCTGCAACGCGAAACCGGCGGCAACCTCGCCGAAATCCTCGACAATTTGTCGTACGTCATCCGCGAGCGTTTCAAGATTCAGCGTCAGGTGCGGGTTCACACCGCTCAGGGCCGCCTCACCATGGCCCTGCTCATGGCCATGCCTCCGGCCGTCGTGGCCGTGCTCGCGGTCTTCAGCCCGGAATTTGTTCGGCCGCTTTTTTATGATCCTATTGGCCATACTCTGCTGGTGGTGAGCATTGCGTTGCAAACCGTTGGCTATTTCGTCATACGAAAGATTATTAAGATCCAGGTTTAGTGAATAACAGTTTTAATGAATAACAGGCTTAAGCGATAACAGGCTAAGAATGCCGTCAATGATTCTCGCGATCGTCGTATTTGTCACCGTCGTGCTGGTGGTGTTTGCCTTCGGCGCGGCAGTAGTGACGCCCAGTTCCGTGCTGGGAGCCCGCCTCCGCGCTCTCGGCGGACAGGGGTTGCAGGCTACCGAAAAGCCTGCGATGAAGATGAAAGAGCGCTTCGAGCAGGCGCTCGATCCCCTCAGCAAAGCCATTCCGCTTTCGCCGTCTGACGTTTCCCGCACTCGCGCTTGGCTGATCCAGGCCGGACTTCGCGAATCGCGCCACGCCAGTTACTACCTCGGCGCCCGCCTGATGCTCGCGTTTCTAGGCTTCGCCGGTGTCGTGCTTTTCTCCGGTTTCACCAGTCTGAGCCTGTTGGTCTGCGTTCCCGCGTTCGGTTTCTTCCTTCCCCGCTTTTTCCTGAAGCGCATGATCAAAGACCGCCAGCAGCGCATCCGCATCGCCCTGCCCGACGCTCTCGATCTCACGGTAATTTGCGTCGAAGCCGGATTGGCGCTGGACCAGGCGCTGATGCGCGTTGGCAAAGACCTGCATCACGCCCATCCCGACCTGAGCGATGAATTTCACCTGGTCAATCTCGAAATGCGTGCCGGAAAGCCTCGTGCCGAAGCCCTGCGCAATCTCGTCGACCGCACTGGCGTCGACGACATTCGCTCTCTCGTGGGCACGCTCATCCAGACCGACCGCTTCGGCACCAGCGTTGCCCAAGCTTTGCGCGTACATTCCGACTCTCTACGCACGGCGCGCCGTCAGCGCGCCGAAGAACAAGCCGCCAAAACCACCATTAAGATGGTTCCTCCCCTTGTGATATTCATTCTGGTTCCGTTCCTCTTCGTCACGGTTGGACCGGCACTCATTCAGGCTTATCACTCGCTCGTTTCAAAATAGCGCGCGGTGAGAAGCAGATCAGGGTGCATCCAACCAGAAAACTCAGGAGTTGCAATGCCGGGATTAATCCCGCAGGGCCAGGCTTTCAACCAAACCCGCCAGCTCTTTCTCGCCACCAGCCTCGCCACGGCCCAGACGCACTGGTCCCGGCTGGTTGGCCTGCTCAGAGCATCCGAAGATGACTTCCGTAATGGCTGCGGCCTCTGGATTCGACCCTGCCGGGGCGTTCATACTCTAGCTATGCGGTTCCCTATCGACGTTGTCTACCTCGACCACGCGGGCACAGTCGTCCACATCGAGCGCGCTCTGCGGCCCTGGCGCATCGCACCCGTCCGTTTGCAGGCAGCCTCGGTCTTGGAACTCCCCCAAAACACGGTAACCTCAACAGGAACGGCAGTCGGCGATAGAATTGAGATCAAGATAAAGGAGGATGTCTAGACTCCGCGCTTCCCAGACACGGCGCGCGCTTCTAGCCGAGCCGCACCAGGTAACAATAATTAGGACCCGGGCTTTAGCCCTCTGGCCGCAAAACCCTCAGTGACCGATACGCTCCAACTCGAAGACCCGATCGAGCTTCGTGATCTGCACGACGC
>Ga0070763_10000048_pt1 | contig 22539 bp, 19 predicted proteins | sample HubBroMetageWRM3_FD_67279 | JGI IMG/M metagenome (GOLD analysis project Ga0070763, IMG submission 67279) | Warmed soil microbial communities from the Hubbard Brook experimental Forest, New Hampshire - Hubbard Brook CCASE Soil Metagenome WRM 3 | ecosystem: Environmental > Terrestrial > Soil >... | reverse complement strand
CCACCGTGTCGCCGCGCGTCTCTCCGACGCGGCCGGTGAGCTGCGATCCGTCCGACAGCTGCAGTTCGACTTTGCGGCCCCGCGCCCGGCGGAAGTGCTTCTCACTGGTCAGCGGGCGGTCCACACCGGGCGAACTGACTTCGAGTAGATAATGGTCGTGGAGGCCATCCAAGCCGTCCAGCAGAGCCGACGCCGATCGCGACAGAGCCGCTACAGTGTCCAGGTCGAGGGCGGTATCACCATCGGCGATCACCGTAATCCGCGGCGGGCGAGCCCGGGAATCGATGACCACTTCTTCGATCTCATAGCCGGCACGCGCGAACTCTCCGGCGAGTAGCTCAGTCACCTGCGTTTGCGAAGGTAGCCCGGTGGTCACGGCGAGCTCCTCATCTTGAGTTGTCCGGTCATCTGGCGGATGTCGCCGCCGGGGCGGCTCCGGTGTCCCGGCGGCACGCAACACCCCGCGCTCCGCGAGAACCAGCTATTACGATACGCCAGGAACGCTTATGACGACGTGATCGCGCAGTCAAGGTCCTGGCAATCTCCCTACCTTCGTCCCTACCGTCGTCGCGGCGCCTTCTGATGGCAGGATGTGGCTGTGCCTAGCGCAGTACCCGTCACCAACAGGCGGGGTGTGCTCGCCGGTGGCGCCGCTCTCGCTGCGCTCGGGGTGGTCGTTTCCGCCTGCGGCGAGTCCCCGCCCAAGCCCCCCGCGGCCGAAGACCTGCTGGGGCCCTTAGACGAGGCCAGGCACGACAGCACGCTCGCAGGTGCCGCCGCGGCGGCCGTTGGCAACCCACCGCAGATCGCTGCCGCGCTGACCGTGGTCGCCACCCAACGCGCCGCCCATGCCCGCGCATTGGCCACCGAGATCGCCCGAGCCGCCGGCAAGCTCACCTCCTCGTCGAGCGAAACCACCACCAGTCCGAGCCCAGCCGATGCGGCGGCGCCGCCACCACCCGCGCCACCGCTGTCCGACGTGGTCGATTCGTTGCGCACGTCAGCCGAGAGCGCCAGTCGACTGGCGGCGACGTCGTCGGGCTACCGGGCAGGGCTGCTCGGTTCGATCACCGCGTCCTGCACGGCGGCCTACCAGGTTGCCCTGGTGCCCGCGGGGCCGACGCCATGACGTCTTCCGAACCGCTGAAGCGGTCCCCCGCCGGCCCGAATCCCAAGGACGCCGACGACGCGTCGCTGTGTGACGCGCTCGCCATCGAACACTCGACCATCTACGGCTACGGCATCGTGTCCGCGTTGTCGCCGCCCGGTGTCAACAACCTGGTGGTGGATGCGCTGAACCAGCACCGGCAACGTCGCGACGACGTCATCGCGATGCTGACCGCCCGCAAGGTCATCGCCCCGGTGGCCGCGGCCGGCTACCAGCTGCCCATGCTGGTGGGCAGCGCGGCCGATGCGGCGCGCCTGGCCGCGCGAATGGAAAACGACGGCGCGACGGCTTGGCGCGCAGTCATCGAGCACGCCGAGACCGCCGATGACCGTGCGTTCGCCTCGACGGCCCTGACCCAGAGTGCGGTGATGGCCGCCCGATGGAACCGAGTGCTGGGCGCCTGGCCCATCAGTGCGAGTTTCCCGGGCGGCAACGAATAGCGCTGCTCGGCGCTAGCCGCTGACCGCCGCGGCGATGTCGGTGGCCAGCGAGGCACCGGCGGGCAGCTCGGAAGTCTGACCGCTGAAGCGGTTGCGCAACTCGACCACGCCGTCCGCCCAGCCGCGCCCCACCACGACGATCCAGGGCATACCCAGCAGCTCGGCGTCCTTGAATTTGACGCCCGGCGATGCCTGGCGATCATCGAACAGCACCTCGAGACCCAACCGATCCAGGTCAGCGGCCAACGTTGCGGCTCCGCTGCGGGCCTCGGCGTCTTTGTTGGCGATCACCAGGTGGACGTCGAACGGCGCGATCGCCGCCGGCCACCGCAGGCCCAGCTGGTCGTGCTGCTGCTCGGCAACGACGGCGACCAGCCGCGACACCCCGAGCCCGTAGGAGCCCATGATCGGCCGCACCGGCTTGCCGTCCTCACCGAGCACGTCGACGGTGAAGGCATCGGTGTATTTGCGACCGAGCTGGAAGATGTGCCCGATCTCGATTCCGCGCGCCATGACCAGCGGGCCGGCGCCGTCGGGAGACGGATCTCCTTCGCGCACCTCGGCGGCCTCGATGGTGCCGTCGGCGGTGAAGTCCCGGCCGGCCACCAGGCCGACGACGTGACGGCCCGTCTCGTCGGCCCCGGTGATCCAGCTGGTGCCGTCGACGATGCGCGGGTCGACAAGATAGCAAACATTGTTGTCCAGCAATGCTTTCGGTCCGATATACCCCTTCACCAGGAACGGATGCCTGGCGAAATCTTCGTCGTCGAGAAGCGCGTAGTCGGCCGGTTCCAGCGCCGCGCCCAGCCTCTTGTCGTCGACCTCGCGGTCGCCCGGCACCCCGATGGCCAGCAGCTCCCAGTCCCCACCGGGCTGGCGGACTTTGACCAGGACGTTTTTCAAGGTGTCAGCGGCAGTGACCGTGCGGCCCAGGTCAGCCTCGTTTGCCCAGGCCACCAGCCTGGCGATGGTCGGGGTGTCGCCGGTGTCGTGGACCACCGCCTCGGGCAGCCCGTCAACGGGCAGTGCCTCTGGGCGCGCGGTGATCACCGCCTCGACGTTGGCCGCATAACCCGACTCCAGGCACCGCACGAAGGTGTCTTCACCGATCGGGCTCTCGGCTAAGAACTCTTCGGAGGCACTGCCGCCCATCGCGCCGGACACCGCCGACACGATGACGTAGCGGACCTCCAGCCGATTGAAGATGCGCTGGTAGGCCTCCCGATGCGCATGGTAGGCAGCCTTGAGTCCAGCGCTGTCGATATCGAAGGAGTAGGAGTCCTTCATGACGAATTCCCTGACGCGCAGGATGCCGGCTCGCGGCCGCGCCTCGTCACGGTATTTGCTCTGGATTTGGTACAGCGTTAGCGGGAAGTCTTTGTAGGAGCTGTACTCGCCCTTGACGGTCAGGGTGAAGACCTCTTCGTGCGTCGGGCCCAGCAGGTAGTCGTTACCGCGGCGGTCCCGCACCCGAAACACGCTGTCGCCGTACTCGGTCCAGCGGTTCGTCGTCTCATACGGCGCGCGCGGCAGCAGAGCAGGGAACAGGATCTCCTGCCCGCCGATCGCGTTCATCTCCTCGCGGACGACACGTTCGATGTTGCGCAGCACTCGCAGCCCCAGCGGCAGCCAGCTGTACAGCCCAGGCCCGACGGGCCGGACGTATCCCGCCCGGATCAGCAGTTTGTGGCTGGCCACTTCAGCGTCGGCGGGATCGTCGCGCAGAGTGCGCAGGAACAGCTCGGACATCCGGGTGATCACAGCGGGCCAGCCTAATGGTGGCCCGGGGCCCGGCGACGATGCGGCCTATGTGAGCCAAGCGCGTCTCTACGCGCTGCTGAGGTTTCGCGAGCCTGACGCCCGCCGAGAACTACAGGTCCCCGGCGTCGATGGCTTCCTTGACCTCTTGCGCATGGGCAACTTGCTCAGAGGTGTAGCCGATGAACAGCGCGGCACAGCCGACCAGGACGGCCGCTCCGGCCACCCACAGCAGGCCGTAGGTGTAGCCGTGGTCGAGCGCATGCAACTGCGCGTCGTTCATGAACTTCACCGGGCCGGTGGTGCCGCCCAGGTACAGCGTGCGCGAGGTGATCACGGCCTGGATGACGGCCAGCACGAGCGGGCCGCCGAGGCTTTGCAACATCAGCGTGATCGCCGATACCGGGCCGATCTGGTCGAAACCCACACCGGCGATCGCCGCCAGCGTCAGCGGGACGAACACGATGCCGATGCCGATGCTGCCGACGACGATGGGCACCACCAGGTTGGGGAAGTAGGGGGCGCCGCGGTGCATGAAGGCCGAGCCGTACAGCATCGCCCCCAGCAGCAGCCATCCCCCCCCGATCGTCAACACCCGCGGTGAAAACCGCGACACCAGCTGTGAGGAGATACCCAGGCCGATTCCCATCGCGATGACGAACGGGATGAAGCCGACGCCCGCGCGCAGCGCGCTGTAGCCCAGGATGTCCTGCACGTACAGGCCGATAGACACGGTCAGGCTGAACATGACGCCGCCAGCCAGGAAGATCGCGATGAACGTGACCAGTCGGTTGCGGTCGCGGAACAGCGCGAATGGGATGACGGGGTTTTCGGCGGTGCGTTCCACAATGGCGAACGCGACAGCGGCGGCCAGGGCGACCACACCCGATCCGATGGTGGTGACTGAGATCCAGCCCTTTTCCGGACCCATCGAGAAGGCGAAAACGGCAGCTGTACAGGCCAGCGTGCCCAGCATGGCGCCGGTAGCGTCGAGCTTCATCCGCTCTCTGTTGGTTTCCCGCAACGCGGTGCGGGCCAGGTAGATCATGATCAGCCCGATCGGCACGTTCACCATGAACGCCAGCCGCCAGGACACCTCGGTCAGCGCTCCGCCCACCACCAGGCCCATCACCGAACCGATTGCGGTCATCGCGGCGAACACCGCCATCGCTGCGTTGCGCGCCGGCCCCTTGGGGAAGGTGGTTGCGACCAGCGCGAGACCGGTCGGCGATGCGATGGCCGACCCTATGCCCTGCGACAGCCGGGCGATCACCAACGTGACTTCGTCCCAGGCCACGGCGCACAGCACTGACGAGATGGTGAACAGAGCCACACCGACGATGAAGGTGCGCTTGCGCCCGATGGTGTCGCCGAGGCGGCCCCCGAGCAGCATCAGCCCGCCGAATGTGAGCACATATGCGGTGATCACCCAGCTACGGCCGGCGTCGGACAAGCTCAGCTCGTTTTGAATCTTAGGAAGCGCGACGATGGCGACTGTGCTGTCCATGGTCGCCAGTAGCTGCATACCACCGATCGCGATGACCGCTGCGATGAAGCGACGAGAGGGCAGCCACGTGGGGTAATACCTGCCGGTACGGGCTGAGGCGGTCTCCGCCGGGCGTGTCGTGCGCGCCGGGGCTGGACGATCTGGGCCTGCAGCAGTCCAGTTGTGGACCGCCTGCCCTGAGTCGTTGAGGGCCGTCATAGAGGGTTACCTTACAGTAATCTTAAGAATTGTTTAAACGCCGAACGCCGCAACAGCACCGATGACGATGATCGCGGGAGGTCGGATACCTTCCGCGCGGATCTTTTCTGGCGTGTCGACGAGGGTAGCCCGCAGGGTGTGTTGCGCCGCCGTCGTTCCGTCTTGAACCACCAGGACTGGCGTATCCGCAGGTCGGCCGCCATTTAGTAGAACATCGACGAACATTTCGATGCGTTCGACCGCCATCAGCAAAACAATGGTGCCAGACATTGCAGCCAGTGCGTTCCAATTCACTAACGATTCGGGATCATTGGGCGCGATATGCCCGCTGACCACCACAAACTCGTGATTTACGGCCCGATGAGTGACCGGAACGCCCGCCATGGCGGGCACAGCTATTGCGCTCGTCACCCCTGGCACGACGGTCACCGGAATTCCGGCGTCCGCGCATGCTAAGACTTCCTCGTAACCGCGGGCGAACACGAAGGGATCCCCGCCTTTGAGGCGCACCACAAAGCTGCCCGACCGGGCCCGTTCGATCATGACCTCGTTGATTGCGTCTTGGGCCATGGCCCGCCCGTAGGGGATCTTGGCAGCGTCGATCACTTCCACATGCGGCGGCAGCTCGGCAAGCAGCTCAGCTGGGGCCAGGCGGTCGGCGAGCACGACATCGGCCTGGGCCAGCAGGCGGCGGCCGCGGACGGTGATCAGCTCAGGGTCGCCGGGGCCGCCGCCGATCAGCGCTACCCCACCACGTACGACGTCGGCGGAGCTTGCAGAGTCTACGGAGTTTTCCGGGGTGATTACCCCGGTCTGCAACGCCTCACGGATGGCGGACCGGATAGCCGCCGACCGGCGGTGCTCACCGCCGGCCAGCACACCTACCGACAACCCCGCGTAACTGAAGGTCGCCGGGGTAACCGCGGTCCCTTCGACAGCAATGTCGGCGCGGACGCAAAAAATTCGGCGGCGATCGGCCTCGTCGACGACGGCCGCGTTCACCTGTGCGTCGTCGGTGGCCGCAATCGCATACCAGGCTCCGTCGAGGTCGCCGTCGCGGTAGTCCCGCACTGAAAGGGTGATTCCGTTCATCGCCTCGACGGCGCGGGTGACTGTGCGTGAGATGACGTGCACGTCCGCGCCGCTGGCGATCAGCAGAGGTAGCCGGCGCTGGGCGACAGTCCCCCCGCCCACCACGACGACCTTCTTGCCGGCCAGCCGCAATCCGACCAGGTAGGCGCTCTCGGTCACTGCGCCGAGCTTAGTGGTGGCTTCAACACGCTCGCCGACTGATGTCAGACCCCGCCGCGCGCGGCGGCGTGTGCAACGAAGCGCGCCACAGCGCCTGGCGTCGCGGCCGGATGGGTGTGCAGGTAGGACGCGTGCACACCGGCATGCACGACGCCGTCTCGCACGGTATCCACCTCGTGGTCCATGTCGCTGCCGCGGTACACCCATGCCGGCTGGTAACCGTCGGTGAATGTGACCGCGGTTCGGTGGAATTCGTGACCAACTACCCGCTGGCCCGCTGAATACAGCGGCGAATCGGTCACGGCGACGGCTTCGCGATACGCCAACCTGAGGTGCGCGGTGAACCGGGCCGATCCGGCCAACACTCCGCACATCGGGTGTCCGTCGAGTTCTGACATCAAATAGATCAGCCCGGCGCATTCGGCATGTATCGGCGCGCCGGCGGCGGCCAATTCGTTGATCTGCCGGCGCACGACATCGTTGGCGGAGAGCTCCGAGGTGAATTGTTCGGGAAAGCCGCCGGGCAGCAGCACCGCGCCCGTGCCGTCCGGCAAGGGGTCGATGAGCGGGTCGAATTCGACTACTTCAGCACCGGCGGCCCGCAGCAGCTCGGCGTGTTCGGCATAGCCGAAGCTGAATGCCTTTCCCGCTGCTCTTGCAACAGTTGGAGCAACAGTGGGCGCAACAGTGGCATGGCCGGCTGGTGTCTCCCCCACTGCCGCCGCCGGATCCCACGCTCGGTCAGCGGCGTGGCTCCCGGCGGCCGCGATCACTGCGATCAGGTCGACATGACGAGCGACCAGGGTAGTCATCGCCTCGACCGCAGCCCGCGCACGACGGCCATACTCGACAGCAGTGACAAGGCCCAGATGCCTTGACGGTAGCTCTAATTCAGCCGCGCGCGGGATGGCGCCCAGCACCGGGACACCAGTTTGCTCGCACGCCTGCCGCAGAACTTCCTCGTGCCTGGCCGACCCGACCCGGTTGAGAATCACACCGGCGACCCGAGTGGCGGTGTCGAAGGTCGAAAAGCCTTGCAATAGTGCGGCAATGCTCTGGCTCTGGCCGCGCGCGTCGACCACGAGGATCACCGGGGCACCTAGTAGGCCGGCGACATGCGCGCTGGATCCGGCAGCGGGAGTGGTTGCCACAGGCCCGATGCGCCCGTCGAACAGTCCCATCACGCCTTCGATCACGGCGATGTCGGCGCCGCCTGCGCCATGGGCGAATAGCGGGCCGATAAGCTGCTCCCCCACCAATACCGGGTCGAGGTTACGGCCGGGGCGCCGGGCAGCCAGAGCGTGGTAGCCGGGGTCGATGAAGTCCGGGCCCACCTTGAACGGTGCGACGGTGTGGCCGGCTTGACGCAGAGCTCCGATCAAACCCGTTGCAACGGTCGTTTTTCCGCTTCCCGACGCGGGGGCGGCGACCACCACCGCGGGAACACTCACCACTCGATGCCCTTCTGCCCCTTGCGTCCTTCGTCCATCGGGTGCTTGACCTTGGTCATTTCGGTGACCAGATCGGCGGCCTCGACCAACCGCGGCGGGGCATCGCGTCCGGTAATCACCACATGCTGGTGGCCCGGCCGCGCCAATAAGATGCCCACCACGTCATCAACGTCGACCCAGCCCCACTTCAGCGGGTAGGTGAACTCGTCCAGCACATAGAAGTCGTGACTTTGGGCGGCCAGCCGTCGCGAGATCTCTGCCCAGCCGTCCGCCGCTGCCGCCGCGTGATCGACGTCGCTGCCGCCCTTACGCGACTTGCGCGTCCACGACCAGCCCGCACCCATTTTGTGCCATTCAACCGCTCCGCCGACCCCGTGTCGATCGTGCAACCGGCCAAGTTGGTCAAAGGCAGCCTCCTCGCCCACTTTCCACTTTGCGCTCTTGACGAACTGAAACACCGCGACGTCAAGTCCGACGTTCCACGCGCGCAACGCCATTCCGAACGCGGCTGTCGACTTCCCCTTGCCTGCACCGGTGTGCACCGCAAGCACTGGCGTGTTGCGCCGCGCCCGGGTGGTCAGGCCGTCGTCGGGGACTTGAAGCGGACTGCCCTGTGGCATCAGCGCTTCCCCTTCCCGTATTGGTCTTGGCTCAGGCCACGCGCCGAACGGCGCGGGTCAGATAGTCCGCATGCAGTTGTTCCAGCCTTACGGTTGGCGCGCCCAGCTGGCGGGCCAGCTGGCCGGCCAGCCCCAGCCGTACATATGAGGTCTCGCAGTCAACGACCACTGCGGCAACACCTTCGGCGACCAGCCGCGCCGCCGCGGTTCGGCTGCGGCCCAACGGGTCCGGCCCGGCGGTGGCCCGGCCATCTGTCAGCACCACCACCAGTGGGCGCCGAGCCTTATCCCGCACCCTCTCCCGGATGACCAGCTCGCGCGCGGCCAACAGACCTTCAGCGAGGGGGGTCTTTCCGCCGGTGTCAAACCGGGTCAGCCGCTGGCCGGCGATGTACGCCGACGATGTCGGGGGAAGCAGCAGCCTCGCCTCTTGCCGGCGGAATGTGATCACGGCGACCTTGTCACGCCGCTGGTAAGCGTCCCGCAGTAGCGACAAGGTGGCGCCGCTCACCGCGGCCATGCGATCCCGGGCGGCCATCGAACCGGACGCGTCGACGACGAAGATCACCAGGTTGCCCTCGCGTCCCTCACGGACGGCCCGCCGCACATCGTCGGGCTGCGGCCGCAACCTACCGGGTCCGGCATGCTCGGCGGCGGCGAGAAGGGTGGCAAACAGGTGCAGTCCATGAGCGCCGGCTTCGTCGCCGTCGGTGGCCGTCACCACGCGGCCGGAGGTATTGCGGGCTCGCGACCGTCGTCCCGGCGCGCCCTCGCCGACCCCCGGGATGGTTAGCGCGCGAGTACGGAAGACCGCCGACGGCGGCGCGCTGGGTTTCGGTGACGATCGCGAGGGCGGCGAAGCCGGACGCTGTGGGTCGTCGCCCATCGAGTTCGGTGACGATCGCGAGGGCGGCGAAGCCGGACGCTGTGGGTCGTCGCCCATCGAGTTCGGCGGCTGAGGACCCGCCGATTTTGATGGTGAGTGTGAGTTCTGTTGTGGTGGATCATGTTCCGCGTCGGCGGGCTGACCTCCGCTTGGCGGGTCGGGATCCGGTTCCTGATCAGCACCGGCCCGCTCCAGGGCCGCGTCCAACTGGTCGCGGTCAATGCCGGGATCGTCGAAGGGATCGCGGCGGCGCCGATGCGGCAACGCCAGTTCGGCGGCCACCCGGATGTCCTGCTCCTCGACGGTGTTCGCGCCTCGCCACGCGGCGTGCGCGGCGGCGGTCCGAGCCACCACCAGATCAGCCCGCATGCCGTCCACGTCGAACGCTGCGCACAGCGCCGCGATGCGCCGTACTTCGTTGTCCGGCAACACCACATCGTCAACAAGTGCCCGTGCCTGTTTTATCCGGCGGGCCAGCTCGGCGTCGGCGTCGGCGTAGCGCTCCGCAAACGCGTCGGGGTCCGCCTCATAGGCCATCCGCCGCCGGATGACCTGCACGCGTACGTCGACGTCACGCGACGCGTGCACGTCGACGGTGAGACCGAACCGGTCCAGCAGTTGTGGACGCAGTTCGCCCTCTTCTGGATTCATTGTGCCGATCAGGACGAACCGGGCCTCGTGTGAATGAGAGATCCCGTCACGTTCGATGTGTACCTGTCCCATCGCAGCGGCATCGAGCAGCACGTCGACCAGGTGGTCGTGCAGCAGGTTCACCTCGTCCACGTAGAGCACTCCGCCATGCGCGCGGGCCAGCAATCCCGGCGAAAACGCGTGCTCACCATCGCGCAGCACCCGCTGCAGATCCAGTGAGCCGATCACCCGGTCCTCAGTGGCGCCCAGCGGCATCTCGACCAGTCCGCCTGCCGCGCCGGCACCGCCGTACCCGGTCGCGGCCGACAGCAATGCGGCAAGCCCGCGCACGGCTGTCGACTTGGCGGTGCCCTTCTCGCCTCGGATGAGCGCACCACCGATCTCCGGACGAACCGCGCACAACAGCAGCGCGAGCCGCAGCGGATCGTGACCAACGATCGCGCTGAATGGATAGGGTTTCACGGTTGCTGCGCCAGACCATGGCCGGGCCGCAGCATGGGGACATGCGGAACGCCGTCGTCGAGGAAATCGTCACCGTCGCGGACAAACCCGTGCTGGGCATACATGTCCGCCAGATAGGTCTGCGCGTTGATCCGGCACGGGTAGTCGCCTACCTCGGCCAGCGCGGCGCGCAGCAGCCGGGTGGTGTGGCCGTGTCCGCGCGCACTGCGTTTGGTGCACAGCCGCCCGATCCGGAATACCTTCTGGCCGCCGGCGTGCTCCTCCATCAGCCGTAGCGTGCAGATTACCTCTCCCTCAGGCGTTTCCAGCCAGAAATGCCTGGTTTCGGCAAGTAGGTCGCGCCCGTCGAGCTCCGGATACGGGATCGCCTGTTCGACAACGAAAACCTCGACCCTCAGCTTGAGCAGCTCGTAAAGGGATTGAGCGTCGAGGTCTTTGGCCCAGACACGGCGTAGGGCTTCGGTCATAGGCGCCGCTCCTCCTCATCGCTTCGCTCTGCATCGTCGCCAGCGCGGGTCATAGGCGCCGCTCCTCCTCATCGCTTCGCTCTGCATCGTCGCCAGCGCGGGTCATAGGCGCCGCTCCTTCTCATCGCTTCGCTCTGCATCGTCGCCAGCGCGGGTCATAGGCGCCGCTCTCCCCCGCAAGCGGGAGGTGCCCCCACCTCATCGCTTCGCTCTGCATCGTCGCCAGCGCGGGTCATAGGCGCCGCTCCTTCTCATCGCTTCGCTCTGCATCGTCGCCGGCGCGGGTCATGACCCGCCCGGCTGCAGCATCTTGGTGGCCCATGTCAAAACTTCGTCGTACAGCGCAGGCTCCTTAGATAGTTCGGCTCCCAGCGACGGCACCATCTCTTTCAGGGTGGGCAGCCAGGACTGATAATGGTTGGCAAAGCAGCGCTGCAGAACGTCGAGCATGATCGGCACGGCAGTCGAGGCTCCCGGCGAGCCGCCGAGCAGCCCAGCGATGCTGCCGTCAGCGGAGCCCACCACGGTGGTGCTGAACTCGAGCACTCCGCCTTTGCGTTTGTCTCGCCGGATCACCTGGACTCGCTGACCAGACACTGTCAGCTCCCAGTCCGAATCCAATGCGCTGGGGGCGAATTCGCGCAGCGCACGGACCCGGTCGGGCTCGGTGAGCCGCAGTTGACCGATCAAGTAGTTGACCAGTGCCCTCTCGGTGAGACCAACACCGAGCATTGACAACACGTTGTCGCGCTTGACCGACCGGGGCAGATCGGTGAAGTGGCCGTGCTTTAAGAACTTCGGCGACCACCCAGCGTACGGCCCGAACACCAACCATGACTTGCCGTTGACGAAGCGCAGGTCCAGATGCAGCGCACCGAGCGGTGGGGCTCCCGGCGATGGGACGCCGTAGACCTTGGCTCGGTGCGCGGCGGTAAGCGTCGGGTTGTCGGCGCGCAGGAACCGGCCGCCGATCGGAAAGCCGGCGAAGCCCTTGACCTCCTTGATGCCGGATTTCTGCAACAGCGGCAGCGCGTAACCACCGGCCCCGACGAAAACGAATTTGGCATTCAGCTTGCGCTTTTCACCGCTGCGGCGATTACCGATCGTCAACGTCCAACTGCCATCGGACGCGCGAGACAGGTTGCGGACCTCGTGACCGAACAGCGCGGTGGTGCCGTTGCGCACGGCGTAGCCGATGAGCTGTCTGGATAGTGCACCGAAATCGATATCGGTGCCGTCGGAGGCCCAGTTGAGTGCAACCGGCCCGGAGAAGTCACGTTTGGCGGCCATGAACGGCAGCCGGCGGGCGAACTCGTGGGGCTCCTCAATCAGCTCGGTGGCTGCGAACAGCGGGTTGCCGGCCAGCGCCTGCTGCCGGCGCCGCAGATAGTCGACGCGTCGGGCTCCGTGCACAAAACTCACATGCGGAACCGGGTTGACGAAGCTGCGGTCAGTCAGGATCCCGTTCTCCACGGCGTACGCCCAGAATTGGCGGGTCACCTGGAATTGCTCGTTGATGCGCACCGCTTTGGTGATGTCGATCGAGCCGTCCGGCATTTCTGGGGTGTAGTTCAGCTCGCACAGGGCGGAGTGGCCGGTGCCGGCGTTGTTCCAGGGACTGCTGCTTTCGGCGGCGACGGCGTCCAGCCGCTCGACGAGCGTGATCGACCAGTCCGCCTCCAGCCGCCGCAGCAACGCTCCCAGGGTGGCGCTCATGATGCCAGCGCCCACCAGCACGACGTCGGTTCTGGCTGATTCTGACACCCGGATCGTTGACCCCTTCCCTTTGCCGCGCCGGCCTTCAAGGTTATCCCCATGGGTATGGACGCAACGACTTCTGCTTCCCCGGCCCGCCGCGCTGACCCGTGGCGCGCGCGGCGTCACCCCTGAATGAGCTCTGACCACGCTCTAAGCTGGCCCAGTGACTGGCGGGGTGACTGACTGGGTGCCCGACGTATTGCCCGGCTATTGGCAGTGCTCGATCCCGCTCGGGCCCGACCCGGAGGGCGAGGGCGACATCGTCGCCACCCTGATACGACGAGGTGAGCCCGCACCCGCCGATCACGCGGTCCTGGCGATACACGGCTACACCGACTACTTCTTCCACACCGGGCTGGCCGATCACTTCGCCAACCGTGGCTTTGCCTTCTATGCGCTGGACCTGCAGAAGTGCGGCCGGTCGCGGCGCGACGGCCAGACCCCGCACTTCATCACTGACCTTGCCCACTACGACGCCGAGCTCGAACGCGCGCTTGCGGTCATCACCGAGCAGACCGAGTCACCGGCGATCCTGGTGTACGGCCACTCCGCCGGCGGGCTGATCGTGTCGCTATGGCTGGACAGGTTGCATCGACGGGGCGCGACGGCAAGCGCCGGCGTGTGCGGGCTGGTGCTCAACAGCCCCTTCCTGGACCTGCACGGTCCGGCGGTGCTGCGCCTGGGCGTGACCTCGGCCACGATCGCTGCCCTGTCGCGAGTGCGTACCAAAGGGGTGGCCAGGGGAACGAGTAAAGGTGGTTACGGCTCCAGCCTGCACCGTGACTACGACGGGGAATTCGACTACAACCTGCAGTGGAAACCGTTGGGCGGCTTCCCAATCACCTTCGGGTGGCTGCACGCCGTGCGCCGTGGCCAGGTACGACTGCATCGCGGGCTCGACGTCGGAGTGCCCAATCTGATCCTGCGGTCGGATCACACCGTGCGCGAAAGCGGCGGCCCCACAGCCATCCAATGCGGTGACGCGGTTCTCGACGTCACCCAGATCGCCAGGTGGGCCGGCTGTATCGGGAACCGCTCCACCATCGTTCCGGTGGCCGACGCCAAACACGATGTCTTCTTGTCGCTGCCCCAGCCGCGCCAGCTGGCCTATCACCGGCTGGACCTCTGGCTGGATAGCTACCTGTGCACCGACAACACCGACGCCTCGGCGTCGTCGGGGAAAGGGTGACGGCCAAAAAATATGGAGACCTACGACCTGGCGATCATCGGAGCTGGTTCGGGCAACACGATTCTCGACCATCGCTACGCGGGAAAGCGAACGGCGATCTGCGAGCAGGGCACGTTCGGTGGCACCTGCCTGAATGTCGGATGCATCCCGACCAAGATGTTCGTCTATGCCGCCGAGGTTGCCAACACGATACGGGGCGCCGCGCGCTACGGCGTCGATGCACACGTCGACCGGGTGCGCTGGGACGACATCGTGTCGCGCATCTTCGGCAGGATCGATCCAATCGGGCTCGCCGGTGAGGACCACCGGCGCTCGACGCCCAACATCGACGTGTACCACGAGCACACCCGGTTCGGGCGAGTTCAGGCCGACGGGCGTTACCTGCTGCGCACTGACGCCGGCGTAGACTTCGCCGCCGACAAGGTGGTGGTCGCGGCAGGGTCGCGGCCAGTGATTCCGCCGGTGATACTTGCATCCGGCGTCCAGTATCAGACGAGCGACACCGTCATGCGGATCTCCGAGTTGCCCGAGCATCTGGTGATCGTCGGAAGTGGCTTTGTGGCAGCCGAATTCGCGCACATCTTCTCCGCGCTGGGCGTCCGGATCACCCTGGTGATCCGGGGCCATACCTTGCTCCGGCACTGCGACGACACCATCTGCCAACGGTTCACCCGCATCGCGTCCAGGAAGTGGGAGCTGCGCACCCAACGCAACGTGGTGGGCGCCTCCAATCGCGGCGCCGGCGTCGCGCTGGAGCTCGATGACGGATCCAAGCTCAACGCAGACATGCTGCTGGTGGCCACCGGTCGGGTGTCCAACGCTGATCGGCTGGACGCCGAACAGGCAGGTGTCCGTGTCGAGGACGGCCGCGTGGTAGTCGACAAATACCAACGGACTTCGGCGCGTGACGTTTTCGCCCTCGGCGACGTCTCGTCGCCGTATCAGCTCAAGCACGTCGCCAATCACGAAGCCCGCGTCGTGAAGCACAACATACTGTGCGATTGGGACGACACCGACTCGATGGCCGTCACCGACCACCGCTACGTACCGTCGGCGGTGTTCACCGATCCCCAGCTGGCCACTGTTGGATTGACCGAAAACCAGGCTATTGCGCAAGGATTCGATATCTCGGTCGCGATACAGAACTACAGCGACGTCGCCTACGGATGGGCGCTGGAAGACACCACCGGCATCGTCAAGCTCATCGCCGAGCGCGATAGTGGACGCCTGCTGGGCGCGCACATCATGGGCTATCAGGCATCGTCGATCATCCAGCCGCTTATCCAGGCGATGAGCTTCGGACTGACCGCCCCGGAGATGGCGCGCGGCCAGTACTGGATTCATCCAGCGCTGCCCGAGGTCGTCGAAAACGCGCTACTGAGCCTGCACTGACGTCATAGTCGACGCGGCCGGACATCGCGCTCGCGGTCCTGGCACTGCGGGCATAGGCCGTGCAGCGTCAGGCCGGCGCGCTCCGAGAGCGCAAACGAACTGCCCGCCATCGCCTGCTCGAGCGCCGAGGTCAACTGCCGCGCGGGCACCTCGATGATCGACTCGCATCGCGTACATACCGCGTGGTGGTGGGGAGCGGTGGCCAGTCCGTAGGTAGTGAGACCGCCGTCGAGGGTCAGCGCGTGCAGCACCCCCTGATCGACCAGCGTCGTCACCGTGCGGTAGATAGTCGCCACGTCGGGCGGCTGGGACCCGGCAGGCAGGCACGCGCGCACCCGCTGGTGGATCTCTGCCACCGGCAGGTGCCCGTTTACCGGCTCGAGCACCGCCAGAACCTGAATCCGCGACGCCATCCGCCGCAGCCCGCGGGCCCGCAGGAACTCGCCGAGCCGTTCGGTGACAGCCGGGTCCAGGGTCGATGGCTTAGGCGTCACCTGTTCAGTGTCGTCCCCGATACCCGCGATTGCCAGTGTTCACCTGCAGACTCAAGACGCGATTCCTGCAACTCAGTTGCATCCAGCTTGAGAACAAACCTACAGTCGTGGCTGTTGGGTACTGCCCACTGTTGGAAGGACCGACATGGCCAGTGATGAGCTCGCCACGCGCCCCGACCCGCAGAGGTCACGGTGGTCCAGGCTGCTCAGCACCCTCTCGCCCGCCGAGTGGTCGCGTCTGGGATTGATGCTGGCGGTGATCTTCGCGCTGCATCTGGTTGGCTGGATGACCTTGGTGTTCATCGTGGATCCGGCGCGGCTCAGCTTAGGCGGCAAGGCATTTGGCATCGGCGTCGGGCTGACGGCCTACACCCTGGGCTTGCGGCACGCGTTCGACGCCGACCACATCGCCGCTATCGACAACACCACCCGCAAGCTGATGAGCGACGGGCAACGCCCGCTGGCCGTGGGATTCTTCTTCTCACTGGGCCACTCCACAGTGGTGTTCGGGCTGGCGTTACTGCTGGCAACCGGGGTCAAGGCGATCGTCGGACCGGTCGAAGACGATTCCTCCACGCTGCATCACTACACCGGCCTGATCGGGACCACCGTCTCGGGCGTGTTCCTGTACTTGATCGCCATCCTCAACGTCATCATCCTGGTCGGCATCGTGCGGGTCTTCATGCGACTGCGCCATGGCGACTTCGACCCAGAAAAGGACGGGGCCGAACTGGAACAGCAGTTGGCGAACCGCGGACTGCTCAACCGATTGCTCGGCCGCTTCACCAAATCGATCACCAAGTCCTGGCAGATGTACCCGGTCGGGTTTTTATTCGGACTGGGATTCGACACCGCCTCTGAGATCGCGCTGCTGGTCCTGGCGGGCACCAGCGCAGCGGCCGGGCTGCCGTGGTACGCCATCCTGTGTCTGCCGGTACTGTTCACCGCCGGCATGTGCCTGCTGGACACCATCGACGGCTCGTTCATGAACTTCGCCTACGGCTGGGCTTTTTCCAGCCCGGTGCGCAAGATCTACTACAACATCACCATCACCGGGTTATCGGTCGCAGTGGCGCTGCTGATTGGCAGCATCGAGCTGCTGGGTCTGTTCGCCGGCCAGTTGGGGTGGCGTGGGCCGTTCTGGGACTGGCTTGGCGGCCTCGACCTCAACACCGTCGGCTTCGTCGTCGTCGGGATGTTCGTCGTCACCTGGGTCATCGCCCTGCTCGTCTGGCGGTACGGCCGCATCGAGGAGAGGTGGACCTCAGCCGAGGGCGCGACTTAACCCGGTCACCACTGTGGCGGTGCGGCTCCGCGGCCGAAGCCCCAGGTCGACTGACCCAATCGCGGCTTGCGCTGATCGTCGGTGCGGCGCCGGCCATAGTTGGCCGCCAGTATCGGTTCCGCGTCCGCCCCCTGGACGAGGGCCAGGCACGGTGTGGTGAATTCGCACGTCCGACAATGAGCGGCGAAGGTCGGGTGGATGGCCGGTGCGCTGTTCATCTGGATTGCCTCGGCACCGATCAGCATGCCGACGGCGCCGATCTCGGCGCGGCTTCGCCGGATACGCGTTCGCCGCACAAGACCGGCGGTCGACTGCTCGACGTGACCTGGCTCGCCGCTTCGTGAAGTGCGCGCCAACAGCCGCCGGTGCTGCGGAATCGCGCGACCGCCACCGCTGGGCTCGCTTTGCCGAACCCGGTTCGACGCACCTGTGGCGGCACCCGCGATGCCTGAGGCGGCGGGCGGATCGAGCGGGCCGGTGAGGCGCACCTGGTTGTGGATCGTGCCCGAGATCTCCATGCCCAGGTATTCCTGCTCCCAGGCCCAGCAGGCCGCGACCGCCGCCTCATCACCGATCAGCGCATCCAACTCCTGCCATTCGTCGATGACCTGGTGCCGGACCACCCAATACTCGTCGGCGGCGTCGACGGCCAGCAGGTCGATCCGGCAGGTGTAGATCACCGCGGATCCGTCCGGGGTCAGCAACCCGCGTTCAGGGTCGCGCGGATCAGGCACCAGCCCCTGGACGTCGTGGCCGATCTTCACCGGGGCGAAGTCGTCGACCGTGCTGGCCCATGCGTCGTAGGCGTCGAGCAGCGCCTCGGCAGCGGGTAGGGCGTCGGTCGCGCCGGCTACCCCGATTTCGGTGACCGCCCTGGCCAGTGCCTTGTGCACCAGCGATTGCCTCACCTCGGGTTGCCAGTCCCATGTGCCCGGGTAGTAGTAGACGGCGAGCGCATCCTTGAGCACGGCGGGCAGCACGGGATGTACGGTCGCCGCGCTTTTGATGGGCTCGAGTTCGCGGCGCGACGCGAAATCCCATTGCCGCCGGCAGCGCTTGAACCTGGCGCGGTCGTCCTCGGTAATCCGGTAGTTCACTTGCGGCCCCCGGTCAGTGCCCGCTCAGCGCGAGTGCGGCCAATGTGGCCAGGGCTCCTCTACCGGCCAGCGGCACCGATCGGCGTGAGTGGCCATCGACTCCAGCTCCGCGAGCAGGTCATCGAAGAACGCCCGTAGCCGTTCCGGATCGCGCGGCCAGCTCGCCGAGAACGACATCCACGCATCGGGTGCGGACTGGTCTGGGGCGCTCACATCGGCCGCGCCAGCCAAGGGCACGATGCGCCAGCCATATTCATCGCCGCGCCGTTCGAGGTACACGATGTCGTCACGACCGGGGCGGTTCGCCTCGACCAATGCCTCAAACGAGGCGAATAACTCGTCAACCTTCACGTGCGCCTTCTGAGGTTCAGGATAGACGCGATTCGGTGTAGAAAAGTGCTCATGGGCTCCCCAGCGCTCAGGCCCAACCGCCCGGCTGCCAGCGGACGCCGGTGACCAGCAATGCATGAGCTGTCGCTGTGCGAAGCGATCGCCGGTGTGGTCAAAACGCACGCCGACGGCCGCCACGTCGACGTCGTCCGCGTCCGGATCGGGGCTCTTCGCCAGGTGGTGCCGGAATCGCTGTCGTTCTGCTGGACACTCGTCCGGGACTCCGAGAACATGCCGGACGCCGAACTGGAACTCGAGTGCGTCACCGCCGAGGTGAAGTGCCGGTCGTGCGGTGAGCAGTCCGAGATCACGTCGGCCTGGTCGATCTGGTGTCCCAGCTGCGACAGCTCCGATGTCGAGGTGCTACGCGGCAACGAATTTCTGGTGACGTCGTTGGACGTCTCGTGAAAGGTGTTCATTATGAATCATTTAACGAGGGAAGAATCATTTAACGAGGGAAGAATCATTTGACGAGGGAAGAATCATTTGACGAGGGAAAGCGATCTCACTGAGGGAAAGCGATATCATGATGGGTAGATTTCATCGGCACGACGACGGAACCGTGCACACCCACGAGCACGATCACCATCCCCACGACCATGACCATGACCATGACCATGACCATGGGGATCACAGTGGTTACGAGACCGGCACACAGCGCATCAACGTGCTGGAGGAGATCTTCGCCGAGAACGATACCCGTGCGAACTTCAACCGGGCGGCGTTCGAAAGCAACGGGATCCGCGCGCTGAACCTGATGAGCTCCCCCGGGTCGGGGAAGACGACCGTGCTGCAGGCCACGCTCGATGAACTCGCCACAGAGTTCGCGATCGGGGTGATCGAAGGCGACATCGCCACCGACCTGGATGCGGCCAAGCTCAGCGGTCGCGGTGCCCAGGTGTCGCTGCTCAACACCAGCAACGGTTTTGGCGGCGAATGCCACCTCGACGCGCCCATGGTCAACCGCGCATTACCGGGCCTCGACCTGCCCCGATTGGACCTGGTGATCATCGAAAACGTCGGCAACCTGGTCTGCCCGGCCGAGTTCGACGTCGGCGAGCATGCCAAGGCCATGGTCTACTCCGTCACCGAGGGCGAGGACAAGCCGCTGAAGTACCCGGTGATGTTCAGATCGGTGGACGTGGTGTTACTCAACAAGATTGACTTGGTGCCCCACCTGGACGTCGACGTAGACACCTACATCGCGCATGTTCGCGAAGTGAACGCGGAAGCGACGATCCTGCCGATCAGCGCGCGCACCGGAGCAGGCATGGGCGCCTGGTTTGGTTGGCTACGACGATTCGCCGGGGATTCCGGGGCATGAGTCATGCAAACGACTTGCATAACAAGCTCTTGCAAATGACTTGCATAACACCGAAAATCGCCCATCTATAGACCATCTATGTTAGCCAGGCCCGCGGGTTCGTGGCTTTGTTCCCTACCGCCGAATGCCTTGCTGCGCAACGAGAACAGGCGTATCTCCAACGGCTGTGCAGCATCTGTTCAGTTACCCGAAAGCGGGGAGCCGTTGACAACGCTCGATGGCAGGCGTAGACCCAAAAACAGCGCTGCGCAAGTGGGCCGGCGGTCGACTCCGGCAGCGTAGGGAGCCCAGCCCGGCCCCGGAAAGCTGCAGCATGCCAACAGAAGCAGCAGTCAAAGCGGAAGAGACATTGATTCATGTTCTATGGATCAATGCGGGTCTTAGTTGTGACGGCGATTCGGTGGCGTTGACTGCCGCCACCCAGCCCAGTGTGGAGGAGATCGCGCTCGGCGCGCTTCCCGGTCTCCCCAAAGTCGCCGTCCACTGGCCCCTGATCGACTTCGAATGCGGACCCACTGGAGGGGCGGACGACTTCCTGGAGTGGTTCTTCAAAGCCGATCGCGGCGAATTGGAGCCGTTCGTACTCGTCGTCGAAGGATCCATTCCCAACGAGAAGATCAAGGACGAAGGCTATTGGTGCGGCTTCGGCAACGATCCGGCAACCGGCCAGCCGATGACCACCAGCGAGTGGCTTGACCGGCTGACGCCCAAGGCCACCGCGGTCGTCGCAGTCGGGACCTGCGCCACCTACGGCGGCATCCACGCCATGGCCGGCAATCCCACCGGGGCGATGGGCGTGCCCGACTACCTCGGATGGGACTGGAAGAGCAAGGCCGGCATCCCGATCGTCTGCGTTCCCGGCTGCCCGATCCATCCGGACAACCTGTCGGAGACGCTGACCTACCTGCTCTACATGGCGACCGGCCAGGCGCCGATGATCCCGCTCGACGAGGCGCTGCGCCCCAAGTGGTTGTTCGGGGCGACCGTGCACGAAGGTTGTGACCGGGCCGGCTACTACGAGCAGGGTGATTTCGCCACCGAGTATGGGTCACCGAAATGCATTGTCAAACTTGGGTGTTGGGGCCCGGTCGTGAAGTGCAACGTGCCTAAGCGCGGGTGGATCAACGGCATTGGCGGTTGCCCGAACGTCGGCGGTATCTGCATCGGGTGCACGATGCCCGGCTTCCCGGACAAGTTCATGCCGTTCATGGACGAGCCGCCGGGCGGCAAGCTCTCCAGCACCGCGTCGGGTCTGTACGGGACCGTGATTCGCAACCTGAGGGGTATCACGGGGCGCACCCTCGACAAGGAACCGCGCTGGCGCCACACGGGCACCCAACTCACCACCGGAGCCCGCCGCACCTGGTAGGTCACCTAGCCAGGTCACGGCGCTTCATTCCTATCTCGAACAGAGCCCTCGGGCGGAGAGCAGAATTGCGATGACAACCATCATTCCTGAGCCGTCACACGCCACCCGCGAACCCGGCCAGCTGGTCGAGATGGCGTGGGATCCGATCACAAGGATCGTGGGCAGTCTCGGCATCTACACCAAAATTGATTTCGAGAACAAGGAAGTCGTCGAGTGCCACAGCACCTCGTCGATCTTCCGCGGCTACTCGATCTTCATGAAGGGCAAGGATCCTCGCGACGCGCACTTCATCACCAGCCGCATCTGCGGTATCTGCGGCGACAACCACTGCACGTGTTCGTGTTACACCCAGAACATGGCCTACGGAGTCAAGCCACCGCACCTCGGCGAATGGATCGTCAACCTCGGCGAGGCCGCGGAATACATGTTCGACCACAACATCTTCCAGGAGAACCTGGTCGGCGTTGACTTCTGCGAGAAGATGGTCGCCGAGACCAACCCGAGCGTGCTCTCACTGGCAGAGAAAACCCCGGCGCCGAACGCCGGCGCACACGGATACAGGACGATCGCTGACATCATGCGGTCGCTCAACCCGTTCAGCGGCGAGTTCTACCGGGAAGCCCTGCAGGTCAGCCGCTGGACGCGAGAGATGTTCTGCCTCATGGAGGGTCGCCACGTGCACCCGTCCACGCTGTACCCCGGCGGAGTCGGCACCGTCGCGACCATTCAGCTGATGACGGACTACATGACACGGCTGATGCGTTATGTCGAGTTCATGAAGAAGGTCGTGCCGATGCACGACGACCTGTTCGACTTCTTCTACGAGGCGCTGCCCGGTTACGAGAAGGTCGGCCTGCGCCGCACCCTGCTCGGCTGCTGGGGCTCCTTCCAGGACCCCGAAGTGTGCAACTTCAACTACAAGGACATGGAGCAGTGGGGTAACGCGATGTTCGTCACCCCGGGCGTAGTCGTGGACGGCAAGCTGGTCACCCACTCGCTGGTGGACATCAACCTCGGCATCCGGATCCTGTTGGGCAGCTCGTACTACGACGACTGGACCGAGCAGGAGATGTTCGTCAAGACCGATCCGCTGGGCAACCAAGTGGACCGGCGCCACCCGTGGAACCAGCACACCAACCCGCACCCGCAGAAGCGGGACTTGGACGGCGGCAAGTACAGCTGGGTGATGTCGCCACGCTGGTTCGACGGCAGGGATCACTTGGCGCTGGACACCGGCGGCGGCCCGCTGGCCCGGTTGTGGGCGACCGCACTGGCCGGCCTGGTCGACATCGGCTACGTCAAGGCGACCGGTACCAGTGTGAAGATCAACCTCCCCAAGACCGTCCTGAAGGGTCCTGTTGAATTCGAGTGGAAGATCCCCA
>Ga0070763_10000046_pt1 | contig 22755 bp, 19 predicted proteins | sample HubBroMetageWRM3_FD_67279 | JGI IMG/M metagenome (GOLD analysis project Ga0070763, IMG submission 67279) | Warmed soil microbial communities from the Hubbard Brook experimental Forest, New Hampshire - Hubbard Brook CCASE Soil Metagenome WRM 3 | ecosystem: Environmental > Terrestrial > Soil >... | reverse complement strand
CCGATCCCGCAGGCGCGCGACCTCGCCGAGTACTCCAAGGCGCTCGCCGCTCTTGATTAGTATCTGGCGGTTAGCGCCTGGGTAAGGGAGGCCTGGTGCCGTGACACACGGTGCCCTGTTACCGGTGCGGGGTACGGCAGACGGACCCGGAGCGGGGGAGTAGCCCCTGGCGCCGCGGAGTGCTCGCCGATCACCTGGTACTCATCTGCCCGGATTGCCAGCAATCCAGGGACTGGACCGCCGAGTTCGAGCGCTGCGCCGGATGCGGCAGCGTGCACCTGATCCGGCGGCTGGGCCAGGTCGACTGCCTCGACTGCGGCCTGGTCCGCGAGCCCGCCCTGGTCGGCGGCGCCTCCTCCTGGAGGCCCGGCAGCCCAGGTGCCGACCACGCGCTGGCCGAGGAGGTCGGCCGCGCCCTCGACCGGGTGCTTGGCCGCCGCTGATCCGCCTGTCCATGCGAACGTCCCCGGTTTCCTGTTTAGGGCCGGTCCCCGCTGGTAGCCGCCAGGGCATGCGGGATCACAGGAATCCGCGAAACGGAGGTTCGCACTTCATGGACGTCAAGGTGCGCGACGTAATGACGCCTGGCCCGATCGGGGTGGACTACAACTCCTCGATAGGCGAGGCGGCGCGGACCATGCACGACTGGGGAGTCGGTGCCGTTCTCGTGGTCCATGACCAGGCGCTCTACGGCCTGGTCACCGACCGCGACCTCGTCGTCAGGGCGGTGGCGGAATCGAAGGGACCCGACGAGCCGGTAGGCCCGGTGAGCAGTGCGGACCTGATCGGAGTGAACGCCGACCAGGATGCGGCCGAGGCGATACGGCTGATGCGCGAGAACGCCGTGCGCCGGCTGCCGGTCGTCGACGACGGACAGGTCGCGGGCATGGTCTCGCTGGGCGACCTGGCCATGCCGGCGACCCGGCGTCCGCGCTCGCCGAGGCCAGCCAGCCGCGCCCCAGCACCTGACCGCGCAGAGGATCGCAGCAGGTCAACCATGACAAGGACGATGCGGGACATCATGTCGGCCGCACCGGAATGCATGGCTGCTACCGAATCGGTATCGGCGGCGGCACGAGCGATGCGGGAACGCGGCATCGGTACCGTGCTCGTGTTGGAGGACGGCAGGCTGCACGGCCTTCTCACGGACCGGGACATCACCGTCCGGGTGCTCGCGGAAGACCGTGACCCGCTGGCCACCCGGCTCGGCGACATCTGCAGCACCGACCTGGCGGTGCTCGGCCCCGATGACGACGTCGCTCAGGCCACCCGGCTGGTCAGGGAGCGGGCGGTGCGCCGCATACCGATCGTGGCAAACGGTACTCCGGTGGGAGTGGTGTCCATCGGCGACCTGGCGCTCGAGGCGGACGGCTCCTCCGCGCTCTCCGGCGCCTCCGCCCCCCCGCCGAGCATCTGAGCCGCCGGCCGTTCGTTTGCCGTCTAGGGCGCCGGGTAGGCGATGGTTTCCCGGCCCGCAGGCGCGGGCCCGGAAACCTGGCGAGAGAAGGAAGAGATGAGCCTGCCCGCTGGTCAGCAGCGCGTGCTCGACGGCATGGAGCGCGCGCTGCAGGCGAGCGAGCCCCACATGGCGTCGATGTTCGCGATTTTCGCCCGGCTCAATGAGGGTTCCGAGCCCGTAGGCGCCGAACCGCTGAACAGGCGCCGGCGGCGGGGGCTGCAGCGTCGAGGGCTACAGCGGCGGGGGCTCCAGCAAGGCCGGGGCGTCTACGCGGCCGCCCTGATTCCCGTCGTGTTCATCATGGTCGTTGCCGGGGTGCTGCTCGGCGGCAGCGCGCACGGCCTGACCACCTGCGGCTCCGGCTCTGCGGTGTTCGGCGGCTCACCCTGGATCAGCAAGTCCTCGTGCCGGACGTCCGGCCGGGCGGCGCCCGGGTCGGCCACCAGCGGCGGGGCCAAGGGCTCTAAGGGGGCCAAGGGCGCCAAGGGCGCCAAGGGGGCGAACGGGGCCAACGTGACGAAGGCGGCCAAGGGAGCCAGGGATACGAAGGGGCCGAGGGGGCCGAAAGGCGCCCAGGCGCTCTCGGGTTCCGGCCTCGCCGGGGCGTCCTGCGCCGCCATCGCGCTGACCGTGCGCGCCGCGGCCAGGACAGGCGCGCAGCCATTCGTGCTGTCCGCGAGCGGGATCGCTGGAACGCAGCAGTCGCCCGCGATGTGCTACAAATAAGCCAGGGACGGAGGCGCCGGTGCCGATCGAGCATCTGGGGCATGAGGCGGCGGAACTGCTGAACCTCACCAGCGGAGGCGAGGCCAGGCCGCTGAATAAGCTCGCCGAGCTTGCCGCCTGGCAGGTGCCCTCCTGTTCCGGGGCGCACGCGGCCATCTGGTCGGACGGCGAGGTAGTCACCGCCGCGGCGACCCACCCGGACCTGGCCGAGCTCGCTGACCTCCAGCTGCGCACCGGCCGCGGCCCGCTGCTCCAGGTCACGACCACCGGCGTCGCCGTGAGCTGCCCGGATACGCTGCAGGAGACGCGCTGGCCGGAGTACGCGGACGCGGCGCTGCGCTGCGGGGTCCGCTGCTCACTGCACCTCGTGCGCTACTTCCCGCGGGGCGCCCTGGTGCTCTCGCTGTTCGGCGTGCGCCCGGGCGTGCTTGACGCGGACGCCGATCCCATGGCGGACGCGCTGGCTGCCTTCGGCGTCGCGATGCTGGCGAACGCCACCGCCTACCATCAGGCCCAGCGGACGGCCAGTCAGCTCAAAGACGCCGTCGTCGCGCGGTCGGTCGTCGACCAGGCCAAGGGCATCTTGATGCACGCGCTCGGCTGCGACGCCGACGACGCGCTGCGGCGGCTGCGCCAGGAGTCGCAGCGCCGCCACGTCAAGGTCACCGAGGTGGCCTCCGAGGTCGTGGCGGCCTACCGGAGCCGCGATCCGAAGGCGGCAGGCCCCGCTGGCATCCGCTCCGCCAAAATCGGTCCAGGATCGCGTTCCGCGGCGAGTAACTTACCGCGTACCGGGTAGCTGATTTGCGGCGTAAGAGCCACTTTAGGAGGGACTCTGTCATGACGCTCACAGCTTCCGTGATCATCACGTGGCTAATCATCGGGCTGGTTATCGGCGGGCTCGCGCGGCTGCTCGTGCCCGGCCGCCAGCACATCGGGCTGCTGCTGACCATGCTCATCGGCATCGTGGCCGCGCTGGTCGGCGGGTTCCTCACCGCGGCGATTCTCGGCGCCGGACACACCGTTATCACCTTCATCGTCGCGCTGGTGGCGGCGGCGCTGCTGGTCAGCGCGTTCGCCACCCGGGGCTACGGGCGCTACCGCGGGTCCCGCTACCGCAGCCGCAGCCGCAGGCGCGGCTTGCTGCACTGGTAGCCGCACCTGACAGATCCGCCGGGGCCCTGGCCGCCCCGGCGGATCTTTCCGCTCCATGGGCCTGGTACGCCCAGCAGCTATCCGCGGGCGCAGGCCAAGCCGGCCGCGAGATTCCGTCCGGCCGCCGGCGCCGGCCCTGCCGTAGAATTGACTGGGCTTAAGCGGTTCAGGGTCACCATGAGTTCACGCCAGTGCTTCGGCTACCGATGCCCGCTCACAGGGCCGCCCTACCAGCGATGATCGCGGGGATGATCGCAGACATGCCGCAGGACACCGGGCCGAGCGCCCCGTACGCCGATTTCGCCGATCTGGCCGATCTGGCCGGGCGGCGCGAGGCCCTGAGGCAAGCGGCGGCCATGCCGGGTGCCGATCCGCGGGCGCTGCTCGACGCGGCGTTCGCCGAGCTTGACGCCGCCGCCGAGGTGATGACCAAGCTGACCGAGGCCGGCCCGGGGGAGCCGGACCAGAAGATCCGCGAGGCCTCTCCCGACTCGTCGGCCGAACGGGGCCTGCTGCGGGCCGTCTTCCAGAGCGCGCCCACGCCGCTGTTCGTGCTCGAGCCCGACGGCACGGTGCGGCGGGCCAACGAAAGGGCCGGCGACCTGATCGGTGCCTCGCCTGGGTACGCGACCGGCAGGCCGCTGACGGCGTTCATCGACCTGCCGTCACGGGCGGCGGTGCAGAGCCAGCTGGCCGCCGTGGCAAGGACCGGGAAGGCCAGGCGGGTCCAGTGCAGGCTGCTCGGGCCGGCCGGGCCGTTTGACGCGAGCCTGATGGCGGGTGTCACGACGCTGCAGGACGGTGCGCGCCTGCTGGTGGTCACGGTGACCGATCCGGCCTCCGCCCCGGCTGCGACGGCGGGGGCCGACGGCACGACCTCCCGCCGCCGCGACGTCGGCGCCGACAGCGCGGTCCAGTCGATGACCCGCCGGATGGACATGGTCACCTCGGTTACCAGGCTGCTGCTTGACAACAGCACCTTCAGCGAGGCCGTAACGCTGCAGCGCTGCGCCAGGCTGCTGGCGGGCGGCATCGCGAGCTGGGTGATCGTCGACGTCGAGCGAGCAGGGCTGCTGCGGCGGCAGTTCGTGGTCGGCCCGCACGACCGGGCGTCGGAAGAGCTGGCCAGGAGGGTACGCGCCGTCGATCCCGCGCCGGGCTCGGTTCCGGCGCAGGTTCATGCCGCCGCCAAGTCCGTGCTCGTGGCGCACGCGGAGGACACCGGAGCTCTCGGTGCCGACTCCGAAGGGACGCCGCTGCTCATGCTGATCGGCGCGACCTCGCTGCTGAGCGTACCGATCTCGGACGGCGTCACCGGGTACGGCGTGCTCACCCTCGGCAGGCTCGCCGCCGAGGGGCGCTTCGAGATCGGCGACCTGGCGCTCGCGGAGCAGCTCGGCGAGCACCTCGGCGTCGCCATCCGGGTCGACCGGATGTTCCGGCACAGGTCGGCGGTGGCCGAGGCACTGCAGGGCAGCCTGCTTCCCGCCCGGCTGCCGGACGTGCCTGGGCTCGACCTGTCCGCGGCCTACCTGCCGGCCAGCGAGGGCATGGAGGTCAGCGGCGACTTCTACGACGTCTTCCCGGTCCAGGACGGCTGGGCCATCACCGTCGGCGACGTCTGCGGCAAGGGACAGGAGGCCGCCGCGATGACCGCGGCGGCGAGGCACGCGATCCGGGTGATCGCACACTGGAATCCTGATCCCGTAGACGTGCTTGCCAGGGTCAACGAGGTCATCCTGGCCGGCGACTACGAGGATCGCTTCGTCACCGCCAAGCTGGCCTACCTGCGCTGGGACGGCCGCCACGTCCGGGTCGACCTGGCAAGCGCCGGGCACCCGGGACCCGCGCTCGTGCATCCCGACGGGCGGGTCGACGTGCTGGCCGGCGGCGGCCTGCCGCTCGGGCTGTTCCCGGAAGCAGAACCGGAGCGCGAAGAGCTCGAGCTCGCCGAGAACGACCTGCTGTTCTTCTACTCCGATGGGGTCACCGAGGCGCGCAGCGCGGACATGCACTTCTTCGAGGAAAGGCTCGCCGACGAGCTGGCCGGCCTGGCCGGCCGTTCCGCCGCCGAGATCGCCAGGACGGTCCAGGGCCTGGTGGCCAGCTTTTCCCAGGACGAACTGCGGGACGACATGACCATCCTGGTGGCGAGGGTGGGATCCCCGCCGGTCGCCCCCCGTCAGGGCCGTCGGCCCGGACGGGGGACCGGGGGAACCCGGGGCGACCGGGGGGACCGTCAGTCCTCGTAGACGTCCTCGACGATCTCGGTCTCGCCGGGGCGGACTTCCGTGGACAGGCCGCGCGTCGCGTCGATGTGCGTCGCGGCATCCGGGCTGCCAAGGGCGCCGGGAGCCGGCAGGCCCGCCTGGACCCTGGTGTTGGCCGGATTGCGGCTGGCATAGGCCGGGTAGGTGACCTGTTCTTCGATCACCCGGTTCGCCGGCCGCCAGCGAGCCTGCCGGACGAAAAGCCGCCGGCCGACCCAGCCGTAACCACGTCGCGGGATCACCAGCCCGAACAGGCCGACGAGCATGAGCACATAGCCGGCGGTGTGCAGGTTGAAGACGGAGGTGTTAGTGGTCACGGCGAACGCCAGGATCGCCCCGACGGCGATCAGTAGCAGTCCTACACCGGTTTTCATGAGTATCCTTCCGCGGTCATGGTGTCCCGGCCTCAGGCCGTCCCGGCAGGCTCGAGCTGCGCGTCGCCGGGCTCCGCCGAATCGAGGAGCCGGCTTCTCAGGTGGGCAAGAGCCCGGGCGAGAAGCCTGGAGACATGCATCTGCGAGATGCCGAGCCGATCACCGATCTCGGTCTGGGTGAGGTTGCCGTAGAAGCGCATGACCAGGATCCGCTGCTCACGTTCGGGCAGCTCGTCCCAGTGCGCGTTCACCGATTCCATGTCGATCGTGTGCGAGACGCCGGGGTCATCGTCACCGAGCACGTCGGCTAGCAGCGCCGGGTCGTCCCGGTCGGACAGCGGGGCATCCAGCGAGTACGTGCTGAACACCAGGTCCGCCTGGCGCGCCTCGAGCATGTCGTCCCCGCTGACCCCCAGCCGCTCGGCGAGCTCATCCTCGGCCGGTGCCCGGCCGAGCTGCTGGGTGAGTTCTTCGTTCGCCTTACGCAGCTCGAGCAGCAGCTCCTGGGCGGACCTGCGGACGTGGATCTGCCAGCGCTTGTCGCGGAAGTGGCGCTTGATCTCACCGCTCACGCAGGGCTGGGCGTAGGCGGACAGGCTGTCGCCGACCTCGGGGTCGTAGTTGTTGATCGCCTTGAGCAGGCCGACGTACCCGACCTGCATCAGGTCCTCTGTGGGCTCGGGGCTGCCGCGGTACTGCCGCACGCACGAGCGGACCAGCTTCTGGTACCGGTCTACGATTATCTCGCACGCAGCGGAGCGCAGTTCGCTGTCCCGCGGCAGCGCGCGGACCTTAGCCAGCAAGGCGTTATCGGACAGCTCCCTGAGCTGCGCGCGCGAACCGGGGAGCAGGTCGGCATCGATGGTCGCTAGGGCCGACGGCCTGGGGGTTCCCTCTATCAAGGCGGTCTCCTCGGAACCGGGAATTACGGACGAGTAGGGTGTGCCCGGCCCGCGAGGGATAAACGTAAAGTGCTGTGATGCTTATCACAGTTTGGTAACGGTGTCTTGCCCGGTGCTAAGCACCCCGGCGAAGCGCGGCCTGCGTCTCGGCCGTTCCCTGCTGGGCCGCCCGGGCGGCCGCCAGCTTGAGAAACGCCGCCGCCCGCTCGAAGACCTCGCCCAGGCAGTGACCCGCGAGCTGAGCCTCATAGGCCTGGTACCGCGCCATCTCCCAGGCCTGCCCGCGCGGCGGAAGCGGGCCGACTACCGGCTCGGGCAGCGACCTCCAGGACCAGGCCGTGATGCAGCCGTCGGCGGAGCCGGAAGGGCCCGGCTGCGGCTCGATGAACTCGGACTGATCGACGTAGTAACCCATCCGGTTGCGCACGAAGCGCAGCCCGCCCAGAGTGCCCTCGATGAGCCGGCGCTCGGCCGGCGCCTGCGCGGCCATGACGTTCTCGTACGCCTCGACGTGATAGCGGATCAGCGTGGCGTCGACGATGGTGACCCACCACACGGCCTCACCGACCACGGCGAACGCCTGTGACCTGTCCCTCGTCCCGACCTGGCCGAGCCACTCGGTCACATCGCACATGGCGGCGACGGTCCAGTCGAGCGCGCTGGCCTCGGCGCCCAGATCGCCCTCGCGCTCACGGTTCCACGCAACCCGGCAGGAAGACGAGCAGAACCGGGCATGCTCGCGCCGCGGCGAGAACATCGCGCCGCACTGCTCGCAGTCCCGTGTGTCCCCCACATGATCATCGTACGCATGGCGAACGCGACGGGCGGCCATCCCGGCCGCAGGAAAACGTGACCAGTCCGTGAAATTTTCCGGACACGTAGGTGTAGCCCGCCGACCCCGGGGAAGCGGAGTGGCCGCTGCCAGCACAGCTACTCCAGCTAACCTCGTGAGGATCTGCAATGATCGCGACTATGACCGCTAGGAACTGGCGGTCGGGGGGTGCCTGCCTGTCCGCGGACCCCGATCTTTTCTTCCCCATCTCGACGACCGGCCCGGCCGTAGGGCAGATCGCCCAGGCAAAGGCGATCTGCGGTGCGTGCGAGGTCCGCCGGGAGTGCCTGGAGTTCGCCCTTTCCCACGACCAGGTATACGGCATATGGGGCGGCACCACCCCGGAAGACCGCCAGCGCCAACGCCGTCGCCAGCGCCGCGCAGCCGCCGCCAGGCGAGCGGTTCCCGTCTAAGCCGCACCGGTACCAGGCCCCCGGCCCCTCTGCCCCTCATCCCCACTCCCCAAGGCGGCAGAGGGGCGGGCGGGTCCCATCCTCCCCGGCCTGTGTGCCGGCGAATTCCCCCCAAGGCAGGCAGGGGCGGGCGGGTCCTATCCTTCCCGGACCTGTGTGCCGGCGAATTCCCGCTCTCCCCAGGCAGGCAGGCTGGCAGGGGCGGCCGGGTCTAACCCTTCCGGGCCTCCGCGCATCCGACAGCCTGCGAGCAACTATCCGGCGGGCCCACGGGCGGGCCGTTAGCGGCGGGCTATCCAGCGCTCCATGCAGGCGAGCAACTCGTCGGTGTCGACGGGCTTGGTGACGTAGTCGCTCGCCCCGGCCGCGATGCTCTTCTCCTTGTCGCCGGGCATGGCGCGGGCGGTCACCGCGATGATCGGCAGGGAGGCGAAGGCGGGCATCTCCCTGATCTGGTGCATGGTCGTGTAGCCGTCGAGTTCCGGCATCATCACGTCCATCAGGATGAGGTCGGTGTCCTCCGCGGTGAGCAGGGCCTCGATGCCCTTGCGCCCGTTGGGCGCCTGGGTCACGGTCATGCCGTGCAGTTCGAGCGTGCTCGTGATCGCGAAGACGTTGCGCGCGTCGTCGTCGATCACCAGCACCCTGCGGCCGTGCAGCGCCTCATGCCCGTCGGTCTCCGTCAAGGCGCGCGGCTCGGCCTCGGCTGGCGGCTCGCTGATCAGCGGCGGGACGTGGTCCGGCTGGGCAGCGGACAGGTGCAGGGTAATGCGCTCGCGCAGTTCGTCAAGCGACGGCAGCAGCTCAAGCGGCCGGGACCCGAACCGGAGCCGGGCGACCCGTGCCTGCGCGCTGTCGAGCTTGTCCCTCGTATGCGCGAGCACGGGAATGTCGCGTAGTTCCGGCGTCTCGCTCAGCCGCTCGAGGAAGGCGAACGCGGACGCGTCCTCCAGGCCGAGATCCAGCACCACGCACTGATGCGGCGCGGCGTTGAGGGCCTCGATGCCCTGCTCGGGGCTGACGGCGGTGCCCACGTGCACCGGACCGTGGATCCCTGTCAGGTCGGAGACCGCGCTGTAGGCGAGCAAGGTCAGCAGGCCGCCTCGCGTCCCTTCGAGCACGAGCAGGCGCCGACCGTCCGACATCGTGTCGTCGGGCACGGCCGCCTGCAGCTGGAGGGCCCCTGTTACCTCGGTCGCCCCGCTCGCCCCGCCCCGCAGGTCGCCGTTCTGCGGGGTGCCGGTAACGTCGCTCATGGCCGAGACGGGGGAGTAGCCGTCGCCGTCGACCGCGCCGGGCAGCTCGCACGGCAGATACAGGGTGAACGTGCTGCCCCTGCCGAGCTCGCTTTCCGCGGTGATCTCGCCGCCGAGCAGGGCGCCGACCTCGCGCGCGATCGACAGCCCGAGCCCGGTGCCGCCGTACCGGCGGCTGAGCGTACCGTCGCCCTGCTGGAAGGCGCCGAAGATCGTGGTGAGGTTCTCCGGCGCGATCCCGATGCCCGTGTCGGCGACCGAGAACGCCAGCACGGTGCCGCCGCCGGGCACGGCCAGGCCGGCCCCGGGGTCGCTCGGGGCCACGCCGACGCGCAGCAGCACGTTCCCGCGCTCGGTGAACTTGACCGCATTCGACAGCAGGTTGCCGAGCACCTGACGCAGCCGTTGCCGGTCGGTCAGCAGCTCGATCGGGGCTCCGGTATCGGCCTCGACGGCGAAGTCCAGCCCCTTCTCCGCGGTGAGCGGCTGGAACGTGGCGTGCATGTCGTCAAGCAGCGCGCTGAGCGCGAAGCGCTCCGCGTGGATGTCCATCCGTCCCGCCTCGACCTTCGACAGGTCGAGGATGTCGTTGATGAGCTGCAGCAGGTCCGACCCTGCCGAGTGGATGACGTTGGCGTACTCGACCTGCTTGGCGGTGAGGTTCCGGCCCGGGTTCTGGGCCAGCAGCCTGGCCAGGATCAGCAGGCTGTTCAGCGGGGTCCGCAGCTCGTGCGACATGTTGGCGAGGAACTGGGACTTGTACTTGGACGCCAGCGCCAGCTGCCTGGCGCGCTCCTCGATCTCCTGCCTGGCCTGCTCGATCTCGGCGTTCTTTGTCTCGATGTCCCGGTTCTGCGCGGCCAGCAGCGCCGCCTTGTCTTCCAGGTCGGCGTTGGAACGCTGCAGCTCGACCTGCTGGGCCTGCAGCTCCTCAGAGCGCGCCTGCAGCTCGGAGGCGAGCCGCTGCGACTCCGCGAGCAGCGCGTCGGTACGCGCGTTCGCGATGATCGTGTTGAAGTTAACCCCGAGGGTCTCCGTCAGCTGCTCGAGGAAGTCCGTCTGCACCTGGCTGAACGGGGTGAAGGAGGCAAGCTCGATGACGCCGAGCACCTGGTCCTCGAACAGGATGGGCAGGATGGCCAGGTTCGTCGGTGGCGCCTCCCCGACCCCCGAGGAGATCTTTACGTAGCCCTCCGGCAGGTTCGCCACCACGACGGGCCGCTTGCTCTGGGCCACCTGGCCGATCAGCGACTGACCGAGCCGGTACTGGATCGGTGCCGCCTTCTCGGCGCGCAGCCCATAGCCGGCGATCAGCCGCAGCTGGCTGTCGGCATCGGCGGGCTCGGACAGGAAGAACGTGCCATGCTGCGCGCTGACCAGCGGCGCGAGCTCGTCCATGATCAGCTCGGCCACGATCGCCAGGTCCCTGTGACCCTGCATCATGCCGGCGATCCTGGCCAGGTTGGTCTTCAGCCAGTCCTGCTGCTGGTTGGCCCTGATCGTCTCGCGCAGCGACTGGACCATCGCGTTGATGTTGTCCTTGAGCTCGGCGACCTCGCCCTGGGCCTCCACCGAGATGGAGCGGGTCAGGTCACCGGACGCGACCGCGCTCGTCACCTCGGCGATCGCGCGGACCTGCCTGGTCAGGTTCCCTGCCAGCTCGTTCACGTTTTCTGTCAGACGCTTCCAGGTACCAGACACGCCCTCGACCTCGGCCTGGCCGCCGAGGCGTCCCTGGCTGCCGACCTCACGGGCCACGCGGGTGACCTCCGCCGCGAACGACGACAGCTGGTCGACCATGGTGTTGATGGTGGTCTTGAGTTCCAGGATCTCGCCGCGCGCGTCGACGTCGATCTTCTTCGACAGGTCGCCCTGGGCGACGGCGGTAGTGACCTGGGCGATGTTACGTACCTGGCTGGTCAGGTTCTGCGCCATCGAGTTGACGTTGTCGGTGAGGTCCTTCCAGGTGCCCGACACGCCCTTGACGTCCGCCTGGCCGCCGAGCCGTCCCTCGGTGCCGACCTCGCGGGCCACCCTGGTCACCTCGTCGGCGAACGCGGACAGCGTGCCGACCATCCTGTTGATCGTCCCGGCAAGCCCGGCGACCTCGCCCATCGCGTCCACGTCGATCTGCTGGCTCAGGTCGCCGCGCTCGACCGCGGTGGCCACCGCGGCGATCGAGCGCACCTGGTCGGTCAGGTTGGCCGCCATCACGTTGACGTTGTCGGTGAGGTTCTTCCAGGTACCGGACACGCCGCGGACCACCGCCTGGCCGCCGAGCTTGCCCTCGGTGCCGACCTCGCGGGCCACCCTGGTCACCTCGTCGGCGAACGCGGAGAGCTGGTCGACCATCGTGTTGATGGTCTCCTTCAGCTCCAGGATCTCGCCCCGGGCGTCGACCCTGATCTTCTGGCTCAGGTCACCCTTGGCCACCGCCGTGGTGACCTCGGCGATGGAGCGCACCTGGTCGGTCAGGTTGGCCGCCATCACGTTGACCGATTCGGTCAGGTCCTTCCAGGTGCCCGACACGCCCTTGACATCCGCCTGGCCGCCCAGGCGTCCCTCGGTGCCGACCTCGCGGGCCACCCTGGTCACCTCGTCGGCGAAGGACGACAGCTGATCGACCATGGTGTTGAGGGTGGACTTCAGCTCGAGGATCTCGCCGCGCGCGTCGACGTCGATCTTCTGGCTCAGGTCACCCTTGGCCACCGCGGTCGCCACCTGGGCGATATTCCGCACCTGATCGGTCAGGTTGCCGGCCATGGCGTTGACCGACTCAGTCAGGTCCTTCCACGTCCCGGAGACCCCGGGAACGTAGGCCTGGCCGCCGAGCTTTCCCTCGGTGCCGACCTCGCGGGCCACCCGGGTCACCTCGGAGGTGAACAGGTCGAGCTGGTCCGCCATACCGTTGAAGACCGTGGCGATCTCGTCCATCAACGGGTCGCCTGCCTTGGCGAGGCGGGTGCTGAAGTCACCGCCCCGCACCGCCGTCAGCCCCGCGAGCAGCTGTTCGAGCCCGGACTTGTCAAGCCGCGGACCCGCCTGGATCGTCTGAGTCAACGAGTGCTCCCATCAGCTGTGCCGATACGACCCCAGCGCGCGTACGGCACCGTCGGTGCGATCTATTCCGATGGTAGACCCCAAGTAACTATCATGGGCCGAACAAATGTCGGTACCAGGGCTGATCTCACATAGCCCGCCCGCGACCGCGGGCGTCGATACGTGAAACCCCGGGATAGGCAATGACCTCAACGGGACATAAGTGACGGCGTGGCGTTGGCGGGAGGCAGGTGGTCGTGACCGGCGACGATGACGCGATGCCACGGCTGATCGCGGTCGTCGAGCGCCAGCGGCGTGAGCTGGACCGGATGCGCGCCGCAGCCGCCGCCGAGTCCGTCGTGGCGATGGCCAGGGGCGCGCTGATGGAGCGGCTTGGCCTGTCCGCCACGGAGGCCGCCGGGCAGCTCGCCGAGCTGTCGGAGGCGACCGGCGTGCCGCTGGCCGAGATGGCGGCCGCCGTCTTGTCGCCGCCCGAAGACGAGCTCGCCGCCGCCGGGAAAGTGACCGGGCCACCAGCCGGACGGCCGGAGGGCGAGTCGGCCGGCGGGGAGCCGGCCCGCGGGGAGCCGGCCCGCGGCGAGCCGGCCCGCGGCGAGCCGGCCCGCGGGGAGGGTCTAGGAGAGCAAGCGCTGTCCTCGCTGCTTGCCGGGATCGGGGCCGAGCTGGCGGCCGACGGTGCCGAGCTCGTCGGCACCCTGGCCGAGCAGGTGTTGTCGCCGCTCGGCGCGACCGTGGTCGTGCTCTGGCTGCTGGAGGCCGACGGCGCGCTCGCGCTGCTCGGCCAGGTGGGCCTTTCCGTCGGCGAGGCCAGCCGCTGGCGGCACGTCCCTCCGCAACTGGACTGCCCGGCGCAGCGTGTCGCACATGGTGCCGCCGACCTTTGGTGGCCGGCGGGCCGCCAGGAAGGGGACTGCGCACCGGTCGTCGGCAGGCCGGGCGGTGCCAGGGCGGTGCTCGCGCTGCGCGAGCGGAACGGCGAGCTGCGCGGCGTGATGGAGACGATCTGGCCGGAGCCGCTCGCGGATTTCACGGCGGAGGCCCGCCAGCACTTGCCGGCTCTCGCCGCGGGCTGCGCGCGGATTCTCGGCAGCCGCATCGAGCTAGGTGATCTGGCCGCCGCGCAGCCGAAGGCCGCCCTATTCACCCTGCTCGACGACCTGGCCGACTCGGTACTCGTGCTCAGGGCCATCAGGGATGGGGGCGGGCACGTGGCCGACTTCAGCATCGAGCACGTCAGCCCCGGCTACCGCGATCCGGCCGGCCGGCCGGGCACCGACCTGACCGGGCTTACCCTGCTTGAGGCGTACCCGGCCAGCGTGTCCGGCCAGGGCCTGTTCGCCCGGGCGGTGCAGGTGCTGGCGGACGGCGTCCCGCAGCATCTCCCCGGGCCGCTCGGCGAGTCCCTTGGCCTGGCCGAACAGACCCCTGCGCGCGGGGGCGAGGCCCAGCCAGCGACGGCAGAGACCCCGGCGGACGCGGCCGAGACCCAGTCGGACACGGCCGAGGCCCGGCCAGCGATGGCAGAGGCCCGCGCAGACACGGCAGAGACCCAGGCAGACACGACCCAGGAGTCCGTCCCGCTGGCCGATCTCCGTGCGGCCAGCTTCTTCGATGGCGTGATCGTCACCTGGCGACGCGACGATGCCGTGGGCCCGCTCACGGCGCTCCTTGATCATGCGCAGCGGCTCGGCAGGCTCGGCGGCTGGGAGGAAAACCTAGTCGCCGGCACGGTCCGCTGGACGGCCTCGGCGTTCGATCTGTTCGGCCTGGTCCCGCGCCCTGGAGCGGAGATCCCGCTGGCGGACCTGCACAGCTACGTGATGGCCGCGGACAAGCTGGCGGTGAAGCGCTTCAGCCAGGGCCTGGCCGAATACAAGGAGGCCGCGACAGCCACCTTCCGCGTCGTCCACCCCGATGACCGCGGCATCCGCCAGATCCGGGTCTTCGCTGAGCCGGTGGTCGACGCCGCCGGCCTGGTGGTGGCGTTGCACGGGGCCTTCCAGGACGTCTCGTCGCACTACCACACGCAGGTCGCGCTCGCCGCCACGCAGGACCAGCTCGCGGATACCGAGCAGCTGGTGGCGGAGGAGCGGCTGCTTGCGCTGCGGCTGCAGCAGGCCATCATGCCGCCAGACGCGGTGCCGGTGGAGGCGGCAGGGATCGACGTCGCCGTACGCTACCGGCCGGTCGGGCAGGGCCAGCTTGTCGGCGGCGACTGGTACGACACGCTGCTGCTGCCAGGCAATGACGTGCTGCTCGTCGTCGGCGACGTGGCCGGCCACGGCATTGACGCGGTGACCGGCATGGTCGCGGCGCGCAACTCGCTGCGCGGCCTGGCCATCACCGGAGCGGGCCCGGCCGAGCTGCTCCGCATGCTCAACGGCGTGATGTGCCACCTGACCTCGGGAGTGGTCGGGACCGTGGTGTGCGGGCTCTACAGTCCCGACACGCGCCTGCTGCGCTGGGCCCGCGCGGGGCACCTGCCGCCGGTCCTGGTACGTAACGGGACCGCCCGCACGCTGCCGCTGCCGGGCGGAGTGCTGCTCGGCATGGACCCCGACGCCGAATACGAGGAAGCCACCCAATCGCTGGAATCCGGCGACAGGCTGCTGCTGTTCACCGACGGGCTGATCGAGCGGCGCGGCGATTCCATAGAGGACGTCCTCGGGGAGTTCGTCACGAGCGTGGCCGCGAACCTCGGAGAATCCCCGGCGTCGGGCCTGACCGCCGCTGCCCTGGCGGACCGGGTGCTGGGGAGCACGGCCTCCGACACCGGTGACGACGCCTGCCTGGTGGTGATCCGCATCCACTGACCAGGGCCCACGGCCTCCGCCCCGATGTGGTTTGTCCGGGCTGGAAACGCCGCCGTAACTTCAGCCGGGGGGCCGGGCCGACCTCCCGTTACTGATAGCACTGCTCGTTCGGCATAAAAATGGGTTTTAACTGTCCGGACATGCACAGACCCGGCGTCCGGGGAGGGGTTCCGGATCGCCGGGCCCGCACGTTTCCAGGAAACGCGGCCGGTCGGAGCCTAGGCGGCCATCGCGGTCGCCCGGTCGTAGACCGCAAGCGTCTCGTCGGCGATCCGGTCCCATGAGTACCGTGACCTGACCCGGTCTGCCGCCGCGACGCCGTACGCCTCGAGGAGCATCGGGTGGGCGAGCAGCTGCCGGATCCGCTGGGCGAGCAGGGCTGGCCGGCCGGGCGGGACCAGGATGCCCGTCGTCCCGTCTACCACGGCGTCCATGTGACCGCCCACCGGAGGCGCTATGACCGGGGTGCCGCACGCCATGGCCTGCAGCGAGACGGTGCCGGAGGTCTCGTGCGGCGAGGTGCTGACCACCAGGTCGGCGGACCGCAGCAGGGCGGGCAGCTTGTCCTGGTCGACCCGGCCGGTGAACATGACCCGATCGGAGATGCCCAGCGTCCCGGCGAACCTGGCCAGGCTGACGTAGCCGTCGTCGGTCGGCAGGTCGGCGCGTGCCGGGCCGCCGACGATCATCAGCTCGGCACCGGGGACCCTGGTCAGCGCCCGGAGCAGCGTCTCGAACGCCTCGCGCTCCTTCAGGTCCGCCGCGGTGAGCAGCCGGGGCCGGCCGTTCCGCTTGGCGACCGGGCCTTCCGGCGTGAACATGTCGGTGTCGATGCCCCACGGGACGACCCTGATCGCGGACCGGTGGACGCCGAGGCTAGCCAGGTCCGACACCTCGGCGGAGTTGGTCGCGACGACCGCGGTGGCGCTGCGCCCGATGGCGGGCTCGAGCCTGAGCCTGGCCGCGGCCGCGCCGTCCGCCTTCGCGCCGGTCTTTGCCCCGTGCCGCCGCTCTATGACGCCGAGCGAGCTGAATTCCTGCACGACAGGTATGTCGAGGTCGCGCGCTGCGGCGAGCGCCGCCAGGCCGCTGGTCCAGCGCATCGCGTGCACGACGTCCGGCCGCTCGCGGTTCCAGTGCTCGCGCAGCGGGCCGCTGAACGCGGGGACCCGCTCAAGCAGGTCGGCATCGCGCTGGCCCTCCTGCTCCTCACTAAGGGCGGCAGGTCCGGCGTCAATGTGCTCGACCCGGACCCCGTCGTGTAGTTCGGCCCGGTCGGGCACGTCGCTGCGGTGCTTCTCGGCGTAGACGGTCACCTGGTGACCTTGCCTGGCGAGCATGCGGGTGAGCTCACCAAGCCCGATGTCGTCACTGTCCGGGCCAGAGCCTGCGCGCGGACGCAGCGGCGTTGCGTGCTGGGCTACCATGGCGATCTTCATTGGGCCTCCTCGATGACGAACCTCTGTCACGGTGTTCGTCCTAGGAGGCGGAAAGAAAAAGTGGCACCCGATCCGCGCGCTCCGCGAAACACCGTGTCGCGTAGAGCGTGCCTGCGTCGTAGGCACCACTAGGAGAGAGCATATCCCACGTTCGGGCTCCGCAAACCCTTCCGGGCCGCGCAGTTACCCCGCGGCGGCCTCCGCCACGCTGTCAAAGACGGGAATGAGCCGGTCAGCGGTGGTGAGGCGGAGGATCTTCGCCACCGCCGCCTGCGGCGAAACCAGTGCGAGGACGCCGCCCTGCCGGTCCAGCGAGCGGTTCACCCGCAGCAGCGCGTGCAGCGCCGAGGAGTCCATGAACCGCAACCCGGACATATCGATGATCATGGTCCGCGGCTGGGCGGACACCTCTTCGTCCAGCAGGCGGTGCAACTCGTCGGTGTTGGTCACGTCGGCCTCGCCGGTGATCTCCACCAGCGTGTACTGCTCGCCGGCGGACTCCCGGGCCTTCACAGAGACCGTCAGCAGATCCACGCACTTGTTGTACCACACGGCGGAAGGCAACGGGATACTCCTCAGCAGGTCAAAAGCCGTCCGGGAAAAGGCCCCGGGCGGGCAGGGGAATGGCCGATCAACGGGGCAGCGTCATGTGCAGCCTGATGGTCGTGCCGGTCTCATCCGAACGCATCTCGACCTCGTCGCAGACCTGATTCACGATCCACAGGCCATGACCTCCCAGCGCGTCCAGGGCAGGTCTGCGCCGGCCCGCCAGCGGGTCCGAGATGGTTCCCCGGTCACGGATCTGGCAGATGATCTCCTTGGCGTCATACCAGATATCCAGGCACCCGGGTGACTTCGCGTGCCTGACGGTGTTGGCGGCTACCTCGCTGACGGCGAGCATGAGGTCGATGGCGCGGGCCTCGGTCAGCCCGGCCCGCAGCGCATGCCGGTGCACCAGGGCGCGGACCGCTGACAGGTCAGTGGTGTAGACGAAGGCCATGACACCGTGCACAGGAGCGGACAGCGAATTGCCGCGGCCCGGTGTGGGGGCCAGCGGAGAAACGGGTTCTTCCGGCGCCGGTTGGGGGAGCCGCGCGCGGCTTGCATCCCGAGCCATCAGCAGTCACCCTACACCGGCACAGGAAACGGCATGTGGAAGCACCGCCAGTGTGAGTGAATATCGGATCCGCGGTATATGGTGCCGGTCGGGTACGTGTATCTGCCCCCAGCGGGGTAGACGAAGGGGCGACCCGAGTCTGCGGCTCAGGCGAATGGCAGGAGCCGCCCGTCTTTCGGAGGTAGATATGCGGATCGGCGGGGTTGTCCTGCTCATATGGCTGATCATCGGTGCGATCGCGGCCGGCCAGCGCGGCTATTACGGCTCTTCCTCGACCACCTGCGCCCACGCCGGCGACATCGTGGCGACGGTCCTGGCGGGTCCGCTTAACTACGTCGGCGTGAATCCGAAGATCGCGTGCCGCCTGCCGTCGCCGAGTAACTGACGCGCTTACAACTGCCATGCCCGCACCCCCAAACGAGCCCGGACCCCGCACCAAATTCCCGCGGGCGTGTCGGCTACCCGGCCGGCCACGGCCTAAACGCGCCCCGCCACTGCTAGCGTCTGCTTCATTCTCAGGCGGCGAGGAGGAGCACGACCATGGCGGAAATAGACGGCACGTGTGCGGAGCGGTTCGAGGCGGTGCGCGGCGCGCTGGCGCGCAACCTGGATTCGGGTGCGGAACTGGGCGCGTCGCTGGTGGTGGACATCGACGGCGACATCGCCGTCGACATGTGGGGCGGCTTCTGCGACCTTGACCGGACGGTCCCGTGGACCGAGCACACCATCACCAACGTCTGGTCGTCGACCAAGACCGTCACCAGCCTGGCCGCGCTGATGCTTGTCGACAGGGGCGAACTGGACATGGACGCACCGGTCGCGAGGTACTGGCCGGAGTTCGCCGCCCAGGGCAAGCAGGATGTCCTTGTCCGCCAGCTGATGTCGCACTCATCGGGTGTTTCCGGCCTGGACCAGCCGGCCGTGGTCGATGACCTGTACGACTGGGAAACCGCCACCTCCCGGCTGGCCGCCCAGGCGCCGTGGTGGCCGCCGGGAACCGCGTCGGGCTACCACGCGCTCAACTACGGGCACCTGGTCGGCGAGGTGGTCCGGCGGATCAGCGGCAAGACGCTCAAGCAGTTCGTCGCCGAGGAGATCGCCGGGCCGCTAGGCGCCGATTTCCAGATCGGCGCCGCGGAGAGTGACTGGGGCCGGATCGCGGACGTGGTCCCGCCGCCGCCGCTGCCGTTCGACTTCGCGGCGCTCGACCCGGCCAGCCCGGCGGTCAGGACGCTGACCGGGCCGCTCGTCCCCGCCGAGGTCGCCAACACGCCAGGCTGGCGGCGCGCGGACATCGGCGCGGCGAACGGGCACGGGAACGCGCGCTCGGTGGCCAGGATCATGTCGGTGCTGGCCCGCGGCGGCGAGGTCGACGGCGTCCGCCTGCTGGGCCAGGACACCATCGAGACGATCTTCAAGGAGCAGACCAACGGCATCGACCTGGTGCTCGGCGTCCCGCTGCGCTTCGGCATCGGCTACGGGCTGCCCCAGCGGGACTCGATGTCCTGGATCCCAGAGGAGAGGATCTGCTTCTGGGGCGGCTGGGGCGGCTCCCTGATCGCCATGGACCTGGGCCGCCGGATGACGATCTCCTACATGATGAACAAGATGGGCGCGGGCATCCTCGGCTCCGATCGATCCACCGAATACGGCCAGGCGATCTACGCCGCCGTCGCCGGTTAAGAAACCTGGCAACAGGCATTGCGCGACGGCGACGGCCAGCGTTAACGTCCGGATTGTGGGGGGTGGCGACACGCTGCCTGCGGCGCAGGAGGGTCCCGGACGCGATCAGGTGCCGGCCCGAGGCCGGACCTGAGTTCGGCGTGCTTGTCGGCAGGGACGCGGAGCTGGCCGTCCTCGATTCGCTGATAACCCGGACCACCGCGGGGACCGGCGGGATCGTCCTGCTCACCGGCGAGCCCGGGGTAGGCAAGACCCGCCTGGCCCGTGCGGGCACGGAACGTGCCGCGGGGACGACGGTGTCATGGGGCGCCTGCCGCGAGAGCGAGGGCGCCCCGCCGATGTGGCCGTGGATGCAGATACTGCGGCGGCTGGGCGGACCCGATGTGGCGGTGGGCTCGGCGGAGGATGCCTCTGCCAGGTTCCGGATGTACGAGCGCGTGGAGCATGCGCTCAAGCAGTCGGCGGGCGACAGCCCGCACCTCGTCGTCATCGATGACCTGCATCGCGCGGACGAAGCCTCGCTCCGCCTGCTCGCCTACCTCAGCGAGACGCTGTGGCCGGCGCCGATAGGGCTGATCGTCACCTACCGCGACACGGAGGTGGCGCCTGAGTCGGTGGCGGCCAGCGTTGCCGTGTGCCTGGCCCGCGGCCCGGGCAGCCGCCGGTGTGCGCTCGCCGGGCTTAGCCAGGCCGACGTGGCGCAATGGCTCGGCACGGCGGGCCTAGCCGACGTGGACGCCGACGACCTGCACGAGAGGACCGGAGGGAACCCGCTGTTCATCTCGGAGAGCATCCAGCTGCTCTCCGACGGCTTGGGTCCGGGCACCAAGCTGCGCAGCGTCGGCGAGGTGATAAGGGAACGGCTCGCCCCGCTTCCGCCCGCGTGCCGTGAGGCCCTGGAGATGGCATCGGTGCTTGGCCGTGACTTCGAGTACCCGCCGCTGGCCGCGGCCCTTGCCATCAGCCCGGCGGGTGCGGTCGCGGCCCTGGATCCGGCCGTGAGCGCCAGGCTGGTCGGCCCGGTGAGCTCGCGAGCCGGGGCTTACCGGTTCGTGCACACGCTCATCAGGGACGCCGTGGAGGAGCAGCTGGCCCCGTCCCGGCGTGCCGTATTGCACGCGCAGGCCTTCACCGCGCTGCGGGACACGGGCTGGGGACAGGCCGCCGATCTGGCTCACCATGCCGTGCAGGGGCGGCCAACCGTGAGCGACGCGGTCGCCGCCGATGCAGCACGGGCCGCGGCCCAGGCCGCCGATCGCCTGCTGGCCTGGGAGGACGCGGCCGTATGGTGGCAGACGGCGATCGCCCTGACGAGCCGGCACGAGCACGTAGACGCCGAACTGCAGACGCGCCTGGGCCACAGCCTCCTGCTGGCCGGCCAGGTCGACCGGGCTCGGGCGCACTTCGAGGCGGCCGCCGGCGAGGCCGCCCGGACCGGGGACGGGACCGTCCTGGCCGCCAGCGCCCTGGCGGTCGGCGATACCGTCGCCGAGGTCGCGGCCGATCACCGGCTCGTCGCCCTGCTCGACCGTGCGCTCCGCCATCCCGGCGTCCCGTCCGGCACGCGGGCCCGGCTCACGGCCCGGCGCGCCATCGCGACCTACTGGCAGCCGGGCGGCCAGGACGAGAGCCGGCGCGCAAGCGCGGCCGCCGTGGTGCTCGCCGAGCAAGCCGGCGACACCGAGGCCCTGGGCGCGGCCTTGATCGCCAGGCAGTTCACCCTGCGCGGCCCCGGCTTCCTCGATGACCGGGTGGCGGCGGGGCTGGCGGTGCTCGACATCGCCACCCGCCTTGACGACCAGGACCTGCTGTTCCGCGCCCATCAATGGCTGGTTCCCGACCACTTCCAGGCCGGAGCCCTCGATCTGGTCACGGCCCACGTCGAGCAGATGACCGCGATCGCCGAGGCGCGCCGCAGTCCGCTGCAGCGCTGGTGGGTGCTGGTCTACCGCGGCCTGCTGACCAGCTTCGCCGGGCGGAACGACGAGGCCGAGGGGCTGGCGCACGAGGCCGCCACGGTGGGCCGGCGGCTGAGCCTGCCGGCCGCGGAGGCCTACCGCATCGGGCAGCTGAGCCGGGTCTACTGGGCCACGGGGCGTCTTGCTGAGATCGAGGACGACATCGCCCGCGCGCTGCCGCGCTTCCCGGGACTGGTCACGCTCCGCTGCCTCAAGGCGCTGGCGGACGCGGCCGCAGGCCGCTGCGCCGCAGCAACCGCCGGGATCGAGGCCCTCGCCGCGGGCGGTTTCGCGGGACTGCCGCGAGATTCGCTCTACCTGGCGAGCCTGGCGATCCTGGCCGAGGCGGCGGTCACCTGCCGCGCGACCGAGGGCGCCCGGTCCGTCCTTGACGAACTGGCGCCGTACGCGTCCAGGAACCTGATCCAGGGCGTGCCTGTCGGCTGGGGCGCGGCGGCCTGGTACATCGCACGCCTGCAATGGCTGCTCGGGCGGCACGGCGACGCGGCTAAGTCTGCCGACCTGGCCCGCCGGCTGCACCTGAAGTGGGGAGCGGCGGGCCTGGGCGACCCGCTGGAGGGCCTCGGCAGGGACCCGGCGGCCGGCCCGCTGAGCCAGCGGGAGGCCGAGGTCATCAGGCTGCTTGCCGCGGGCCGGGAGAACGCCGAGATAGCGGCCACCCTCACGGTAAGCGTGCACACCATCGAGCGGCACGTGGCCAACATCTTCATCAAGATCGGGGTCAGGAACCGCGCCGAAGCGACCGCCTGGGCCCATCGCCACCGGCTGGTCGGCTGAGTACATAGTTTCCGTGATGTGCCGCCCCCGTGGCCGATGCGAGCATCGGTCGTGACCACAGAAGGCACACCGGGAGGCACACCATGAGCGATCAGAAAATCCAGACCGTGCAGAGCCTTTACGAGGCATTCGGCCGGGGCGATGTCGACTTCATCCTCGACCAGCTCACCGAGGACGTGGACTGGGCATCCTGCCCGGACAGCGCCGTCGCGCCCTGGCACGGCGTCCGGGGCAAGGCCGAGGTCCCCGCCTTCTTCAAGACCCTGGGCGAGACGTTGCAGATCACCGAGTTCACGCCGCTGTCGTTCGCGTCGAACGATACGGATGTCATGGTGGTCACGCGCTGGGTCGCGACCGCCCCGGCGACGGGGAAGTCTGCCGCGATGGACATCCATCACTGGTGGCGGTTCCGCGACGGCAAGATCTGCTACTACCGCGGCACCGAAGACACCGCCGCGACCGAGGCGATGCTGCGCGCGGACTAAAGCAGCCTTCATGAC
>Ga0070763_10000044_pt1 | contig 23061 bp, 23 predicted proteins | sample HubBroMetageWRM3_FD_67279 | JGI IMG/M metagenome (GOLD analysis project Ga0070763, IMG submission 67279) | Warmed soil microbial communities from the Hubbard Brook experimental Forest, New Hampshire - Hubbard Brook CCASE Soil Metagenome WRM 3 | ecosystem: Environmental > Terrestrial > Soil >... | reverse complement strand
CCGGTGGAAAGCGCGCACCGCGTCTTCGTCGGCGGCCTCGAACGCGAGATGGTTTTCCCGATTGGGTCCCATGCCGGTGCCGTCGGCGATCCAAAATGCCGGTTTGCCATCGCGGCCGTACCCGATGGCCCGGCCGAAATCCATCTGTCGCGAGAATCCGAGCACACCCAGCACAGTGTCGTAGAACGCCTGGGATTTCGCGTAGTCGGCGCAGTTGATCCCGATGTGGTCGATCACGGAAAAGATCCTGGCACGATCCACCCGCACGGTCGTAGATTAGTTAGATGACCTACGACCTCATCATCCGCAATGGCACCATCGTCGACGGGCTCGGAGGTGAGCCATACCTCGGCGACGTTGCGGTGCGTGACGGCGTCATCGAAGCGGTGGGCGCCATAAACGGCGATACCGCCGCACGAGAGATCGATGCGACCGGGCTGCTGGTCACACCGGGCTTCGTCGACCTGCACACCCACTACGACGGCCAGTCCATCTGGTCGGAGCGCCTGACCCCGTCGTCGGCGCACGGGGTGACCACGGTGGTGATGGGCAACTGCGGAGTCGGATTCGCGCCCTGCCGCCAAGAAGACCACGACGTACTCGTCGACGTGATGGCCGGGGTCGAAGACATTCCCGGCGTCGTGATGACCGACGGCCTGCCGTGGACCTGGGAAACCTTTCCCGAATACATGGACGCGCTGGAGGCGGGCAAGCGCGACATCGATGTGGCCGCTTATCTTCCGCACTCCCCGCTGCGGGTCTACGTGATGGGGCAGCGCGGCGCCAACCGCGAGCCGGCCACCGCCGACGACCTCGCCAAGATGCGGGCGCTGGCCAAGGAGGCGATCGAGATCGGTGCTCTCGGTTTCGCGTCGTCGCGGCTGACCATCCACAAGACGGAAAGCGGTTCGCCGATCCCGAGTTACGACGCCGCCCGCGAGGAGATCGAAGAGATCGCCAGAGGTGTGGTCGACGCCGGCGGCGGCCTGCTGCAATTCGTGCCCGACATTCCGGCCGGCGGCTATCAGCCCGTGCTGCAGACGGTTTTCGACGTCGCCGAGGACGTCGGGCTGCCGGTCACCTTCACGCTCGTCGTCGCCAACTCCGGCGACCCGACGTGGACGGACGCGATCACCATGATCGAGAAGGCCAACGCGGCGGGCGGCGATGTCACCGCGCAGCTGCTCCCACGCCCGATCGGGCTGATCATCGGGTTGCAGCTCACCGCCAACCCGTTCGTGCTGTACCCCAGCTACCGCGAGATCGCGCATCTGCCGCTGGCCGAGCGGGTGGCCGAGATGCGCAAGCCCGAGGTCCGCGCCCGCATCCTGGCCGACAAGCCCGGTAAAGGTCACCCGATCCTGTATGTGGCCCAGATGTGGGACTGGATCTTCCCGCTGGACGACAACCCCAATTACGAGCCGAACCCGTCGGACAGCATCGGGGCCCGGGCCAGGGCCAAGGGTGTGAACCCGATGGAGGAGGCCTACGATCGGCTGCTCGACGACGAAGGTCATGCCATGCTGCTCGTCGCGACCAGCAACCTGCAGGACAACTCGCTGGACATCGTCGGCGAGTTGCTGCACCGCGACGACGTGGTGCTCGGGCTCGGTGATGGCGGCGCCCATTACGGGATGATCTGCGACGCCAGCTACCCGACGTTCTTGCTGGCGCATTGGGCCCGTGACCGGGCGTCGGGGCGGTTCTCGGTGCCCGAAGCAGTCCGGGAGCTGACCTCCGTGCCTGCTCGCGTTGCGGGGTTGGCCGACCGGGGCCGCATCGCGGTCGGATACAAAGCCGACCTCAACGTCATCGACCACGCCGCATTGCGTCTGCACAAGCCGGTAATCAGCCATGATCTACCCGCTGGCGGGCGCCGGCTCGACCAGACCGCCGAGGGCTACGTGGCCACTGTGGTATCCGGCCAAGTGATCGCGGAGAATGGCGTTCCCACCGATGCGCGTCCAGGCAAATTGGTCCGCGGCCGCAAACGTGTTCCAGTACCCACGCAATAACGCCACGACGGCGGTCTCTGCCCGTTAAGTTAGGTTAGTGCCGCATTTCGCGCAGTTGCCGCCCGAGATCAACTCGGCACTCATTTTCGCCGGTGCTGGTGCGGCGCCGATGATTGCTGCCGCGGCAGCGTGGGACAGCCTGGCTGAGGACTTGGCTTCGTCGGCAGCTTCGTTTGGTTCGGTGACGTCGGATCTGATCTCAAATTCATGGCAGGGTCCGTCGTCGGCGGCGATGATGGCCGTCGCGACCCAGTATGTGGGATGGCTCGGCGCGGCCGCCGCGCAGGCGGAGGCGTCATCCAGTCAGGCCGGAGCCATCGCGGCCGCGTTCGAGTCGGCGGTGGTGGCCACGGTGCAGCCCGCGGTGGTGACGGCTAATCGTGCCCTGGTGCAGGTTTTGGCGGCCACGAACTGGTTCGGACTCAACGCCCCGGCAATCATGGACACCGAGTCCGCCTACGAGCAGATGTGGGCAGCGGACGTGGCAGCGATGTTCGGCTACCACGCCGGCGCGTCGGAGGCCGTCTCGCAGTTGTCACCGTGGCAGGCGATCCTGCACGACCTCGGCTTCAAGGTCGACAGCAACGGCCATCTCACTATGAGCACCCCCGGCAACAACACAAGCGTGGGCAGCACAAGTTCGGGCTCCGCGTCCGGCGAAAGCACTTCGAACGTCGGCCTCGGAAATACCGGTAGCCAAAATGTGGGCTTCGGCAACGCGGGCAACAACAACTTCGGCTTCGGCAATACCGGCAACAACGACTTCGGGATTGGCCTGACCGGCAATAACCAATTCGGTATCGGCAACTTCAGCACCGGAAACTTCCTCCCCGGTGGCGGATTCGGCATCGGGAATTCCGGCTCGGTCACCAGCGGATTGGCGAGCTCGGCCAGCGCCGGCTCAGGCGGCTTCAGCAGCGCCGCCGCTAACGCTGGCTTCTCCCAGGACAGCGCGTTTGGGGCCCACGGCATGCTCCCCAGCCACTACGTCACGGGCGGCTTCGGCGCCACAAACTTGAGTTCGGGCCTGCTCAACTCAAGCACGGGCGGCTTAACCGCGAGCCTGGGAAGTCCGGACGTCCTCAACCCGGCGGCCTTCGCCGGCCCGGTGAATGCGGCCGCCAGCGTCGACTCAGGCGGCGTGCACGCCAACCTGGTCAGCGCGACGAACGGTCCCACCCCCGCCGTGGGTCCGCGCGCCGGGGCTACCAGCCAGTCGGGCTTGTTGAACTCGGGCAATGCCGACTCGGGTTTCCGGAGCCCTGCCACCCGAGACTCGGGTATCCCCAGCTCAGGTTTCTTCAACAGGGGCGAAAGCGACCTCGTCCCCGGCGCGGGCACCACCGGGCCGGTCACACGGGACTAGGGCCCCACCGCGCGCCTATCCTCGAAGGCATGCGGACGAAGAAGAAGGTGGACCTCGACCGGCTCGCGGCGGCGCTCACCGACTACCCGTTCGCGTACCTGATCACCGTCGACGAGGGCTATCGCGTACACACCGTGACGGTCGAACCGACGCTGCACGATCTGCCCGACGACCCCAAAGGGTCCGAAGGGCGCCGAGCGATCCTCGACGTCGGGCTCATCGGCGGGCACACCCGCAAAAACCTCGCCCACCGCAGCGACGTCACCCTGCTGTGGCCGCCACCCGAGCCCGGCGGCTATTCGCTGATCGTGGACGGCCGCGCCGAGGCACAGTCCGACACGGATTCCGACCCCGACACGGCTCGCTTTGGTGTGGTGCCCACCCGCGCGCTGCTGCACCGCGAAGCCGAACCCGACTCCCGCAACGCGGCCAAAGGCTGCCTGCACGACTGCGTGGTGTTCGCAGAACCTGCCTAGCGCACGAAAAAGCCCGGCCCACAAAGGGGACCGGGCTTTTTCGTACTTTGACTCTGGCCGGACCTAGAAGTCCATTCCTCCCATGCCGCCGGTCGGGTCGCCCGCCGGAGCGGCCGCCTTCTCCGGCTTGTCGGCGACGACGGCCTCGGTCGTCAGGAACAGCCCCGCGATGGACGCCGCGTTCTGCAGCGCCGAACGGGTGACCTTCACCGGGTCGGCAACGCCGGCCTTGAGCAGGTCCTCGTACTCACCGGTTGCCGCGTTGAGGCCGTGGCCCGCCGGAAGGTTGCGCACCTTCTCCGCCACCACGCCCGGCTCCAGCCCGCAGTTGAACGCGATCTGCTTCAGCGGAGCTTCCAACGCCACCCGGACGATGTTGACGCCGGTCGCCTCGTCACCGGAGAGCTTCAGCTTCTCCAGGGCCGGGGCCGCGTGCAGCAGGGCCACGCCGCCGCCGGCGACGATGCCTTCCTCGACGGCCGCTTTGGCGTTGCGGACCGCGTCCTCGATGCGGTGCTTGCGCTCCTTGAGCTCCACCTCGGTGGCAGCGCCGGCCTTGATCACCGCAACACCGCCGGCCAGCTTGGCCAAGCGCTCCTGCAGCTTCTCACGGTCGTAGTCGGAGTCGCTGTTCTCGATCTCGGCACGGATCTGGCTCACCCGACCGGCGATAGCGTCGGTGTCACCGGCGCCCTCGACGATGGTGGTCTCGTCCTTGGTGATGACCACCTTGCGGGCCTTGCCCAGCAGCGAGATGTCGGCGGTCTCCAGGGAGAGGCCGACCTCTTCGCTGACGACCTGACCACCGGTGAGGATGGCCATGTCCTGCAGCATCGCCTTGCGGCGATCACCGAAGCCGGGCGCCTTGACGGCCACCGACTTGAAGGTGCCGCGGATCTTGTTGACCACCAGGGTGGACAACGCCTCGCCCTCGACGTCCTCGGCGATGATCAGCAACGGCTTTCCGCCCTGGATGACCTTCTCCAGCAGCGGCAACAGGTCTTTGACCGTCGACACCTTGGAGCTGACCAGCAGGATGTAGGGGTCCTCCAGGACTGCTTCCTGACGCTCGGCGTCGGTGACGAAGTAACCCGAGATGTAGCCCTTGTCGAACCGCATGCCCTCGGTGAGCTCGAGCTGCAAGCCGAAGGTGTTGGATTCCTCGACGGTGATGACACCCTCGTTGCCGACCTTGTCCATCGCCTCGGCGATCAGGTCGCCGATCGACTTGTCGCCGGCCGAGATGGCCGCGGTCGCGGCGATCTGCTCCTTGGTCTCGACCTCCTTGGCCGACTTCAGCAGGGTCTCGGTGATCTTCTCGACGGCCTTCTCAATGCCGCGCTTGAGATCCAGCGGGTTGGCGCCGGCCGCAACGTTGCGCAGACCTTCTTTGACCAGCGCCTGGGCCAGCACAGTGGCCGTCGTCGTGCCGTCACCGGCAACGTCGTCGGTCTTCTTGGCGACCTCTTTGACCAGCTCGGCGCCGATCTTCTCGTACGGGTCCTCCAGCTCGATCTCCTTGGCGATGGACACACCATCGTTGGTGATCGTGGGGGCGCCCCACTTCTTCTCCAGGACGACGTTGCGGCCCTTGGGGCCCAACGTCACCTTTACCGCGTCGGCGAGGGCGTTGAGTCCCCGCTCGAGGCCGCGACGGGCCTCTTCGTCGTACGCAATTGTCTTGGCCATTGCGAAGTGATTCCTCCGGATTTGGGGATGACACCAGATGGCCGCGTGTGGGCCACCAGGTTACTTACGCTGGCCGGGCGCAGTGCCCGCGACGGACGACCAGCACTGTCGTGGAACCCACGACGAGCTCAGTCTCACCGTCCCGACCTAGCACTCGCCGGTCGCGAGTGCCAACGTCATTCTTAGCACTCGCCTATGTCGAGTGCAAGAACGGCACGTACGCCGCATGCGCGGGGAGACCGCCGGGAATCCTGGTGGCGTCGAGTTTGTCGGAGGCGGGCATATCGGATGCCGGTTTCGGCAGACTGGGTTGATGTCCCTCGTCGTGCCGCCTTACCCGAAAGCTCGCTACACCCAGGATCGGCCAAAGATCAGCGCCTGGTTCAAGCGTGCCGACCGGCAGCCCGATTACCAGACCCCAGCCGTCGCCTACCACTACCTAGCCAATCAGCAGGACACCAACGGGGACTACGGCCTGTACCGGGTCGATATCGCCCCTGCAGGTGGCGGGCCCCCGGAGCACTTCCACCGCGCCATGTCCGAGGCGTTCTTCGTGCTGTCCGGGACGATGAGGCTCTGCGACGGCAACGAGTGGACGGACGGTCATCAAGGCGACTTCCTCTATATCCCTCCCGGCGGGATTCACGGGTTCCGCAACGAGGCCGACGAACCGGCCTCGATTCTGATGCTCTTCGCCCCCGGCGCGCCGCGCGAGGCCTATTTCGAAGGTTTCGCGGCGCTGGCCGACATGACCGACGACGAACGCGCGGAGTGGTTCATCAGCCACGACAACTACTGGATCCAGTAACGAATCGCGCGGTCACCGTTCAGGGCAGGTCGAGCAGTTGCTCGTAGAAACCGCCGAATCCCTGTTCCCGATCGACCAGATGTATCTCCAGAATCCAGTGGCACCAGCGGCCTTTGGGATCGAACCGCCGCATCGGTTTGTCCGACCCCGGGGCGATGTACCACTGGATGTCACTACCGACGATCTTCTTGTGTGGAAACTCCCCGACAAGGTGGCCCGCAATTGGGCTGCCCCAGTCGAAACCCTGGGCCCGGGCCACTTCCACGGTGTATTCGAACAATTCGGCACCGGTGATCTCGGGGTGACCCGCAAAATGCTCACGGCCCGCCTGCCATACCCGCGGCAGCGCATCACGGACGGCCGCCTTGTAAGGATCGGAACCCAGGACGAAGGTACGCCCGAAGTCCGCCTCCCACTCTTCGAAGATCGGACCCAGGTCGAGAAACACGATGTCGTCGTCGACTATCACCCGATCGGGCGGGTGCTCCCTGAACGGCTGCAAAGTATTCTCGCCGGCGCGCACGATCCGTCGATGCCAATGCCGAGTAACCCCGAACATGTCTGCGGCCAGGTCGCGGATCTCGTCGGACAACTCTTGCTCACCGACGCCGGCACGGATCATCGCACGGCGCTCGATCTCGCCGAACAGCCGCGCCGCCTTGTCCTGGGCGTCGAGAAGCATGTGCGCCCTTACCCGTTCCTCGGTGACCGAAGTCTCCACAGCAGCGATACTACGGCCACAGGTCGCCCTCTATGTAGCGCTGTACGAACGCGAACCCGATCATCTGCGTGGCGACCAGCCCGCTGCGCAGCCGGCGGTCATCGGGGTCGCCGCCGAGCTCCGCGACCCCCATCAAACTGCCTTCCACGACGCCGCTTAACTTTTCGCGCATCTTCGGCTCGTGTGCGGCAGTCTGCACGATGGAACGCAAAACCGGGCCGATCTCGGGATCAGCCCAAGCCGCCAGCATGTTCTTGAGCAGTTCGCGCCCCAATTCGGGCAGTGGCGCCTGCCATGCGCTCGCTACGCTGTCCAGAAAGCGTTGCGGCGGGGTGGTGGCCGACAGCGAGCAAGTTTTCCTTGGAACCGAAGTAGTGAGTCGGACACCCTGGTTTTCCAGGGCCGCCCGAACACCGAGGTGCACCTGATCGAGGGCACCGGCCACTGCGCGATGAGTAAGGCGGATGAAGTGGTGCCGACGATCATCGCGTGGCTGCGGGCCCGCATCGCACAAGACAACCAGGCAACGGCTCAACCAAGCGCATAGTCACCGAGGACCATCTCGCGGGTGCGCTCGAAGAATGTCTTGCCGCTGTACGGCAGTTGGGTGACAACCTTGCCGCTGGGATGACGGAAGTAGTTGGTGCAGGCGAGCCAGACCTTGCCTTCCATGGCGGCCTGGATCTCGTCGTTGTAGCGCCGCTGCGCGGCGGCGGTCACCTCAACGGTGCGTGCTCGGCGGCTGTCCATCACGTCGAGAATGTGGCGGATGAAGGTGGTCTGTGCCTCGTGGATGTAGATAATCGAGTTGACCCCGTTCGTATTTGGGCCGTACAGCATAAACAAATTCGGATAACCGGCGACCAAGGTGCCTAGGTGGGCCTCGGCGCCGTCGCTCCAGTCGTCGCGAAGATGACGGCCGCCGGTGCCGTACACGTCGATGCTGGCGAGGTAGTCGGCGGCCTTGAACCCGGTGCCGTAGATAACGGTGTCGACGCGGTGTTCGACGCCGTCGACGGTGCGCACTCCCCGCTCGGTCAGCTCGGCGATGGCGGTCGTTTCCAGGCTGACGTTGGGCAATGCGAAGGTGGGGTACCACTCGCGGGACATCAGCGGTCGTTTGCATCCGGCGGGATAGTCCGGCGTCAGCTTGGCGCGCAACCCGGGGTCGGCCACCTTGCGCATGAGGTAGCTGCGGGCCAGCTCGGTCGCGTCGCGGGTTTGTGCGGCGTCGACGTCGAAGCTCGCCGTCTCGTAGGCATCGAAGGCCTCGTCGCGAAGTGTCTGCGCCACAGCCGGGTTGCGCTCGAACTCTTCGTGCTGATCGCTGGTGAACGGGACGTCGAACCGGGGCGCGATCCAGATCGGGGTCCGCTGAAACACGGTGAGATGCGCGGTCTCCCGCGCGATCGCGGGAACGTACTGCACCGCGCTGGCGCCTGTACCGATCGAGGCGACCCGCTCCCCCGCCGTCGACTTGCTGTGATCCCAACGGGCCGAATGGAACCGGCGACCCCGAAATCGGTTCGCCCCGGGTATGTCCGGGATGTTCGGCACATCCAGCATCCCGACCGCGCTGACCACGGCGTCGAAGTCGTGCCGTTGACCGTCGTCGGCGGTGAGCGTCCAGCGCCGGTCGGTGTCGGACCAGCGCACGGACGTGATCGTGGTGTTGGGACGCAGGTGCGGGCCGAGCCCGTGATCGGCGGCGACCTTCTCGAGGTAGGCCAGGATCTCGGGCTGGTTCGCGTAGGTCTTGCTCCACCGCGGGTTCAGCGCGAACGAGTACGAGTACAGGTGTGACGGGACGTCGCAGGCCGCACCGGGGAAGGTGTTGTGCCGCCACGTCCCGCCGAAGCCGTCGGCGCGGTCGAAGATCGTGAAATCGTATCCTCCGGCGGCAAGCTGGATGCCCATCGCGATGCCACCGGCGCCGGCCCCGATGACCCCGACAGTGGTCTTTGAGGGCACTACGCCCATTGCGAAAAGTAGGGTCGCTCGGGCCGGCTCTTCTCTACCAGGATGAACACCACGCCCCAAGGATCGACGAACCAGGTGGTGCGGACTCGCGCGACGTCCGCGATCCCGCTGACCAGGAAGCGCACACCCTTGCTCTCCAGTTCGGCCCGGGTGGCATCGAGATCCTCACAGATCAGCCCGACGTGTGAGAGCCCCTGGTCGGTCAGTGCCGCGCGGGCTCGGTGGTCGCTCCCTTCGACGTTGAGGTACTCGATCACCTCGAGGACGCGATCGCCGTCGTCTCCGAATCCGACGATGGCCGCCTTCATTGCGGGATCGGACACCAGCTCGCCCATATCGTCGCGAATGGCATTGCCGGTCATCACATACGGCGGCGAGAGCACCCGCAGGCCTAACACGTCTCGGTAGAAGGCCACCGCGGCCTCACAATCGGGAACGCACACCCCGGTGTGGGCCAACCCGCTAATCACGGCAGCGCTGCCGCGATAGTCATGAGCTGCTGAGCCGCCAGCTCGGCGCACGTTGACGGGTTACCAGCAATCGGCTTCGTCTGGCCGTAGGTCGTGTGCGGCCCGACAGTCACGCCAGTCAGCGTCTCAAACAGCAAAATCGCCAGTGCCGCAATGTTTGGCGGCGGATTCGTCAAGCCCGCGATCAAGGCCACGAGGTCTCCGTTGAAATTCTTGCACATCTCCGCAAACAGTGACGCCATCCAGGTACCGATCGAACCGCGGTAGTCGTAAGTGATTCCGTTGACGGTCCACGGGCCTGCGCCGTTACAAGCCGCCGGATCACCGGGATTGGCGAAATCCCACCAGCGGCTGTCGACACCGGACTGCAGCCACGAGTCGACATTAATGCCGTGCCCGCCGGGGTCCACGCAGCCGGGCGCGATGGATCGCGCCTTCCTGCACGGGTTGCCGTACGTGATGCCTTGGAGAAAGTCGTTGTCGCGCGCAGACAGCGCGCCGTTGCGAATCGTGTCGTAGACACTGGAGATGACCATCGCGCCCTGCGACGTCCCGACCATCGCGAACTTGCCCGGCGTTTGGTTGATCATGTTCACCAGCGTCGCCGCGCCCGCCTTGTAGCTGGCATTGAACGGCACGCACGCCGGGTACGGAACCTCTTTGATCGTAATAAGACTCGGGTTGGTCAACTGCGCCAGGCGCCAGCTTGGGGCCGTCCATGTCGTCGGCGAACCCGCCCGCCCTGCGGTGAGCACTGCCAGCGCAGCAGTACCCGCGACATCGAACACAGTCAACCGCGCGGTCGGCGGTACGGCGGTCGGCGCCGGCGGAACATGGCTGGGCGTGTACCACGGACCACTCAAAACACCCTGAAGCGCCACATAGAAAAGCACCAAGCTGTTGACGTTCGAGTCGGTTGGGTGGCTGGCCTGCACGTCCGCCAGCACCGGCCCCAAGGTGTTGAGGTCGATGCCCGCCTGCTCGCTGTTCCACTGCCTCTCCGCGGAGATCGTTTCCAGCAATGTCGCTATCGTCTGGAAGCGGTCATCGGACCTGTACTGCATCGATGCCGCGTCGAGCGGCGCGGACATCGCGTCGAAGTAGAAGCCAACGTCCGGCTGCATCGGGTCAGTCATCTTGTCCTCGCGCGTGAACTGTGGTGCGCAACCGCGCTCCTTTGTTCTCGGTGCGCTGGGCTAACCCGGTAAACACGTTCTCGACTTTACGTCGGGTCGTGCGAATTGAGACTCTGGGGCGCACGACTATGTTTGCCCAGCGCGCAGTCGCACGACGAGGAACGGCAACGCCGGCCATGGACCGTCTCCGAAGAACTCACCGGCGTCAGCTTCGGAGTCTGATGGGCCGATAATGGCCGAGTGCGGTCTGTCGTGAGGTCAGTAGGTCTGTCTTGAGGTCAGTAGTAGAACATCAGCGTGTCGTGGCGGCGCTGATTCGTGCGCGTCCGGCGGTCGCGCTCGCGCTTGCCGAAGCCCAGGGGCTGGTGCTGGCCGACGACGTGGTTGCCCAGCTGGCGCTGCCGGTTTTCGACAACTCGGCAATGGACGGGTACGCGGTGCGCGCCCAGGACATCTTGTCCGCGACACCCGAGCACCCGGTGGTGCTGCCGGTCGCCGAGGATATTCCGGCCGGACGCACCGACGCATTGACGCTGAAACCCGATACGGCGCACCGGATCATGACCGGCGCGCCAATACCGGTCGGGGCGACCGCCATCGTGCCGGTCGAAAACACTGATGGCGGCGTGCGCACAGTGGCGATCCGCCGCGCCGCCCCGTCCGGCAAGCACATCCGGCGGGCAGGCGAAGACGTGGCCCCCGGCACGACCGTCCTTCGCAAGGGCCAGGTCGTCACACCGGCGGTGCTCGGCTTGGCCGCGGCGCTCGGAATAGCCGAGCTGCCGGTAATCCCGCGCCAACGGGTACTGGTGATATCCACCGGGTCCGAGCTGGCGTCGCCGGGCACCCCGCTGCAGCCGGGACAGATCTACGAGTCCAATTCCGTCATGCTGGCCGGCGCGGTGCGGGACGCAGGCGCAGCCGTGATCGCGGTCGCAACCGCCGAAGACGACGTCGCGCAGTTCAGCTCGATCCTTGACCGATACGCCGTCGCTGAGAACCAGGTCGACTTGATCATCACCAGCGGAGGAGTCAGCGCCGGCGCCTATGAGGTCGTCAAAGACGCGTTCGGCCGCCAGGGTGACAAAGGCGTGGAGTTCGTCAAGGTGGCTATGCAACCGGGAATGCCGCAGGGTATTGGCCGAGTGGCCGGCGCGACGATCGTCACCCTGCCCGGCAACCCGGTCAGCGCGCTGGTGTCCTTCGAGGTGTTCATCCGTCCCGCGCTGCGCGCGGCCATGGGCCTACCCGATCCAGAACGGCCCCGGCGGCCCGCCGTCCTCACCGAGAGTCTCACCTCGCCGCGCGGCAAGCGTCAGTTCCGGCGTGCGATACTCCACGCCCCAAAAGGTTCCGAAGGCCAGGTCGGGAGCGTCACCAGCTACGGCCCACCGGGATCACACCATTTGCGGTGGCTGGCCTCGGCGAACGGGTTGCTGGATATCCCCGAGGACGTTGAGGAAGTGTCCGCCGGAACCCAGCTGCAGGTGTGGGATCTGACTTAGCCGAACCGGCCGCATCGGCCGGCGAATCGGATTGGCCTGGATCGAATATGTCACGCTGCTGGCTTGGCTCCGTAAGATGACCGCGTGGCACGACGCCCCCCGCCCGCCGACCCGCAGCACCTACTGGAGCTGGTGCGCTCCACTGTTCCGCCTGTTCACCCAGCCGGGCGGCCGTTCATCTCCGCCGGCTTGGCCATCGCCGCAGCCGGAGCTTTGGGCCAGGCCGTCACCGGACGCAACTACCGGTGGCTGCGTCGGGTGGGTCTGCTGGCGGCCGGGGCCTGCGCCGGGTTCTTCCGGCACCCCCCGCGGGTGCCACCCACCCGGCCGGGTGCCATCGTCGCGCCGGCCGACGGGATGATCTGCGTGATCGACTCCGCGGCCCCGCCCGCCGAACTCAGCATGGGCGACGTACCGCTCGCGCGGGTCAGCATCTTCCTGTCGCTGTTGGACGCCCACGTGCAGCGCGCGCCGGTGAGCGGCGAGGTGATCGCCGTGCAACACCGGCCGGGCCGCTTCGGATCCGCTGATCTGGCGTCGGCGAGCACCGACAACGAGCGCACCAGTGTGCGGATCCGGACAGACCACGGCGCTGAAGGCGCCGAGGTCGTCGTCGTGCAGATCGCTGGACTGTTGGCGCGCCGCATCGTGTGCGACGCGCACGTCGGAGACAAACTGTCCATCGGCGACACCTACGGCCTGATCCGGTTCGGCTCCCGGTTGGACACTTACCTGCCACCGGGTGCGATCCCGATCATCCAAGTGGGCCAGCGCGCAGTCGCCGGCGAGACTGTGCTCGCCGAACTGCCATGATCAACGGAGCCCGGGGCAGGCGAACGGTAAACCTGCAGATCCTGCCCAGCGCGATGACGGTGCTGTCTATCTGCGCAGGACTGACGTCGATCAAGTTCGCCCTCGAGCATCAGCCGATCCCCGCGATGGCCCTGATCGCGGCGGCAGCGATCCTGGACGGACTGGACGGCCGGGTGGCCCGCATCCTGGACGCCGAGTCGCGGATGGGTGAGGAAATCGACTCACTGGCCGACGCGGTGAACTTCGGGGTGACGCCGGCGCTGGTGCTCTACGTGTCGATGTTGTCGCAGTGGCCGGCCGGTTGGGTGGTGGTGCTGCTCTACGCGGTGTGCGTCGTGCTGCGGCTCGCGAGGTTCAACGCGTTGCTCGGCGACGGCAACCAGCCTGCGTACGCGCATGAATTCTTCGTCGGGATGCCCGCACCGGCGGGCGCGGTCTCGATGATCGGTCTACTCGCACTGAAAATGCAGTTCGGCGAAGGCTGGTGGACCTCCCAATGGTTCCTGTGCCTGTGGGTGACCGGGACGTCGGTGCTCTTGGTCAGCGGGATCCCGATGAAGAAGATGCACGCCGTCGCGGTACCGCCCAACTACGCGGCCGCGCTGCTGGCGGTGCTGGCGATCTTCGCGGCGGCCGCGGTGCTGGTCCCCTACATCTTGATCTGGGTGATCATCATCGCCTACTTGTGTCACATCCCGTTCGCAATCCGCAACCAGCGCTGGCTTGCCGCACACCCCGAGGTGTGGGACGACAAACCCAAGCAGCGGCGCGCCGTTCGGCGCGCGGACCGCCGGGCGCAACCGAACCGCCGGCCGATAGCGCGGCTCGGGCTGCGCAGGCCGAGAGAACGGTCAATCGCGCGGCTAGGACTGCGCAAGCCGGGCGGTCGGGTGCCATGACCCGCCCCGGCACCCGACCGGGCTCGGATTCAGTCGCCCCTCCAGGCTCAGCGGCCGGCCAGCTCACGCTCACCGCCAGGCTGAACACGTCAGCCGTCGACTCCCGCCGCGGCGTCATCCGATTGCACCCGAATGCCGTTGCCGCCCTTGGTATCCGAGAGTGGGACGCGGTCGCGTTGACGGGGTCGCGGACCACCGCCGCGGTGGCGGGCCTGGCCGGCCAGGACACCCCGGTGGGCACCGTGTTGCTCGACGACGTGACGCTGTCCAACGCGGGGTTGCGCGAGGGCACCTCGGTGATCGTCAGCGCGGTCACCGTCTACGGCGCGCGGTCGGTGACGCTGAGCGGCTCGTCGCTGGCCGCCCAGTCGATTACACCGCTCACCCTTCGACAGGCCTTGCTCGGCAAGGTGATGACCGTGGGCGATGCCGTGTCGCTGTTGCCCCGCGACCTGGGTCCCGGCACCTCAACATCGGCCGCCAGTCGTGCGTTGGCGTCCGCGGTTGGGATCAGCTGGACCTCAGAGCTGCTGACCGTCACCGGCGTCGACCCGGACGGACCGGTCAGCGTGCAGCCCAATTCGCTGGTCAGCTGGGGCAACGCCGTCCCGTCCGGCGCGGGGTCCGCGGCGCCCACCCGCGAACCCGTCAGCGTCGCGAAGCCTCTGATCGAAGTCGGCGACCTCAAGGGTTCGCAGGTGCAGGCGGGAAAGCTCACCGAATGGCTCAAGCTCGCCCTCGACGAACCACACCTGCTGAAGACTCTGGGCGCCGAGGCCAACCTGGGTGTGCTGGTGTCGGGTCCGGCCGGCGTCGGCAAGGCCACGCTGGTCCGCGCGGTGTGCGCCGGCCGCAGGCTGGTTGAGCTCGACGGTCCGGAGGTGGGCGCGCTGGCCGCCGAAGACCGGCTCAAGGCTGTGGCCTCGGCGATAAGCGCGGTTCGCGGCGGGGGCGGCGTGCTACTGATCACCGATGTCGACGCCCTGTTGCCGGCCACCGCCGAACCGGTGGCGGCCCTTATCCTCGCCGAGTTGCGCACCGCGGTGGCCACCGGCGGCGTGGCGTTGATCGCCACCTCCGCACGACCCGACCAGATCGACACGCGGCTGCGTGCCCCCGAGCTGTGCGACCGCGAGCTCGGCCTGACACTGCCCGACGCCGCCACCCGCAAGGCGCTGCTGGAGTCGCTGTTGAAGCAGGCGCCGACCGGCGATCTGGATCTCAGCGAGATTGCCAGCCGTACACCCGGATTCGTCGTTGCCGACCTGGCTGCACTGGTGCGCGAGGCGGCGCTGCGGGCTGCGTCTCGGGCCAGTACCGACGGGAAATCACCCAAGCTCGAGCAAGACGATCTCGTCGGTGCGCTGACCGTCATCCGGCCGCTGTCCCGCTCGGCCAGTGCGGAACTGACCATCGGGAACCTCACGCTTGACGATGTCGGCGATATGGCCGATGCCAAACAGGCACTCACCGAAGCGGTGCTGTGGCCATTGCAGCATCCCGACACCTTCGCCCGACTGGGCGTCGATCCGCCGCGCGGTGTGCTGCTCTACGGGCCGCCCGGCTGCGGCAAGACCTTCGTGGTTCGCGCGCTGGCCAGCACCGGGCAGCTGAGCGTGCATGCCGTCAAAGGCTCTGAGCTGATGGACAAGTGGGTGGGTGCCTCAGAGAAGGCGGTCCGCGAGCTCTTCCGGCGGGCCCGCGATTCCGCGCCCTCCCTGATATTCCTCGACGAGGTGGATGCGCTGGCTCCCCGACGCGGTCAGAGCTTCGACTCGGGCGTGACCGATCGGGTGGTGGCCGCCCTGCTGACCGAGCTCGACGGTATCGATCCGCTGCGTGACGTCGTGGTGCTCGGCGCTACCAACCGACCCGATCTGATCGACCCCGCGTTGCTGCGTCCGGGCCGGCTGGAGCGGCGGGTGTTCGTCGAACCGCCCGATGCCGCGGCCCGCCGCGAAATCCTGCGCACCGCAGGGAAATCGATCCCGCTGAGCGCCGACGTCGACCTCGACGAGGTGGCCGCCGGACTCGACGGCTACAGCGCCGCCGACTGTGTGGCACTGCTGCGGGAGGCCGCGCTGACTGCGATGCGTCGTTCCATCGATGCCGCCGACGTGACCGCCGCCGACCTCGCAGCAGCCCGCCAAAACGTCCGTCCCTCGCTGGATCCTGTCCAGGTGGAGTCGTTACGGGCATTCGCCAAAGCTCCGTAACACCGCTATTCAGACAGCTGGAACTCCACCATCTCGGTGACAGAATCGATGGCCTCGCGCAGCGCCACCAACCGATCGGCGGCCGACGGCGCCGACAGCACGGTGTAACGGTCCGCGATTCCGATCGGGATGCGCGACGCCAAGATAAACAACCGTTGCGCGGCATCATCGGTGCCGGCTTCGTCATAGCCGAGCACTACGTCGCGGCCGGGCAGCTCAACACCGCGGGCTTGCGCGATCCGCTCGAACAAGGCCATCACCCGTTCTTCAATGTCGAGGATCTGGACCTCGGTCACCGGATCCCCGGGCTCGTCGGGCCAGATCTCCACGACAGCCCGTGGATATGGATCGTCGGGCAGCCACTCGCACACCCGGATCCGCTCGGCGGTCCGGCACAGCAGTGCGTATCGGCCCGAGCCGTGATCGACGCATTCGGTGATCCTGGTCAGGCTGCCGACGTCGCAACGCGAATCGCCGCCGCCGACCTCGCGGCCGCGGGCGATCAGCACGACGCCGAACGGTTCCCCGCTGTCGAGGCAGTGCCGTACCAGCGCGCTGTAACGGGGCTCGAAGATACGCAACGGCAGGTCTTGGTAGGGCAGCAGCGCGGACTCGAGTGGGAACATCGCCAGTTCAATAGGTTCGCGCGCGGTCATGACTTAAAACTAGATGTCCAACTCGGCGACCAGTGCGTCCACGACCGCGCGCAGGTCGCCGTCATGTTCCTCGGCCACCCGCCGCTGCCGTTGGTAGGAGGCGCCGTCGCGGCAGATATCAAATACGGCGGCAAGTTCGGTACTACAACCCAGCGACTTCGCGACCGGCTCCAGCCGGGTCACGACATCGACGAGATCCTCGGTAACCAACCGCTCGTTACTGTCTGCGTCCAAAATGATCACCGCGTCCAGGCCGTAGCGAGCGGCACGCCACTTGTTCTCTTGGACGTGCCAGGGCGGCATGGTCGGCAACGACTCGTCGGCTTCGAGCCTGCGGTCCAGGTCGACCACCAGGCAGTGCGTCAATGCGACCAGGGCGCTCAGCTCACGCAGGTTGGACACACCGTCGCAGATCCGCACCTCCAGAGTGCCAAGACGCGGCGATGGTCTTATGTCCCAACGTACTTCGTCGACTTGGTCGATGATGCCGGTCTTCTTCTGGTCGTAGACGAACCCTTCGAACTCCGCCCAGGTCTGGAACTGAAACGGCAGCCCGGCGGTGGGCAACTGCTGAAACATCATCGCCCGATTGCTGGCGTATCCGGTGTCCTCGCCGACCCACCACGGTGACGATGCCGACAGCGCCAACAGATGCGGGTAATACTGCAGCAGTGACGTCATGATCGGCATCACCTTGTGCGCTGACGAGATTCCGATATGGACATGCACGCCCCAGATCAGCATCTGCCGACCCCACCACTGGGTGCGCTTGATCAGCTCGGCGTAGCGGGGAGCGTCGGTGAGCTTCTGGGAAGACCACCGCGCGAATGGGTGGGCGCCGGCGCAGAACAGCTCCATGCCGCGGGCCCGGACGACCCGCCGCGCGGGACCTAAGGTGTTGCGCAGATCCTCCATCGCCTCTGCGGTGCACTCGCAGATCCCGCTGACAACCTCGACGGTGTTGCGCAGCAATTCCTTGTGCACGCGTGGGTTTTCGCCGATTTCGGCAATAACCGCGGTGGCTTCGTTGCTCAGGTCGCGAGTCTGCGCGTCGACGAGCGCGAATTCCCACTCCACACCGATGGTCGGTCGCGGCGACCGGGCGAAGTTGATTCGGGCGCTGGCTCGGCTAGCCGGTACCGATGACACCGCACGCCACCCGCTTGCCGGCGTCACCCGTGCTCATCGTCGTCTCATCGGGACCAGGAGTCCCGCCGTTGGCCTGGTTGTACCGGTCGGGCGGGATGTTGCCGAAATTGTCCGCACCGGCATGAATGATGATTGCGGTCTTCTCGCCGGTCAGCAGGTCGTCCAGGGTGAAGGCGTCAGTGGTGGTCACCAGCAGCCCGACACCGTCCCTGCGCACCTGCAGGGAGGTCAGGTCACCACTTTCGGGGTGGGCAGAGTGCCCGGCCACCTGCAAGTGCCCACCGGCGGACAAGAAGTCGCCGGGCGCACCACCGGTTGGGGCGACCGAGTTGGGTTCACACTTGCCCACCTTGTGGATGTGTACTCCGTGGAAGCCGGGCGCGAGCAGACCGGCGCTGGTCGTCGCGATCGTGATTGTGGCGTAGCCGTTGCTGAAATCGAACTTCGCGGTCGCGACCGCAGTCCCGTCGGGCGCCTTCAGCTGGGTGGTTGCACTCTGCGGCGCGGGCGCCTCAGCCGCGGCGCCCGAGGTTGCGGCCGGCGCGGATGACCCGGTCCAGATCGCCGGCGTGGTACCCGGGGTTGTCGACGCATGTTGGGGCGACGAGCACGCACTCAGCAGTGCGACGCAGGTGGCCAAAAACAACAGGGGCAGCGCGGACATGGTGGCAACAGCGACATTGCGGTGACCGGCGAGCTTAGGCATAGCGAGAGCCTACCTGGCGACCAGAGCCCTATCGGGCGGGCCGAAAAACGGCGCGCGGGTAAGGATCAGCCTCAGCCCATCACCACGACGATGACGCCGGACGGCTCGTTCGCGATTGCGGGGATCCGCGGCTCGACGGGTGCTCCCAGGTTTTTCCCTACCGCATCCGCGGTGGCGTGCTCGCCGTCCGCATCCGTGTAATACACCGTGGTCGCCGAGACATCGGCCAGCGAGAGGTTCCCGATATCGATGACCTTGAAGCCGGCGGCCTTGAGTTGGTCAGCGGTGTGTGCGGCGACGCCTTCTCTCCCGGAGATGTTGAACACGTGCACCTCGGCGTCGTTCGGTCCGGGTTTGCTGCTTGTCGGGGTCGCCGAGGCGCCGCTGGTGGTGCTGGTGGTGCTGGTCACACTGTTGGACACCGGCGACGCCGAGTCATCGTCGGAGTTCCCGGAAGAGCCTATGGCCTGCCAACCGAGCAGCAGGAATATGACGCCGAGGAACAACAGCACCATCACCATGGCCCGCAGGGGAAGCCCAGAAGAGTCGGGGACACGCTCTTTCATCGAGCCCACTGTAGCCAGGAGACCACCAGAACCTGCAAAGGCACTTGGAAAGACTGACTGGTGTCAGGTCACTTCGAAGCCCAGGCGCCGCGCTGCGCGCGCCTTCTGCCGACTGGCACGCAGCCTTCGCAGCCGTTTCACCAGCATCGGGTCGGCGGCCATCGCCTCAGGCCGATCGACCAACGCGTTCAGTACCTGGTAGTAACGCGTCGCCGACATCGAGAACAATTCCTTGATGGCTTCTTCCTTGACACCGGCGTACTTCCACCACTGACGTTCGAATGCCAGGATGTCGTGTTCGCGGCGGGTCAGCCCATCGGCGATTTCAGAGTCGTCCCCCGATCGATTTGCCCGCGCCATGGCGCTGTCCATATCGCTTCCCCTGGACCCTTCCGGCGGATTATCGAATTGCGCTAGTGACTTGACTTACATCGAGGCATGTTTCGGCGAATATTGAAACACGCCGGGAAGTGCTTCGCCGGAACCCGGACCCGCGAGTCGGCCGATCAGCTTGGATTGCCCATCTCCCCCGCCGCCAGCGGGAGGTGCTCCCGCCTCCTCCTCCCGCCGCTTTGCGGCGGGCATCGTCGGCGGGCTTAGCCCGATTGCCCGCCTCCTCCTCCCGCCGCTTTGCGGCGGGCATCGTCGGCGGGCTTAGCCCGATTGCCCGCCTCCTCCTCCCGCCGCTTTGCGGCGGGCATCGTCGGCGGGCTTAAGCTAGCCGACCATGGCAGTCGTACCCATTCGCATTGTGGGAGATCCGGTATTGCACACCCCGACGACGCCGGTGCAGGTCGCCGCAGACGGTTCGCTCCCGGCTGATCTGGCCGAATTGATCGCCGACATGTACGACACCATGGACGCCGCGCATGGGGTCGGCCTGGCCGCCAACCAGATCGGGTACGGACTGCGGCTGTTCGTCTACGACTGTGCCGAAGATCGCGGACTCACTGACCATCGCCGCGGTGTGGTCGTCAATCCAGTCCTGGACACCTCTGAAATACCTGAGACCATGCCCGACCCCACCACCGACGACGAAGGTTGTCTGTCGGTTCCCGGCGAGTCTTTCCCCACCGGGCGTGCGAAGTGGGCGCGGGTGACCGGACTAGACGCCGACGGCGGTCCGGTCGCTATCGAAGGCACCGGCCTGTTCGCGCGCATGCTCCAGCACGAAACCGGGCACCTGGACGGATTTCTGTATCTGGACCGCCTCATCGGCCGGTACGCGCGCAGTGCCAAACGGTCCGTCAAGTCACATGGCTGGGGCGTTCCCGGACTGTCGTGGACGCCGGGCGAGGTGGCGGACCCGTTCGGTAACTGATGGACTCCTGGCCGGCCCTCGGAACGCGGGTGACGGTTCGCTACCGACGGCCCGCCGGATCCGTGCCTCCGCTAACCGATGCACTAGGCCACCTGCTGGCCGTCGATCCGATGGTGCGGGTGCAGACGAAAGCGGGCGCGGTCGTCGAGTTCGCGCCCGCCGACGTGGTGGCAGTGCGGGTGCTGACCGATGCACCGGTGCGCACATCCCAGATCCGGGCGCTGGAGCATGCGGCCGCAGCAGGCTGGCCCGGCATCGAACAAACCTGGCTGGACGGTTGGCTATTGCGAGCCGGCCACGGGGCCACCTTTGCTGCTAATTCGGCAGTGCCACTAGATTTTTCAGCTAACGCGAGCACGATTCCCGCGATCCTCGCTTGGTACGCCCGACGCAACCTGACGCCACGACTGGCCATCCCCGATCGCCTACTGCGGCCACCCGCCGGCCTGAGAGGCGAACGTACCGAGCAGGTTTTGGTGCGCGACGTGTCGGACGGCGAACCCGACCCGTTCATCACCATGACTTCTCAACCGGACGACGCATGGTTACAGCTGTACCACCGTGAAGTTCCCGTTGACGTACTTGCCGCCGTCATCGACGGCGAGCTGATGTTCGGCACCCACCCGCGCGCGGCCGTCGCGCGGGCGGCGGTGACCGACGCACCGGACGGCACACGGTGGGTCGGCCTTTCGGCGCTGCACGCAACGGACGATCCGACCGCTTCCGGCCCGCTGACCCGACTGTGCGAAGCACTCTTGGCCTGGGGTGCGCGTCGTGGCGCGACCCGCGGCTACCTTCGAGTTGGCCACCACAACGCCGGCGCGACCGCACTGGCCGAGTCCTTGGGTTTCCGGCTGCACCATCGCAGCCGCTACTTCCCGGCCCAGCCAGGCAGCTGGGATACGGTCTAACCATGCCCGACGGCACCCTGCGGCTGGCCACTTGGAATGTGAATTCGATCCGGACCCGCCTGGACCGCGTCCTGGACTGGGTGGCCCGCGCCGAGGTCGACGTGCTGGCCATGCAGGAGACCAAGTGTTCCCAGAGCCAGTTCCCCACCTTGCCATTGTTCGAACTCGGCTACGAGGTCGCGCATGTCGGCTTCAATCAGTGGAACGGCGTGGCGATCGCCTCCCGAGTCGGCCTGGATGATGTGCGGATCGGCTTTGACGGTCAGCCCGGCTGGAGCAGCAAGCCAGAGGTGACCGCCACCGCGGAAGCCCGCGCCCTGGGCGCCACCTGCGGAGGCCTACGGGTGTGGAGCCTGTACGTGCCCAACGGGCGCACCCTGGACGATCCGCACTACACTTATAAGCTGGATTGGCTTGCTGCGCTGCGGGATACAGCCGCCGGTTGGCTGCGCGACGATCCCACCGCACCGATCGCGCTCGTCGGCGATTGGAATATCGCCCCGACCGACGAAGACGTCTGGAGCACCGAATTCTTCGCTGGCTGCACCCATGTCTCGGAGCCGGAACGCAACGCGTTCAACGCCATAGTCGACGCGCAATTCATGGATGTGGTACGCCCTTTCACTCCCGGGCCCGGGGTCTACACCTATTGGGATTACACCCAGCTGCGATTTCCGAAGAAGCAGGGTATGCGCATCGACTTCATCCTCGCTTCGCCGGCATTGGCGGCCCGCGTGACCGACGCACAGATCGTCCGCGAAGAACGCAAAGGCAAGGCTCCCAGTGATCACGCGCCGGTTCTAGTCGACGTGCGGCAAAGCTAAGTCACGCGGACAGCGGCTTACCGGCGCCAACATTCAATAGGGGGAAGCGGCGGAAATTCCAGACGCCTGCTCGTTGTCTGCGCGTTTACAACGTGGCAGCATTTCGCTTGTTAGATGTTGTGCACAATTTCGTTGTTGCTGTTAATTTCGCGTTCAACGGGTATACATGTTGCCAACGCGGTTTGCAACGAGAGCGACCGAAAGCCTTAGGGAGTCATCATGGGTGTCGTCGGAGGGGCAGTCCGCAATGTGGGGAAAACGGTCAATCGTGTAGCGGGCGCCACAACCGCGGCCGCAGGCGCTGTCGGCGGCGCAGCGGTCAGTGGAGTTGTCGGCGGCGTAACCGGAGCCGCAGAGGGCGTCAAGCGCGGAATCAGCTCGGGCAGTCATTCGACGCCGGCTGCCGCATTGGCTTTTGGCGCGCTTGGCGCCGTCGGCCTGGTCGAGTGGCCGGTGATATTGGCCGTCGGCGGCGCTGCGTTGTTATTGCGCAGGCTCAGCCAGAAATCCGAGGCGCCCGCGCCGGCGCCGAAAGCGACCCTGAAGCCGGTGCCCACCGAGCCAGCGCCAGATAAGGCCCCGGCACGGAAAGCCGCCAGTAAGCCGGCAGCCAAGAAGGCGGGCGGCCGCCGGGCCGGCAGCACCGAGCTGCGCAGCACCAACTGATCCGCACCTGGAAGGGGTCTCCTGAGTAACCCCCTGAGTAACCGTTGAGCATGGGCCTGTCCCTACGACGATCACTGCCGTTGCGCGCTGTCGCGACGGGTTTCCAAGTTTCTTCCACCCTCGCCAGTGCATCGGTGACAACCGCGACAGCTATCGCGGGGACCGTAG
>Ga0070763_10000039_pt1 | contig 24127 bp, 23 predicted proteins | sample HubBroMetageWRM3_FD_67279 | JGI IMG/M metagenome (GOLD analysis project Ga0070763, IMG submission 67279) | Warmed soil microbial communities from the Hubbard Brook experimental Forest, New Hampshire - Hubbard Brook CCASE Soil Metagenome WRM 3 | ecosystem: Environmental > Terrestrial > Soil >... | reverse complement strand
GTCGGGGAAAGTAACCAACGAGGCCGCTGGCATAGCAGGTGTGGCGCCCGCAAGGGACAGAGTTGGATGGCGCGAACGCAAAAGCCCCCGGCCTACGGCGGTGCCGTGATGAGCACCGAGACAGCCGGACATCGGCACGCGGGAATCCCACGCCTTCAGGCGGGGGAGGATGTCAACTCGTACGGTAGACATGACAGTGTGCGGTCATCGAATCGGAGCGTTTCCGCAGGGGGCGACCCGCGCCGGATTGCGGTGTTGGCTGTGCACACCTCGCCGCTGGCCCAGCCGGGCATCGGCGACGCCGGCGGCATGAACGTCTATGTGCTACAGAGTGCCTTGCACCTGGCCAGGCGCGGCATCGAGGTGGAGATCTTCACCCGGGCCACCGCGTCCGCCGATCCGCCGGTGGAGCGGGTGGCTCCCGGCGTGCTGGTGCGCAATGTGGTGGCGGGGCCGTTCGAGGGTCTGGACAAATACGACCTGCCCACCCAGCTGTGCGCATTCGCGGCCGGGGTGCTGCGTGCCGAAGCGTCCCACGAACCGGGTTACTACGACATCGTGCACTCGCACTACTGGCTTTCCGGTCAGGTCGGCTGGCTGGCCCGCGATCGATGGGCGGTGCCGTTGGTGCATACCGCGCACACCCTGGCCGCGGTGAAGAACGCGGCGCTGGCCGACGGCGACAGGCCCGAACCACCGCTGCGCACAGTTGGCGAGCAGCAGGTCGTCGACGAGGCGGATCGGCTCATCGTCAACACTGAAGATGAAGCAAGACAATTGATTTCGATTTACCACGCCGATCCGGCGCGAATCGACGTGGTCCACCCCGGCGTCGACCTGGACGTGTTCCACCCCGGTGATCAGCGGGCGGCCCGGGCCGCGCTGGGGCTCCCGCTCGACGACCAAGTGGTGGCCTTCGTCGGACGTATCCAGCCGCTGAAGGCGCCCGATATCGTGTTGCGTGCGGCCGCAAGGCTGCCGGGGGTGCGCATCGTCGTGGCCGGCGGACCGTCGGGCAACGGCCTGGCCTCACCGGATGGACTGGTCGGGCTTGCCGACGAACTCGGCATCACGGCGCGGGTGACCTTTCTGCCGCCGCAACCTCGCGCGAATCTGGCTACCTTGTTCCAGGCCGCGGATCTGGTTGCGGTGCCGAGTTATTCGGAGTCGTTCGGCTTGGTCGCCGTCGAAGCGCAGGCTTGCGGCACACCGGTGGTCGCGGCTGCGGTAGGCGGGCTCCCGGTGGCGGTGCACGACGGGGTCAGCGGCACTTTGGTGTCCGGACACGGAGTCGATCAGTGGGCGGCTGCCCTCGACGATCTGCTACGTCTGCGCGCCGGGCCGCAGGGGCCGGCGATGAGCCGCGCGGCGGCCGCGCATGCCGCGAAGTTCTCCTGGGAAAACACCACCGACGCACTGCTATCCAGCTACCGTCGCGCGCTCGGCGGCTTCACCGCCGAGCGCCAGCGCCGAGTCCGTGACCGCGTAGCGGCGCGCCAGCCCCGCCGCTGGACGCCGCGTCGTGGGGTGGGCGCATGACCCGCGCCGCTTGCGGGGGAGAGCGGCGCCCATGACACCTGCTGTGCAGCGGGTGATCGAGCATGCGCTGCAGGCCAGCCAGCTGACGTACGCGAAACACCCCGGTGCGCACGGCGGGCGGCCGGGACTGGTCGTGGAGCTGCCCGGTGAACGCAAGCTCAAGACCAACACCATCCTGAGCATCGGCGAGCACTCGGTGCGGGTCGAGGCGTTCGTATGCCGCAAGCCCGACGAGAACCACGAGGGCGTCTACCGGTTCCTGCTCAAGCGCAACCGTCGGCTTTACGGGGTCGCCTACACGCTGGACAACGTCGGCGACATCTACCTGGTGGGCCGGATGTCGCTGGCTTCGGTCGACGCCGACGAGATCGACCGAGTGCTCGGACAGGTGCTCGAGGCGGTTGACTCGGACTTCAATACGTTGCTGGAGTTAGGTTTTCGGTCGTCGATTCAAAAAGAGTGGCAGTGGCGGGTATCGCGCGGCGAGTCACTGAAGAACCTGCAGGCTTTTGCTCATCTGATCGACGAGGACATCGATGAGGACGGCGACGACGATGCATGACGAGGACGTTGCCGACGATGCATGACGACGATGCCATGACGACGCGCGGCCCTAACCAGTCCATGAAAGGGTAAGCCGATGCAACAGGGAAACGCTGCCCCGCTGGTGCTGCTCCGCCACGGCGAGAGCGACTGGAATGCACTCAACCTGTTCACGGGCTGGGTCGACGTCGGTCTGACCGAGAAGGGCCGGGCCGAGGCGGTTCGCAGCGGCGAGCTGTTGACCGAACACGACCTGTTGCCCGACGTCGTCTACACATCGGTGCTGCGGCGCGCGATCAGCACCGCGCACCTGGCGCTGGACAGCGCCGACCGGCTGTGGATTCCGGTGCGACGCAGCTGGCGGCTCAACGAACGCCACTACGGCGCCCTGCAGGGTCTGGACAAGGCCGAAACCAAGGCCCGCTACGGCGACGACCAGTTCATGGCCTGGCGACGCAGCTATGACACCCCGCCGCCGCCGATTGAAAGGGGCAGCAAATTCAGCCAGGACACCGACCCCCGCTACGCCAACATCGGCGGCGGCCCACTGACCGAATGCCTGGCAGACGTAGTGGCCCGATTTCTGCCGTACTTCACTGACGTCATCGTCCCCGATCTACGGACCGGTAAGACGGTGTTGATCGTCGCGCACGGCAACTCCCTGCGCGCTTTGGTCAAGCACCTGGACCAGATGTCCGACGACGACGTCGTTGCACTGAACATCCCGACCGGTATTCCGCTGCGTTACGACCTGGATGCAGACATGCGGCCGGTGGTGGCGGGCGGAACCTATCTCGACCCGGAGGCGGCCGCCGCAGGTGCCGCCGCGGTCGCCGGCCAAGGGCGCGCGTGACAGCGCCCCGGACGGCCTGACTGCGTCTCCGTGCGTCGTTAAAGGCCTATTTGCCCAACATTGGGTTAACGAGAGCGGAATACATGTAGGGCACGGTGTGACTTGTCCGGATTTGGCCGTGCTCCGCTAGGGCGCCGTTCACCAAATTTGTAGGATTTCGTACGTGACCGTGTTCTCGGCGCTTTTGCTGGCCGGGGTCTTGTCTGTGCTGGCGCTGGTCGTAGGTGTTGCGGCCGGAACACGGCTGTCGCCGCGGGTGGTGCAACGCCGTCAACGAGTGGCTGCCGAATGGACGGGGATCACCGTCGCGCAGATGTTGCAACGCATCGTCGCGCTGATGCCGCTGGGCGCCGCGGTGGTGGATTCTCATCGCGACGTCGTCTATCTCAATGACCGGGCCAGGCAGCTGGGCCTGGTGCGTGATCGGCAGCTCGACGACCAGGCTTGGCAGGCCGCGCAGCAGGCGCTGGGTGGCGAAGACGTCGAGTTCGACCTGCAGCCGGGCAAACGTCAGGTCGCGGGCAGGTCCGGGTTATCAGTGCACGGGCAAGCCCGGCTGCTGAGTGAGGAAGACCGTCGGTTCGCCGTGGTCTTCGTCCACGACCAGTCTGACTATGCGCGGATGGAGGCGACCAGGCGTGACTTCGTTGCCAACGTCAGCCACGAGCTCAAGACCCCGGTTGGCGCCATGGCTCTGCTCGCCGAGGCTCTGCTGGCTTCGGCCGACGACCCCGAAACCGTTCGCCGGTTCGCCGAGAAGGCGCTCATCGAGGCCAACCGACTGGGCGACATGGTTGCGGAGTTGATCGAGCTGTCGCGGCTGCAGGGCGCCGAGCGATTGCCCAACGTAACCGCTGTTGACGTCGATACCGTTGTTTCCGAGGCGATTTCACGCCACAAGGTGGCCGCCGAGAATGCTCATATCGAGGTTCGCACTGACGTGCCCAGCGGCTTGCAGGTGCTGGGCGACCAAACCCTGCTGGTTACCGCTCTGGCCAACCTGGTCTCCAACGCGATTGCCTATTCGCCTCCCGGGTCGCCGGTGTCGATCAGTCGCCGCCGCCGCGGCGACAACATCGAGATCGCCGTGACCGACCGGGGCATCGGGATCGCTCTGGAAGACCAGGAGCGCGTCTTCGAGCGGTTCTTCCGTGGGGACAAGGCGCGTTCGCGCGCCACCGGCGGCAGTGGTCTGGGGCTGGCCATCGTCAAACACGTTGCGGCCAACCACGACGGCAGCATCGGCGTGTGGAGCAAGCCAGGAACAGGCTCGACGTTCACTTTGTCTATTCCCGCGTCCGTGTCGGCCCAACAGGACGATGACGAGCAACCCGAGCAACCAAGGGGTCGTGACCTGCGGCCCAGTAGGTCCCAAAGAGAGGAAGAGCTAAGTCGATGACCCGCGCTGACGACGATGCAGAGCGAAGTGAAGAGGTGGGGGCACCCTCCGCTTGCCGGGGAGAGTGGCGCCGATGACCAGTGTGCTGATCGTGGAGGACGAGGAGTCGCTTGCCGATCCGCTGGCATTTCTTCTGCGCAAGGAAGGATTTGAGGCCACGGTGGTGACCGACGGGCCAGCTGCGCTCTCCGAGTTCGATCGCGCCGGCGCAGACATCGTCCTCCTCGATCTGATGCTGCCGGGGATGTCGGGTACTGACGTGTGCAAGCAACTGCGTGCCCGCTCCAGCGTCCCGGTGATCATGGTGACCGCTCGGGACAGCGAGATCGACAAGGTGGTCGGTCTGGAGCTGGGCGCCGACGACTATGTGACCAAGCCGTACTCGGCGCGTGAGTTGATCGCCAGGATCCGGGCGGTGCTTCGCCGCGGCGGTGACGACGACTCCGAGATCAGCGACGGCGTGCTGGAGTCCGGCCCGGTGCGGATGGATGTCGAGCGACACGTCGTCTCGGTCAATGGCGACGCCGTCACGTTGCCGCTCAAGGAATTCGACCTGCTCGAATACCTGATGCGCAACAGCGGGCGGGTGCTGACCCGCGGACAGCTGATCGATCGGGTCTGGGGCGCGGACTATGTCGGCGATACCAAGACGCTCGACGTCCACGTCAAGCGCCTACGGTCCAAGATCGAGGCCGACCCGGCCAACCCGGTGCACCTGGTGACGGTGCGGGGTCTGGGCTACAAGCTGGAAGGCTAGGCGGCGCCCGGTTACTCGGCAGCCCGGGTCGCAGGGTGCACGGCGATGAGCCCTAACTTGCTGCGGCGCTTGCACATTGCCGCCAACTCCCCGTAGGCCTTGGCGCCAAGCAGTTCGGTGAGTTCGGCGGCCAGGCTCACATACACCTGTTCGGCGCCGACGTGGGCGGCCGGGTCGCCGGTGCAATACCAGTGCAGCTCGGCGCCGCCGGATCCCCAGCCGCGGCGATCGTATTCGGTGACGGTCGTCTTGAGGATTTCCGTGCCGTCAGGCCGGGTTACCCACTCCTGGCTGCGCCGGATCGGCAACTGCCAGCAGACATCGGGTTTCATCGTCAACGGCGGCACGCCGAGCTTGAGTGCCTTGCTGTGCAGTGCGCAGCCCGCCCCGGCGGCAAAGCCGGGCCGGTTCAAGAAGATACAGGCGTTCTTGTGTTTGCGGGTGCGGTATTGAGGTTGGCCGTCATGCTCATCGAGTTCCAGGTAGCCTCTGTGGCCCAAGCCTTTGTCACGGTATTGCCAGTCGTCGGCAGTCAGCTGCTGTACCGCGTCGTCCAGCCGGGCGCGGTCGTCGTCATCCGACAAGAACGCACCGTGTGAGCAACAACCGTCATCCGGCCGGCCCGCCACAGTGCCGCGACAGGCCGGCGTGCCGAATACACACGTCCAGCGGGACAGCAGCCAGGTGAGGTCGGCCGCGATCAGGTGCTCGGGGTTGTCCGGGTCGTAGAACTCCACCCACTCGCGGACGAAGTCCAATTCAACCTCTTGCCCCGGCTCCGGGCGCGAGTTCGCCACATATTCAACGTTAGACCACGATTGCTGCCGCGTCGGGCGCTGACACTCGGGCCGGCTCGATCATGGATTGCCGGGCTTCTCGGCGGGGTGCGACGCGCCCCCGCATCGTCGCCCGGCTAGGTTATTTTCGTGCGATTAGGCGTGCTCGACGTGGGTAGTAACACCGTTAATCTGCTGGTGGTCGATGCCCACCGCGGCGGGCATCCGACGCCGATGAGTTCGACCAAGGCCACATTACGATTGGCCGAGGCCACCGATAGCTCGGGCAAGATCACCAAGCGGGGCGCCGAGAAGCTGATTTCCACGATCGACGAGTTCGCCAAGATCGCGGTCAGCTCCGGTTGTGAAGCGCTGATGGCCTTCGCCACGTCCGCGGTCCGGGACGCTGAGAATTCCGAGGACGTGCTGGCCCGGGTGCGCAAAGACACCGGTGTCGAGTTACAGGTACTGCGCGGCGTCGATGAGTCGCGGCTGACCTTCCTGGCGGTGCGCCGGTGGTACGGGTGGAGTGCGGGGCGGATCATCAACCTCGACATCGGCGGCGGCTCGCTGGAGCTGTCCAGCGGCGTCGATGAGGAGCCCGAGGTGGCGTTATCGCTGCCGCTGGGTGCCGGACGGTTGACTCGCGAGTGGCTGCCCGACGATCCGCCCGGTCGGCGCCGGGTGGCGATGCTGCGTGACTGGCTGGACTCCGAGCTCGCGGACGCCAGTGTGTCCGTGCTCGAGGCGGGTAGCCCTGATCTGGCGGTCGGAACGTCGAAGACGTTTCGCTCGTTGGCCCGGCTCACTGGTGCGGCGCCGTCGGCGGCCGGACCACGGGAGAAGAGGACACTGACTGCCAACGGACTCAGGCAACTCATATCTTTCATCTCTAGGATGACGACCGCTGACCGGGCGGAACTGGAAGGAGTCAGCGCCGAGCGAGCGCCACAAATCGTGGCGGGCGCTCTGGTGGCGGAAGCGGGTATGCGAGCGCTATCGATAGAAACGGTGGATATTTGCCCGTGGGCATTACGGGAAGGTCTCATCTTGCGCAAACTCGACAGTGAAGCCGACGGGACTGCCCTCATGGAGACCTCGGTGCGCGATGCTGGAGGCCAGGTAGTTGATCGGAACGCGGTTAACCGATCGAGAGGCGACAAACCATGACCGGACCACAATCTGAGTCGGAGGGCACCAAGCCGATCTCGGTGGCCGAATTGCTGGCCAAGAATGGAAACCTCGGCGCGCCGGTGGTCACCCGCCGGCGTCGCCGTAGGCGTGGCGACGGCGACGCGGTCACCGTTGCCGAGCTGACCGGTGAAATCCCGATCATTCGTGACGACGATCACCACCGCGAGACTCAGGATGCCCCGCCGGCAACACGCGGCTCTGACGCAAACGGGGTAGTGCACGTTACGGAAACCTCGCAGACACGTGCTGAACTCGGTTCCGGGCAGGCCGTCGCCGGACGAGTGAGCGAAAAACCGACCCAGACCGCCTACTGGTCCGAACCCGAGCCGCGCTGGCCCAAGTCGCCGCCGCAGACTCAACGCGCGTCGGGGCCCGAGCGTAGCGCTTACCCACGGCCCCTGCGCAATGCCGAGGCGCGCGACGCCGGGCACCCGGCTGCTCGCGCCGGGAAGCCGGGTGCACCATCCGGTGCGGAGGACATGAGTCCCGACCCCGTGGACGATTACGCAGGTAGCCCGGTCAACTTGATGGATTCCGAGGTGCGCGAAGCGGAACCGGCCACCGAGGATTCCGCATACGTGCGCTCGTACCTGCAGGCTTCGGAAGGGACATTGTTCGGCGGCGGGCAGACCCTCGCCGATGAGTTGGCACGACGGCGCAGTGACCAGCTGGCCAGAGCGGATGCCGACTCGCTGGACGCCGGATCGACCAGAGACGAACTCGAGGAGGAGCACCCCGATCTCGAGGCCCGCCCAGTGGGCGCCCAGGACGCCCATCGGGGCCCGGGCACATTGCAGACACTGTGGCGCGGCAGCTTGACCGTCTTGCAGTCGATCCTGGCCGTCGCGTTCGGCGCGGGGCTGTTCATCGCCTTCGACCAGCTGTGGCGATGGAACAGCATCGTGGCGCTGGTGCTATCTGTGTTGGTCATTCTGGGCCTGGTGGTCGGGGTGCGGGTGGTTCGAAAGACCGAGGACATCGCCAGCACGTTGATCGCGGTCGCAGTGGGCGCCTTGATCACGCTGGGACCGCTGGCGCTGTCCTTGCAAACGGGCTAGGCGCCAGCTTCTGACAGTGCGCCCAGCAATCAAAGTCGGTCTGTCGACGGCCTCGGTCTACCCGTTGCGGGCCGAGGCCGCATTCGAGTATGCGGCCAGGCTCGGCTACGACGGGGTCGAGCTGATGGTGTGGAGCGAGTCGGCCAGCCAGGACATCAGTGCCATCAAGAAGCTGTCCCGGCGCTATCAGGTGCCGGTGCTCTCGGTGCACGCTCCTTGTCTGCTGATCTCCCAGCGGGTGTGGGGATCCAACCCGATTCCCAAGCTGGACCGCAGCGTGAAAGCCGCCGAGGAATTGGGCGCCCAGACCGTTGTCGTGCATCCACCGTTTCGCTGGCAACGGCGCTATGCCGAAGGATTCAGCGACCAGGTCAGGGCCCTGGAAGCAGCCAGCGACGTGATGGTCGCTGTGGAAAACATGTTCCCGTTCCGGGCGGACCGGTTTTTCGGGGCCGACCAGTCGCGGGAACGGATGCGCAGGCGTGGCGGCGGCCCTGGCCCGGCGATTTCAGCGTTCGCGCCGTCCTACGACCCGTTGGACGGCGAGCATGCGCACTACACGCTGGACCTTTCGCACACCGCCACCGCAGGCACCGACTCGCTGGACATGGCGCAGCGGATGGGCGCGGGGCTGGTGCATCTGCACCTCTGTGACGGCAGCGGGCTGCCCGCCGACGAGCATCTGGTGCCCGGGCACGGCACGCAACCCACCGCCGAGGTGTGCCAGATGCTGGCCGGCGGGCGTTTCGCCGGCCACGTCATCCTCGAGGTGTCCACGTCAAGTGCGCGGTCAGCCAACGAACGCGAAGCCATGCTCGCCGAATCGTTGCAGTTCGCCCGTACGCACCTGATGCGGTGACCTCGCGGTGACATTCCAAGGACCTGCTAAGGACCTCCCAGGATGACCATGAAGGCGTTGTTCACCACCGCAATGACGCTGCGGGAGGTCGATCCAGGCATCTATGAAGGCGAGCTGAACAAGCACTGGACGATCGGTGCCAAGGTGCACGGCGGCGCGATGGTGGCGCTATGTGCCAACGCCGCCCGCACCGCCTGCGGCGACCCATCCGTCGGACTGCAGCCGGTCGCGGTGTCGGCCAGCTTCCTGTGGGCCCCCGATCCCGGGGTGATGCGACTGGCGACCTCGATCCGCAAAAGCGGTCGCCGCGTCAGCGTGGTCGAAGTCGAGCTCATGCAGGGCGACCGCACAGCGGTACACGCAGTGGTCAATCTCGGTGTGCCTGAGCATTTTCTGCCCGGTGCTGGGGGCGCGCCGCTGCTGTCGGCGAACCCGGTCGCGGATTTGATGGCACCGGAGCCGCCCGCGGACATCGAACCGATCGGGTCTGGCCACCCGCTGGCCGGCCTCGTGCACCTGGGCGAAGGCTGCGACGTGCGGCCGGTGCTGTCGACCATGCGGCCCAGCGGCGACGGGCGGCCGCCGATGCTGCAGATGTGGGCGCGCCCACGCGGCGTCGCTCCAGACGCGCTGTTCGCCCTCATGTGTGGGGATCTGTCGGCGCCGGTGACTTTCGCCGTGGACCGGACCGGCTGGGCGCCTACGGTGGCGTTCACCGCCTTCCTTCGGGCCCTGCCGGCCGATGGCTGGTTGCGGGTGGTCTGCACCTGCATGGAGATCGGGCACGCCTGGTTCGATGAGGACCACATCGTCGTCGACAGCTTGGGCCGCCTCGTGGCCCAGTCGCGCCAACTGGCGATGGTGCCCCCTGCCCGGTAGCACGACTGAGCCGAGCTGTCTGCGATGCTTTCGGCATGGCGAGAATCGCGATCATCGGTGGCGGCAGCATCGGCGAGGCATTGCTGTCTGGCCTGCTGCGGGCGGGGCGGCAGATTAAAGACCTGGTGGTGGCCGAACGCACGCCCGAGCGCGCGAAATACCTGGCAGACACCTATTCGGTGTTGGTGGCGTCGGCGACCGAGGCAGTGGACAACGCGACGTTCGTGGTGGTCGCGGTCAAACCCGACGATGTCGAGTCGGTGATGGGGGAGCTGGCCCGGGCGGCCGCCGCAGCCGAGAACGACAGCGCTGAGCAGGTCTACGTCACTGTCGCGGCAGGGATCACGATCACGTACTTCGAGTCCAAGCTGCCGGCCGGAACGCCGGTGGTCCGGGCGATGCCGAACGCGGCCGCGTTGGTGGGCGCGGGCGTCACCGCGCTGGCCAAAGGGCGTTTCGTCACTGGCCAACAGCTCGAGGAGGTGTCGGCCTTGTTCGACGCGGTCGGCGGCGTGCTGACCGTTCCCGAACAGCAAATGGATGCGGTGACGGCGCTGTCCGGATGTGGTCCGGCGTATTTCTTTTTGATGGTCGAGGCCCTGGTGGACGCGGGCGTTGCGGCGGGTTTGAGCCGCCAGGTGGCCACCGACCTGACCACGCAGACAATCGCAGGTTCGGCGGCGATGCTGCTGGAGCGGATGGATGAAGACCGGGGGTCGGGGGACAGCGATTCGCGGGGAATCCGGGCGGACGCCACCGCGGCGCAGCTGCGAGCAACGGTTACTTCGCCTGGTGGTACGACCGCCGCTGCGCTACGCGAACTCGAACGAGGTGGGCTGCGGGCGGCCGTTGACGCGGCGGTGCAGGCCGCCAAAAGGCGCTCTGAGCAGCTAAGAATTACATCAGGATAATTCAAGAATTTTGAACTGATTGTCCCCCACCAGTACCAGTAACCCCACTAGTCCCGCTATTCTCCTCTTGTAAGCGCGTGTGGGTGCCAGCGGAGGGGAAGCCACTGGCATTGCGCGTGCCTGACACGATTGGGTTGCGATGACGTCAACGAACGGGCCATCGGCTGGCGGTAAATCGGTGCGAGATGCCGGTTCCGTCGAAGGCCAGCAGGCCAGGACACAGTTTCTCACCGTCGCGGAGGTGGCGGCCCTGATGAGGGTCTCCAAGATGACGGTCTACCGGCTGGTGCACAACGGCGAGCTGCCAGCCGTTCGAGTTGGACGGTCTTTCCGGGTGCATGCCAAGGCCGTGCACGAAATGCTGGAGACTTCGTACTTCGACGCGGGCTGAGCCGAAACCGGCCGCGCGATGGTGCGCGGCCGTCTTGGCAGCTGAAGCTCATGGCTGGGCCTTTCAACGCGGCCCAGCGGTGCCGGTTTGGTGTTTCGTGCGCGCCCCCGGGTAAAGTGACCAGGTTCCATTTGTAGTCCTTCAAAAGCGGTCACGGTTCAGATAGCGGAGTTCATGGGTTCAGTAATCAAGAAGCGGCGCAAGCGCATGTCGAAGAAGAAGCACCGCAAACTGCTGCGCCGCACCCGGGTGCAGCGCAGAAAACTTGGCAAGTAGGCTCTGCTCGCGCTGACCGTCACGCTGCCGTAACGCCTCCATCTCTCCTAGCCGCTAGGCTGTTCGGGTGGATTCCTCGAACGAGCCCGGGGAAGGTGCTGGGGCAGGCGGTAAGGCGAACGACACCGTGCACTACCCCAAAGTGGTGCTGGTCACTGGCGCTTGCCGTTTTCTGGGCGGCTACCTGACTGCTCGGCTCGCCCAGAATCCACTGATCAAAGGGGTAATAGCGGTCGACGCGATCGCGCCGAGCAAGGACATGCTGCGCCGGATGGGCCGGGCCGAGTTCGTTCGCGCTGACATCCGTAACCCATTTATCGCCAAAGTGATTCGAAACGGCGAAGTTGACACGGTGGTGCACGCCGCGGCGGCGTCGTACGCGCCGCGGTCCGGCGGTAGCGCGGCGTTGAAGGAGCTCAACGTGATGGGCGCGATGCAACTGTTCGCGGCCTGTCAGAAGGCGCCCTCGGTACGCCGGGTCGTGCTCAAGTCGACCTCGGAGGTGTACGGGTCGAGTCCCCGTGATCCGGTGATGTTCACCGAGGACAGCAGCAGCCGTAGGCCGTTTCGCGGGGGTTTCGCCAAGGACAGCCTGGATATCGAGGGTTACGTGCGCGGGTTGGGCCGGCGCCGCCCAGACATTGCGGTGACCATCCTGCGGCTGGCCAACATGATCGGCCCGGCGATGGACACCATGCTGTCGCGGTATCTGGCCGGGCCGTTGGTTCCCACGATGTTCGGCCGGGATGCTCGACTGCAGTTGCTCCACGAGCAAGATGCGCTGGGCGCGCTAGAGCGCGCGGCGATGGCCGGCAAGGCCGGCACGTTCAACATCGGCGCCAGCGGAATCATCATGTTGTCGCAGGCGATCCGGCGAGCCGGCCGGATCCCGTTGCCGGTGCCCGGCTTCGGCGTCTGGGCTCTGGATTCGCTGAGGAGGGCTAACCGGTACACCGAGATCGATCGCGAGCAATTCAACTACTTGAGTTTCGGCCGGGTCATGGATACCACCAGGATGCGCTCCGAACTCGGCTTCCAGCCCAAATGGTCGACGGCGGCGGCGTTCGACGACTACGTCCGCGGCTGGGGCTTGACTCCCATAATCGACCCGCATCGGGTAGGCTCCTTGGAGGGTCGAGCCATAGCGATAGCGCAACGCTGGGGTTAGCCGAAATCCAATTTCAGGGGTGGGGTCAGGTAGATAGCGTGGCAGGTGAAAACAAAGCCAATGTCATTCCCCTGCACACCAATCGGGGTCGGGTAGCTGCGCGCCGCAGAGCCGGACAAGCATCGCGTCAGCATCCTTCGCTACTTTCCGATCCGGGTAGCCAGGGGTCGGCCGAACAGTTAGCCAATGTCGTCCGCGAAATCGATGAGCACCGGCGTGGCGCGGCCGCGACGTCCGCCGCCGAGGTACCACTCAACGATCTTGCGCAGCGCGTCGCCGGGGTCGCCGGATTCCTGCGGCAACGGTTGACCGGCGACTACAGTGTCGACGAGTTCGGGTTCGATCCGCACTTCAACAACGCGGTCGTCCGGCCTTTGCTGAGGTTCTTCTTCAGGTCATGGTTCCGGGTCGAGGTCAGCGGCATCGAGAACCTGCCGCGCGATGGTGCTGCGCTGTTGGTGGCCAATCACGCCGGGGTGTTGCCGTTCGACGGGTTGATGCTGTCGGTGGCGGTGCACGACGAGCATCCCGCGCAGCGGGATCTGCGGCTGCTGGCCGCCGACATGGTGTTCGACTTGCCGATTGTCGGCGAAGCCGCTCGTCGGGCGGGCCACACCATGGCCTGCACGACCGACGCGCACCGGCTGCTCGCGGCGGGCGAGCTCACCGCTGTGTTCCCGGAGGGCTACAAGGGCCTGGGCAAGCGCTTTGAGGACCGCTATCGGTTGCAGAGGTTCGGCCGTGGCGGCTTTGTGACGGCGGCGATACGCACAAAGGCGCCGATCATCCCATGCTCGATCATCGGTTCCGAAGAGATCTATCCGATGCTGACCGATGTCAAGCTGCTGGCGCGGCTGTTCGGCCTGCCCTACTTCCCGATCACGCCGCTGTTCCCGTTGGCCGGGCCGGCGGGCCTGGTGCCGTTGCCGTCGAAGTGGCGTATCGCATTCGGTGAGCCGATCTACACCACCGATTACGCCGCCAGCGACGCCGACGACCCGATGGTCACCTTCGAGTTGACCGATCAGGTGCGCGAGACGATCCAGCAGACGCTGTACCGGTTGCTCGCCGGCCGTCGCAACATTTTTCTGGGCTGAGTTTTTCGCTATTTGACCAGGGTGAACTGGCAGACGTTCGTGTAGCCGTCGCGGAAAAGATCTGAGCAGCCGGTCAGGTAATGCATGTAGATGTCGTAGACCTCTTGCCCCTGCAGCTCGATGGCCTTGTCTTTTTGTGCTTCCAGCGTCGCGGCCCAGGCATTCAACGTCGGAACGTAATGCGACCCGATCATGTGGTGGCGGTCGATCTTGAAGCCCGCCCCGGTCGAGTAGTCGTCGACCTGCGAGATCAGAGGCAACTTACCGCCGGGGAAAATCTCGGTCAAGATGAATTTGATGAAGCGCAACAGGGTCATCGTGGTCGGTAAATTGCGCTCTTTGGCCTCCTCGGCCGTGGGCACCACGATCGTGTGCAGCAGCATCCTGCCGTCGTCGGGCATCAAGTTGTAAAACTTCTTGAAGAACGTGGCGTAGCGCTCATATCCCGCGTCGCCGGCGCCGTCGGCGAAGTGCTCAAACGCGCCGAGGGACACGATGCGGTCCACCGGCTCGTCGAAGTGCTCCCAGCCCTGCAGCCGCACCTCTTTCCGGCGGGGGCTGTCCATCTCGGCGAACTTCGCCTTGTCGTGAGCGAGCTGATTCTCACTGAGCGTCAAGCCGATCACGTTGACGTCATACTCCGCGACCGCGTGGCGCATGGTCGAGCCCCAGCCACAGCCGACGTCGAGCAGCGTCATGCCGGGCTCGAGGTTGAGCTTGTCCAGCGCGAGTTTGCGTTTTGCGTACTGGGCTTCTTCCAGCGTCATGTCGGGACGTTCGAAGTAGGCGCAGCTGTAGGTCATCGACGGGTCGAGGAACAGCTTGAAGAATTCGTTTGATCGGTCGTAATGGGATTGGACGGCTTCGATCGGCGGCTGCAGCTGGGTGCCGCCCTCTTCCCCCTGTGACGTCATCAAATCGACCCTACTTTCCGGCTGATATGGATGCAATTGCGGCGACGGTTTCTTCGGCGCCGACTTCTTGTTTTGCCGCTTCGCCCAGCATCGTGACGACGCTGGTGACCAGCAGGTTCCCGTCGGCATCTGTGATCTCGCTGCGGATCTCCGCGATCACGGTGCCGTGGGACTCGATCACCGAGTCTAGATAGGTGTCGAAGTACAGCTTATCCTGGGCCAGGATCGGTCGGTGAAACCGGAACTTCTGGTCGCGGTGGATGACCCTGGCGAGGTTGATCGGGACGTTGAACTTGGTGAAGATCTCGGCCTGCACGCGCCGCCCGGCGATCGCCACGAACGTGAGCGGGGCAACCAGTCCGGGGTAGCCGGCGTCGGCAGCGACGGCCTCGCTGTAGTGCATCTGATGTTCATCTTTGACCGCGAGCGCAAACTCACGGATCTTCTCACGTCCGACTAAGAAGTAGTCCAGGTGCCGGTAGTTCTTGCCGATGATGCCCTGGGCTTCTTCGGGAGTTGTCATGCCGCTTTGTTCTCCGCTCGAATATGTGCTCAGCGGCGCAGCTTATCAGCGTGATTGACGTCGCGAGGCCAGTGCTGCCAATGCGCCGCCGGCCGCGCCCAGCGCCAGGGCCGAAGGCACCCCGATACGGGCGGCTTTGCGGGCGGTTCGGAAGTCACGGATCTCCCAGCCGCGTTCCCGGGCCAGGCTGCGCAGGCGGGCGTCTGGATTGATGGCGACCGCGGTGCCTACCAGCGACAGCATAGGTACGTCGTTGTAGCTGTCGGAATACGCGGTGCACCGTTTGAGGTTGAGTCCTTCCCGGATTGCCAGCGACCGCACCGCGTGCGCTTTTTCAGGGCCGTGCAGGATCTCACCGACCAGCCTGCCGGTGAATACTCCGTCGACCGACTCCGCGACGGTACCCAGCGCGCCGGTCAGGCCGAGCCGGCGCGCGATGGTCGCCGCGAGTTCGTACGGCGTGGCGGTGATCAGCCACACCTGCTGGCCGGCATCGAGGTGCATTTGCGTGAGCTCGCGGGTGCCGGTCCAGATTTTGTCGGCGATGATCTCGTCGTAGACCTCCTCACCCAGCGCGATCAGCTGTTCGACCGACCGGCCCTCGATGAAGGTGAGGGCTTTGCGCCGGCCGGCCGCGACGTCATTACTGTTCTCCTTGCCGAGCAACTGGAACTTGGTCTGGGCGTAGATGAATCCGAGCACATCGCGATAGGTGAAGTAGTTGCGAGCGGCCAGTCCACGGCCGAAATGCACTGCCGAGGAGCCTTGGACCAGCGTGTTGTCCACATCGAAGAATGCGGCCGCGGTCAGGTCGATCGGTGGCTGCAAACGACCCTCGGCATCCTCGGCGTGCAAGTCATCGAGTGCACGAGCGGCACTGGCGTTGGCGGCGAGCGATTCGAGGTGAACCCGAGCGGCGCGGTCCGCGCTGTCCGACTCAGAGGAAGCCAACGGAAACCTCCTATATCGGTGTGCAGCCCGGTGGCCTGTGCAGTGCCTCTTGTAAGGCCGGTATCAACCCTATCCGGCGCGAAGTGGTTGTTGTCGCGGCCGGCGGTAGTCGGCTGAGGACTTGGGCTGGTGTGTCGAACCCGGGGCGAGGTCGACGAGGTCTTGCCCAAGAATGGAATGCTGGTGCTGCCGTTGGCGGATCCCTTATTTATCGCTTGAATCCAAGCCTAACGATTCACGATCAAACACGACCCAGTCATCTGTGTTGTTCATGATCTGGACACCATTGATTTCGGGCGCGTTCCTGATCATGTCTTTGAGCGCTTTCCACCGAATACCACCGTATGTAATGCCTGGTCGTATTCGGCTGGTATAGACTCGAATCAAATGCGGTAAGTGTTGAATCTGGAAAGTCTTCATAATTGGGTGGCCGTTTTCGTCCTGTCCGGCAGTCAAATCCAGGAATAGCTCGCGATCTCCTAGCACGGATCCGATCGGTAATGGCAATTCGTCGGACCTGGATCTGACATGGTCAGTTATGAAGTCCTCGAGTATCTTTCCCGTTGGATCAACTTCTGAAGCCATAGGGGACCCGATCTGGCCCTCCCGATCTGAATGCAGGTCGTCGAGAATCCCCGAGATCTGGTCTTTAGCGATTGCCGCCCACTGTGACGCGGAGTTCGATAGAATCACCCAGTCGAGGGGTGGCATCTGGAGTGCAGCGGCAAGGGTCGCTTCAAAGGCGCCGCCCGCAAAGCGTTCTCGCAGATCCGGATGCGATTTCGACGTATACAACATCATCGCATGTGTACCGTCCGACAACCGGAGCAGTGGGGTTGATCTGACTTCTTTACCATCGTGCTGTGTCACTTTGTATGAAAAGAACACCTCGACAAGGCGAATGGCTTTAAGTAGGCGTCGACGCGCCGCTGGATGCTGCTCTTGCGAGGCAATCCGTACGATCTCTTCGATATCGATATTATCCGGCGGAGTCAAATCCATCGCTCCTGTACGGTTCGTAGACGCCTGTCCATTGGTTAAATATGCCGTCTACATCATATATCATGCCTGTCGGGCAGGTTTCGTCGTAGGGGCATATTGCAAGGTCGACGCGACCCATTTCCTCATTTATGAGCTCGGTTAACCGTGTTGGATTCAACACGGTTTGTGGCGTACCCATGATGTTCAGTCCGTCTGGCGGATAAATCGTATAATTCGGTATCTGTTCGCCTGGATGGAAAGTACGCGAATAGACCATAGACGTGTCGCCACCGGTCTCGATCAGATTGCCGAGATCATCGGTGATGGTCGATCCGTGTTCCGCGTACAGGGTGATTGTGGTACCTCGCGGCACAGTCAAATGACCATCGGCGGGATCATAGGCACCGTGCCCGCTTATCGTCGTTCTACGCTCAGCGTCAGGATATTCGGGATATTCAGGGGACGATTCCGGCGATTGCAATCCTGGGTCGTGGCTGTAGCCGCCGGGTTCCCCACTATGGGCCGACGACTCGGTTGCGTGACCGCTCGGAGCCAGCGACTCCCGAGCCGACGGCTCAGGTATGCCCCCGGTGGATGGTAGGCCTGGCGAGTGCGCGGCGCCCGGCGCCGGTGTCGGCGGCACACCCTTCGGTTGGGGCGCGGGGCCTGCACCGGGCTCGTGCGGTACCGGTGGCTTCGATTCGGTTGGACTGTGCGGCGCCGGGGTGCCGGGAGCAGCCGGTGCCGGCTTGGTCTGTGGCGCGAACTCCCGAGGCGTCGGCCCGGGTTTAGCCGGCGGAGGCTTGGGTGGCTCGACTGGCGGGGGTTTAAGCGGTTCGAGCGTCGGCGGCTTCCTGAGGCCTTTCCCGAGATCTAGGACATCGCGAGCAGCGGTGCCCATTTTGTCGAGCTTTGAGACCGGGCCGCCGGGCAGAAACATCGTCGCCAGATCGACCTCAGTTTTCCCGTAGGCCTCGAGTGGGTTGGACTTCCACTCATCCCAGTGGGTCAGGTCCTTACCGAGTTGCTGCCACGCCTGGCCGATCGCAGGCCCGTGCTCGCCGCCGGCCCCGATGAGCGGCGTAATCCCCCTACTCACCTCGCCCACGGAGTTGAACCAACCCTGCGGGTCGGTCACGGCCCGCAGTTGGCTGACCTCCCACAGTCCTTTGACCAGTCCGCCGGCCTCCTGGCCGATGCCTTTGTAGCGCTGCCCTAGCTGGTTGAAAGCGTTCCCAAGGGCGTGCGAGAACGGATCCCAATGCTTGACGGCGTAGTCGCCCATCGCGGTGACCACCGTCGTCGCCTGCTCAAGCACTGCGGCGATCCGGGCCCGCAGCGCGTCGACCTCGGTGATGAAGTTGTCGACTACCGCGCGGATGTCGTCGGCGATCTTTTTGATCTCGTCTTCGTCCTTGTCCGTCAGGACATCCCAAACCTCTTTGATCCCGGTCAGCGGGTCGCAGATGCGCGCCAGCAGGTCCAGGATCGCCGCGTGCACCTGGTCGACCTTTGCTGCGTAGCTGCTGAGCTGGGCCGCGATCGTTTGGCACTGCGCCACGATGCTCGTGGTGCTGGCATAGGCATCAGAAAAAGCGGCGTCGATAGCCGGCCCTTCGGGAATCTGTTGGGCACGAACCGCTCCCATCGGCCCGGCCGTTTCCTGGATTTCGGTGAGCGCGAACTTTGTGCCGGCGTCACTCCAGGCCGCCGCCGCGGTGCGCAATTTCGCCGGATCCGCTGTCGGCCAGATCATTCCGATGAAAGGGGCCACCCATCCCCAGCCCGGCGGGGCGCCGTCACCGGCTCCTACCGATGACGGCGGTGAGCCGGCCACCAGAGGTTCGACCAACTGCGGCGCCGGAAGCGGATTGCTTTGGCCCCCAATATCAGACCTTGCTTCGGCAAGCGAGTAGTTGTGCGCTGACATCCGCACGCCGGCGCCGAGGTTGCACAACCCGTCGCGGGTGGCCACCATCGCCCCGACGAGCTTGGCTGCCGAACCGTCGTAGCTGCTGCCCAGCGTCGTCCCTGCGGGATCATCACCGGCCATCCCGGCACATCCCGACAGCGCCATTGTCAGCGTGAAGACGACCCACCCCAAACTCTCACCGGCCGCAACGACGTCGGCACCCGCGCGGTCAAGAGCTCCGGGATCCACAGCCAGCGGCGACATCAGGTCATGACCACATAGTCAGATTGGTCGACACGGCGCCGGTGTAGTTGCGGTGTGCTGTCGCACCTGCGGTCCGTAATTGAGCCAACGCCTCGCGCATCATCGCCTCGCCCCGAGCCCAGTGCCGGTGCGCCTCGGCGTGGGCCGTCGCACCTTCCCCTGTCCACGTTGCGTGCAGATTGGCGACGAGAGAGTCGATTTCGGTGAGCATGCTTTCGGCGTAGCGGCCAAAGTCGGCCATTCGTTGCACCGAGTCGGCCAACGCCTGGGGATCCACCCGAAATGCCTCAGCCACGGCCGACCTCGCCCAGGGCATGTGTGGACGCGGCCTCGTTCTCCTGATAAACCCGGCCGGCGTGGGTTATCAACTTTTCCAGGTTCGACAATCCGACCTGCACCTCGCCGGCGCCTCGATGCCAGAGCTCCCACGCAGTGGTGTAAGCACCCCCAGATGTGCCGCGCCAGCCGGCCAGCATCTCGCTGACCTCACCGTCGAGCTCGGCCAGCCGATTTCGCAGATCGTGGGCACCACCGCGCAGCGCTTGGGCGAACCCCTGCAGCACCACAGGGTCCACGCGCAGATTTTCGGTAGCAGCCACAGTGGCAACGTAACGACGAGCGTGCGGCCCGACAATTCACCCGCAAAGCCCTCTGTGAGTACCTCACGCGCGAAGGGACACACTGATGGCATGAGCAAGGCCACAAGCCGGCCGCAGGTCCAGCTGCTGACCCGGGACGGGTGCACCATCTGCGCGCGAATACACGCCCGGCTGGCTGAACTGGCCGGTGAGCTTGGTTTCGACCTTTCCACGACTGATGTCGACGCCGTGGCAGCGGCGGGCAACCCCGGGTTGCGGGCCGAATTCGGCGACCGCCTGCCGGTCATCCTGCTGGACGGCCGCGAGCATAGTTACTGGGAGATCGACGAAGCCCGGCTCCGCGCTGATCTCGCCCGATAACAGGGCGGCCCGGGACGGGCCGCGCAGCCGCCGGTAGGCGCCGGGCCGATTATTTGGTAGGCCAGCTCATAAACGATTACCGTAGGCACCAGTTGAGTTTCTGGTGAATAGCAAGGGGGCTGGCCAGGTGATGCTGCCGTGAGCATCCTGCTCTTCGGGGTCTCGCACCGCAGTGCGCCGGTCTCGGTCCTGGAACAACTCAGCATCGACGAGTCCGATCAGATCAAGATCGTTGACCGGATGCTCCAGTCGCCGCTGGTCACCGAGGCCATGGTCCTGTCGACGTGTAACCGGGTCGAGGTCTACGCCGTGGTGGACGCGTTCCACGGCGGATTATCAGTGATTGGGCAAGTGCTGTCGGAACACTCCGGCATGTCGATGGGCGACCTGACCCAATACGCCTACGTCCGCTACAGCGAGGCCGCCGTCGAGCATCTGTTCGCGGTGGCCAGTGGTCTGGATTCGGCGGTGATCGGCGAGCAGCAGGTGCTTGGGCAGGTGCGTCGTGCGTATGCCACCGCCGAGGCCAACCGCACCGTCGGCCGGGTGCTGCACGAGCTGGCCCAGCGGGCGCTGTCGGTGGGTAAACGGGTGCATTCCGAAACCGCCATCGACGCGGCCGGCGCCTCCGTGGTGTCGGTCGCTCTGGACATGGCCGGGCGCAGGCTCGGCGGGCTGGGAGGCAAGACCGCCGTGGTGATCGGCGCCGGAGCGATGGGCGCGTTGTCAGCGGCACATCTGACCCGGGCCGGCGTCGGACGCATCGGCGTACTCAACCGTTCGCTGTCCCGGGCGCAGCGGCTGGTCCGCAGGATCGGCGAATCGGGTGTGCCGGCCGAGGCGCTCACCCTTGACCGGCTGGCCGACGAATTGGCGAGCGCCGACATAGTGGTGACCTGTACCGGGGCGGTGAGGCCGGTGGTTTCGCTGGCCGATGTGCATCATGCACTGGCTGCCGCACATCGCGACGAAGCGACCCGCCCGTTGCTGATATGCGATCTGGGCATGCCGCGCGACGTCGACACGGCGGTGGCCGGACTGCCCGGCGTCTGGGTCATCGATGTGGACCGGGTGCAGCATGAACCTTCGGCTCATGCCGCCGCTGCCGACGTCGACGCAGCACGCCACATCGTTGCGGCCGAAGTTGCTGCCTATCTGGCGGGGCAGCGGATGGCCGAGGTCACCCCGACGGTGACCGCGTTGCGCCAGCGAGCCGCCGATGTGGTCGAAGCGGAGTTACTGCGCCTGGACAACCGGCTGCCCGGGCTTGCCAGCGCTCAGCGCGAGGAGGTGGCCCGCACCGTGCGGCGGGTGGTGGACAAGCTGCTACACGCACCCACTGTGCGGATTAAGCAGCTGGCCAGTGCCCCCGGCGGCGACAGCTACGCGGAGGCACTGCGAGAGCTCTTCGAACTTGACCAGACGGCCGTCGACGCCGTCGCCACGGCAGGTGAATTGCCAGTGGTGTCAAGCAGGTTCGACGCGGGCACCCGCACGCACGGCACGCCGCACGACTCAACGGGCGCCCAAGCCGGCCCCGAACACTCCACCGAGTAGCCGATTGGCGCACGTGATCCGGATAGGCACTCGGGGCAGTCTGTTGGCCACCACTCAGGCTGCCGCCGTCAGAGACGCCCTCATCGCCAACGGCCACCCGGCGGAGCTGGTCGTCATCAGTACTGCGGGCGACCAGTCGTCGGCGCCCATCGAAGAACTCGGTGTGGGCGTCTTCACAACCGCGTTGCGTGAGGCCATCGAAGACGGCCGCGTCGACGCCGCGGTGCACTCGCACAAGGATTTGCCAACGGTCGACGACCCGAGGTTCACGGTGGCGGCGATACCGCCACGGAATGACCCTCGCGACGCCGTGGTGGCCCGCGACGGTCTGGTGTTGGGGGAGTTGCCGGTCGGGGCGCTGGTGGGCACATCCTCCCCGCGGCGGGCCGCCCAGCTTAGAGCATTGGGTCTCGGTTTGGAAATCCGCCCCCTACGAGGCAACCTAGATACCAGGTTGAACAGGGTAAGCAGTGGTGATCTTGACGCCATCGTGGTGGCCCGGGCCGGTCTGGCCCGGCTGGGCCGCCTCGATGATGTCACCGAGGCGCTCGAGCCGGTGCAGATGTTGCCAGCACCGGCTCAAGGCGCGCTCGCCGTCGAATGCCGTGCCGGTGACAGTCGGTTGGCGGCAGTGCTGGCGGAGTTGGACGACGCCGACACACGCGCGGCGGTCACCGCGGAGCGAGCTCTGCTCGCCGAACTGGAGGCGGGTTGCTCCGCACCGGTGGGAGCGATCGCTGAAGTGGTCGAGTCCATTGATGAGGACGGTCGCGTCTTCGAAGAGCTGTCGCTGCGTGGCTGCGTGGCGGCACTGGACGGATCCGACGTGATCCGCGCGTCCGGCGTAGGCACTCCCGGTCGGGCACGAGAGCTCGGGCTCTCGGTGGCCGCGGAGCTGTTCGAGCTGGGCGCCGGGGAGCTGATAGGGGAAGCGCGGCAAAACCCCGCGCGAGGAAATTGAATGAGAGTGACGTGGGAGCGACAATGACGACGCGAGGGCGTAAGCCGAGACCGGGCCGCATCACCTTCGTGGGTTCCGGTCCGGGCGATCCGGGATTGTTGACCACGCGGGCTGCCACGGTGTTGGCCAATGCAGCCCTGGTGTTCACCGATCCCGATGTGCCGCAGCCGGTGCTGGCGCTGATCGGCAAAGACCTGCCGCCTGTCTCTGGCCCGGCGCCCGCCGCGCCGATCTCAGCGAATGCCGAAGGGGTGACCGACGGGGATCATGGCCAGGCCTCCCCCGCGGTCATGTCCGGCGCCCCCGACATCCGCCCAGCGGTGGGCGATCCCGCCGAAGTCGCCAAGATGCTGACCGCCGAGGCTCGAACGGGCGCCGACGTGGTGCGGCTGGTGGCCGGTGACCCGCTGACGGTCGACGCGGTGATCACCGAGGTGAACGCCGTCGCACGCAGCCACCTGCACATCGAGATCGTGCCCGGCCTGGCCGCTACCAGCGCCGTCCCGAGCTACGCCGGGCTGCCGCTGGGCTCGTCGCACACCGTTGCCGATGTGCGCGTCGACCCCGTAGGCACCGACTGGGATGCACTGGCGGCGGCTCCCGGGCCGCTGATCCTGCAGGCCACTGCATCGCATCTGGCCGATGCGGCCCGCACCCTGATCGAGCACGAGCTGGCCGACACCACGCCTTGCGTGGTGACCGCGCACGGCACCACCTGCCAACAGCGTTCGGTCGAAACCACGCTGCACGGATTGACCGACCCGGCCGCCCTCGGCGTCACCGACCCGGCGGGTCCGCTGACTGGACCGCTGGTGGTCACCATCGGAAAGACCGTGACCAGCCGGGCGAAGCTGAACTGGTGGGAGAGCCGCGAACTGTATGGCTGGACGGTCTTGGTGCCGCGCACCAAAGACCAGGCCGGCGAAATGAGCCAGCGGCTGACGTGCTACGGCGCGCTTCCGATCGAGGTGCCGACCATAGCCGTCGAGCCGCCGCGGAGTCCCGCTCAGATGGAACGTGCCGTCAAGGGTCTGGTCGATGGCCGTTTCCAGTGGGTGGTGTTCACCTCCACCAACGCGGTGCGTGCGGTGTGGGAGAAGTTTGGTGAATTCGGTCTGGACGCCCGTGCGTTCTCCGGGGTGAAGATCGCCTGCGTCGGCGAATCGACTGCCGACCGGGTCCGTGCTTTCGGGATCAGCCCGGAGCTGGTGCCGGCCGGGGAGCAGTCCTCGCTGGGTCTGCTGGACGACTTCCCGCCCTACGACAGCATTTTCGACCCGGTGAACCGTGTCTTGCTGCCGCGCGCCGACATCGCGACCGAAACGCTGGCCGAGGGACTGCGGGAGCGTGGCTGGGAGATCGAGGACGTCACCGCCTACCGGACCGTGCGCGCGGCACCGCCGCC
>Ga0070763_10000037_pt1 | contig 24588 bp, 16 predicted proteins | sample HubBroMetageWRM3_FD_67279 | JGI IMG/M metagenome (GOLD analysis project Ga0070763, IMG submission 67279) | Warmed soil microbial communities from the Hubbard Brook experimental Forest, New Hampshire - Hubbard Brook CCASE Soil Metagenome WRM 3 | ecosystem: Environmental > Terrestrial > Soil >... | reverse complement strand
CTCGCTCAGGGCTCGTTCAGGTCGGCTAGTGGGGTTTGGCCAGTGGGAATGGCAGGGTCTCGCGGATACTGCGGCCCGTGATCAGCATGACGAGGCGGTCGACGCCCATCCCGAGCCCGCCGGTAGGCGGCATCGCGTATTCCATGGCTTGGAGGAAGTCTTCGTCGAGTTCCATCGCTTCAGGGTCACCGCCGGCTGCCAATAGCGACTGCTCCTGCAGACGGCGCCGCTGCTCCACCGGGTCGGTGAGTTCGCTGTAGGCGGTGCCCAGCTCGACGCCCCACGCCACCAAGTCCCACCGCTCGGCGACGCCAGGCTTACTCCGGTGCGGTCGGGTCAACGGCGACACCGATGTCGGAAAGTCGATGTAGAACGTCGGTTGCTCGGTCCGTTCCTCAACCAGCTGCTCATAGAGTTCCAGCACCACCGCGCCGGCATCCCAATGTGCCCGATACGGAATGTGAACGGCGTCGGACAGCTTGCGAAGAACGGCCAGGGAAGTGTCGGGATTGATGTGTTCTCCGAGCGCCTCGGATACCGCGTCGTACACCGTCTTCACCGGCCAGGTGCCGGAGATGTCCACCGGTACGAGACCGCGGTCGGCCCCCGCAATATTGCCGTCGCTACGGGGCCGCAGCACGTGCTGCTCACCGTTCGCGGCTTCGGCGGCATTCTGAATGAGCTCCCGGCAGCCGTCGATCCACATCCGGTAGTCGGCGTGCGCTTGGTAGGCCTCCAGCAACGTGAACTCCGGATTGTGGCTGAAGTCCACGCCCTCGTTGCGGAAGGCCCGGCCCAGTTCGAACACCCGCTCCACGCCGCCGACGCACAATCGCTTCAGGTAAAGCTCCGGCGCAATGCGCAAGAACAGGTTCATGTCGTAGGTATTGATGTGGGTGACGAACGGCCGGGCGGTGGCTCCGCCGTGGACCTGTTGCAGGATCGGGGTTTCGACTTCGATGAATCCCTTGGCGAACAACGTCTCCCGGATGGAGCGCAATACGCTGCTGCGCGCCGTGAGCAGACCACGCGACTCAGCGTTGACCGCCAGGTCGACATAGCGAGTCCGCACCCGTGCCTCCGGGTCGGTCAACCCGTTCCACTTGTTCGGCAACGGCCGCAGGCACTTACCGATCATCCGCCAGTCGCGCACGATCAACGAGCGGGTTCCGTTCTTGCTGAAGCCCATCTGCCCGGTCATCTCGACCAGGTCACCGAGGTCGATGGCCGCGGTGAAATCCGCTGTGCAGCCGTGCTTCACGCATGAATTGTCAAGCAGCACTTGCATTTCGCCGGACCAGTCACGCAAGTGGGCAAACAGCACGCCGCCGTAGTCGCGTATTCGCAGTATGCGTCCGGAGACCGAGACGGTGTCCTGGTCGTCTGCGTCCAGCGCCTGCGCGATGGTGTGAGTGGGCGGGGATCCCACGGGATAGGCGTCAATGCCGCTGCGCTGCAGCGTCTTCAGCTTGGTCAGGCGCACCCGTACTTGTTCGGGCAGACGGGACCTCGCTTCGTCTTCACTGGCAGCGCCGCCCTGTCTCAGCCCGCTTACGTCGGGCGCCGACCCGTCGGGATGCAGCAGCCCGGATTCCGCCAAGCGCTCTGGCACAGCCGGGTGATGACCGGTGTGCACCTTGTCGCGCCGGCTGAACGGCAACACGAGGAAGCCCTCGGCCATGGCCGAGGCGACCCCCACCCGGGGAATCAATCGGGCGTCCTCGTAGCAGGCGTACCGCGGTAACCACTCGGGTTGGTATTTCATGTTCGAGCGGTACAACGTCTCCAACTGCCACCACCGCGAGAAGAACAGCAGCAGACCTCGCCACAACCGTGCCACCGGGCCGGCACCGAGTTGGGCGCCCTGCTCGAATGCGGACCGGAACATCGCAAAGTTCAGTGAAATACGTGTGATACCAAGGGTTTCAGCGGTCAGGGCGAGGTCACTGACCATGAGTTCGATGGTGCCGTTGGGAGACTGCGGAGAACGACGCATCAAGTCCAGGGAGACGCCGGTGGTTCCCCAGGGGACCAACGACAGCATCGCAACGACGTGGTCGTCGCGGTCCACCGCTTCGACCAGCAGACAGTCGCCGTCAGCCGGATCGCCGAGGCGGCCCAGCGCCATCGAAAAGCCACGCTCGGAGTCGGTGTCGCGCCAGGCGTCGGCGCGTGCGATGGTATCCGCCATGTCGTCGGCGGAGATGTCGCGGTGCCGGTGGATGCGCACCGTCAGCCCTGCTCTGCGCGCCCGCGTCACCGCCTGGCGTACCCCGCGCATGTCCGGGCCGGACAGCTTGAAATCGGCGGTGCGCAGGATTGCCTCATCACCGAGCTCCAGCGCGTTGAGGCCGGCCTCGCGATACGCCTGGGCCCCTTGCGAGCTGGCGCCCATGACACCGGGCGCCCAGCCGTAGGTCTGGCACATGCCCAGCCAGGCGTCGATGGCCTGGGGCCATGCCCTCGGCTCGCCTACCGGGTCACCGCTGGCCAGACAGACGCCGACCTCTACCCGATAGGTGACGGCGGCGCGGCCACTGTGCGCGAATACCACCGACTTGTCGCGACGAGTGGCAAAGTAGGCCAGCGAGTCGTTCATGCCGTACAGCTCGACCAGCCCGCGGATGGCGGACTCATCCTCGCCGGTCAGCGCGTTGTCGGCGCGCTGGGACTGGAACAGCACGATCGTCGCGGCAATCAAGGCGAGCGCGCCGAATAAGCCGAAAATTGCGTTGAGTAAAACTTGCGGTCTGCCGGTAAACAGGTCAGGGTCCGCCAGGGCGAATCCAATCACCCGGTTGGCCACGTACGGTAAGCGGTCCTGCCGCGCAAGCGACCCAGGGAACAGTTCGACCAGACCCCAGGAGATCAGGATTCCGACCACGCCCCCGGCAACCAGCACCCCGGCGGCTTTTAACAGCGCGCCCCGGCGGACCTTGGCCCAGAACTCCCGATAGCTCAAAACCAGAAGAACGATCGCCACGATGTGCACGGCGAACCCGAGGTTCTCGCCGAAGTTCTCGGCCGGGGTGTTGCCGCCTGCAGCGATGTCGGCGGCATTCAACACCGCGGCCAGGATCATGTTGCCGAGCAACAGCAGCCAGGCAATACGCTTTCGGGCAGTCAGGGCCGCGGCGAGCAATGCCAGCACAAACGACCACGCGATGCTGGTGTCAGGGAAGTTGAACAGATAGACGTTGATGAATTCCCGGGGCACCTTGATAAGCCACCGGATCAGCGGCGATACGCTGGCCAACAGGGACAATGTGGCGATGACGCCGACGATCCAGCCGGCCGTCGCCGGTACCCAGCGATACCGGGAGTTCGGCCGGCTCCCCGAACGAGGCAATGCGACTATCACAGACCGCGAGGATATTCCCTCAACCCGTGAAATGCCTGGCGAAGCGCCAAGAGTCGCCAAGACTAGTTAGCGATGTCGCCAGACCTGTCATCCATGTCAGGCGAAGCGTGGCTGCCGACAATGCCGAATTTAGGTTCATGGCTGCTAAACTAACTTTTGCGACCATCCCGGCGAACGCTAGGGACAGTTAAGTGGAGTCCCACTCCCACCGCTGGCCACGGATTATTTCAAGGCTCAGCGGTCCGGTCACAGGCATTCATGTAATGCCTGTTCAGCGCGTTGCGCGGGCGGCTTATGCCGCGATCGGTCGGCATTGGGCCCTGCTTTTGCAGGGCTTTTTTGCTGATGGTGTGGTGTTTCCATTTGCTGACTCCGGACAGGCCCGGGCGCTGGCCGTCGACTGGGCTGGACAGAAACCCAGATGACCCAGACGGACCCACAAGCCCAACAATGGAGGCCCCATCAGCACTGAGACCCGCGTCAACGAGCGCATCCGCGTACCTGAAGTCCGATTGATCGGCCCGGGGGGGGAGCAGGTAGGCATTGTGCGCATCGAAGATGCACTTCGCGTCGCCGCGGACGCCGATCTCGACCTTGTCGAAGTTGCCCCGAACGCCAGACCGCCGGTCTGCAAAATCATGGACTACGGCAAGTACAAATACGAGGCGGCACAGAAGGCGCGCGAATCTCGCCGGAACCAACAGCAGACCGTCGTCAAAGAGCAAAAGCTGCGACCCAAGATCGACGATCACGATTACGAGACCAAGAAGGGCCACGTGGTCCGCTTCCTGGAGGCGGGATCGAAGGTAAAGGTCACCATCATGTTCCGCGGACGTGAGCAGTCGCGGCCCGAGCTGGGTTATCGATTGCTGCAGCGGCTGGGCGCGGACGTCGCCGACTACGGCTTCGTCGAAACATCCGCCAAGCAGGACGGACGCAACATGACGATGGTGCTGGCACCGCATCGCGGCGCGAAGACTCGCGCCAGGGCGCAGCATCCGGAAGACCCGAGGGCCGAGTCGGCACCAGAGGCCGATGCAGCCGACGACACCAGCCCTTCGCCCAACTGACCTATCAGCGAGAACCTGAGAACCCTAGAACTGAGGAAACATGCCCAAGGCCAAGACCCATAGTGGGGCGTCGAAGCGGTTCCGGCGTACCGGTACCGGGAAGATCGTCCGCCAGAAAGTTAATCGCCGGCATCTTCTCGAGCACAAAGCGAGCAAACGCACCCGGCGGCTGGATGGCCGCACGACCGTTTCAGCCAATGACACCAAACGTGTCAATACGTTGCTGAACGGCTGAACGGCGCGCCGGACGACCCATATACAACGAGCCGGCCCCCGGCCGTCTGACCTTTTACGTCTGAACGAGAGTAGGAACATCCATGGCACGCGTAAAGCGGGCAGTCAACGCCCACAAGAAGCGGCGCAGCATCCTCAAGGCCTCGAAAGGCTATCGCGGCCAGCGCTCCCGGCTCTACCGCAAAGCCAAAGAGCAGCAGCTGCATTCACTGGGCTATGCCTACCGTGACCGCCGTGCGCGTAAGGGCGAGTTCCGCAAACTGTGGATCTCGCGGATAAACGCGGCGGCGCGCGCCAATGACATCACCTACAACCGGCTGATCCAGGGCCTGAAGGCTGCCGGCGTCGAGGTGGACCGCAAGAACCTCGCCGATATCGCGATCAGCGATCCCGCGGCGTTCACCGCGCTCGTTGACGTCGCCCGGGCGGCGCTGCCCGAGGATGTCAACGCACCCTCGGGAGAGGCTGCCTAGCCCGGGTTCTCGATGCTCACCGAACGCTCGGCCAGGGTGGCCGCTGCGGTCAAATTGCATCGTCACGTCTCCCGTCGGCGCGCGGGACGCTTCCTCGCCGAAGGCCCCAACCTCGTCGCGGCCGCGTCGGCGCGCGGGCTGGTCCGGGAGGTCTTTGTCACCGAACTAGCGGCGCAGCGGCACGCCTCGTTGCTGGCGTCTTCAGTCGCGGGGCACGACTTTCCGGTCCACCTGGTGAGCGAGCGTGCCGCAAAAGCACTCTCCGACACGGTTACTCCGGCGGGGCTGGTGGCGGTGTGCGATATTCCCGCAACGCGGTTAGAGGATGTGCTGGCCGGCTCGCCTCGGCTGATTGCGGTCGCCGTCGAGATCAGCGAGCCGGGCAATGCAGGCACGATAATCCGAATCGCCGACGCCATGGGCGCCACGGCCGTGATCCTCGCCGGGCACAGCGTCGACCCCTACAACGGCAAATGTTTGCGCGCTTCGGCCGGCAGCATCTTCTCGATTCCGGTCATGAGTGCGCCCGACGTGCACGCCGGCCTCACCGGGTTGCGCGGCGCCGGGCTGCAGGTGCTGGCCAGCACGGTCGACGGCGAGAAGGCACTGGACGAGGCCGAGCAGCTGCTCGGCAAGCCGACGGCCTGGCTGTTCGGGCCCGAATCACACGGTCTGTCAGCCGAGATCGCCGGCCAGGCAGATCACCGGGTGCGCATTCCGATGTCCGGCGGCGCGGAGAGCCTGAACGTGGCCGCCGCCGCGGCGATCTGTCTATATCTGAGCGCCCGGGCGCTGGGCTGATGTATCGGCCGAGGCTTTATCGAGCGGTTATCCCGATGTGAACTTGTTCCTGTTCAGGCGGGGTGCCGGTGCGCCGGTGCGGCTCGGCGCCGACTCGTTCCGAGGTGCGCTGGCCAGGTTAGAAGCCGGTTAACAATCGCCGGCGAAGCGCCAAACAGGTTTCGGTAGCGCTGATGTTGGTCACCAGGTAAATGTCGTTGCGGGTTGCCGACTTGGCTCTGGGGGGAGACCTATGTCGTTTGTCAGCGTGGTGCCGGATGCAGTTTCGCAGGCGGCCAGTACCTTAGCGGGTATCGGCTCAGAGCTGAGGGCGGCCACCACGGCGACAGCTGCCCCCACGACTGGCATCGTGGCCGCGGCGCAGGATGAGGTGTCGATCGCGGTCGCGGAGCTGTTCGGCGACTTCGGCCAGGAATTCCAGACTCTCAGCGCCCAGGCGCAGGCGTTTCATCACCAATTCGTAGGCGCGTTGACCGCCGGCATGGATCAGTATTTGAGTGCCGAGGCTGCCAACGCCCAGGGGACTTTGCAGAATGCGGTGAATGCACCCGCCGAGGCGTTGCTGGGTCATCCGTTGATCGGGACCGGAACCACCGCGGCATCCGCACTCCCTACGGCCAGCTCCGCGGCCATCAGTCCGATCGATCCAGATCTCAGCTTTCCGGCTTTCTATTACCCGACTCCCTTCGGTCCGATATCGCTGACGGTCAACGGAACCGAATTTCTGGGAGTGGCCGACGTCACTTCTGGGTCGCTTTCGGTGCCGAGGCCCTTAGCACTCGCGCTAGCCGCCGTGGGTCCGGTGGCCAACGTGCAAAGCGCGCTCGCAAACGGCGGTACAGCGTTTACTAACGCGGTGCAGACCGGTAACCCGGTGGCGGCGGCCCAGGCTCTCGTTGAAACTCCCGGCAATGCCGTGAGCGGCTTCTTCTTTGGCCAACAAACCGTAACGGAGTCCTCGCCGGTGCCTTCGGGCACGGGATACGCGTCGGCCGACTTGACCATTCCCGTTGACGGGCTGCTGAGTCCTGTTCAGCCCGCCACGCTGACGCTGCACTCCACCAACGGGGCCGTAACTTCATTTCCACTGAGTGGCACCCAGTTCGGTGGCCTTCTCCCGGCCATCGGGAGTGTCATCTCCGGCTTGCAGTCCGGCCTGTAGTCGCGCTGCACACGCCCTTCTGGAACTGAATCTTCACAATCTTCACTGCGCCTAGTGATCAGGGCGTTTGTTGCGAGTTGCGACACATTCGCGACGATCCTGATTGCCCGCGTCGGCGAAAACCACCTACCCTCGGCCACGTGGATGCCGTGCCCCCCAACCCGGACCCAGGCCTGGAAAGCAACGGGGAAACGGTGACAACAGCGGCGCCCCAGGCTCCGCAAGGGCGTTCTCCGGGATCGGTGCAAAACGCCGCAGATTGGTTGCGCGGCACTAATCACCGGCCCGGGGTGGTGGCGTTTGTCCGCCGGGCGCGTCGGCTGTTGCCCGGCGATCCCGAATTCGGCGATCCGCTCTCCACCGCGGGTGAGGGGGGTCCGCGTGCGGCGGCGCGTGCCGCCGACCGGTTGCTCGGCGATCGCGACGCGGCGTCGCGAGAGGTCAGTCTCGGGGTGCTGCAGGTGTGGCAGGCGTTGACCGAGGCGGTATCCCGACGGCCGGCAAATCTCGAGGTGACGCTGGTATTCACCGACCTGGTTGGCTTCTCGGCGTGGTCGTTGCAGGCAGGAGACGATGCGACTCTCACGCTGTTGCGACGGGTGGCGCGGGCCGTCGAGCCGCCGCTGCTGGATGCCGGAGGGCACATCGTCAAACGCATGGGCGACGGGATCATGGCGGTGTTCCGCGATCCGACGGTCGCGTTACGCGCCGTATTGACTGCCAAAGACGCGATGAAATCGCTCGAGGTCGCCGGCTATACACCGAGAATGCGGGTCGGGATCCACACCGGGCGGCCGCAGCGGTTGGCCGCAGACTGGCTCGGCGTCGACGTCAACATCGCCGCCCGCGTTATGGAACGTGCCACAAAAGGTGGCGTCATGGTTTCTGGCCCCACCCTGGACCTGATCCCGCAAAGCGAACTGGACGCGCTGGGCGTCACCGCCAAGCGTGCGCGTAGACCCGTGTTTGCTAGCAAACTCACCGGCATCCCCCCGGACCTGGCGATATATCGTGTGAAGACTCTTAGGGAGTTAACAGCCTCCGATGACATGGCCGAAACAAATTAGCAGTCATAATGGATTTAATGAACGGGGGCATCTTTTCCCGGCTGGCCCGGGTCCAATTCACCGTAGGTTACGTGGCGGTTCTGCTTGGAGTCAGCTGCGCCATCCTGCTGCTTGGCCCGCAAACGCGTGACTTAGTGATTCAGGACGCCAGCACCAACCTGCACAACCTTGCTCACGGGCACGTAGGAACCCTGTTGGACAGCGCGGTGGTCGTCGATGCTGGCCCGTTGTACTTCTGGTTACCCTTCTTGACGTGTCTGCTGGTACTCGCGGAGCTGCAATTGCACACGGTCCGGCTGATCGTGGCGTTTCTAGTCGGCCATATCGGCGCGACGCTGGTGGTGGCCGCAGCTCTTGCCGTAGCGGTCGAGATCGGCTGGCTGCCGATATCGGTTGCTCGGGCCAATGACGTAGGGATGAGCTACGGCGCCCTCGCGGTGCTCGGAGCGCTGACGGCGACGCTTCCCCGGCGCTGGCGGACGGCTTGGGTCGGCTGGTGGATAGCGGCCGGCATTACCGCGGCGATCATGGGTGGCGATTTCACCGATGTGGGGCACACCGTCGCGGTGATTTTGGGCGTGCTGGTGTCCGCTCGGTTTACCCGGCGGGTCCACTGGACACCGTTGCGCCTTTTCATGCTGCTGAATTCGACTGGCTTCGGTTTCCTGCTGCTGGCTCACCACTGGTGGGCAATGGCTGCGACGCTGGCGTTTGGTCTGCTGGGTGCGTTTGCGGCCCACCAAATCACCCAGTTCAGCTCGGAGCGCAGGTCACCTCTGCCTTCGCCGTTGGAGGATGAAGACACCTTGACCGGTCCACAGCCGGTCATGACCGGCTAAGCGCCCGTCAGCCGCGCCGCCGCGCGAGCAGAAGTGCGCGGCTGATCACTTATGATCGGCACTTGCGTCACGCCGGTGGCGCCGGACGAATCCAGCCAGCCCGAACAGCCTCGTCAGCAAGGAGAGTGTCGCCGCGTGGGCGATCAACCCGTCGACCTGTCGCCGCAAGCATTGGTTAAGGCGGTCAGCGCCGCCCGGCAGGCCATCGCACTGGCGGACGATCTCGACGCGCTGGCTCGCATCAAGACCGAGCACCTCGGTGACCGCTCGGCGCTGGCGCTGGCGCGACAAGCGCTGGGCGGCGTGCCCAAGGAGGAGCGTGCCGACGCCGGCAAGCGTGTCAACGCCGCACGCAGTGAGGCCCAACGCAGTTACGACGAACGGCTGGCGACGCTGCGTGCCGAGCGCGACGTGGCCGTGCTGGTCGCCGAAGGCATCGATGTCACCTTGCCGTCGACTCGACAGCCGATCGGCGCCCGGCACCCGATCACGATACTGGCCGAGCACGTTGCCGATACCTTCATCGCGATGGGGTGGGAATTGGCCGAGGGACCGGAGGTCGAAACTGAGCAGTTCAACTTCGATGCCCTCAACTTCGGGCCCGACCATCCCGCGCGCAGCGAACAGGACACCTTCTATATCGCGCCAGAGGATTCCCGGCAGCTGCTGCGCACCCATACCTCACCGGTGCAGGTACGGACACTGCTAGAGCGCGAGCTGCCGGTCTACATCATCTCGATAGGCCGCACATTCCGCACCGACGAACTCGATGCCACCCACACGCCCGTCTTCCACCAGGTCGAGGGCTTGGCCGTGGATCACGGTCTGTCGATGGCGCATCTGCGAGGAACGCTGGATGCATTCGCGCGCGCCGAGTTCGGTCCTTCCGCGCGCACCCGGATCCGGCCGCACTTCTTCCCGTTCACCGAACCGTCCGCCGAGGTCGATGTATGGTTCGCCAACAAGAAGGGCGGCGCCGACTGGGTAGAGTGGGGCGGCTGCGGAATGGTGCATCCAAACGTGTTGCGGGCAGCTGGAATTGACCCCGACATCTACTCTGGCTTCGCATTCGGGATGGGCCTGGAACGTACCCTGCAGTTCCGCAACGGCATTCCCGACATGCGCGACATGGTCGAAGGGGACGTCCGATTCTCGTTGCCGTTCGGGGTGGGTGCCTGATGCGCCTTCCCTACAGCTGGCTGCGCGAGGTCGTTACGGCCGGCGCCGCGGGCTGGGATGTCGCCGCAGGCGAACTCGAGCAGACGCTGGTGCGCATTGGACACGAGGTCGAGGAGGTCCGCGCCCTCGGCCCGGTCGACGGCCCGCTGACCGTCGGGCGGGTGACCGGAATCGAGGAGCTCGCCGGATTCAAGAAGCCGATCCGGGCCTGCCTGGTTGACGTCGGCCCCAACATTGAAGGGCAGCAGCGCGAGATCGTCTGTGGAGCAACCAACTTCGTGGAAGGCGATCTCGTTGTTGCGGCCCTGCCCGGGACTACGCTGCCCGGCGGGTTTGCTATCACGGCCCGCAAGACCTACGGGCGAAACTCCGACGGAATGATCTGCTCGGCGGCCGAACTCGGCTTGGGCGCAGACCATTCCGGCATCCTGGTGCTGCCGCCCGGCACCGCCGAACCGGGGGCCGACGGCGCCGGGGTGCTCGGATTAGACGACGTGGTCTTCGATTTGGCCATCACCCCCGACCGTGGTTATTGCATGTCGGTGCGCGGCTTGGCCCGTGAGATCGCGTGCGCCTACGACCTGGACTTCGTCGACCCAGCGGATGTGAAGCCGTTGCCGGTCGAAGGGGAGGCTTGGCCGCTGACGGTGCAGGCCGAAACGGGCGTTCGCCGGTTCGCGCTGCGCCCGGTCACCGGGATTGATCCCGCTGCGGTGTCGCCGTGGTGGTTGCAGCGCCGGCTGCTGCTCTCCGGAATCCGCGCGACCTGCCCGGCGGTGGATGTGACCAACTACGTGATGCTGGAACTGGGCCATCCCATGCACGCCCACGACCGCAGTCGCATCACCGGCGGTTTCGGTGTGCGGTTCGCCCGGCGTGGCGAGACCGTCGTCACCCTCGATGATGTTGAGCGCAAACTTGATCCGGCCGATGTTCTCATCGTCGATGAGGTGGCGACCGCGGCGATCGGCGGTGTGATGGGTGCGGCAAGCACCGAGGTGCGGGCCGATTCGACCGACGTGCTGCTGGAGGCCGCGGTGTGGGACCCGGCCGGAGTGTCGCGCACCCAGCGGCGGCTGCATCTGCCCAGCGAGGCCGCCCGTCGTTATGAGCGTGCGGTAGACCCGGCTATTTCGGTGGCCGCGTTGGACCGGTGTGCCGCGCTGCTCGCCGAGATCGCCGGGGGAGTGGTCTGCGATACCTTGACCGATTGGCGAGGTAACCCACCGCGTGTTGATTGGTCACTGCCGCCGATCCGGATCGCCGCCGACCTACCCGACCGCTTCGCCGGGGTGGCGTATGCCCATGGCACGACCGCCCGGCGGCTGGCCCAAATCGGCGCTGCGGTGGCCCAAGACGGTGACGCGTTGACTGTGACCCCGCCGAGTTGGCGACCCGATCTCCTGCAGCCTGCTGACCTTGTCGAGGAGGTGCTGCGGCTGGAGGGGCTGGAGGTCATCCCGTCGGTGCTGCCGTCGGCACCCGCGGGCCGGGGACTGACCGCGGTGCAGAAGCGTCGCCGTGGGATCGGCAAGGCGCTGGCGCAGTCCGGCTATGTCGAGATCCTGCCGACACCGTTTCTGCCCGCGGGTGTGTTCGACGTCTGGGGACTGCCGGCCGATGACCCGCGACGCGCGACGACGGATGTGCTCAACCCACTAGAGGCGGATCGTCCGCGGCTGGCCACCACGCTGCTGCCTGGTTTACTGGAAGCCTTGGGACGCAACGTATCCCGAGGTCTCGTTGATACCGCGCTGTTTGCCATCGCGCAGGTGGTCCAGCCGACCGAGCACACTCGCGGCATCGGGCTCATCCCTGTCGACCGCCGGCCCACCGATGCCGAGATCGCCATGCTGGACGCGTCGTTGCCCGGGCAACCGCAGCACGTCGCTGCGGTGTTGACCGGGCTGCGTGAACCGCGAGGTCCCTGGGGGCCCGGCCGCCGCGTCGAAGCCACCGACGCGTTCGAGGCGGTGCGGATCATCGCGCGCGCCAGCGGAGTTGAGGTGATTATGCGGGCGGCCCAATACCTGCCGTGGCATCCGGGTCGGTGCGCTGAGGTGCTCGTCGGGGAAACGTCCGTCGGTCACGCCGGTCAACTGCATCCTGCCGTCATCGAGCGCTCTGGCCTGCCGAAAGGCACCTGCGCGATCGAGCTGAACCTCGAAGCGATTCCCATCGTCGAGGTATTGCCGGCGCCCAGGGTGTCGCCGTTCCCGGCCGTGTTCCAGGACGTCAGCCTGGTGGTGTCTTCCCAGGTACCCGCCCAGGCAGTAGCCGATGCCGTTCGCGAGGGGGCCGGCGAACTACTCGAGGACATTCAGTTGTTCGACGTCTTCACCGGCCCGCAGATCGGCGAGGATCGCAAGTCGCTGACTTTCGCGCTGCGGTTCCGGGCGCCGGATCGCACGCTGACTGAAGCCGACGCCAGTGCGGCTCGCGACGCGGCGGTGCGGCGTGCCGCGGCGGCGGTCGGTGCGGTATTACGCGCCTAGAACCGCGCCCGGGCGAAGGCGGTCGGCGCGGTTCGGCCAGGCGGCCCTGTGCGGCTCATGATGTGACCGTCTGTCAGGGGGCCGGCTAGCAACCCTGCTTTCAACGACACGTCGATTTGCACTGCACCCCAAAACTGGATGAATCCGCAACGTTTGCTGTGAAAACGCTGGCTTTCCTCTAAGCACGACGTTGCAGCTAATACTCTCGTTTTGGGTTAACGGCAGGTAACCGGCCGTGAAGATGAGTCGGGGGGCTCTCATGCGAGGTCTCAGTAGGCTCATGCCGACTTGGGTGACCATCGGTCACCATCCGAGTGAGCCGAGGAGAGACAAAGATGTCATTCATGATTGCGACGCCGGATCTGGTGCAGGGTGCGGCCCAGGATTTGGCGGGTATTCGTTCGTCGCTGGCCGAGGCCACTGCGACCGCCGCGGGCCCCACCACGGGAGTAGCGGCTGCGGCTCAGGACGAGGTATCGGTGGCGATGGCTTCGTTGTTCGGCGGCGTCGGCCAGGAATTTCAGGCTCTCAGTGCTCAGGCGCAGGCGTTTCATGCGGAGTTCGTCAACCTGATGAACGCCGGCGCGCAAGCCTACGTCGCCGCTGAGGGGGCCGCCGGGCAGACTCTGATGAGTGGGGCGGCGGCGCCGGCCCAGGTGCTACTCGGTGGGAGCGTCATAGGCGGTGGTCAGGTCCTCGGCAACATCGGCCAGAGCCTCGGTGGCGTCGTTGCGGGTGGCCAGACGGCGGTTGGGCAGATCGCCGGCCAGGTCGGTCAGAGCTTGAACGGCGCCCTGATGGGGACCATGACCGGTGCACCCGCTGCACCCACGGTGGCCCAGGGCATAGGCAGCTTCTGGACCGCCGCCGCCGCCCCGTATCAGCAGCTCATGATCAACACCAACAACAACCTGGCGGCCATCAACCAGACGTTCATGGCCAACCCGTTCCCGTTCGCGAATCGGGTCATCATCAATCAGCAGGATTTCGCGGAGATTTTCGGCAGTGGTGTCGTCACTGACCTGCAAGGCTTCCCTGGCAACGTGGCGGCGAACATTCAACTCGCCATCCAGGGCGCGTCGACGTTTAACCCGGGGGCTTTGGCGGCGGCGTTCGTCAACGGCCAGATCGGCACCGCCCAGACGGTCATCGCGTCGCTGCAGAACACGTCGAACGCCATGGTGACCGGGGTGCCGGCCTTCCAGGCGGGCCTACAGACGGCCTTCCAGGACCTGTTGGTGGGCAACAACGTCGCCGCATACAGCGCCCTTCAACAGGGTATGCAAAGTCTCTTCCTCCCCGGCTTCGAACCCGTAGCGTTCACTATGGACCAGATGGCGTTGGTTCCCGTCATTCCGATGGGGCTGCTGGGAGCCCTGACACCGATCATCGCCCTCCCCGGACAGATGGCGCAGAGCTTCACCAACCTGTTGCCGCCCGGCTCGATCCTGGCGCAGATGTCTCAGAACGCCACCAACACGATCAGTGCGCTCACGAACCTCAACACCACGATTAACCCGGCTGTCACGGGCACGGGAAGCCTGTTAAGCCTCGATTTCCTGATACCAGCTGTCAACTTCGGGCCGGGCTTGCAGCTCACTTTCGACGCGATCGGCGCGCCGGGCCTCGCACTGAGCGGGCTGAATTCCAGCGCGGTGTCGTTCATGACCGCAGTGCAAGCCGGAAACCCGTCTGCGGCTGCCCTCGCACTCCTCGACGCCCCGGCCAACATGACGAACGGCTTCCTCAACGGCTCAACGCTGATAACCCTGCCGCCGCTGCACGCAACCATATCTGCCGTATCTATAGACCTCCCGGTTGTTGGCGAGCTCAACCTGGTACAAGTACCCGCCACGACAACGACCGAAATCCCCATCGGCGGGCTCCTCACTCCACTGAGTCTTCCCACACTCAACACAACTCTGACGCCCCTGGGGATCCCTCTCATCGCTATTAACGGCGTGCAGGTCCAAGGCTCCACGATGACCGGTGGCCTCATTCCCGGCCTGCAGAGCATCGCGTCTCAGCTAGCGACCGACATCACGCCACCCATGTAGTCGTCGGGGGTCAGGACGTCGGGTTTCGCCGGCGTCCTGACCCCCTAACCGTCTTGCCCAACCCGGGTTGTCCAGACGCCTGTCAGCTCGACATGTCTGCTTGGGTCGGGTTAACGCGACGAAAACTCTGAATTTGCTGCGAGCGAGATAACGTCCTATTAAACTCATGTTGGTTTGGTGATCATCGGATGATCATCGGGGTGACCATCGGGTGACCATCGCAATGAGTCGATGGGAGATGGACATGTCGTTTGTGACTGCGGCGCCGGACCTGGTAGAGGCGGCGGCCCAAGATTTGGCAGGTATTCGTTCGTCGCTGATGGAAGCCTCTGCATCCGTTGCGGTTCCCACTACCGGGGTGGTGCCTGCGGCCGCGGACGAGGTATCGGCCGGGGTCGCGGCGTTGTTCGGCAACTTCGGTAAGGAATTTCAAGCCGTCAGCGCCCAGGCGCAGGCGTTTCATGCGGAGTTCGTCAACGCGATGAACGCGGGCGCGGCCGCATACGCCGGCGCCGAGGCCGCCGCCGGGCAGACTCTGATGAGCGCGGTGGCGGCGCCCGCCCAGGCACTACTCGGTGGCGGCGCCGCCCTGACGACGGGGCAAGCAACACCCGCGCTAATCCAGGGCATTGAAAGTTTCGGGGCCACTGTCGCCGCACCGTATCAAGCGCTCGTCATCAACACGAACAACAACCTGGCAGCCATCAACCAGACGTTCATGGCTAACCCGTTCCCGTTCCTGAACCAGGTGGCCAGCAACCAGATCGGTTTCGCGCAGACGTTCGGCGCGGGGTTGGCAACTTCCCTGCAGGGCTTCCCGGCGAACGTGCCGGCGAACATCCAACTTGCCATCCAGGGAGCGTCGACCTTTAACCCGGCGGCTTTGGCGCAGCAATTCATCACCAACCAGCAGGGTTACGCCTTCACGATCGGGTCGTCACTGCAGCTCGCGGGCCAGGACTTTGTTGCCGGGGTGCAGACCTTGCCGGCGGGCTTCCAGGCGGCCTTCCAAGCCCTCTTGGCGGGCGACAACATCGGCGCATACAGCGCCATTGATCAGGCCCTGACAAATGCCTTCCTCCCGGGTTTTAATGTCATCGAGGAGCCGTCGGGGTTGTTGAGTATCGTGCCGATAGGTCCGTTGGGAGACCTGGCACCGATCTTGGCCATTCCTGGGCAGATGGCGCAGAACTTCACCAACTTGCTGCCCCCGGGCTCTATCCCTGCACAGATGGCGCAGAATGCGACCAATCTGGTCAATGCGTTCACAAACTTTGGGACGACGCTTGATCTCTTTGTTACGGGCGATCTCAACTTTGGATTGCCTTTGCAGTTCATTTTTGACGGGATCGGTGGGCCGGCGAACGCACTGAGCGCGCTCAATTCCAGCGCGGTGGCGTTTACCGGCGCGGTGCAAGCCGGAAACGCGTCGGCGGCCGCTGCTGCACTCCTCGATATGCCAGCCGGCGTCACGAACGGCTTCCTCAATGGCTCAACACTGATAAACTTGCCCCCGGCTAGTTTGGCTGCTTTGCTGCCGGGGATTTTTTCAACGGTCCAAATCCCCTTAGGCGGGATTCTCACTCCGCTCAGTATCCCCCCGGGCTTTATTTTTAGTCCAGACGATCCAGGGGTGATAGTTCCGATCATGTTTGGGCCCGGTAGTACCGAGATTGGTGGCCTAATTCCCGGCCTACTGAGCTTCGGGCCTGAGCTGGCACAGGCAATCGGCGGACCCGCACCCGCGGCTGCTGCTGCAGCAGCGGCAGCACCCGCGCTGGCCCAGGGCATTCAAAGCTTCGGTGCCGCCGTCGCCGCCCCGTATCAAGCGCTCGTCGCCAATACGGTCACCAACCTGCAAGCCATCGGAAGTACCATCTCTGCAAATCCGGCGCCTTTCCTGAATCAGTTGGCCGCCAACCAGATCGGTTACGCGCAGACGTTCGGTGCGGGGCTGGCAACTTCCCTGCAGGGCTTCCCGGCGAACGTGCCGGCGAACATCCAACTTGCCATCCAGGGTGCGTCGACCTTTAACCCGGCGGCTTTGGCGCAGCAGTTCATCGCCGGCCAGATCGGCGCCGCCCAGACGATCTCCACGTCGCTGCAGAATGCTGGCCAGACTTTGATGACTGGAGCGCCGGCCTTCCAGGCGGGTGTCCAGGCGGCCTTCCAGGACCTATTCGCGGGCAACCCGATCGGCGCATACTCCCAGATTCAACAGGCCCTGCAAAATTACTTGCTCCCGGGCTTTAATGTCGCTGAGAATGGGATCGTTTTTACGATCACGCCGGCGGGCTTTTTGTCAGACCTGGCACCCATCCTCGCCCTCCCTGGACCGATGGCGCAGAGCTTCACCAACCTGCTGCCCCCCGGTTCCATCCTTGAACAGATGGCGCAGAACACGACCAATGTGGTCAATGCGCTCACGGACTTCAACACAGTGTTTACTCTTGGATCCACTCTCACCTTTGGGTTGCCAGTGCAGCTCATCTTTGACGCGCTAGGTGGGCCGGGCAACGCACTGAGCGCGCTCAATTCCACCGGAGTGGCGTTTGCCGGCGCGATGCAAGCCGGAAACGCGTCGGCGGCCGCCGCCGCAATTCTCGACGCTCCAGCCAACATGGCGAACGGCTTCCTCAACGGCCAATCGCTGATAACCCTGCCGTCGGCTGAGGCATTAGGTCTCCAGACAACGGTCTCAGTCCCCCTTGGCGGAATTCTTACTCCTCTCAGTCTTCCTGAACTTGATATAGAAATATTGGGGATGCAGAACCTTCCACCAGGCACCAGCCTGATTGGCGGTCTCATTCCCGGCCTACTGAGTGCTGACTCCCAGCTGGCACAGGCGATCACACCCACCACGTAGTAGTTGCGGCGCCCGGGCAGCGGCCGCTGAGTCGAAGCCATCGACGCGTTCCGGTTCCGGGCGCCGGACCGTACGCGACCGAGCATGACGCCAGTGCGGCTCGCGATTCGGCGGTGCGTCACGCCGCCGAGGCGGTCGGCGTTGTATTGCGCGCCTAGAACCGCGCGCAGCCAAGGCCGCCCGGTCCGGTACGGCCGGAACCTCGGCGGCGCGGTTGCCGCTCGCGAGGTGACCGTCGGTCAGACCCTCGGGCATACCACCCCTGTTCGAACCACGCGCCGAGTTGCACTGCGCCCAAAGCCAGTTGAATCCATAAGGAAATGCTGTGAAAACGCGGGTTGTTTTTTTAGCCCGCTATTGCAGCTGGTTAGAGTCACTCTGTCTTGGTTACCGATAAGTAAGGTAACCAGCCGGCAAAAAGAGTCGAGGGGCCCTCACGCACGTGTGCGAGATCTTATTTGGCTCATGCCGAATTGAGTGACCACTGGTCACCACTGAGTATGCCGAGGAGAGTGGGATATGTCGTTTATGATCGCGGCGCCGGAACTGGTGCAGGGTGCGGCCCAGGATTTGGCGGGTATTGGCTCGTCGCTGGCTGATGTCACTGCGAGCGTGGCGGGCCCCACGACTGGGGTAGCGGCTGCGGCTCAGGACGAGGTATCGGTTGCGATCGCTTCGCTGTTCGGCAATTTCGGTGAGCAGTTTCAGGCTCTGAGCGCGCAAGCGCAGGCGTTTCATGCGCAGTTCGTCAGCGCGATGAACGGGAGCGCGGCCGCATACATCAGCACCGAAGCCGCCAACGCCGGGGAGAGTCTGCTGGGCTCCGCGGTGACTGCGCCTGCCCAGGCGGTGGCTCAGGCCCTTGGGGCGCCCGGGCTGATCCAGGGCTTTGGCAGCTTCGGTGCCGCTGTCGCCGCCCCGTACCAAGCGCTCGTCGCCAATACGGTCCCCAACTTGCAAACCCTCGGAAGTGCCATCGTTGCGAACCCGGCGCCTTTCCTAAGTCAGCTCGGCACCAACCAGATGGGTTTCGCGCAGACGTTCGGCGCGGGGCTGGCCACTTCCCTGCAGGGCTTCCCTGGGAACGTGCCGGCCAACATCCAACTTGCCATCCAGGGCGCTTCGACCTTTAACCCGGCGGCTTTGGCGCAGCAGTTCATCACCCAGCAGCAGGGTTACGCCTTCACGATCGGGTCGTCGCTGCAGCTCGCGGGCCAGGACTTCAATACCGCAGTGCAAGCCTTGCCGGCGAGTTTCCAGACTGCTGGGCAGGCCCTTATGGCGGGGAACGTCCAAGGCGCGGCGGACACTCTTAAACAAGCCTTCGTAAACCTCTACTTCACGGGCTTGAATAGCACCCCCGTGGGTGCGGGCGGCTCCCTGACTATCACGCCGGGCGGTGCTTTGGGAGACCTGTTACCTATCTTCTCCATCCCCGGACAGATGGCCCAGAACCTCACCAATCTGATACCTCCCGGATCTATCCCCGCACAGATCTCGCAGAACTTCACCAACTCGGTCAATGGGCTCACGGGCACAGGCATCACGTCAACGATCGCCTTAATCTCTGACCCGAACGGCCCGACCGGGCTCGGGGTAGGCATCAACGCGACGATGGGGTTGCCGCTGGTGTTGGGCCTTGAGGCGTTAGGCGGGCCGGCCAGCGGGCTGACCGCGTTAGGTTCCAGCGCGACAACGTTTGCCAACGCCGTGCAAACTGGAAACGTGTCGGCGGCCGCCGCCGCAGTCCTGGACACTCCAGCCGTTGTCGCGAACGGCTTCCTCAATGGCCAAACGACGCTGCCCCTGTCGGTCACGGTGGACCTCGAAGGACTTCTCTTCCCCACTACCCTCAACATTCCTTTGGATGGCATCCTCGCTCCTGCGGCTCCCTACACCGCATTGGTAGACGGCAGTAGTCTTTTTGGACAGGGTGTGACCCTTAACTCGACAGTCACGGGCACGCCCATCAGCGGTATCCTTCCGGGCCTGCTCACCTTCCTGCCCGCAGACCTCGCAGCTGCAATCGGCGGCCCCCCTCCTGCTATCCCACCCGTTGCGTTGTAGCAGCTGAAGGCCGGGACACCGGAGTTCGCCCGGTGTTCTGGCCTTCAACCTTCCCGCCGGACCCGGGTTGTCGAAGGGATCCACGACCGGTGCGGTAAGCCTCCGCTCCGCGACGCTTTGCTCTGAAGCGCGCCTGAGCTGGCGGCGGCAATCACACCCACCCCGGGTTGTCGAGCGCCCCTCAGACGTCGGGTGCATCAGGAATCGCTCCGCGAAGGCTGGGTAACCACGCGGCGATGCTTCCGGTCTGACGTGCGCTTTGTTTGGGTCGGATTGCGCGAGGAGAACTCTGGTTTTCCCGCGCGCGCAGTTGCGGCCTATTAAGCTCATGTTGCTTAGGTAACCATCTGGTGACCGCCATCAGCGTCGATGGGAGACGGATATGTCGTTTGTGACCGCGGTGCCGGAACAGGTGCAGGCGGCGGCCCAAGATTTGGCAGGTATTCGTTCGTCGCTGATCGAAGCCTGTGCATCCGTTGCGGTTCCCACGACCGGGGTGGTGCCTGCGGCCGCGGACGAGGTATCGGCCGGGGTCGCGGCGATGTTCAGCGACTTCGGCCAGGAATTTCAAGCTCTCAGCGCCCAAGCGCAGGCATTTCATGAGCAGTTCGTGGACTTGTTGAACGCGGGCGCCGGTGCCTACATGAGCACCGAAGCCGCCAACGTCGAACAGAATCTGCTGAACGTGGCGTCGGTGGACTCCGCACTGGGCGGGGCCACTCAAAGCGTCGGCGGCGCCGTGACTGCCCTTCAGACCGACAGCGCCGTCTTGCAATTGTCTGGCCAGATCGCGGCCGCCGAGCAAAACCTATCTGGCGCCGTCGCCGGCGCCGCCGGCAACCTCGCCACTATCGCTGGCCCGTATCAAACGCTCTTCGCGAACACGGCCGCCAACCTGCAGGCCTTCCAGACCATGTGGTCCGCCAACCCGGCGCCATTCCTGCACCAGTTCGTCAACAACCAGATCGGCTACGCGCAGACGTCTGCCGTGGGGCTGCAGAATGCCATCCTGAACCTCCCTGCCGAGTTAGCTAATTTGCCGACGAATATCCAAACTGGCTTCCAGACGCTTTTGGCATTTAACCCGGCGCCCTTAGCGCAGCAATTCATCGCCAACCAATTGGCCTACGCCAACATCATCGCCACGTCACTGCAGAACGCAGCGAATGACTTCGGTGCCGGAGTGGTTGCACTGCCGGCGGCTTTCCAGACGGCCTTCCAGGCCCTTATGGTGGGCAACATCAGCGGCGCAATTAACGACATCGGAAAGGGCTTCGTAAACCTCTTTTTCACAGGCTTTCATAACGTTCCCACAGGAGTTCAGTTTAGTTCCGATATCAGTCTGAGCGGCACTTTGGGAGACCTGGTCCCCATCCTCACCATCCCTGGACAGATGGCGCAGAACTTCACCAACCTGTTGCCTGCCGGCTCCATCCCTGCACAGATCTCGCAGAACTACACCAATGTGGTCAATGCGCTCACCGACATAGGCGCCAATTCGACACTCAACATTGGTATCCCAAACTTCACAAACACCATTGGGCTGCCGGTGGCGCTGGTGCTTCAAGCGGCCGGTGCGCCGATCAACACACTCGCCGCGGCCAGTTCCAGCGCGACGGCATTTGAGAACGCGGTGCAGGCCGGCAACCCCACGGCGGCGTTCGACGCACTTGTCGATGCTCCCGCCGTAGTCGCCAACGGCTACCTCAATGGCGAATCGGTTATACCGTTCACGGTGACCGTCAACGCTGCTTTTATTGGCGCTGTTCCAATTCAGTTCAACGTTCCCTTTGACGGAATTCTCGTTCCGCAAAACACGTATACGGCTATCTTGACGATTCCCATGAACCCTCCCATGGCCCTTCCTGTCGACGGCACGGAACTCGGCGGCATCCTTCCCGCCCTGTACGGCGCCTCCGGGCAGCTCGCGGGTGCAATCACACCCGCCTAGTGCCGCGTGTCTGAAGTGATTTCACAGTGCTGGTTTGGGACAATTGTGCATGCGGATTGCTGCGCTGGGATTGCGTGACGGTGACCGGGAGATGTTGGTGTCGTTGACGCGGTCCTCGACGGTGATGGCCGGGTCTGCGCAGCGGGCGCGGATTGTGTTGCTCGCTGCCGATGGGGTGTCGAACACCGAGATCGCGTCTCGCACAGGGGTGTCTCGTCCGACGGTGATCGCGTGGCGGGCACGGTATGAGGAGTCCGGGATCGGTGGGCTGGTCGACCGGCCCCGTTCGGGTCGTCCGCGTCGGCTCGATCATGGGGATATCGTGTCGGCGACGCTGAAGCCGCCGCCACCGAAACTCGCCGTTACGCATTGGAGTTCACGCTTGCTCGCGGATCACTTGGGGATCAGCTTCTCTGCGGTAGCCAAGGCGTGGCGTGAGTACGGGATACAGCCGTGGCGAGCTGAGACGTTCACATTCTCCACCGACCCCGAACTGGTCGCCAAGGTCACCGACGTGGTGGGTTTGTATCTGGCCCCGCCCGAGAACGCGGTCGTGTTGTGCGTCGATGAGAAAAGCCAGATTCAGGCGCTGGATCGCACCCAGCCGATGTTGCCGATGCAGCCTGGCCTGCCCGAGCGGCGCACCCATGACTACGTCCGCCACGGCACTACCACCTTGTTCGCGGCGTTGGAGATCGCGACCGGCCAGGTCACCGGCGTCTGCCAGGACCGCCACCGCCATCAGGAATTCCTGCGATTCCTCAAACACGTTGCCCGCGCCTACCCCGACCAGCAGCTGCACCTGGTGATGGACAACTACGCCGCCCATAAACGCGTCGAGATCCGCGACTGGCTAGCTGCCAACCCGCGCATCCACGTCCACTTCACCCCGACCTCAGCCTCCTGGCTCAACCTCGTCGAGGTCTGGTTCGGCATCATCGAACGCCAAGCGATCCACCGTGGAACCTTCGGCAACGTCCGCGAACTGACCACTGCCATCAAGAAGTTCATCGCCGGCTGGAACGGCCGAGCCCACCCGTTCGTCTGGACCAAAACAGCAGACCAAATCCTCAAGAAAGCAAACCGTCAAACAACTTCAAACACGGACCACTAGGAGTGTCCTGAATTAGTGGGCTTTGAGGCGCCTCAAGGTGCTTGATGGCACTGAACTCCGACGACTCAAGCACCCTGCGCTTCAACCACTAAGCCGAATCCACAGACCTGCCGAACCCGAGTTGTCGAAGCGCCTGTCGGCGCGACGCCGGGTGCATTTGGTCAGTGATCGGCGGCCGTCGCGGTAGTCCTCCGCGACGCGTTGCGATTTAAACCTGCTGTCGGTTCCATACCGTACAGATGGCGCCAACGCGCCAATCTGGTTACGGCGCGGTGTCTGCAAACCGGTACCTCGAGCGCGGCCGGCGCACTCCGCGATGCCCCAGCCGTGATCGCGAATGCTTGCCTCAACGAGTGCAATGGCGCCGGCGGCGCGGGCGGGCTGTTGGGCCACTGGGACAGCTGGGCAGCCCTCCGAGATATACGTCACGGCGGTTCAGAGTTTACTGCCGGCCCGCACGGGGTAGTGGGACAACCGGCGACGTGTGCCGCTGATGCGGCGAACTGGCTAGGTGCGGTCGCCCAGCAGTGCGTGCGAAATTGCTGCTCCTGCAGGTAATTACGCCCATCTGCGTCGCCATAAGAATGCTGACGGGCGGAATTCCGTTGGACTCATGTGAAATAACTCAAATCGACCACGCGGGGATACGAAGTTTTATACGCTCGGTTTGCCTCGGTGATCTAACGGGAAGTCATCGAGTCGCAGTAGCCCATATCTTTTGGCCTGGTGACCATCGGGGGTCATCGGGTCCCAAGTCGCTCGGGCGTGTGTCGGTGACCATCGGGAGTCGCCGGGCTACACGCCGGGTTTTGGCTCGGTGATCTCGGGGGGTCATCAGGTCGCAAACCGTTCATTTGTCGTGGGGGGATTTGAACATGTCTTTTGTCATCGCCGAGATCGAGCAGATAGAGGCTGCGGCCCAGGATCTTGCGGGCATTCGTTCTTCTTTGGACGAGGTCACTGAAGCCGCTGCAGCCCCGACGACAGGCATCGCTCCGGCGGCCGAGGACGAGATATCGGCGGCTATCACGGCACTTTTCAGCAACTTTGGCGAGGAATACCAAGCTCTCGATGCGAAAATGGCGGCGTCCTACAGGCAGTTCGTCAACCTGTTGGATACCAGCGCGGCTGCGTATCTCGAGACCGACGTCGCGAACAGTGCTGCGGCAGTTGAAAACAGCGGCTCGCTGGCAGGCCAACTGGGTTCTGAGCTTTCCGCGCTCGGTGCCGAGATTACAGGCGCCATGTCAGGGAGCCTGAGTACTTTTAACAACGCCTTGTCCTTGAGCCTAAATGGTGGGCTGTCGATCAGCCTCGGTGGTGCGTTAGGCACATTGCTGAGTGGCGAGGTCAGTTCGGCTGTGCTGCAAACCGGTGACGCCCTCGTCGCCAATCTTGGTACTGGGTTGGCCCAGACCGGTAACGCTGTAGTGGGGCTCGGACTCGCGATCGAGAACGGTGGCGCCCAGTTATCGAGCATTGGCGGCCAGCTTGTCGCCCAAGTAAGTAACGCCATTGCGGCATTGAATAGCGGGCTGGCTATTCAGATCGGCGGGTCTTTGTCGACAGGTTTGAACGGCGGGTTGTCGGGTCTGGCGGGTCAGTTGCAGGCCGGGCTGGCGGGACTGGTGCGGACCGGAGACTCGTTGGCGCTCAATCTCGGTGCGGCCCTATCAAATCTGAGCGGTCCCCTGAACGCAGGCCTGAGCGGTGGGCTGTCGGGTCTGGGTGCGTTGGCTGGTCAGTTGCAGGCTGGATTCGCGGGTTTGGCGCAGAGCGGGGACGCCTTGGCGGGCAGTTTCGGTGTGGCGTTGTCGAACCTCAGTGGTGAGTTGAACGCGGCGTTGTCGGC
>Ga0070763_10000033_pt1 | contig 25237 bp, 21 predicted proteins | sample HubBroMetageWRM3_FD_67279 | JGI IMG/M metagenome (GOLD analysis project Ga0070763, IMG submission 67279) | Warmed soil microbial communities from the Hubbard Brook experimental Forest, New Hampshire - Hubbard Brook CCASE Soil Metagenome WRM 3 | ecosystem: Environmental > Terrestrial > Soil >... | reverse complement strand
GATGAATCAGGCTTTCCGCAACATCGTGAACATGCTGCAGGGTGTGCGTGACGGACTGGTTCGCGACGCCAACAACTACGAGCAGCAAGAGCAGGCCTCGCAGCAGCTCCTCAGCCGCTAGCGCTAAAAGCCCAGGCTGCGTAACCTTTCAAAAGTAAGGAGAACAACGCTATGACCATCAATTATCAGTTCGGCGATGTGGACACCCACGGCGCCACCATTCGTGCTCAGGCCGCTTCGCTCGAGCAAGAGCACCAGGCCATCGTTCGCGATGTGCTTGCTGCCGGTGACTTCTGGGGCGGCTCGGGTTCGGTCGCCTGCCAGGAGTTCATCACCCAGTTGGGTCGCAACTTCCAGGTGATCTACCAGCAGGCCAACTCCCACGGGCAGAACGTGCAGTCCGCCGGCAGCAACATGGCGAGCACCGACAGCGCCGTCGGGTCCAGCTGGGCCTAATCCCAACTTCAGGACGCGGCAGCACACCACCTGTCGGTGTGCTGCCGCGTTCTGCAGTATTCAGTTACATCTACCCGAGGTAGTGATGGATCAACAGAGCACCCGTACCGACATCACCGTCAACGTCGACGGCTTCTGGATGCTCCAGGCACTCCTGGACATTCGGCACGTCGCTCCCGAGCTGCGGTGCCGGCCATACGTATCCACCGACTCCAGCGACTGGCTGAACGAACACCCCGGCATGGAGGTGATGCGCGAGCAGGGCATTGTCGAAGGCAGCGGCGGCGTAAATGAAGTAAACGAGCAGGTCGCCGCCCGAATGCGGGTGCTGGCTGCACCCGACCTCGAGGTCGTCGCCTTGCTGTCGCGCGGCAAGCTGCTCTACGGCGTCGTCGAAGAGGAGAACCAGCCGCCCGGTTCTCGCGATATCCCCGAAAATGAGTTCCGGGTGGTCTTGGCCCGCCGCAACCAGCACTGGGTCTCAGCGGTCCGGGTTGGCAACGACATCACCGTCGACGATGTTGCGATCGCGGACAGCGCCTCGATCGCCGCGCTGGTGATGGACGGCCTCGAGTCGATTCACCACGCCGAGCCCGCGGCGATTAACGCCGTCAACGTGCCGATGGAAGACATGCTCGAAGCAACCAAAGATTGGCAGGAGTCCGGCTTCAACGTCTTCTCCGGCGGCGACCTACGGCGGATGGGCATCAGCGCCGCCACGGTGGCCGCGCTGGGCCAGGCACTATCAGATCCAGCGGCCGAGGTCGCGGTGTACGCCCGCCAGTACCGGGACGACGCCAAAGGCCCCAGCGCCTCGGTGCTGTCGCTCAAAGACGGTTCAGGCGGCCGCATCGCGCTCTACCAGCAGGCGCGGACCGCGGGATCGGGCGAGGCGTGGCTGGCCATCTGCCCGGCAACCCCGCAACTGGTGCAAGTTGGAGTAAAGACGGTGCTGGACACGTTGCCTTACGGCGAGTGGAAATCCCACAGCAGGGTGTGACGACTGGCGCGAAATGCAGAGTGCAACAAGATTTTTGAACAAAACATGCGATCGCCATCCGAACGCGGCATACTTCTCTAGAATCTAGAACCAGCAGCAAACCTGAAAAGCATTGTCACCACAACTAATCATCGCGAGGCGAGGCAGATGAATTCGGAATTGGTCGAGCCGCACTTCGCCGGGGCGCACAGCGCCTCGGCGAGTAGATCGACAGGGCGCCCCGCGCGGCTAGCGGCACGGGGTTACACATCCACCACGGAAGGGGGAGCAGGGCGATGACCGCGATAGTTGCAGCTGATGCGCCTCAGGCTGACATTGAGGGTGTCTCACAGCCACGGGCGGTTGTAGTCGGCGTCATGGCTGGCGAGGGTGTCCAGATCGGCGTTCTGCTGGACGCCAACGCCCCGGTCTCGGTGATGACCGACCCGCTACTGAAAGTAGTCAACAGCCGGCTGAGGGAGCTTGGCGAGGCCCAGCTCGAGGCTACGGGGCGCGGCAGGTGGGCGCTGTGTCTGGTTGAAGGCACGCCATTGCGGGCCACCCAGTCGCTGACCGAGCAAGACGTCTACGACGGCGATCGATTGTGGATCCGGTTCATCCCGGACACCGAACGTCGATCGCAAGTCGTCGAGCACATCTCCACCGCGGTTTCGCAGAGCCTCAGCAAGCGATTCGCCTCGATCGACCCGGGCGCCGCGGTGCTGGTCGGCGCGTCGATGGTGGCAAGCGGTGTGGCTCTTGCGTCAGCGTTGCTGGGCTGGTTCCGTTGGTACCACAACTCATGGCTGACAACCATCTTCGCCACCCTGATTGCCATCGCGGTGTTGACGGTGTCGACGATGCTGCTGATGCGGGCCAAGACGGAGCAGGAGCGACGTGTTGGCGACATCATGCTGCTGAGCGGCCTCGCGCCACTGTCAGTGGCGGCAGCCGCGGCGCCGCCCGGCGGAGTGGGTTCCCCACAAGCGGTGTTGGGCTTTGGGGTGCTCACCGTTGCCGCGCTGCTGGTCCTGCGGTTCACCGGGCGCCGGCTTGCGCTCTACACCGCAATCATCACCATCAGCGTGGTGGCGACGATTGCGGCGTTTGCCCGCATGGTCGCGATGACCGGCGCGGTGACGCTGTTCAGCAGTGTGGTGCTGATCTGCGTGCTCGCCTACCACAGCGCACCGTCATTGTCCCGACGGCTATCCGGCATTCGGCTGCCCGTGTTCCCGTCGGCCACCAGCCGATGGGTCTTTGAGGCTCGTCCCGATCTGCCCACCACTGTGGTGCGTTCGGGCGGTGGTCCTCCGGTCTTGGAGGGGCCAGCGTCAGTCCGCGATGTGTTGCTGCAAGCCGAACGCGCCCGCTCGTTCTTGACGGGTCTGCTGGTGGGGCTGGGCGTGTTGATGTTGGTCTCGCTGACCGCGTTGTCCGACCCGCACACGGGCCAACGCTGGCTGCCGCTCTTGCTGGCTGGCTTCAGCGCTGGTTTCCTGATGCTCCGCGGACGTTCATACGTGGACCGTTGGCAGGCGATCACCCTGGCCGGGACCGCTGTGCTGATCGTTGCCGCGGTGGTGGTGCGGTACGCGCTGGTGTTGCAATCGCCGTTAGCGGTGTCTATCAGCGCGGCGATCCTGGTTCTGCTGCCGGTGGCGGGTATGACAGCTGCGGCGGTGGTGCCCAACACCGTCTATAGCCCACTGTTCCGCAAGCTTGTGGAATGGGTTGAATACCTCTGCCTGATGCCGATTTTCCCGCTGGCATTGTGGTTGATGAACGTCTATGCAGCGATCCGATACCGGTAGTAGCGGCAAGGTGTGGCGCGGTCGCGCTTCTAGCGCGACCGTCGCCGCAATCTTGCTCGCCTCAGGCGCGCTAGCGGGCTTGCCGCCTGCGTACGCGATTTCGCCGCCAACGATTGATCCGGCCGCGGTACCGCCTGACACTCCACCGGGACCGCCGGCACCGATGAAGCAGAACTCTTATTGCACCGAAGTCGGAGTCCTGCCCGGCTCCGATTTTCGGTTGCAGCCGAAGTACATGGAAATGCTGAACATGTCCGAGGCGTGGCAATTCGGCCGTGGGGCTGGGGTGAAGGTCGCCGTTATCGACACCGGTGTGAATCCACACCCCAGGTTCCCGCACCTGATCCCCGGCGGCGACTACATCATGGGCGGCGACGGATTGTCCGACTGCGACGCCCACGGCACCATCGTGGCGTCGATGATCGGCGCAGCGCCGGCGAACGGCTCGATAGCGCCTCCGGCCGCACCGCGCAAGCCGGTCACCATTCCCACTACTGAGCCGCCCCCGAAGGCACCGCCTCCACAGACGGTGACTTTGTCACCATTGCCGCAAACCGTCACGATGGTGCCGGCCCCGCCCCCAGACCAGGGAGCACCAGGAGCGGCTGGACCGCTGCCGGGACCACCCGCCCCGGGCGCTCCGGCGGCTCCGGCGGCTCCGGCGGCTCCGGGTGCTCCGGCGGCTCCGGGTGCTCCGGCGGCTCCGGGTGCTCCGGCGGCTCCGGGTGCTCCGGCGGCTCCGGCGGCTCCGGGTGCTCCGGGCGCTCCAGGGGCTGCGAACCATGGCGGCGGCACGGTGACGATACCTAGCTACTCCGGCGGCGGGCAGAACGTCACCATCGACAACCCGCACAGCCCGCACAATCCGCACACCCCGCGTCCGCTCGAGCCGACGCCCAAACCGACGCCGCCACCGCCGGCAGCGCCGCCACCGCCGGCGGCGCCGGCGCAGACAGCGGACGCTTACAGCGGGATCGCCCCGGATGTTGACCTAATCGCCATCCGCCAGTCCAGCCAGGCCTTCGGCCTCAAGGACGCATACACCGGTGATGAGGATCCGCAGACGCAGGCAAAGATCGATAACGTGGAAACCATGGCGCGGGCCATCGTGCATGCCGCCAACATGGGAGCCCAGGTCATCAACATCTCGGATGTGACCTGCATGAGTGCGCGCAACATCATCGACCAGCGTTCGCTGGGTGCCGCGGTCCGTTACGCGGCGGTGGACAAAAACGCCGTCATCGTGGCCGCGGCCGGCGACAGCAGCAAGAAGGACTGCAAGCAGAACCCGACCTATGATCCCTTGCAGCCCAACGACCCCCGCGACTGGAACGCCGTCAACACGGTAGTGACGCCCTCCTGGTTCAGCGACTATGTCTTGACGGTTGGCGCCGTGGATACCAATGGTCAGCCGCTGACCCAAACGAGCATCGCCGGACCTTGGGTGGGAATCTCCGCGCCGGCAACCGACGTCATCGGGCTGTCGCCCCGAGACGATGGCCTGATCAACGCGATTGACGGCCCAGACAATTCGCTGCTGGTTCCTGCTGGCACCAGCTTTTCGACCGCGATCGTGTCGGGGGTGGCCGCGCTCGTACGCGCTAAGTTCCCCGAGCTATCGGCATACCAAGTCATCAACCGATTGACGCGCACGGCCAGAGCGCCGGCTCGTGGCGTCGACAACCAGATCGGCTACGGTGTTGTAGACCCGGTAGCGGCACTGACTTGGGACGTACCCGAAGGTCCGGCAAAGCCGCCGCAGCAGCTATCGGCGCCGCTCAACATGCCGAAAGCGGCTCCTCACCGGGATATGGTGCCAGTGTGGGTGGCCGCCGGCGGGTTGATCGGGGCGTTACTGATCGGCGGCGCGGTATTCGGTACGGCGATGCTGCTGCGCCGATCGCGGCGGCAGCACCAGCAATGAGAGCGGAGCAGCAATGAGCGCCCAGCGCAGTTTTGGGTTGGCTTTGTCATGGCCGAGGGTCACCACCGTGTTCCTAGTCGACGTCTTGATCATGGTGTTGACCAGTCACGTCCCCGACTCCTGGCAGGCAGGTCATCATGTCGCCTGGTGGGTCGGCGTTTCCCTCGCAGTGGTGGTCACGCTGCTATCGGTGGTGAGCTACCACGGCATCACACTGACCTCCTCGTTTGCCGGCTGGTTGTGGGATTGGTCTGCCGATCCGGGCACCACACTGGCGTCGGGGTGCACGCCTGCGCTCGATCACAGTCGCCGCTTCGGGCGCGACACGGTCGGAGTGCGTGAATATGAGGGCCGCTTGGTCACGGTGATCGCAGTGGACAGCGGCGAGGACGACCCGTCGGGGCGTCACCGCCATCGGACGACATCGGGTTACTTGCGGGTGGAGTCAGTTGCCGATGGCTTGCGCCAGTTCGATATTCACCTCGATGGCATCGATATCGTCTCAGTGAAGGTGCGCCGCGGGGGCAACGCGGCTAAGTTGTCAAAGCTCGATGATTGGGGCCCTGAAGAATGGGGGCTGGTGAGTGATCAGCCCGCCTCTTATGTACACCGCACCTGGCTGGTGTTACGGATGGACCCCCAGCTCAACGTTGCCGCCGTAGCCACCCGCGATTCGCTGGCTTCGACACTGGTAGCGGCCACCGAGCGGATCGCTCAAGATCTCAACGGACAAAGTTGTGCTGCGCGGCCGTTGACCGCCGACGAACTCTCCGAGGTCGACAGCGCTGTGCTGGCTGACCTGGAACCGACCTGGAGCCGCCCAGGATGGCGCCACCTCAAGCATTTCAACGGGTTTGCGACCAGCTTGGCGCTGACGCCGTCCGACATCACCTCCGAGACGCTGGACGAGCTGTGGCTGCCCGACACGGACGCCACAGTGGTCACGATCCGGCTCACCGCTCAGGACGGCCAGCCCGAGGTATCAGCCTGGGTCCGTTACCACACCGACGGTCCGCTGCCCCGGGACGTCTCGGCAGGGCTGAATCGGCTCACCGGCCGCCAGTTAGCCGCGGTGCGCGCCAGCCTGCCGGCCCCGGCGACTCGCGCTTTACTGGTCGTGCCCAGCCGAGGCCTGCTCGAACAAGATGAGCTGATATTGCAGGTGGGTCACGTTCAGGAGAGCGCAGCCAGCGTGCCTGCAAGGCAATGAGCCGACCGCAGTCAACCGGCGAAGACGCCCGAAATGCCATGGTCGCCGGTCTACTGGCATCGGGGATCTCGGTCAACGGACTGCAGCCCAGCCACAACCCGCAAGTGGCATCGCAGATGTTCAAGACGGCTACCACGCTTGATCCAGCGATGTGCGACGCCTGGCTCGCGCGAATACTGGCAGGCGAGCAGAGTATCGAGGTGCTCGCCGGCGCGTGGAATTCGGTCAGGACGTTCGGCTGGGAGACTCGGCGCCTCGGCGTCACCGATTTGCAGTTTCGTCCCGACGTGTCCGACGGGCTGTTTCTGAAACTCGCTGTTACCAGCGTCGAGTCACTGGCATGCGCTTACGCCGCCGTGCTCGCCGAGGCAAGACGCTATCAGGAGGCGGCGAAACTCCTCGACGGCGTCGAACCCCGCCATCCATTCGATACCGAACTGGTCAACTACGTGCGGGGCGTGCTGTACTTTCGCACCGAACGTTGGCCGGACGTGCTCGTCCAATTCCCTGAGGGAACACAATGGCGGCACGCCGAGCTGAAGGCCGCAGGCGCTGCGATGGCCACCACAGCGCTCGCTTCGCTAGGGGTCTTCGAGGAGGCCGTCCGGCGCGGCCGGGATGCGATCGAAGGGGACCGGGTACCTGGTGCGGCCAATATCGCCTTGTACACGCAAGGCATGTGCATGCGGCACGTCGGTCGCGAGGAAGAAGCCGTCGAACTGCTGCGCCGGGTGTACTCGCGGGATCCGAAGTTCACCCCAGCCCGTGAAGCGCTGGACGATCCTAATTATCGGCTGATACTGACCGACCCCGAAACGATTGAGGCCCGCACCGATCCATGGGATGCGGACAGCGCACCGACCCGCGCACAAACCGAGGCGGCTCGCCACGCCGAGATGGCCGCCAAGTACCTGGCTGAAGGGGATGCCGAGCTCAACGCGATGCTGGGCATGGAACGAGCCAAACGGGAAATCAAACTCATCAAGTCAACGACGAAGGTGAACCTGGCTCGCGCCAAGATGGGGCTCCCGGTACCGATCACATCGCGCCACACGTTGTTGCTGGGACCGCCCGGTACGGGCAAGACATCGGTTGCGCGCGCTTTCGCCAAGCAGCTGTGCGGCTTGACAGTGCTGCGCAAGCCGCAGGTGGAGGAGACAAGCCGCACCAAGCTATTGGGCCGGTATATGGCCGATGCGGAGAAGAACACCGAGGAGATGCTCGAGGCGGCATTGGGCGGGGCGGTCTTCTTCGACGAGATGCACACCCTGCACGAGTCCGGCTACTCTCAAGGCGACCCCTACGGCAACGCGATCATCAACACGCTGCTGCTGTACATGGAGAATCATCGCGACGAACTGGTGGTGTTCGGGGCAGGTTATGCCAAAGCGATGGAGAAGATGCTCGAGGTCAATCAGGGTCTGCGACGGCGGTTTTCGACGGTCATCGAGTTCTTCAGCTACACCCCGGAAGAGCTGATAGCTCTGACGAAATTGATGGCTCAGGAGAATGAAGACGTCATCCCTGAGGAAGAGGCCGACGTGCTGTTGCCGTCGTACACCAAGTACTACCGCGACGAGGCCTACTCCGAAGACGGAGATCTGATCCGCGGCATCGACACGCTCGGGAATGCCGGCTTCGTGCGCAACGTGGTCGAGAAGGCCCGCGACCACCGTAGTTTCCGCCTTGACGACGAAGACCTCGACGCGGTGCTGGCCAGCGAACTCAACGAATTCAGCGCGGATCAACTCCTCCGGTTCAAGCAGTTGACCCGCGAGGACCTCGCCGAAGGCCTCAGTGCCGCAGTGGCCGAGAAGAAGTCGACGTAGGTATTACCCAGTCTCGTGCCACGGCCATCGACCGCGACCTTGCATAGCCTCGGCAGCTAACCCGCACACCCACAGGCGCGGCCGGCACCCAACCGTCGCACCGACCGACTCGCGAAACCGCAGACACCTGCTGAGTCGCCGAATCGGCCTCGCGTTCGGCGCTGCGCGTACGCGACATCGAATGTTCCCCGGCTGGTGCGGTTCCTGCCGGAAGATATGCATCCAACCGGAGTGTCGGCCGATTCCCTGCGCCAACACCGGCTTGACTGTTATGGGTGGAACCACTTGGGCTCCGACGCCGCTTCAGCTGGATACGCTGTTTTGGTTCCCGGAGCTCTGACAAGAGGGGTTGGCAGGTGGTCTGGCGGGGTGAACCTCGCGGAGTGGGCGCGGTCGCAGGCCCAGCGCAATACTGGGCCGAAATGTGTCGGTGCCGCGCGCGAGGATGAGCGCGATGAGCACACCGCCACGCCCACGACGACGACCAGGCGTGCCGGTCCACCGGAGAATACCCACCGCCAGCGGCCAACACCGTTCGGGCCGCACAGGATGCACTCCAGCTCACTAATCAGGAACGGTGCCGCGCCTGGCAAACATCCCAATATGTGCACTACGCGGCAACTCGAGTGCCCGCAACATGACGGGAGGTGAGGCCGGCTGGTCCAACCGATAGTGGCTCCATGAAATCGATGACCGTTTCTTTCCGATCCGGTCACGGCGCCTTCCGCCGTATGTGTCGGCCGGCGCCTAACACCTGACGCATGCTGCGACGACGCAGCTGCCGTCGGTTACACCTCACATCGCCACAGCGGTCGAGATTCTGTATCCGGGTCGGACCATCTCATAAGGAGAAGTTCGATGTCTTTTGGCGTGACGCAACAGGAATCGCTAGCCGCCTCGTATGCGGCACCCGACGCTGCCGACGCGATCGCGGCCGGTTAAGCGGGTGATGGCGATGGACTTCGGAGCATTACCACCGGAAATCAACTCTGCCCGTATGTATTTGGGGCCAGGCTCGGGCCCGATGCTGGCTGCTGCGGCAGCCTGGGACGGAGTGGCTGACGAGTTGCGATCGACGGCATCCACCTACCGTTCGGTGATCTCGGAGCTCACCGACGAAGGCTGGCTGGGACCGGCATCGGCATCAATGGCGGCCTCGGTCGCCCCCTACGTGACGTGGATGAACGTCACCGGAGTGCAAGCTGAGCAAACTGCCGCCAACGCGGCGGCTGCGGCGGGTGCCTTTGAGGCCGCGTTTGCCATGACGGTGCCCCCGGCTGCGGTCGCGGCTAACCGTGCTCAGCTGATGGCGCTCGTCGCGACCAATTTCATTGGTCAAAACACGCCCGCGATCGCGGCCACCGAGGCCCAGTACGGCGAAATGTGGGCGCAAGATGCAGCGGCGATGTACGGCTATGCCGCCAATTCGGCCTCAGCCTCGACGTTGAAGCCATTCGCGCAACCGGTGCAGACCACCAACCCGGCCGGGCAAGCCAGTCAGGCCGCGGCGGTCGCCCAAACCACCAGCGCGTCGGCGGCAGCCGGCACGCAGGACATGCTGGCACAGCTGATGTCTTCGCTGCCGACGGCCCTGCAAGGACTGGCATCGCCCATCTCATCCGCATCAGGTAGCTCCACGCTCGCCGCCTCGCCGATTGGATCGTGGTTCACACAGCTCCTGAATTTCCTTTCTGGAAGCGACGGGAGTCCCCTTGGAACCTTCTTGAACTCCAACCTCTTCAATGGACTCAGCTCAGCCGGGTATATCAACCCTGCGATCATCACGCCGGCAGCGACGAGCGGGATCTCCGATATCAACTCGCTGGCGGCCGGCGCCAGCAGCGGATTGCCAACAGTCACCTCGCCCGGCGGTATCGGCGTCCCCGCGCTGGCGAGCGTGACGTTGCCGGAGCATGGGCCTGCGAGCATGCCGGGCTTGGGTGGGGTGTCGGCGGTGACGGCCCGAGCCAGCCTCGTCGGGCAGTTGGTCGTGCCGCAGGCCTGGACGACGGCCACCCAGGTGACAAACCATTCGGGTGCGGCGTTTCCGGGAGGTGGCTGGACCACCGCGGCGAGCGCTGGCTCAGGCGCCCAGGGGGCCGTCCCGGCAGGTATGCCCGGTATGCCGGGGGTGCCGATGGGCGGCGGGGGGAGCGGCTTCGGCCATGGGCCCCGATACGGATTCCGGCCGACCGTGATGCCACGTCCACCGGCTGCCGGATGACCAGACAGCAGGGCACGACCGACAACGGGGTTCGGTCCAGCCGCTGCTGATGAGGTATCAGTCTTGACCGCAACGCAATTCAGCGCTCACACCGCCAGCACCGGCTCGTCTGCAGCTACCGAAGCCGCCGACACTTCCATCGCAACCAGCTAACGGAGGAGGTCAACGATGACCGCCATCTCGATTCCGCGATGCTTCCGCCCGAGGTCGCCGCCGGATAACATCGGCCGTAGCGCCGGCGGCCCCGGGATAGACAGATGGGCGGTATGAGGCGCCTGAGTGACAGTCTGGTTCGCGCCATCAACCACCGACTACCAGCAGGAACGGTCTCACAGCCAACTTCCAGCAGCCAATAAGCTTCGCGGAAGCTATGGATGTTTATCTTGGGTGAAATCTAGGGGAGCTGCGCATGTCTGTTAACTATCAATTCCGCGACGTCGATGCCTACGGCGCGGTTATCCGTGCTAAGGCCAACTCGCGCGGGCAGAAGGTGCAAACCGCCGGCAGCAACATGGCCGGCACCCATAGCGCCGTCGGCTCCAGCTGGGCGTAGCACCGAACGATGGCTTCCTGTATCAGCGTCCAGACCGGCCGTCCGGAATCGGCGACCGGTTATGGACGTGCCGGTCTTACGCACGTGCCCGCACTCTCGACGCGGTCCGGCCGCGATTTCGGCATTGCCGATACCGAGAATTCGAATCGCTTGACGACGGCGCAATAGGGGGTTACCGAGTTCGCAATCGACATTGGTGAGGAATAGCCTTCACGACATTTAACAAGTTCGGCGACGATGCCGGTTTGTAGGTTGTTTGCTAAATTTTAAATTTTACGGATGCACTTTGTCCGTTTGCTGACTGGTTACTAACAATCTGGTAACCAGTGTTTATGCTATCTTTATGCAATAACTGAAGAGACGGAAATCACATCAACGAGACACGGTGATGACATCTTCTTTTAACGTAAAACTTACACGTCAGGAACCCGTTTCGAATATGTTCTAATCACGATGATCGCTATATTAGGCGGCGGGCCTGAACGAGGGGTTCTGCCAAAGTTTCCAACTGAGGGAGAGCACACGCTGTTGACATCGAGCACTTGGAATCAACGACGGACCTGATGGATTTCATAAGAGCGTAGGCCCGCTTGGAGCGGGCCTACGCGGCCGTAATCACCATGGAACCAGAAGGTTCCTCACCGCATCGTTATAGAGGGAGGAAATTGATGTCTTTTGTGACCACACAGCCCGAGTCGTTGGCAGCAGCCGCCGGCAGCTTGGCAGGTATCGGCTCGGCTATGAGTTCCGGAAGCGCGGCCGCGGCCAGCCCGACAACGGGAGTGGTTCCGGCTGCGGCCGACGAGGTGTCGGCGCTGACTGCGGCGCAGTTCGCCGCACACGCGCAGATGTATCAGGCGGTGGCGGCGCAAGCCGCAGCGATTCACGAGCAGTTCGTATCCACGTTGGGGGTCAGCTCAGCTTCATATCTGGCCACCGAGGCCGCTAACGCGGCCGCCGCAGGTTAAGAGACCGGAGGTAACAGATGTTGGATTTCGGGGCGCTACCACCGGAGATCAACTCCGGTCGAATGTATGTGGGCGCGGGTTCGGGGCCGATGTTGGCTGCTGCGGCAGCCTGGGATTCATTGGCTGCAGAGCTGCAGTCCACGGCGGCTTCGTACGGCTCGACGATTGAGAGCCTGACCGTGGGGCCGTGGACGGGTCCCTCTTCGATAGCGATGGCCGCCGCAGCCACGCCGTATGTGGCGTGGATCAACGCGACGGGCGCTCAGGCTGAGCAGGCGGCCAGCCAGGCCAAGATCGCTGCCGGCGCCTATGAGACGGCGTTCGCGGCCACGGTGCCCCCACCGGTGATCGCCACCAACCGCGCTCTGCTTATGACGCTGATCGCCACCAACATCTTGGGCCAGAACACCGCGGCAATCGCGGCCACCGAAGCCCAGTACGCCGAGATGTGGGCCCAGGATGCCGCCGCGATGTATTCCTATGCCGGCTCGTCGGCTACCGCTTCGCAGCTCACGTCGTTCATCGAGCCGCCGCAGACCACCAACGCCGGTGCAGCGCCCGCTCAAGCGGCGGCAGCCAGCCAGGTCGCCAGCAACTCCGTCATCTCCGAGATCTCCCAGCTCATCAACTCGCTGCCGACGGCGCTGCAAAGCCTGGCGAACGGCATCCTGCAGTCGCCGACGACGGCGACGGGGAACCTGTTGGCAGGACTCCACGTGCCACAATTGACCAATTTCACGTCACTGCCAGCCGGACTCCAGGCCGACCTGGTGAACTGGGACAATTTCACGTCGACCATCGCCTCCGGGGGGTTCTCCCTGCAAGGGCTCACAGCCATACCGGGTGGCCCGTTCCTGTCCTTCGGGCAGGCATACGCCTGGGGCCAAAACGGGCAGGGCGCGGCGCTCTTTGCCGCCGGCCCGAAATTCATCAGCGGGGCATTGGCGCCGATAGCCAGTGGTGGACTGCCGGCGCACTTGAGCTCAGCGCTAGGTGGGGCGCCGGTGTCGGGAGCTGTGGGCAAGGCAGCCCTGGTGGGAAACATGTCGGTGCCACAGGGCTGGACCGAAGCCGCGCCGGGGATCAGAACGCTCGCCTCTGTGATGCCCGCCAACCTGGCGGCCGCCCCGGAGGCCGCCCTGGCCGGCGAGGGTGGCGTCTTCAGCCAGATGGCTTTATCGAGCCTGGCAGGACGCGCCGTCAGCGCCGCTGCGATGCAGTCAGCAGGCGGCGGTGCTGCGGCAGGCTCAATGGGCGGTGTAGTCACCGCTGCTGAAGCCACCACGGCCACCATCATCGTGATACCGGCGCTCGAGGACTGACGGCGATGAGAGCGATGACTGCCGCGACGACGCACCGTAGCCCAGCACAGCCCACCCAGGCACGTACGACCAGGCAAGGGGTATAGACATGTTTTTCGCAGCATTTCCGCCAGAGATCAACTCGGGCAGGATGTACACCGGTCCCGGATCGGGGTCGATGCGGGCCGCCGCCGCGGCCTGGGACGGACTCGCCGCCGAAATACAGTCCACGGCGTCCTCCTACTCATCGGTGATCTCGACCCTGACCAGCGGGGAGTGGGTGGGCCCGTCGTCGCTGACCATGGCGGCCGCGGTCGCGCCCTACCTGGCCTGGATGCAGGGCACCGCCGCCCAAGCCACCGAAGCCGCGACCCAGGCCACCGCGGCGGCTACCGCCTATGAGGCGGCGTTCGCCGCGCATGTGCCGCCGGAGGAGATCGCGGCCAACCGCAGCCAACTGATGTCGCTGTTGGCGACCAACATTTTCGGGCAGAACATCTCGGCGATCGCGGCCACCGAGGCCGAATACGCCGAAATGTGGGCTCAGGATGTCGCCGCGATGTTCGGCTACACGGGCTCGTCGGCGGCCGCCACCCAGGTGACGCCGTTCACTCCGCCGCCGCAGATCAGCAACGCCGGCGGGATGGCCACCCAGGCGGCCGCGGTGGCCAAAGCCGCTGCCACCCCGGCCGGCAGTGTGCAGTCGCTCCTGTCAGCAGCGGCCAACCCGCTGACGATGGGCAACCCGCTGCTGAACGCACTGGGAAACCTGAGCACCGACTACACAGACACCGCCAACGGCCTCCTAACCTCTCTGTTCGGGTCAGGCGCGTCAGGTTTGTATACGAACATCTTCAACGGCATCAAGGTTCCACTTGGCTTCACCACGGGGTTCAACGACATCGGGCTGCTGATCAACTTCCCTCTGTCGCAGTTCCTCAAGTTCGCCCCACCCGCCGCGTACGCCGGGCTCCCGAAGAGCGCGCTGGGAGCCGGGCTTGGGGCGTTAAACCTCGGCCGGGGCACGTTTTACAACGCGGTATCGGGGAGTATGGGAAATGCCGGCACGTTGGTCGGAAAGTTGTCGGTTCCGCCGAGCTGGGCCGCGGCCACCCCGGCCATCAGGACGGTTGCTGCGGCGTTGTCGGCCGCCGGGCCGGACGCCGTGCCGGCGGCCGCGCTGGGCCAGGGAGGCCTGTTCAGTTCGATGGCAATGGCAGGGATGCTCGGCAGCGCCCTGGGCGCCGGGGCTCCCACCGCTGTGGCCCGTAATGGCGTCCGCGGCCGTCTCACCCCGCTCAAAGACCTCAAAGACAACAAGCAGTCGCCGGAGCAGCTGAAGCGTCTGGTCGCACAGATCTCGGAGAAGCCCGAAAGCGTGCAGCACCACAGTGTCGATCAAGAAGGTCTTGACGGTCTGCTCGAGCAGCTGGCGAAGAAGCCCGGCATCCATGCGGTGCACCTGAAAAAACGCGATAAGGCCCAAGTTGTGCCGTCGGATGCGCAGTTGGGCTAGCGGGCGGCCCAATTGGGTTTTCGAGCTGTTCGCCGTTGGCGCCTGATGCCATCTGTTGCAGCGATCTCGGCGATCGTTGCCCAGCGTGGTTTCGGAATCATCGGCCTAGGCTGCGCAGTTGCCGATCGGCTGCGCCAGCAACACCGCGGGCAAGGCATTCTGGAGATCAACCGAATGCGTAGGCATGGAGAAAGGGCGAGTTATGAAACTACTACTTGCGGTATTCGGCGTTTCCGTCATGGTCGGCCTCGCCGCGCCGGCGTATGGCGATCCTATTCCTGACCCTCTGGACGGTGACGACGCAGGCTTCCTCGCTGCCTTACATCAAGTCGGCATCAGCTACGGCGACCCGGCCCAAGTCATCACGTCCGGTAAAGCGGTGTGCACGTGCTTGAACAACGGCGAGTCAGGCTTGGAACTAGTCCACGACGTGAAAACCCACAATCCCGGAATGGACATGGAGAACGCGTCCAATTTCGCCATGATTGCGGCGAAATTCTACTGCCCCCACCAGCTCTCCAAGGCCTGACTCAAATCGGCGCTGCGGCTTCTCGACTGTCGCCGACTGCGACGGCCGGCCGGCGAGCGGGGGTTGGCTGCGCATTATTTGGCTCCAGCACAACCGTTCACTGCGCGGCGGTTTCAAGAATGTGGGCGCAAGGCAACGGGTGCGACTGACATCCACCTGCTGTTCACCTGGACCTGGTTAGCTGCCGCCGATCAGCACGCGCCGGGACCGGTGGTCGAAAAACGCCCGGGCCGGCGGGTACTCAGCGTTGAGGTCATAAGGAACGGTGAGCCGTCATGCAGACACTGAGCGTCGCCGACTTCGCGCTCCGGCTGGCCGCCGGGGTGGGATGCGGCGCGCTCATCGGATTCGAGCGGCAATGGCGGGCGCGCACAGCCGGGCTGCGTACCAACGCGCTGGTCGCCGGCGGTGCGACCTTGTTCGTGCTTTACTCTGTGGCCACCGAGGACAGCAGCCCCACCAGGGTCGCGTCGTATGTGGTGTCCGGGATCGGGTTTCTCGGCGGCGGGGTAATCCTGCGCGAGGGCTTCAATGTCCAGGGCCTCAACACCGCCGCCACCCTGTGGTGCTCGGCGGCCGTCGGTGTGCTGGCGGCCTCGGGTCACCTGGTGTTCACGCTGATCGCCACGGGCGCCGTCATCGCGATTCACGTGTTGGGACGGCCACTGGGCCGACTGATCGACCACGATCACCTCAGCCAAGACGACGAGGACCTACTGCCATACCTGCTGCAGGTGGTCTGTCGGCCCAAAGCAGAAAAGTATGCGCGCGCTCAGATCGTGCAGCACACCAGCAACAACGACATCACGCTGCGCGGTATCCGCTCGGGGCAGAGCACCGGCGACGACACCGTCACAGTAACCGCGTACTTACTCATGAACGGCCACACCCCGGCCAAGCTTGAACAGTTGGTGGCCGACCTGTCCCTGCAGCCGGGCGTTCAGGCGGTGCACTGGAACGCCGGAGATCAAGCGCAGGCAGACTGAGAACGAGCGTCGCAACCGCTGTGCACCGAGAGTCCAGCCGGGGCCGTAATCTGTCTGTGTGGGTGCCTTCGCCGGTTTCTTGTCCGTGCTGCCGCCGCAAATGCGGGACCCGGTACTTTTCGCCATCCCGTTTTTCTTGTTGTTGTTGATTCTCGAGTGGACGGCAGCCCGCAAGCTGGAAAGCATCCAGACCGACGGCACCGACGGACCGCGACCCGCGACCGGCGCACACCTGACCCGCGACTCTCTGGCAAGCATCTGGATGGGGCTGGTTTCGGTGGGGACCACCGCAGGTTGGAAGACCATAGCCCTACTCGGTTATGCCGCGATCTATGCCTACCTGGCGCCCTGGCACCTTTCGGCAACCCACTGGTACACCTGGGTCATCGCGCTCCTTGGTGTCGATCTGCTGTACTACTCGTATCACCGCATCGCCCACCGGGTCCGGCTGATCTGGGCCACTCACCAAGCTCACCATTCCAGCGAATACTTCAACTTCGCCACTGCGTTACGCCAGAAGTGGAACAACAGCGGCGAGATCTTGATGTGGATTCCCTTGCCGCTGTTGGGGATTCCTCCCTGGATGGTGTTCTTCAGCTTTTCGGTGAACTTGATCTACCAGTTCTGGGTGCACACCGAGCGGATCGATAGGCTGCCGCGGCCGTTCGAATTCGTTTTCAACACACCGTCACACCATCGAGTGCACCACGGGATGGACAAGGTATACCTCGACAAGAACTATGGTGGCATCCTGATCATCTGGGACCGACTCTTCAGGAGTTTCCAGCCGGAGCTGTTCCGCCCGCATTACGGCCTCACGAAGCAGGTCGATACGTTCAACATCTGGAACCTGCAGACCCGCGAATACGTCGCCATCGCGCGCGACTGGCGGTCGGCGACGCGCCTGCGCGACCGCCTGGGCTACGTCTTCGGACCACCGGGCTGGGCGCCACGCGCCGCCCGCCAAACCGATACCGCTGTCCCGCTCGCCACGTCCATGTAACGCCGGGGCCAGACGGCGCGAAAAACTCGATAGCGGCCAGGGCCGCGCCGTAATCTCAACTTGGGGTCGGAAATTGCGCGGCCCCCGACGGATTGGAGTCCATGGTGCGCCGCATGTCAATGAGCGCATTCGCCGCGTCGGTTACCGTCGCGGCGCTCGCGTCCGGGATTGCGCCTGACATGGCCAGAGCGGATCCCACATTGGTGTTCCCCGGCATGGAAATCCACCAAGGCAACCTCATCTGCACCCTGGGCTACGTCGACCCGAGGACGAAAATCGCGTTCACGGCGGGGCATTGCCGGGGCGGGGGAGACGTTTACGACAGGGACAACCACGCTATCGGCCGTCTCGCGACATTCCGGGACAACACGCCCAGCGGCTCGACCGTGGCCACCGACCAGTTGATCACCGACTACGAGGCGATTGTGCTGGACAACAGCGTTTCGGTGAGCGACATTCTGCCGGGTGGGCGTCCCCTGGAATCAAACCCAACCGTGGCGGTTCAACCCGGCCAAGCGATCTGCCATTTCGGCGTTATCACCGGTGAGACCTGCGGGACCGTGGAAAGTGTCAACAACGGGTGGTTCACGATGTCTCATGGCGTCCAGAGTCAGAAAGGCGATTCGGGTGGACCGGTGTACCTGGCCCCCAATGGGGGACCAGGGCAATTAGTCGGGATTTTCAACAGCGTATGGGGGGCTTTCCCCGCAGCGGTGTCGTGGCGGTCGACCTCAGACGAGTTCCACCAGGACCTTGGCGGGTCGACCAACACCCGTTAGCGCCTTTCACCTGCGAGCGCGAATATCGGGATCGATGGGGCAGCAACGCGCAGCTGGTCATCGGTTGATTCGGGCGTCAACCCAACGACAACATCCTTGATCTGCCAGTACCACCTGGCCAAATATGGCTTCACGAGTTCGGGTTTGGCGGCATCGTCGACCTCGGTGACCCGCGCACTCACCCGGCGCCAGCGCGGGCCCGTCTCGACGACGCCGGCGGCCCTGACATTGCGCACCCATTGGGTGTTGCCGCGCGGTGAGACGATGTAGTCGACGCCGTCGACGGTCAGCAGGTTGATCACCACGGCGCGCTGTTTCCCACTCTTGCGGCCACGCACGTACAGTGCCCGGGTACCGAAGAGGCTGATCCCCAGTTCGGCAAGCCAACGGATTGCCGCGCTGCCGGCCCGCCCGGCCCGGTTCGGTTCCTCGTATCGCGTAGTCATGATGCATCCTTTCGGTCCGGTCAGCTTTGAAGAGCTATCAGAGAGCGGTGCTCTCATTAGCAATTACGCTGCCACAGGTCTCACCAAAAAGCAAGAGCGGTGATCTCGGTTGTGTCAGACTGGCCGCATGGGCAAGCGCCAGCAATCGCGTGAGCAGATCGAGGCGAAGATCGTCGAACTCGGCCGCCGGCACCTGGTGGATCACGGCGCAGCCGGGTTGTCGCTGCGTGCGATAGCCCGCGACCTGGGGATGGTGTCCTCAGCCGTGTACCGGTACGTGTCCAGCCGCGACGAGCTGCTGACCTTGCTGCTCGTCGATGCCTATACCGAGCTTGCCGAAGCCGTGGACCAGGCCCGCGACTCCGTAGCCGAGCTGTGGAGTGACGACGTCATCGCCATCGCGCGGGCGGTGCGACGATGGGCCCTCGCGCATCCCGCGCGCTGGGCCTTGCTGTACGGCAGCCCGGTCCCCGGCTATCACGCGCCGGCGGAGCGCACCCTCGAGGTCGGCACCCGTGTCGTCGGCGCATTCTTCGACGCCGTCGCCGCAGGGATCGCCACCGGCGACATCAGGTTGACCAATGACACTGCCGCGGAACCAATGTCGTCAGACTTCGAACGGCTTAGGCAGGAATTCGGCTTTCCCGGCGACGATCCCGTTGTCGCTAAGTGCTTTTTGCTGTTCGCGGCGGTACTGGGCGCGATCAGCATGGAGGTATTCGGCCAGTACGGAGCCGACACGCTTACCGACCCGGAGGCAGTGTTCGATGCGCAGGTGCGGCTGCTGGTGGGCATGCTGGCCCAGCATTGATGGCGAGATCCGCCCGGCCGGTCGCATGCCAAGGCCAAATTAGAACGTGTTCATTCACCTTTTCCGTAGCCGGCGCGGCCGACCGCGGCAAATCATTTTCGGGCATTTTGGTTTCTTTCAGCCGGTCGGCAGGCTGGGCTATCCTGCGAGACGATGAACCTTCCCGTTCAATCGCCGACGCAGATCGCATGGGTGACCCTTGACCTTGACGCCACCGAAACGGCCCTCACCGGCTTGTTAGGCGTCCGGAAGTGGGTGCGTATACCTGATGTGCACTTTGCTCCGGACACCTGCAGCTACCTGGGTAAGCCTGCCGATTTCGTTGCGAGCATCTCGCTGAGCTATCTCGGGGACATGCAGTTGGAACTCATCTGCCCGGTCCGCGGAGAGAGCATCTATAGTGACTTTTTGCGCGACTGCGGACCGGGTTTGCACCACATCTGCATGGAGGCCGAAAGCCCCGACGGATTCGACACCGCGCTGGCCGATGCCGCTGACCGTGGAGCCGCGGTGGTGCAGCAGGGTGTGATGCCCGGCGGAATCCAATTCGCCTACGTGTCAGCGCCGCAAGCCGGAGTGCCCTTCATCGAGATCGCTTATATCTCGCCAGAGATGAGGGCCTTCTACGACTACATCAAACAGGAGCAGCGGTGAGCACCGAGATACCCGCGACGGTCAGTGCGGACACGGTGGTGTCCTGGTCGGATGACGTAGACGTCGTGGTAATCGGTTTCGGCATCGGCGGTGGGTGCGCAGCAGTCAGCGCGGCTGCCGCCGGCGCCCGAGTGCTGGTGCTCGAGCGCGCGGCTGCGGCGGGTGGCACCACCTCGCTTGCCGGGGGGCACTTCTACCTGGGTGGCGGGACAGCGGTCCAGCACGCAACCGGCCACTCCGACTCACCCGAGGAGATGTACAACTACCTGGTCGCGGTGTCGCGACAGCCCGATCGCACCAAGATTCGCGCGTACTGCGACGGCAGCGTCGAGCATTTCAATTGGCTGGAAGACCTGGGTTTCCAATTCGAGCGCAGCTACTTCCCGGGTAAGGCGGTGATCCAGCCCAACACCGAGGGGCTGATGTTCACCGGAAACGAGAAGGTGTGGCCGTTCCTGGAGCAGGCGGTGCCGGCGCCACGCGGGCACAAGGTGCCAGTACCCGGCGACACCGGCGGCGCCAGCATGGTGATCGACCTGCTGCTCAAGCGAGCCGCGAGCCTGGGCGTGCAAATCCGCTACGAGACCGGTGCCACCGAGCTCATCGTGGACGGCTCGGGCCCAAACACCCGAGTGACCGGCGTGACGTGGAAGCAATTCTCCGAAGTCGGTGCGGTCAAGGCAAAGTCGGTGATCATTGCCGCGGGGGGATTCGTGATGAACCCGGAAATGGTGGCGAAGTACACCCCGAAACTCGCCGAGAAGCCTTTCGTGCTCGGCAATACCTACGACGACGGCCTAGGCATTCGGATCGGTGTGTCGGCAGGCGGCGCCACCCAGCACATGGATCAGATCTTTATCACGGCTCCGCCGTATCCGCCGTCGATCCTGCTGACCGGGATCGTCGTCAACAAGCTCGGGCAACGGTTCGTCGCCGAAGATTCCTACCATTCCCGGACGTCCGGGTTCATCATGGATCAGCCGGACAGCACCGCCTTTTTGATCGTCGACGAGGCACACCTCGAGCACCCCAAGATGCCGCTGGTCCCGCTGATCGACGGCTGGGAAACCGTCGACGAGATGGAAGCCGCCCTTGGGATCCCGCAGGGCAACCTGGTCGCGACGTTGGACCGGTACAACACATACGCCGCACGAGGCGAGGATCCCGACTTTCATAAGCAGCCGGAATTCCTTGCACCGCAAGACAACGGGCCGTGGGGCGCTTTCGACATGTCATTGGGCAAGGCGATGTATGCCGGATTCACCATCGGCGGGTTGGCAACCTCCGCGGACGGTCAGGTACTACGCGAAGACGGCTCGGTGGTGGCCGGCTTGTACGCGGCCGGGGCGTGCGCCTCCAACATCGCCCAGGACGGAAAGGGATACGCCAGCGGCACGCAGCTGGGCGAAGGCTCGTTCTTCGGCCGCCGCGCCGGAGCGCACGCCGCAACGGTAGCCCAGGCGCGGGAACGACCCAGCTAGACGCCCGCTGGCTGCTGATCTACCGGAGCCAGGCGCCACTGGCCGCCGCCAAGCAGTTCGAGCTGTCGTTCGTGGTGCTGCTCGACAGCTCGCCGGTGGCTGACACTGACCACGACGCAGTCCGGCAGTTCGCTGCGCAGCAATTGATAAAGCGCGAATTCCAGTCCCTCGTCGAGCGCGGACGTGGCTTCGTCGAGGAATACCGCCTTCGGTTTGGTAAGCAGGATGCGAGCGAAGGCTATGCGTTGTTGCTCACCGGGGGAGAGCACCCTGGCCCAATCTCGCTCTTCGTCGAGCCGGTCACAGAGCGGGGCCAGCGCCACCTTGGTGAGTGTGTCTCGCAAGGTGGATTCCGGGACGTCGTCCGGGGAATTCGGGTAGCACACCACGCCACGCAGAGCGCCAAGCGGCACGTAGGGCAACTGGGACAAGAACATCGTCGCGTTTTCGCCCGCCGGCCGGCACAAGGTGCCTGACGCGTAGGGCCACAATTCGGCCAGACTCCGCAGCAAAGTGGTCTTACCGGCGCCCGAGCGCCCGGTGATCACCAGCGTGGCGCCGTTGTCGAGCTGCACGTCAAGTGAGTCGATCAACTGGTCGCCCGCCGGCGTTCGCACCTCGATATTGGCCAATTCGACGGTGACGTCTTCACTTGGCTTGACCAGCACTGTCGGCAGCGCGCGGCCCCGGGCGTTGGCGTCGACCAGCCCGTGCAACCGGATGATCGCGGCGCGGAAGGCCGCAAACGCGTCGTAGTTATTGCGGAAGAACGACAGCGAATCATTGATGTTGCCGAATGCTGTCGCGGTCTGGCTGACATCGCCGAAGTCGATCTGTCCCGCGAACAGCCGCGGCGCCTGGATCACCCATGGCAACGGGACAATTGCCTGGGACACCGACCAGTTCCACCCGTTGAACAGGATGGTGCGGCGAACAAACCTGCGGTAGTTGCCGATTATCGGAGTGAAACGGCGCCAGAGTTGCGTCCGCTCGATTCGCTCACCACGGTAGAAGCCCACCGCCTCGGCGGCGTCCCGTAACCGCACCAAGGCATAACGAAACGCAGCGTTGAGCTTCTCGTTATCGAAGCTGAGCCAAATCAGTGGACGCCCCAGCCAGACCGCCACCACCGTCGCGATCAGCACATATACGAGCACGATCAAAAACATCGCGCGCGGCACCACGAAGCCGAATACGTTCAAATCCCCCGACAGGTTCCACAAGATCGCGGCGAATGAGATCACCGAGGCCACCGCGTTGACCGCGCCAAACAGCAACGTGGTGGTCGTCCCGTTGGACGGGATGTTCGGAGTGGCACCCACACCTGCGGTGAAGATGTCGACATCCTGCTGGATGCGCTGGTCCGGGTTGTCGATGGTGTTGTCGATAAAGAGATCCCGGTAATAGGCCTTGCCGTCCAGCCAGTCATCGGTGAGGTGGCCGGTCAGCCACACGCGCCACGCGATAATGAATCGCTGAGTCAGGTAGATGTCGAGTACCACACGGGCGATAAATATGACTGCCAACACGCTGAAAATCGCGAGCGACATCCAAAAGCCGTGAATCCCGGACTGTCTGACCGCTTCGTCACCCGTAGCGGTGCCTTCAAATGCCTTCTGCAGCGCCGTGTACAAGTCGTTGCTTTGGTAACTGAACAGCACGTTGAGCCGCACTGAGAAGAGGACCAACAGCAACAACACACCGAACATCAGCCAGACCCGCGGGGCATGTCTGCCGGTGAAGTAACCACTGGTAATCCGCCAGTACTGCCGCCCCCAGACGGTGAAATACCTGATCAGAAGCAGCACGATGAGGAGACAGACGGCACTGATAGCCCAGGATTCGGCGAGCCAACGCAAGGAATTCACAGGTGCCGCCGACCAGTCGATCGACGGCTTAAACGGCTTTGCGCCCAATGTCTATGTCTCCTTAAAGGCGAGGCGTGCTCGGGCTGCTCGTCAACACAATCCTTCGGCGAACGTACCCGAAGGTGGTGGATAGGCTCCGGATATGAGCACCGACGCCGTCTCCGCCCAGACCATCCATGCCGGCCGGCTGATCGCGCGCCGGCTCAAGGCCGCCGGTGTGGAAATCGTCTTCACGCTGTCGGGCGGCCACCTGTTTTCCGTTTACGACGGCTGCCGCGACGAGGGTATCCGTCTCATAGACACCCGGCACGAGCAGACTGCGACCTTCGCCGCCGAGGGCTGGTCAAAGGTGACCAGGTCGCCGGGCGTGGCCGCACTCACCGCGGGACCGGGCGTCACGAACGGGATGAGCGCCATGGCGGCAGCACAGCAGAACCAGTCGCCGCTGGTCGTGCTCGGCGGCCGCGCCCCCGCGTCGCGATGGGGTATGGGCTCGCTGCAAGAGATCGACCACGTGCCGTTTGTGGCACCGCTGGCTCGCTTCGCCGCCACCGCGTCGTCGGCTGACGCCGCGGGCCGGCTGGTCGACGAAGCATTGCGGGCAGCGGTCACTGCGCCGTCGGGCGTCGCATTCGTCGACTTCCCGATGGATCACGCGTTTTCCATGTCCCAAGACCCGGACATCGCCGCCCGCCCGGGCGCTCTCACCGGTCTGCCGACGGCGCCCACCCCTGACGGTGACGCCCTGGACCGCGCTGCCGCCATGCTGGCCGCCGCGCATCGCCCGGTGCTCATGGCAGGCACCAACGTCTGGTGGGGACACGCAGAGGCGGCGCTGCTCCGTCTTGCCGAGGAACGACAGATCCCGGTGCTGATGAACGGGATGGCCCGTGGCACAGTGCCCGCTGACCACCCATTGGCCTTCTCGCGGGCTCGGGCCAAAGCGCTGGGCGAGGCAGACGTTGCGCTGATTGTCGGCGTACCCATGGATTTTCGGCTGGGCTTCGGTGGGGTGTTCGGGTCACACACACAGCTCGTGGTGGCAGACCGGGTCAAACCCGAACGCGAGCATCCGCGGCCTGTTGCGGCCGGGCTCTACGGCGACCTGACGTCGATCCTGACGGCGCTGGCCGCGCCGGGCGATACCGGCCATCAGGACTGGATCGGCGAGCTGCGGACCGTCGAGACCGCGGCGCGCGACTTGGAAAAAGCTGAGCTCGGCGATGACCGGATTCCGCTGCATCCGATGCGGGTGTATGCCGAATTGGCTCAGCTGCTGGACCGCGACACCATCGTTGTTATCGACGCCGGCGATTTCGGTTCCTACGCGGGCCGGGTGATCGACAGCTACCTGCCGGGGTGCTGGCTGGACAGCGGTCCCTTCGGCTGCCTCGGTTCGGGTCCTGGTTACGCCCTGGCCGCCAAATTGGCCCGACCAGACCGTCAGGTCGTCCTGCTGCAAGGTGACGGCGCATTCGGCTTCAGCGGCATGGAATGGGACACCCTGGTCCGCCACGGCGTGCCGGTCGTGTCCGTCATCGGCAACAACGGAATCTGGGGCCTGGAAAAGCACCCAATGGAGGCGCTGTACGGCTACTCGGTGGTGGCGGAATTACGCCCGGGGACGCGCTACGACGAAGTCGTCCGCGCCCTGGGCGGCCACGGCGAGCTGGTGTCTACGCCTGCCGAGCTGCGGCCCGCACTGGAACGCGCTTTCGGCAGCGGCCTGCCTGCCGTCGTCAACGTGCTCACCGACCCGACCGTCGCCTATCCACGCCGATCCAACCTGGCTTGATTGGCCGCCTCCTCCTCAGTCCGCTCCGCGGACTGCATCGTCACCGACCGGGCCTGATTTGGCCGCCTCCTCCTCAGTCCGCTCCGCGGACTGCATCGTCACCGACCGGGC
>Ga0070763_10000026_pt1 | contig 27307 bp, 23 predicted proteins | sample HubBroMetageWRM3_FD_67279 | JGI IMG/M metagenome (GOLD analysis project Ga0070763, IMG submission 67279) | Warmed soil microbial communities from the Hubbard Brook experimental Forest, New Hampshire - Hubbard Brook CCASE Soil Metagenome WRM 3 | ecosystem: Environmental > Terrestrial > Soil >... | reverse complement strand
CGCTACCGGTCACTTGACCGCCAACGAGAGCCCGAAATCACCCTCACTGTCGGTCCACCACCGGATACGGCGCAGTCCGGCATCAGCCAGTTCGGAACTGACCCCGTCCGGGCGGAACTTGCACGACACCTCGGTGAGCATTTCCTCGCCGACCGCGAAGTCGATGGTCAAGTCGAGCGCCCCGATGTGCACCCGCTGGGCACGGTCGGCCCGCAGCCACATCTCGATCCGCTCCTCTTCGGTGTTCCAACGGGCCACGTGCAGGTAGGCATCGACATCGAAGTCGGCGTCGAGCTCCCGGTTGATCACCGCGAGCACATTGCGATTGAACCGGGCCGTCACACCGGCAGCATCGTCGTACGCGCGCACCAGCCGATCCGCGTCCTTGACCAGGTCGGTGCCCAGCAGCAAACTGTCCCCCGGCCGCATCACCGCAGCCAAGGTCGCCAGGAACTCCGCGCGCGGCTCGGGCGTGAGGTTGCCGATGGTCGACCCCAGGAACACGAACAGACGTCGCCCGCCGTCGGGAATCTCATTCAGGTGCTCTTCGAAATCCCCACAGACGGCTTTGATCTCGACATCTGGATATTCGCCCTGGATGGCTGTCCCCGTCGTCGACAGGATGCTGGCGTCGACGTCGAACGGCACAAATCTGTGCAGCGAACCGCGGTCGCGCAGCGCATCGAGCAGCATCCGGGTCTTCTCCGAGGTCCCACTACCCAGCTCCACCAGGGTGTCGGCCCTGCTGGCCAATGCGATTTCGGCTGACCTGGCACGCAGGATCTCGGCCTCGGCACGGGTCGGATAGTACTCGGGCAACCGGGTGATCTGGTCGAACAGCTCACTGCCTTCCGAATCGTAGAACCACTTGGGCGGCAATGATTTCGGTGCCTTCTTCAGGCCGTCGAGCACGTCACGGCGCAACGCGTGATACGCCGAGTCAGCGGCGAGGTGGTTTGACAACGACAGTGTCATCAAGGTCCTTCCATCTAGTTGAGTGCGCTCAACGTGACGCGCTCCGTGGTGACTTCGACGAGGTGGCGGTCCGGTAAATCCTCCCAATCCGGGTCGTCGTCGTAAGGCTCGCTGGCCAGCACCACACCGTCGTCGCGGCGCAGGATGGACAACGTGTCTCCCCAAACGGTCGCCAAGAGCCGAGAACCGTTGGCTACCAGAATATTCAGTCGGGCAAGGGGGTCGGCTACGCCGATCTCTGTGACGGTGTCGCCCAGTGCGTCCAGTCCACGCGAGAAGATGGTGGCCGCCAGTATCGCACTGTCGCAGACTGATTCAGCCGACGACGTGAGCGGCAGCACCGTGCGGTCGACCACACCGTTGTGGGACAGCAGCCAGTTGCCGTCGGTGAACGGCGCGGTGGCGCTGGCTTCGATCGGCATACCGACGGTCGCCGAGCGCACCGCGGCCACCATGCAGGGGCTGCGCAGGGCCGGCGCGACGGAGTCGAACGAGACATCACCCCACAACGGCGCCGAGCTGCGCCACCGGCGGGGCACCGCGCCGTCGAAAAACCCGACACCCCAACCGTCGGCGTTCATCAGGCCGTGCTTTTGCCTCCGTGGAGCATAGGACTGCGCCCGCAGGCCTTGCGGCGGGTCGAGCACCAGCGAGGAGATCGTGACGTCAGCACCCAGCCATCCGAGGTGACGGCACATCAGGCGAGGTCTCCGGCGTCGGGGACGTCCCACGCCAACCGGACACCGGAGAAGATCTGACGCCGGATCGGGTGATCCCAGTTGCGGAAGCTGGGCCGCAGGATCGCCGACTCCACCGCCCACGATCCACCGCGTAGCACCCGGTAGTCGCCGTCGAAAAAGGGTTGCGAGTAGCGCTCATAGATCATCGGCACGAACCCCGGCCAGGGCCGCAGCGGTGAGCTGGTCCACTCCCAGACATCGCCGAGCATCTGCTCGACACCGTAGGCCGAAGCGCCGGCAGGGTAGGCGCCGACGGGCGCCGGGCGCAGCGCGGCGCCGCCCAGGTTGGCCACGGCGTCCGATGGCGCCTGCGCTCCCCACGGGTAGCGGCGCCGGGTGCTCGTCCCGGGATCCCAGACGCACGCCTTCTCCCATTCGGTCTCGGTGGGCAGCCGGGCGCCGGCCCACGATGCATAAGCCTCGGCCTCGAAGTAGGTCACGTGCTGCACCGGCTCATCGGCGGGGATGTCTTCGACGCGGCCGAACCGGGTACGTGTTCGCCCTTCGGCACTCCAGAACTGCGGCACGGTCAGGCCCGCGGCCTGGCGGTGCTGCCAGCCGCGCGCGGACCACCACCGCGACTGGGCATAGCCGCCGTCGTCGATGAAGTCTTGCCACTCGCCGTTGGTGACGGGAACCCGGCCAATCCGGAACGCCGGCACGTCGACGATGTGGGCAGGACGTTCGTTGTCCAATGAGTACGGTTCGCTCACGGCGTCCACGCCCAGCACGAACGGGCCGGCGGGCACCAACGCCGAGGTACCGGCAAGCCCCGGCCGGCCGACGGGCAAAGCGGAGGTCTCGGGCAGTAGCGGCGGGCCGGTACGGAGGTTCCATGCCTGCAGCATGGTTTCGTCGTGCTGGTTTTCGTGGCTGACCACCATCCCGTACACGAAGCTCGCACGCTCACCGGCGGGGTCGTCGGCTAATGCATCCAGGGCGTCCAGGGCGGCGGATCGCACGGTCCGGCAATATGACCGCGCCTGCTCCGGTGACAGCAGCGGCAAATCGACACGGCTGGCACGGGAGTGTTCGAAGGCGTCGTAGAGCCCTTCGACGGCCGGCGGCAAAATCCCGGGTCGATCCGGGTGACCGCCTCGCAACAACCACAGCTCTTCCTGCTGGCCGATATGCGCCAGGTCCCACACCAGCGGGCTCATCAGCGGGTCGTACTGACGACGGAGTTCGGCATCGTCGAAGTCGACTAGCCGCAACGTCCGCGTCCGCGCCCGCTCCAAATCATCGGCGAGTCTTTCCCGGGAACTCACAGCCCCCCTTGCGCCAATCGCGCCACTGCGGGCGCGATGCCGTGTGTGATGACCTGGTCGGAAAAGTCGTCCCCGGGACATCGGCCCTGCTCGACGCTGCGGATCAGCCGCTGCATCGAATCCGTGAGCTCCGTCGGTGCCTTGGCCGCGGCCAGGGCCACACACCGGTTGGCCGCTTCGTAGAGCCTGGGACACTGCAGAGCGAGGCGGGCCGCGGTGTCCCAGGCGGTGGCTACCGGTTCGACGGCCTCGGCGGCCAGGTCGGCCAGACCGGGGTCGTCGAGCAGCGCGGTCAACGTGAAGACCACTGCGGGCCAGAAGGCATCCGGCATGCTGTCGAGGTAGCGGATTTCCAGCCACTGCCGCGGGCGCACCGGGGGGAACAGGGTGGTCAGGTGATATTCCAGGTCGGCGATGGTGGGTCGGCGATCGCCGAGCAAAACCAGGCCGTCCGCCCAGTCGGCGAACGGCACCCAGTCGGTGACCGCAGCGGGGTCAGGATTGTTCACCATCATCACCGGCGCCTTGAGGGCGTAACGCGCCCAGTCGGTCCCGGGATCATCGCCGCTGGCGCCCAGGACGGGCCCGCAGCGCGCCGAGTCCATCTGGCCCCATACTCGCTGCCGGGTGGACCGCCAGCCAGAGAACTCGCCACCTAGCATCGGCGAGTTGGCGGCGATCGCGATGATCGTCGGCCCCAGGGCGTGCGCCAGCCGCACCCGCGACGCCCACCCGGCCTGCGGCCCGGCGTCCACATTGACCTGAACCGAAGCCGTCGACGTCATCATCGCCGCACCCGCCGCCCCGGACTCGCTGGCGGCGAAGAACTCTTCCATGGCGCGGTAACGCGCGCCCGGGTTGACGCGTTTGGGCGGCCGCAGCGGATCCGCACCCAGAAAAACCAGCCCCAGCCCGGCGTTGGCGAAGGCCTTTCGCAGCACGGCCTGGTCACTGCCCATCGCGCCGGTGGCCGCCACTACGCCGTCTTCCGGAGGACCGGACAGCTCGACCGCACCGCCCGGCTCCACGGTGACCGCGCTACCGCCGGGCAATGCAGGTATCAGCTCGAGAACCTCGCTGATTTCGTTCCAACTGGGCCGCCGATACGGGTCCACCGGATCGAAGCAGTGCGCCTCCATCTCGAGACCGACACGGCCCAGCGGGCTGTCGATCAGACAGCCGTCGGCGATGTACTCCGCAGCAGCCCTAGAACTGTCGATCTCGGCAGCGGTATCCAGCTGCCAGGCCGCGGCGGACGTCATATCACGCTCCCTCCGGGCCCGGCATGCCCGAGCATGCCCTGCGGTCCGTTTGTTTGCGCAGCTATCCGTACGATAGCCGCCACCTTGTCATCATGCAGATCGCCCCGACATATTCCCGTTCCCGCCGCTGGCTGCACGGGTGAGACGAGTACCCAAATCCATCAGGACTACTGACCCAGCGCATTCTGCATTGCCCCGGCCAGCACGTTGACCGCGGGTCCGGCGTTGCCAGACTGACAGACCTTGGCCTGTAGCAAAACGTTTTCGCGCAGTCGGGTTTGAACGAAGCACCGGCGATCGGTGCCCGCTTCTTGCTTCGTCCAATTCGCATCGGTGCCGGTCGCCGGCCCGCCGTCGAACGACCACACCTCCGTGGTCCCGTTGTCCAGGTGCATCGCCGACGTCTGCCCTGAGCAACCAACGGTTCGGTCTACCACCCGATGGAAAGCCCGGCCCGCGGCGTCGTTGCTGGCGAATACTCCGACTGCCTGCTTGGCGTAGTGGGTTTGGTCGGTCGCAGACGTCTGCGTGGTGGCTCCGTTGAACGACGCCAGGTCGGGGTCGTCGTACACCTCGGGCAACCCGATGTCCGCCCAGTTGTTGCAGACCGGGAGATCGACCGAGTATCCCTGGTAGGGCTGGGTGAACACCGACTCCCACCCCATCGGTCCGCCGATGATATTCCCGACCGACCCCTTGCCGAGCACCACGTAGGACACCACCCCCGGATCCGACGGATGGGCGTGTGCGACAGGGATTGCGACCGGGACGCCAGAGCCTATCCCGAGACCCAGACTGACGCTTACCACCGCAGCGGAGATCCGGATGCTCGATCCAACCGTCATGAATCCCGATCATGCCAGGGCGGCGGTCTGCAGCGAACGCCGAGTGGTTGCGCTGAATTCGCCCAACACCGCCCAACAACACTCGACGCTGGACGACCTTTACTGGCCCAGTTTGGCCCGGACGCCCTCCTCCACCTTCTTGCCCAGATCGGCGTCGACGTTGCGCCAGTACTCGAACACCCGCGACAGCACCGGCTCTTGGACGCCCTTGGAGACGTGCCCAATGATGTTGTGCACCAGGCGGTCCCGCGCGGCATCGTCGAGAACTTCACGGACCATGGTGCCGGCCTGGCCCCAGTCGTCATCCTCGGCGTGCAACGTGTACGCAGAGCGGATCATCTGCCCGTCAGCGTGCCAGCGCACCTCGGCGGCGCGCGCCGGGTCGGCCTGCGGACCGCCGTAGGAGTTAGGTGCATAGACCGGATCCGATGCGTTCTTCATCCGCATCGCCCCGTCTTTGGAATAGCTGTTCACCTCGACCTTCGGTGAGTTGACCGGGATCTGCCGGTAGTTGGTTCCCAGCCGTGCGCGATGTGCGTCGGCGTAGGAAAAGCCGCGAGCGAGCAACATCTTGTCCGGGCTCAACCCGGTACCGGGCACGATGTTGTTCGGCTCGAAGGCGGCTTGCTCGATCTCGGTGTGGTAGTCGGTGACGTTGCGGTCCAGCGTCAGCCTGCCGACGTCGATCAACGGATAGTCGCTGTGCGGCCACACCTTCGTCAGGTCGAACGGGTTGAACCGGTAGTTCTTGGCCTCGTCGAACGGCATGATCTGCATCTTGAGCGTCCAGCTCGGATGATCACCGCGCTCAATCGCCTCGTAGAGGTCGCGCTGGTGGTAGTCGCCGTCTTCGCCGGCCAACCGGTCGGCCTCCTCTTGGGTCAAGAACTCGATGCCCTGATCGGTGATGAAGTGGTACTTCACCCAGAAGATCTCGCCGGCGGCGTTGATCCAGCTGTAGGTGTGACTGCTGTAGCCGTTCATGTGCCGCCAGTTCTTGGGGATACCGCGATCGCCCATCAGCCAGGTCACCTGATGCGCCGACTCTGGCGAGAGACTCCAGAAGTCCCACTGCATGTTGTGGTCGCGCAAGTTAGTTGCGGCCATGCGCTTCTGGGACCGGATGAAGTGCTGGAACTTCAGCGGGTCGCGCATGAAGAAGACCGGCGTGTTGTTTCCGACCAGGTCGAAGTTGCCCTCGGTCGTGTAGAACTTCAGCGCGAACCCACGCGGATCCCGCCAGGTGTCTGGGCTGCCGCGTTCGCCGGCGACGGTGGAGAACCTGATCAGCGTGTCGGTTTTGGTGCCCGGCGCAAACACCGCAGCTCTGGTGTATTCGCTGACGTCGTTGGTCACTTCGAAGTGACCGAACGCACCGCCGCCCTTGGCGTGCGGTTGCCGTTCCGGGATGCGCTCCCGGTTGAACTGGGCCATCTGCTCGATCAGGTAGTGATCCTGCAGCAGGATCGGGCCGTCGGGGCCGACCGTCAACGACTCGTCGTCGCTGGGTGCCGGGACGCCGGCGTCGGTTGTGGTGTAGCGCTCCGTCATTTCGCGATCTCCTCGTCAACTGGGCTCTTTCTGTAGACGGGTACCCCGGCAGGTAGATCGCGAACCTGAATCGGCATCAAGCAGTTTGGGCGTGTCGCCGCACAGCCAGGCGCCCTCTGCAGGGCGCGGGCCCAGTGGTCGCGTGACATCAAGGGCACGCAACTCAGTTCTGGAACGAATCAAGAAAAGGTCGGGCGAGGTTGAATACCGCTAAGGGCGCGGCGCCGGAGTGCTGGTCGTCGGTGACTGAGCTGGGCCAGCCGGACCACCCGGGCCGAACGAGCCGCCGGGGAACGGGGGTGGAGCCATCCCCGGGCCACCAGGTCCGCCGAACTGCCACGGTCCGTTCCCGGGTCCGCCAAACTGCCACGGTCCGTTCCCCGGTCCGGGGCCCCCGGGTTTGAACATCATGCCGTGGTGGTGGTGATGGTGATGGTGACAAGTCCCAAAGACCAAGGCCCCCGCAAAGAACACGACAGACAGGATGAAGACGATCCCGGCAACGATGACGACCCACGCCGCGGCCAGATAGACCCTGGGCGGTTTAACTCGCTCTGCCGGCGGCGGGGCGGCGGCGACGGAAGTCGGCTGGGTTGAAGCTTCAGGTGTTTCGCTCATGCCTTGAATACTGCACGGACCCGCAATCGTCGCAACAACTTTCCGGTTACAAACTTGCTGTGAATCGGCAGTGGCGCGTTCAGCTGGCACCGTATGACGTGTAGCCCGGCGCTCGGGATAGCGCCGGGCTACTAGCGGTGTGTTAGTCGTCCGCCAGGGTCCTCCTCGCACCCCCTGAGCACGTTGACTGTTCGGGATTCTCCGCCCGGCCGGTTAAGGCGACGTTGTCACAGAGCCTGTTAAGGCGACGTTGTCACAGACGGAAGGACCGACGACGGAATCTGCCCGGGGCCGGCGCTGGGATGCAGCGACGACGGAGCACCCTGCGGGGCTGCCGCAGGTCCGCCGCCACCCGGGCCACCGGGGCCACCCGGGCCGTGCGGGTGCATCATCATCGAGTGGTGGTGGTGATGATGGTGGTGGAAGCCACCGTGACCGGCGTGCCTGCCCAGTCCGAAGCCGGCGAAGAAGATGACCGCGACGATGAAGACGATCCCCGCGACGATGGCAACCCACGCCGCGAGCAGGAAGACCTTGGGGGTCTTGTGGATGTATGGCGCTGGGTCGGTGGACGCAGGCACCGGTGCTGTTGCGGTCGAGGACCGCACGGTTGGGGTTTCAGATGTTTCACTCATGAGACGCATGATGCCCGGGAAAACAGTAGTTGCAGCTATGCGCTACTTAAGTCCCAGCTGTGAGCTGAAAACCTTCCTACCTGGCTAAATCATCGCGCCCGGGCAGTGATCGAGTCACCACCGACGATCGCCGCGTCGGTGACGGCCCGACGGCCTTTATCGCGCAGTCAACAGGTTGGTGATATCGGTGCCGTTGGTCTTGCCGTCGTGGTGATGGTCGGTCGTGTTGCGGCACTCGCCGTCCAGGATGATCTGTCCGTAACTGTGGTCGGACGGAACGAAACTCATACTCGCGGTCACGCCGTCTTTGTTCAGCGTTGTGCCGTGGTAACGCTGTCCCGGCGGCGGGCCGTCGTTCCAGCCATGACCAATCATCGCAGCCCGGACTTGCTGAAAATACGCATCCGGGTCGCCGTGCAATAGGAAGCCGATCGTGACGGTGCCCTGGTACGGCGGCTCTCCTTGGTCGTTGCAGGAGGCGAACGAGAATCCACCGCTGACGCCCTGTAGGTCGGCGACGGCGACGATCTGTTTGGCCGGTTCGACAACCTGCGCCATGGCCTGATCGTCGGTCAGGGGGTGTGCGGAATCCTCGTACGGGTTGGAAGGACCGGCGGAATGCGGTTTATGCAGCACTGGTGCACATCCTCCTAACAGCATGACGATGACCACTACCGCGGCAGGCAGTGCCTGCCGTGACCACCGATGCCGGCGCTCAGTGATGGTGTTGGGCATCGAAAATATGATCGTCCGTGATAGATCCTGGGGCGCGGTCCCACTCCGGGTCGTCGGCGGTCGGTGTGCCGGGTATGCCGACGTTGACCCGACCCAGTCCAGGAATGTCGACCTGGACGCCCGGCTGATGGCGCGGTTGGGCCAGCATGCCGTCGGATGCCAGCGCGTCGCCGTGGCCTGAGGTGATGTCGGCCATGCTGTACAAGGCTTCGCTGCCGCGGTGGTAGTAGTACGAGTGGTCGTGGGCGGTGATGTGATCGGAACCGGGGACTTCTGCCCGGAACCGGACAGACCCGAATCCGTCGCCGGCAGGGTCGGTTCCCAGACCTGGGTCTGTCCCGAGTAACTGGCCACTGATGTCGTCGCCGAACACGTACTTGCTCACACCGGCGGACTCGCCGATCATGCCAACCGGGTCCGTGGAGGCGTCCCCCACAAACACGTGACCGCCGTCAAGGTGAAAGCTCGCGGCGTTGCGGGCCAGGTCGGTCCCGGGGCAGCCCAAAAGCACAGCATCGTTGGCGTGCATGCCTCCTGAGGCGAAAGCATCGGCCACCGTCGTCGAGCCGTAGGAGTGCCCGAGAACGGTCACGTGTTCGCCTCCGCCGAGGTGGGTGGCCCACAAACCGTTGACGTCCCGCGCCAATGCCGCACCGCCGGTTCGGGCCAGCATCGGTGTGGCAATCCGCGGGTCGGTGAAGTCGTTCGGCGCGTCGTAGCCCATCCACGCGATCACCGCCGTGGGGTTATTCGGGTCCGCGGCGTTGGCCTGCTCGAAGAGGTTGCGGGCGTCGTTGTGGCCGTCGTGCAGCCAGCCGCCTTTGACGCTGCTGCTGGTTCCGGGCACGATCACCGCGGTGTTCTTCGCGGTGTCCGGGTTGCCGACGGCGATCGCTGCCCGGCCCTTACCGCCGAACGCCAACGGGTCATAAGCGAACAGATAGGTCGGGTTGGGGTGCAGAAAATTCTCACCGGCGTCGTGGTCCAGACCTTGCTTGGTCTCATCGGCATTCTGGTAACGGGTGATATCGGTGGCAGACAAACCGTATTTCGCCGGATCACGAACCACGTCGTCCACCGATACGCCGTACCGGCCGGCGACGTCACGCACCCGGTTGAGGTCCTGTGTCATCACCGCGATATTGGCGTCGCTGCGCGCGCTGACCGGTACACCGTTGAGATTGCCGATCTGATCGGGGTGCTCAGCGAGCAGGTGCTGGCGCTGCTCTGGCGTCAGCGACGTCCACCACCGATGCACATCCGCTGCGCTGGTGCCTGGTGGCGGAACCTGAATCGGCGCGTCCAATCCCTGGATGACCGTTTGGTCGTACCCGTCGGCGCGCAGAGTGACCAGGGATTTCTGCAAATAATCCGAGTAGCCGGCACGTATTGACTCGAGCTGGCCCAAGGCCGATGTGGTGTCGTCAATAGCTTGCTGTTCGAGAGCAGAGACCAGGTGATCAATGGCGGATCTGTCCGCCGCGGTGAGGTCGGTGTCTTTTTCAAGGTCCAGCGCCTCACCCAGTTCGTTGTCGATCTGCTGTAGCTGAGTCTCTAATGTCGAGATCAACGTTGCGCCCGTCCGTTGCGCCTCGGCCAGGGCGGCGGCGATGTTTTCCAGGTCGACTCCGATCTTGGGCAATCGCAAGGACTGCGCACCGAGCGATTGCGTCGTGCGCTGCACCTCAGCAGAGTCATTGATCGGATGATCGCCGTTCTCGCGATTCCAGGACGCCTCAACGCGACGACGCGCTTCATCAAATGCCGCGCTGGACTCACTCGTGCACCTGCCCGCCGCATGAAACGCCTCCGCCAAATCGGAAATCTGCGCCGGGCGTCCAGCTTGCAGACTCTGATTGATCGCCCACGGATCCCCTCCGGCTTCGGCGATCAACGCCGGGATGCTTATGTATCGGAGCTGCATCGCACTACTCCTGGTGGGCCAGCCAAGTTTTCACGTGTCGCAAGTGCCGCGCACTGGCCGCGTCGTGAAACGCCTCGGCCGCCGAGAACTCACCGAATCCGATGGCCCCAGGATCGGCGTCGTCCGAGCATCGACAAACATCGCAACCCCCTCCCCAGTTAGTCCAACGCTACTAGCGGCGCTGCCGACCCGGCGACGATGATTTCGGCACAACGACACGATTAACGAAAGACAACGAAGAGTAACGATTCGCGCACCGCCCTGGATTTGGCGACAGAGCGGATGGAAGTGTGATGCGTGTGAATTTTGATGTTAGCGAGCGGGCGCACTGCTCGCGCGCGCAATGGATGGACAGACCACCCCAACGCTGTACGCATGGTCACTGGCTGCTGCCGGGACACATGACCGTCACCACCATCCCGTGCTCCTGCGGCCCGCACGTCCGCTGGGAATGCGAGTGCGGCGCGACCACATATGGGCCGGCGTTGATCGAATCGTGCAGCCTGGTTCGCGGTCTAGGCGGATCAGGAGTTACTGACCTGGCTCGACTCAAAAACTGAGCTGAACTCGGCGAGGTGGGAAGTGTGCCGTTTCCCCACGTCAAGGGTGTTGGCGTTGCTGGCGGCAAAAGTCCGATTCGGGATCTGCTGTGGACGCATTGCGGACGCGCCTAATCGCCGCCGCCCTCAGAGGGTGTCAGTTCCTGCTGCTCGTTTCTTTTGGGCAGTGCTTTCTGATCTTTGCCAGGGTCCTGCGCCTTGCTTTCTGCAGCCGACAGGAAGTAACTCCTGCGAACCAAGTAGGCGGCGACGGCTGATACGTCGCCGATCGACGTATATGCGGCCGGAACTGGATGGCCGGTCCCGACCATGTACGCGGCCAAGCCCAAGGTCAGCAGCGCGAGCAGTGCACCGAACCCGACAGTGAGACCCTCGAAAACTACAAACACGACGTCGAGGCGGCGCTGATGCGCAAGGTCGGCCTTGATCTCCGCGCGGGTTTCAGGGTCTCCCTTGGCGTACTCCCGGAAAAGCTCGACGCGGTAGCGGTTGTCGTCAGCCTTCGCCACGAGAGTTCAACAACCCGGTCCTTCGTAAGACCTCACGCATGCGTCGCTCGGCCGTGCGAGGCGTCCCTTTGCGGATCCCCGCTCCAGTCAGCACAGCGTCGAGAATCGTCGACGCGTAGTCGTGCCGACGGCGGGCGGCCTCCTCGTCCTTACTCACTCGGGTGATCGAACGACTTTTCCCGGCCGCTGGGCTGGATACGTTCCAATCAAACGGAACCGCCCAGTAATCTGTGCGTCCCGACAGACTTGCCACTACCGACCAAGCGCCAACCCCTTCGACGGAGTCGACCGGGTGAACACGCCCCCCAAGCGACGACGCGCTCGATTGAAGAACTGCCATCAGCTAATCACCGTCCTAGTTGCGTCGGTTATACAAGCCTCAAACACTTCGTTCTTTCTATGGCGAAGCATATCTAGAACGCTTGTGAACTCGGCATCGAATCCCCGATCTGCGGTCGAAAGTTGCGTCTTCTGCGATACGTCAATGTCCAGGATCAAGGCGGTCCCGAGCCCCTCGTCCTCACCTTGGCGGGCAGGAGCTGTCGTCGTGATTGTCGCAAAGCAATCTTCGACGTCGCTCTGCCCCAGTGGTATTTGGACCTGGGCGAAGAACGAAGTCATCGTCTGAGAAAGATAAGGCGATATCTGGACACCAGTTCGCAAGTAATCATTGACATCGAATTGCTCTTTGCCAACGTCGATGCGGTTAATGAACCGAACCCCGATCGAAGTAATCACCGACGGTTTGAATAGGTCCTTGTACCTAGTCCAGCATCCTTCCGCGGCCGACAAGAACTCCCCCCACCTCACGTATGAAGACAGGAGAGAGAAGGAAAATCCTGTGGTACGAAACCGCACCACGCCTTGAACGTCACCTAGGACTCTGTACGAGTAACCCACTATGGTCCGCCTCGCCGTTACCTCCTGGTCTTCGTCCCACCCTCCCGTCACAGACAACTGACGAATGGGCGAGACCTCTTTCTCGCCCTCAAGCGCCCGCTCGATATCTGCGACAGCGATCTCATCGCTGAACACGGCGTCAACGTCAAACACCGCCTCAATGATCGGAGCGTGTGCGTAATGGCGCCCGGCCCCCTTAATTTCAGGCACCGTCCAGGCGACGGGCTGGTCCATCGCCACTCCTCTCAGCACCCCAAAGACCGCTCCATCCGGAGCGATATCCCATCGTAGAGCGACAGCGCAACTGCCTGATCAAGCCCCGCAACGACACAGACCATCAGTTGGTGCCATTTGCTCCGAGGGTTGCCACGGTCTCCCGGGAGAAGCCCCTAGCCAGGCAGCTGGCGCCGGGGGTGGTACGTCCTGGGGTGGGCAACCCCGCGACAAGTCTGGGCTGGCATCGCGGCTGCCGGGTGGCCATTTGAGGCGCCCACCTGCCTAAAGCGTAACCCCCAACCCGAACACACCCGCGCGCCACTAACCAGCCAAAGAGCGGCCACCAACCACGGTGCTAACACGAACAACGCAAAACCGCCAACCACACGCCAAGGCCACCCTCTGATCAGGGTTTGAACGGGTTGACGGCGAACTGGATCACCCGGTACGGCGCGCTTACCCGCGCACGGGTGTCCCACTGGCTGACGAAAATCCGCAGTTCATCGAGTGTGGAACCGGGCGAGATGTACCCGCCGTAGGGTTGGGCGAGCCGATTGTCGTACGGAGGCGGCAGGCTTTCGGCCGGGTCGGGCCACTCGTCGTGTTGCACCAGCGTGGTCACCGGCGCGTCACCCAGCGACGTGGGGTCGTTGGCCACTCGGACCTCCATGTTTCCCGTACTGGCGTTGAAATACGACAGCACGGTCTTGCCGTCGATCTGCCTGATGCTCATCTCGCCCACACTGTCGGGCCACAGGGGCGTCGGTGGCTTGTTCCATCCGCCCCCGGGGCCCGGACTCCAGCCCTGCCACCGGGACCGGTCGGTGAATGCTTGCGGTGTGGCCCGGTACAGCACCACCGGATGGCTGCGGGTGAAACTGTTGGCCACGATGTACACCCACCCGCCCGGTGAGTCGGGCGCAGGGATCGGGTCGTAGTACCCGCTGATCTGCGTCTGTGAGCCGCCTTGGTAGTCAGCGTCGCGCCGGGACTCGGGAACGGTCTGCCAGCTGGCGTGCGCCGGTTCTGCGGTCACCAACCTTGAGTTCTGCGGTACGAGGTTGCGGGTGGTGGTCACCATCAGGTAGTTACGCCGGTTGATCTCCACGACTCCGGCGGGCAGCTGCGAGTCCTGCGACGGCGTGGGGTCGGCCAGCAGCGGTTTGCCGATCCCAGTGACGCCGGTGTAGCGCACTCCGGTGGGGTCGTCGACCGACGACGTATCGACGTGCAGCGCGATCGGCGAGTACCAGCCGCCGAACCCGACACCCTGGCCGGCAAAGCTGTCGCCGCAGACCTGCAGCATCTGGCTGGGGAACTCGACGAACTCACACAGGTCGGTTGCGCCGATGCCGTAATCCCCGGTGGGTGTTCCGGTGCCGGCCGTCGGACCGATCCGCAGCACCTGACCTGGTGCCAGCGGCGGCAGGATCGGCTCGGGGATCGGGGCCGGCGGATCGGCACGCGCAGGCCCAAACGAACCCCCAAAGAACTGTGGCACCAGCAAACACGCCACCAACGCGACCAAACACGAGCACCGCGTGACCCCGCGGCTGTGAGCGGAACTCACCCGGGGATCACAATGCTGATCACAATTCAGAGGCCAGCAGCTCGGCGATCTGGATAGTGTTCAGCGCCGCCCCCTTGCGCAGGTTGTCGCCCGAAACGAACAACGCCAGGCCCCGCCCGTCCGGAACCCCCGGGTCACGCCGGATCCGGCCGACCAGTGATTCATCGGCTCCGGCAGCGGCCAACGGCGTCGGCACATCAACTAGCTTTACGCCAGGGGCGCCGTCGAGCAGTTCACGGGCCCGCTCAGGCGATAGCGGCCGGGCGAACTCGGCGTTGATCGACATCGAGTGCCCGGTGAACACCGGAACCCGCACGCAGGTACCGCTGACCAGCAGGTCGGGAATGCCGAGAATCTTGCGGCTCTCGTGGCGCAGCTTCTGGTCTTCGTCGGTCTCCCCGGAACCGTCGTCCACCAGCGACCCGGCCAGCGGCACCACGTTGAAGGCAATCGGTGCGACGTAGGCCGTGGGCTCCGGGAACGGCAGCGCGCTGCCGTCGTGCACCAACTGCTCGGCGTCACCGATGACCGCACGCGCCTGCGTGGCCAGCTCCGCCACCCCGGCCAGCCCGGTGCCGGATACGGCTTGATAGGTCGAGGCCACCAGGCGCACCAGCTGGGCTTCCTCGTGCAGCACCTTGAGCACCGGCATCGCGACCATCGTGGTGCAGTTGGGGTTGGCGATGATGCCCTTGGGTCGGTGACGCGCGTCACGGGTGAAGTTCACCTCCGACACCACCAACGGCACATCGACGTCCTTGCGCCAGGCCGACGAGTTATCGATGACCGTCACTCCGGCAGCTGCGAACCGCGGCGCCTGTACCAGCGACATCGTCTTGCCGGCGGAGAACAGCGCGATATCCAGGCCGGTCGGGTCCGCCGTCTCGGCGTCTTCGACTTCTATCTCCTGGCCGCGGAAGGCCAGCTTGCGACCCTGCGAGCGGGCGGACGCGAAGAACCGCACCGTGGTGGCCGGAAAGTCGCGTTCGTCGAGCAGCCGGCGCATTACCTGGCCCACCTGACCGGTGGCGCCCACCACCCCGACCGACAAGCCTGAGCTGCCCATTAGCGGCCCGTCCCGGCATACACCGTGACCTGCTCCTCGCCGCCGAGCCCGAATGCCTCATGCAAGGCGATGACGGCCTTGTCTAGTTCGGTGTCGCGGCACAGCACCGAGATCCGGATCTCGGAGGTGGAGATGAGATCGATGTTGACGCCAACACCGGCCAGCGCCTCACAGAAGGTCGCGGTGACCCCAGGATGGCTGCGCATCCCCGCCCCGACCAGCGACACCTTGCCGATGTGGTCGTCGTAGAGCAGCTGGGTAAAGCCGATCTCGTCTTTGAGCGAGTCCAGCTTGGCCACCGCAGTGGGTCCGACGTCGCGGGAACAGGTGAATGTGATGTCGGTCTTGCCGTCCTCCACCTTGGAGATGTTCTGCAACACCATGTCGATGTTCACATCGGCGTCGGCGATGGCCCGGAACACCCTGGCGGCTTTCCCCGGAGTGTCAGGCAACCCGACAACGGTTACCTTGGCCTCGCTGCGGTCGTGCGCGACTCCGGTGAGGATGGCGTCTTCCATGGGTGTGTCCTTGATCGATCCGATGACGACGGTGCCCAGTTTGTCCGAATACGACGAGCGGACGTGCACCGGCATGTTGTAGCGGCGGGCGTATTCCACACAACGCAGCATCAGCACCTTGGCGCCGCAGGCCGCCAGCTCGAGCATCTCCTCGAAGGTCACCGTGTCGAGCTTGCGGGCGTTGTGCACGATCCGTGGGTCCGCACTGAAGATGCCGTCCACATCGGTGTAGATCTCGCAGACATCAGCGCCCAGTGCCGCGGCCATCGCGACCGCCGTGGTGTCCGAGCCGCCGCGGCCTAGCGTGGTGACGTCCCGGGTGTCCTGGCTTACACCTTGGAATCCGGCGACCAACACAATCCGGCCTTCGTCGAGCGCGGCTTGCAACCGGGTCGGCGTGACGTCGATGATCTTCGCGTTGCCGTGGGTGCCAGTGGTGATGACACCGGCTTGCGAGCCGGTGAACGACCTGGCCTGGGCACCGAGCGATTCGATCGCCATGGCCACCAACGCGTTGGAGATGCGCTCACCCGCGGTGAGCAGCATGTCCAACTCGCGGGCTGGCGGCACCGGGCATACCTGCTGCGCCAGGTCCAGCAGGTCGTCGGTGGTGTCGCCCATCGCCGAAACCACCACGACGACGTCGTTTCCCTGCTTTTTGGTCTCGACGATGCGCTCTGCGACGCGGCGGATCCGGTCGGCGTCGGCCACCGAGGATCCGCCGTATTTCTGTACGACGAGCGCCACTATTCCCTTACCCGCACCTTCCCCGCTAGAGCTTCCCGCTTTACCTTCACAACAGGATACGTGTCACCGCATTTTATTTATCGACGTGATACCGGGCGCCACAGCCTGCGGTTTTAGTCCAATTTTGGCGCAGTTTTTACGCAGGTTCCGCCGGGGCGCCCGAGCACGGTAGAGTTCAGACCGTGCAGCGGGTGCTCCTCCTCGGACGCCGCGACGGGGTCTGATCCAGACTGGCTTCCCGTCGCGGGGGCTCGCGATGCGCCGGTCTGAGGTTCCTTCTGACATCCCGGAGCAACTACCGTGACCAACTTTCCTGAACCTTCAAACCCCGACGTCTACGTGTCGGCGCGAACCGTCATAAAACCCGCGGGCCCACCCCGGCCCGACCAGCCCACTTGGAACCCCCAGCGCGGTTCGTCGATGCCGGTCAACCGGTACCGGCCGTTCGCCGACGAAGTCGAGGCCATCCGGTTGGCCGACCGTAGTTGGCCCGACCGTGTCATCAGCCGTGCGCCGCTGTGGTGTGCGGTGGACCTGCGCGACGGCAACCAAGCGCTGATCGACCCGATGAGCCCGGCCCGCAAGCGCCGCATGTTCGACCTGCTGGTCCATATGGGCTACAAGGAGATTGAAGTCGGGTTCCCGTCGGCCAGCCAGACCGATTTCGACTTCGTTCGCGACATCATCACCGACGGCGCCATTCCCGACGACGTCACCATCCAGGTGCTGACCCAGTGCCGACCGGAACTGATCGAGCGCACGTTCGAGGCGTGCGAGGGTGCCTCGCGGGTCATCGTGCATTTCTACAACTCGACGTCAATCCTGCAGCGCCGCGTAGTCTTTCGCGCCGACCGGGCCGCGGTGCAGGCCATCGCGACCGACGGCGCTCGCAAGTGCGTTGAGGAGGCCGCCAAGTACCCGGGCACCCAGTGGCGCTTCGAGTACTCGCCGGAGTCCTACACGGGCACCGAACTGGAATACGCCAAACAGGTGTGCGACGCCGTCGGCAAGATCATCCAACCGACGCCGGACAACCCGATCATCTTCAACCTGCCCGCTACCGTGGAGATGGCTACCCCGAACGTCTACGCCGACTCCATCGAGTGGATGAGCCGCAACCTGGCCAACCGGGGATCGGTCATCCTGAGTCTGCATCCGCACAACGACCGCGGAACCGCCGTCGCCGCAGCCGAATTGGGCTTTTCTGCCGGCGCCGACCGGATCGAAGGCTGCCTGTTCGGCAACGGGGAACGCACCGGCAACGTGTGTCTGGTGACGCTGGGACTGAACCTGTTCTCCCGCGGCGTGGACCCACAGATCGACTTCTCCAACATCGACGAGATCCGGCGCACAGTGGAGTACTGCAACCAGCTGCCGGTGCCCGAGCGTCACCCCTACGGCGGCGACCTGGTCTACACCGCGTTCTCCGGTAGCCACCAGGACGCCATCAACAAGGGGCTGGACGCGATGAAGGTGGCTGCCGATGAGGCCGACGAGGACGTCGACGACATGCTGTGGCAGGTGCCGTATCTGCCGATCGACCCCAAGGACGTCGGGCGCACCTACGAGGCCGTGATCCGAGTCAACTCGCAGTCCGGCAAAGGCGGGGTGGCCTACATCATGAAGGCCGACCACGGGCTGGCACTGCCGCGCCGGCTGCAGATCGAGTTTTCCCAGGTAATCCAGAAGATCACCGAGGGTGAGGGCGGTGAGGTCTCGCCGAAGGAAATGTGGGACGCGTTCTCCGAGGAGTATCTCGCTCCCATCCTGCCGCTGGAGCGCATCAAGCAGCGGGTCGACGCCTCCGAGGAAGACAGCGGCCCGACCACTATCACCGCGACCGTCAAGATCGACGGGGTGGCGACCGAGATCAGCGGCACAGGCAATGGTCCGCTTGCCGCTTTCGTCGAAGCGTTGGGTGGTGTCGGCTTCGAGGTGGCCGTGCTGGATTACTCCGAGCACGCGATGAGTGCCGGCGACGACGCTCAGGCCGCGGCCTACGTGGAGGCCTCGGTCGCGATGATCGCAAGCGCGGCGCAGCCGGGCGAAGCGGGTCATCGCGCATCAGGCCCGGCGATGATCGCAAGCGCGGCGCAGCCGGGCGAAGCGGGTCATCGCGCATCAGGCCCGGCGATGATCGCAAGCGCGGCGCAGCCGGGCGAAGCGGGTCATCGCGCTGACATCCCGAGGCGGACGGTGTGGGGCGTGGGCATAGCCCCGTCGATCACCACCGCCTCGCTGCGTGCCGTGGTGTCGGCGGTCAACCGGGCTTCGCGCGGCTGACGCGGCTCAAAGCCCTCCGCCTGGGTCGAAGCCGTCTTAGGCCTGTCAGAACAAGGCGAGCTGCTCGTCGAGCGCGGAGGCGTCGGCGAATTCCTCGATGCTGGTCCCGCCGGCGACGGCCCGGACAGAGTCCATGAACAGCGCGTCGGAAAGAACCGGAACCCCTATTTGCCGGGCGAGGTAGCCCTTGCCCTGCGCTGCGGCGTCGTCGTTGCAGATCACCAGCGAGGTCTGGCGGTCGACGGCGTCGCTATAGGCCAACCCGGCGTGCAGGATCCGCTCGACGAGCTCCTCATGCGTCCGGGCCACCTCGGCCGCCAAGGCCACCCGCATGCCCTGGACCAGCGGCCTGCCGCGGACATACTGGCCCGGGTTGAGATACGGGCAGGGCATCCGGGAAGCCAGCACCTTCAGCGGTCGCAGCTCGTCGTGAGTCACCCGGCCGTTGGGCCACCGGCGCCGGGTCACCGGATGCACGGGCAGCCAGACGTCGCGTTCGCGCGCCCGCTCGAGGGCTGCTGCCAGCACCCCGGTCAGCACCACAGCGTCGTCGAAGGCGTCGTGCGGCCGTTCCTGGGTCACGCCCCAGTGCGCCGCGAGCGTCTCCAATCGCAGATTCTGGATGCCGAGGTTCAGTCGCCGGGCCAGCTCAACCGTGCACATGACGTTGTCGACGGGGAGTTCGGCTCCGGCGATCTCGGCCTCCGCAGCCAGGAAGGCGTAGTCGAACGCGACATTGTGTGCCACCAGGGTGCGGCCGCGCAGCACCTCGACCACGTCACCAACCATGTCGGCGAATTGCGGCTGATCTTCGAGCATGGCAGCGGTCAGGCCATGTATGTGGGTGGGACCCGGGTCCACCCCGGGATTGAGCAGGCTGACCACGGATTGCTCCACGCGGCCGTCGGCATCGAGGCCGAGTACCGCAAGACTGATGACACGCGCCTGACCGGGCCGAAAGCCCGAGGTCTCGACGTCGATGACGGCCCAACCCGCGTCCGGCTCGCTGGCCGGCCGACCCCAGGATATCGGGTACATGAAACTGAGGATGGCACGTCAGACCGACATCACCTGGTCGCTGCAGCACCGTGTCGGCCCTGAATCAGGCGACCCGCTACGCCCGGCAAAAAGCGCCGCGCTTGCGATCGCCCTGAACCAAATGACGGCGACCCGCTACGCCCGGCAAAAAGCGCCGCGCTTGCGATCGCCTTTAAACTGCGCGGGTGGTTACCACCCGCGCACGTCTGGCCCTCGCCGCAGGAGCGAGCGCGCGGTGGGCGTCGCGGGTCACCGGACGCGGGGCCGGGGCGATGATCGGTGGCCTGGTCACGATGACGCTGGACCGCTCGATTCTGCGACAGCTCGGGGCGGGCCGGCGCACCGTCGTCGTCACCGGGACCAACGGCAAGTCGACGACCACCCGGATGACCGCGGCCGCACTAGAGACGTTGGGCCCAAAAGGATCAGTGGCCACCAACGCCGAGGGCGCCAACATGGACGCAGGTCTGGTAGCCGCTCTGGCCGCTGACCGCCAGGCCGGGCTGGCGGCCCTGGAAGTCGACGAGATGCACGTCCCGCACGTTTCCGACGCAGTCAAACCCTGCGTCATCGTCCTGCTCAACCTGTCGCGCGACCAGTTGGACCGGGTCGGCGAGATCAACGTGATCGAACGCACGCTGCGGTCCGGCCTGGCCCGGCATCCGAAGGCGGTCGTGGTCGCCAATTGTGACGACGTGTTGATGACCTCGGCGGCGTACGAGAGCGCGAACGTGGTGTGGGTGGCCGCGGGCGGCGCGTGGTCCGGCGACTCGGTCAGCTGTCCGCGCAGCGGCGAGGTCATCGTCCGCGACAAGGGCCACTGGTACAGCACCGGCGCCGACTTCAAGCGGCCCAGCCCGCACTGGTGGTTCGACGACGACACCCTCTACGGGCCCGACGGGCTGACCCTGTCGATGCGGCTGGCGCTGCCCGGCTCGGTGAATCGCGGCAACGCCGCCCAGGCCGTCGCCGCCGCCGTCGCCCTGGGCGCCGATCCGGCTTTGGCCGTCGCGGCAGTTTCCCGGGTCGACGAAGTAGCCGGACGCTACCGGACCGTCCGTATCGGCGAACACGACGCGCGAATCCTGCTGGCCAAGAATCCGGCCGGCTGGCAGGAAGCGCTATCAATGGTGGACAAGCACGCGGCCGGGGTGGTCATCTCGGTCAACGGGCAGGTGCCTGACGGCGAGGACCTGTCGTGGCTGTGGGATGTGCGCTTCGAACACTTCGAGGAGGCTGCCGTGGTGGCAGCAGGCGAGCGTGGGACTGACCTCGCGGTGCGCCTCGGCTATGCAGGCGTCGAGCACACCCTGGTGCACGACACCATGGCGGCCATCGCGTCCTGCCCGCCCGGGCCAGTGGAAGTGGTCGCCAACTACACGGCGTTCCTTCAGCTGCAGCGGAGGTTGGCACGCCATGGCTGAGTCGAAGGTCCGCGTCGGGTTGGTGCTGCCCGACGTCATGGGCACCTACGGCGACGGCGGTAACGCCGTGGTGCTGCGCCAACGGCTGCTCTTGCGGGGTATTGCCGCTGAGATCGTCGAGATCACGCTGGCCGATCCGGTGCCTGAGTCGTTAGACCTGTACACGCTGGGCGGTGCCGAGGACTACGCGCAGCGGCTGGCCACCAGGCACCTCCTGCGGTACCCCGGCCTGCAGCGCGCGGCTGACCGGGGTGCGCCGGTGCTGGCGATCTGTGCGGCTGTCCAGGTGCTCGGGCATTGGTACGAGACATCGTCGGGGGAACGGGTCGACGGCGTTGGCCTGCTGGATGCGACCACCTCACCGCAAGAAACGCGGACCATCGGTGAGCTGGTGACCAAGCCGTTGCCGGCCGGCGTGACAGAAAGCCTCACCGGCTTCGAAAACCACCGCGGGGGCACCGTTCTGGGGCCCGCCGCGTCGCCGCTGGGCGCAGTAGTCAAGGGCGCGGGCAACCGGACCGGTGACGGCTTTGACGGCGCGGTTCAGGGCAGTGTGGTCGCCACCTACATGCACGGGCCGTGTCTGGCCCGCAACCCGCAGCTGGCGGACCTGCTGCTGAGCGAGGTGGTGGGTGAGCTGACGCCGCTGGAGCTGACCGAAGTGGAGTTGTTGCGCCGCGAGCGGCTAGCGGCTCGCTAGGGCTGCCATGGCTGCGCCGGGATGAGAGCGTCAGACCATGGCCCGGCGGCCGGTGAGCGCGCGGCCCAAGGTCAGCTCGTCGGCGAACTCCAGGTCACCGCCCATCGGCAGCCCGGACGCAATCCGCGTCACGGTCAGGCCCGGGATATCGCGCAGCATCCGAACCAGGTAGGTGGCGGTGGCCTCACCCTCGGTATTGGGGTCGGTGGCGATGATCACCTCGGTGATGTCGACATCCTCGACCCGCTCACCGATGCGGCTCAGCAGCTCGCGGATCCGCAGCTGATTGGGACCGACTCCGGACAGCGGATCAAGCGCACCGCCCAGCACGTGGTACCGGCCGTGAAATTCACGGGTGCGCTCGACGGCCTGGACATCCTTGGGCTCCTCGACGACACACACCTGAGAGCCGTCCCGGCGCGGGTCGGCGCAGATCCGGCAACGCTCCTCGTCGGAGACGTTGCCGCACACCGCACAGAACCGCACGCCGTCGCGCACCTTACCCAGCACAGCGGTCAGCCGGTCGATGTCCGGCGGTTCGACTGACAACAGGTGGAAAGCGATGCGCTGCGCGCTCTTTGGCCCGATACCCGGCAGCTTGCCGAGCTCGTCGATCAGATCCTGGACGGGTCCCTCAAACATGTCGGTGCAAAGTCAGAGTTCCGGCTGCCGAGTTGGCGGGGCCGGTGCAGCCGGCGGGGCCGGTGGGGCCGGTGGGGCGCCCATGCCACCGGCCAGCGACCCCAGCCGCTCCTGCGCCATTGCGGTGACTTGCCTGGAAGCGTCGGCCATGGCGCCGACGATCAAGTCCTGCAACGTCTCGATGTCTCCGGGGTCGACGACCTTGGGATCGATCTGCACCGCGACCACCTCGCCGCTGCCTTTGACGACGACTTTGACCAAACCGCCGCCGGCTTGACCGTGAATCTCAGCGTTCGCGAGCTGATGCTGGGCCGCCAGTAGTTTTTGCTGCATCTGCTGCGCTTGAGCGAGCAGCGCCGACATATCGCCTCCGGGTTGCATGACAGTCCCCTCGCATCTTGGTCTCGAGTTGGTCTCGCCTGCGGTGTTGGGCGATTCGAAACACTCAGCGTAGTCCGCCTGACGTTACCTTTGCGCCGTGAACCTACGAGTTAGCAGACGTGTCGGCATCAGAATGGTCGTCGGCGTACTTGTCGCTGCTTGGGTAGCAGTCACCCCGACCGCAGCCGCAACGCCCTCGAATATCGCCGGCATGGTCGTTTTCATCGACCCCGGCCACAACGGCGCCAATGACGCATCCATCGGCCGCCAGGTGCCCACCGGTCGCGGCGGCACCAAGGACTGCCAGGCCAGCGGGACGTCGACCAACGCCGGCTACCAAGAGCACACCTTCACCTGGGACACCGCACTGCGGGTCCGCGCTGAGCTGAACGCTCTGGGAGTCCGGACCGCCATGTCACGCGGCAACGACAATGCACTGGGACCGTGCGTCGATGAGCGCGCCAACATGGCCAATGCGTTGCACCCCAACGCGATCCTGAGTATCCACGCCGACGGTGGCCCGGCATCGGGGCGGGGATTCCACGTCAACTACTCAGCCCCGCCGCTGAATGCGGCCCAGGCCGGACCGTCGGTACAGTACGCCCGAATCATGCGCGATCAGATGCAGGCCTCGGGCATTCCGCCCGCCAACTACATCGGCCAGGACGGCTTGTACGGGCGTTCGGATCTGGCCGGCCTGAACCTGGCGCAGTACCCGTCGATCCTGGTCGAGTGCGGCAACATGAAGAACCCCGCTGACTCGGCACTGCTCGAGTCCCCGGACGGCAGACAGAAATACGCCGACGCACTGGTCCGCGGCGTCGCGGGCTTCCTGGCCACCCAGGGCCAGGCGCGCTAGCTCTCCAGTTCGTTCTTCAGGTTCGCCAGAACCTCGGCCTGAATCTTCTTCAGTCCCATTGGCGCAAAGGTCTTTTCGAAGAAGCCCTTGACGCCGCCCGCGCCCGTCCAGGTGGTCTTCACGGTGACGCTGGACCCGGGTCCAGCAGGAGCCACCGTCCAGTTGGTGACCATCGAAGAGTTGGCGTCCTTCTCGATGACGGTGTGGCCGGCGATATCAACGTCGACCTGCACGTCGCGAACACGCGATTTGGTGGCCTGTAGCTTCCACTTGGCGACTGTGCCCGGACCCTGCCCGCCCTGCAGCACCTGGTACTCGCTGTACTGCGGAGACAGGATTTTCGGCCGGACGGTTTGATAATCCGCCACCGCGGCTAGGGTGGCCGCCGGCTCAACATTGATCAAGACCGTGCTGGCTGCGCTTACCTGTCCCATCAGGCGCAACTCCTTTTTGTGATCCCGCCGTGCGGGTGCACGGGCTGTTTCCGAAGACTAGGGTATAGGTGATGCCTGTTCCCGAGTCTGCACTGTCGGCTCACGCGTCGGGCGTTGAGCGGCTGATGGGGAGTTATCGGTCCATCCCGGCAACGTCCGCGGTTCGGCTGGCCAAGCCCACCTCAAATCTGTTCCGCGCCCGCACCAAACGCGATGCGCGCGGGCTGGATACCTCGGGGCTGACCGGCGTTCTCGGTGTCGACCCCGAAACCCGCACCGCCGACGTGGCCGGCATGTGCACATACGAGGACCTGGTAGCCACAACCCTGCCTTACGGCCTTTCGCCACTGGTGGTCCCGCAACTGAAGACCATCACCCTCGGCGGAGCGGTCAGCGGCTTGGGTATCGAGTCGGCGTCGTTCCGCAACGGCCTGCCACATGAATCGGTGCTGGAGATGGATATCCTCACCGGCGCCGGTGAACTGCTCACCGCATCCCGCACCCAGCACTCCGACTTGTTTCGCGCTTTCCCTAATTCTTATGGGACACTGGGGTATTCGACAAGACTCCGGATCGAGCTGGAGCCCGTCGCTCCATTCGTGGCGCTGCGGCACGTCCGATTCCACTCGTTGAGCGAGATGGTCGCGGCGATGGAACGCATCGTCGATACCGGCGGACACGGCGGCATTCCGGTCGACTATCTCGACGGGGTGGTGTTCAGCGCCGACGAAAGCTACCTATGCGTCGGAAGGCGGACCACCACCCCGGGACCGGTCAGTGACTACACCGGAAAAAGCATCTACTACCGGTCGATCCAGCACGGGTCAGCAGGGCTGCAAGGCACTGCAGGCAGTGCAAGCGCCGAAGGTGTCAAAGACGACCGGCTGACGATTCACGACTACTTCTGGCGCTGGGACACCGATTGGTTTTGGTGCTCACGCGTGTTTGGCGTCCAGAACCCGCGGCTGCGACGCTGGTGGCCGCGCCGGTACCTGCGCAGCAGCGTCTACTCGAAGCTCGTGGCCATCGACCGGCGCTTCAGCATCGCCGATCGGATCGAGGCGCGCAATGGTCGCCCGCCACGTGAGCGGGTGGTGCAGGACATCGAGGTGCCGATCGAACGGACGCGCGACTTCCTGGAGTGGTTCCTGGACACCGTGCCCATTACACCGATCTGGTTGTGCCCGTTGCGGCTTCGCGATCACGACGGCTGGCCGCTGTATCCGATCCGGCCAGACCACACCTACGTCAACATCGGGTTCTGGTCCTCGGTGCCGGTTGGCGCCACGGAGGGTATGACCAATAGGGCGATCGAGGCGAAAGCGAGCGAGCTAACCGGGCACAAGTCGCTTTACTCCGACTCCTTCTACACCCGGGAAGAGTTCGACGACCTCTATGGCGGTGAGGCCTACAACACAGTGAAGAAGACCTATGATCCCGATTTGCGTCTTCTTGACCTCTACGCAAAGGCGGTTCAGCGGAGGTGACCGCAACAAGAGAGCCGCAACGCACTACGGGCAAACTCAGCATGGCCGAGGTTCTGGCCATCTTCACCGCAACCGGGCGGCACCCGCTCAAGTTCACCGCGTACGACGGCAGCACAGCCGGAACCGATGATGCCGAACTGGGGCTCGATCTTCGATCGCCCCGCGGCGCCACCTATCTGGCCACAGCGCCCGGCGAACTCGGTCTTGCCCGCGCCTACGTGTCGGGTGACCTGCAGTTGTACGGCGTACATCCTGGCGATCCTTACGAGCTGCTCAAGACGCTCACCGACAGGGTCCACTTCAAACGGCCATCGGCGCGGGTGCTGGCCAATGTCGTCCGCTCGATCGGTCTCGAGCATATGTTGCCGATCGCGCCGCCGCCGCAGGAGACACCGCCGCGGTGGCGGCGGGTCGCTGACGGCTTGATGCACAGCAAGACTCGCGACGCCGACGCCATTCACCACCACTACGACGTCTCCAACACCTTCTACGAACGGGTGCTCGGGCCGTCGATGACCTACACCTGCGCGGTCTATCCGGACGCCGACGCGACGCTGGAAGAGGCCCAGGATTACAAGTACCGGCTGATTTTCGAGAAGCTCCGGCTGCAGCCGGGCGACCGACTGCTCGACGTCGGCTGCGGGTGGGGCGGCATGGTGCGCTACGCCGCCGGCCAGGGTGTCCACGCTATCGGTGCCACACTGTCGGCCGAGCAGGCGAAGTGGGCGCAAAAAGCGATCGAGGACGAGGGGCTGACGGACCTGGCCGAGGTGCGTCACTCCGACTACCGCGACGTGCGCGAGACGGAGTTCGACGCCGTCTCTTCGATTGGGCTGACCGAGCACATCGGCGTCAAGAATTACCCCGCGTACTTCGGCTTCCTCAAGTCGAGGTTGCGCACCGGCGGTCTGTTGCTCAACCACTGCATCACCCGCCAGGACAATAAGCAGACGTCGTTTGCGGGCGGATTCACTGACCGCTACGTCTTCCCAGACGGGGAGCTGACCGGCTCGGGACGCATTGTCATGGCGATCCAAGACGCTGGTTTCGAAATGCTCCACGCGGAGAATATCCGCCATCACTACGCGATGACGCTGCGCGATTGGTGCCGCAACCTCGTCGAAAACTGGGACGACGCAGTCGCCGAGGTCGGCTTGGCGACCGCAAAGGTGTGGGGCCTGTATATGGCAGCGTCACGGGTTGGCTTCGAACAGAACAATCTTCAGCTGCACCACGTGCTGGCGGCCAACGTTGCCGCAAGCGGCGACGACAGCCTGCCATTGCGGCCTTGGTGGAGGCCCTAGTCTGATTGGCCCGATCGGCCCGCTCCTCAGCCGCCGTCGATACGGCGGGCACCTAATTCGTTCTGCAGCAGTTCGAGTGCAACCTCTTCCGGGTCGCGCCGTGGCGCCGACGGGTC